>ENA-ORTG01000781-ORTG01000781.1-human-gut-metagenome-genome-assembly--contig:-NODE-781-length-32300-cov-9.099643_pt1 | contig 32300 bp, 24 predicted proteins | sample MGYA00241906_ERZ509176 | MGnify/ENA primary metagenome ERZ509176 (study PRJEB26280, sample SAMEA2338811) | human gut metagenome | biome: human gut; feature: human-associated habitat; material: faeces...
TATCGGGTACGTTCGGTACCGCTCCCAAGATCCGCGTCCGCGGTGCGACGTCGATTCACGGCAGCTCGAAGCCGCTTTGGGTCGTGGACGGCGTCATTATGGAGGATGTCGCCGATATTTCGGCCGAGGACCTCTCTTCGGGTGACGCCACGACGCTGATCGGTTCCGCCATCGCGGGTCTGAACGCCGAGGATATCGAGAGTTTCAATATCCTGAAGGACGGTTCGGCCACCTCGATCTACGGTGCGCGCGCTATGGCCGGCGTGATCGTCATTACGACCAAAAAGGGACGTGCCGGCGTCAGCCATATCAATTATACGGGCGAGTTCACGTATCGTATGACTCCCTCCTACGCCGATTTCAACATCATGAATTCTCAGGACCAGATGTCCGTCTATCAGGAGTTGTACAACAAGGGCTGGCTGGGCAATTCGCGTGTCACCAACGCGTCGGCGAGCGGTGTTTACGGCAAGATGTATTCGCTGATCAATGCCGGACTGCTGGAAAACACCGTGGAGACGCGCAACCGCTACCTGCGCAAGGCCGAGTACCGCAACACGGACTGGTTCAAGGAGCTTTTCCAGAATACGGTCATGCACTCGCATTCGGTAAGTATCACGTCGGGTACCGAGAAGTCCGCCTACTATGCGTCGATCAGCGCCCTTTTCGATCCGGGATGGACGAAGACCAGCGAGATTTCCCGTTATACGGCCAATCTCAATGCGACGTATAATATCTCGGACGCCCTTACGCTCAACCTGATTACCAACGGTTCATACCGTAAGCAGAAAGCGCCCGGAACGCTCGGCGCCACGACCGACTATGTAACGGGCGAGGTGAAGCGCGATTTCGACATCAACCCCTATTCGTATGCCCTGAATACTTCGCGCGTGCTCGATCCGAAGGAGTATTATGTCCGTAACTATGCGGATTTCAATATTCTCCATGAACTGGCGAACAACTATATCGACCTGAACGTCGCCGATGTGAAATTCCAAGGCGAACTGAAGTGGAAGGCTTTCAAGGGATTCGAGGCTTCGGCGCTGGCGTCGGTGCGCTATACCGGAACTTCGCAGGAGCATAACGTACGCGAGGCTTCCAATCAGGCGAACGCCTACCGGGCCATGGGTACGACGACGATTCGCGACAACAACCCGTTGCTGTACAAGGATCCGGATGATATTTACGCCGTTCCCGTATCGATCCTGCCCGCCGGCGGTATCTACACCCGTACGGACAACCGGCTGCTGTCCTATGACTTCCGTTTCTCCGCGACCTATAATACGACGATCAACAATACCCATATCGTCAATGCCTATCTGGGTATGGAGACCAACCAGAGCGATCGTCAGAAAACGTGGTTCCGTGGCTGGGGCCTGCAGTACGATTCGGGTGAAATTCCGTTCTACGACTATCTCGTCTTCAAGAAAGGCAAGGAGGATAACTCGCCCTATTACGAAATGGGCAATACCCACTACCGCAACGTCGCTTTCTTCTTCAACGGAACCTACTCCTACAAGGGCCGCTATACGCTTAACGGCACGCTGCGTTACGAAGGTAACAACGCGCTGGGCCTGACGACCCGTTCGCGCTGGCTGCCTACGTGGAACGTTTCGGGCGCATGGAACGTCCACGAGGAAAATTTCTTCAATTCGATCAGCAAGGCCGTTTCGCACCTGTCGCTCAAGGCCTCCTATTCGCTGACGGCCGACCGCCCCTCGGTGACCAATGCGCTCGCCGTCATCCAGAGCTATTCGCCGTGGCGCCCCTCGGCCGGCGTTACCGAGTCGGGTCTGACGATCAAGGATCTGGAGAACAGCGATCTGACCTACGAGAAGAAGCACGAGCTGAATATCGGTGCGGATTTGGGCTTTCTGGACAACCGCATCAACCTGACCGTTGACTGGTACAAGCGCGACAACTTCGACCTGATCGGTCGGGTGATGACGCAGGGTATCGGCGGCCAGATCCAGAAGTACGGCAACGTCGCGACGATGAAGTCGCGGGGTATCGAGTTCTCGCTTTCGACGAAGAACATCAAGACGAAGGATTTCAGCTGGACCACCGATTTCATCTATTCGCACATGAAGAACGAGGTGACCAAGTTCAATACTTCCACCCGTGCCTTCAACCTCGTTTCCGGTATCGGTTTCTCGCGTGAGGGCTACCCGGTGAATTCGCTTTTCTCCTACGATTTCCGGGGGCTGAACGAAGACGGCGTTCCGACATTCATCAACGAAGCAGGCGTGCTGACTTCGACCGATATCAACTTCCAAGAGACCGAGCGTTTCGACAATCTGGTTTATTCGGGTCCCTCGGAGCCGACGGACGTCGGAAGCTTCGGCAACATCTTCCAGTACAAAGGTCTGCGTCTGAACGTCTTCATCACCTATTCGTTCGGCAACGTCGTTCGTCTCGATCCGGTCTTCTCCAGTATCTATAACGACCTCGACGCCATGCCGCGCGAGTTCCGCAACCGCTGGATGACGCCCGGAGACGAAAGATACACCGATGTTCCGGCTATCGTGTCGAGCCGTCAGGTGCGGAATGACAGCAAGCTGTCGTACGCCTACAATGCCTACAACTATTCTACGGCCCGAATCGCCAAAGGCGATTTCATCCGCATGAAGGAAATTTCGCTGACCTACGACTTCCCGAAGCGCTGGATCAAGAAGCTGAGAATGTCCAACCTCGCGCTCAAGATTCAGGCGACGAACCTCTTCCTGATCTATGCCGACAAGAAGCTCAACGGTCAGGATCCGGAATTCTTCAATTCGGGTGGTGTGGCCACTCCCGTGCCGAAGCAGTTTACCTTAACGCTCAAAATCGGTTTATAATTTAGTTTAAAGCATATGAAAACGAACAAATTGATATATTTCCTGCTTGCGGGACTTCTTGTTGCGGGACTCTCCTCCTGTAACGATTTCCTCGACGAGCAGCCTGACAACCGGACGATTATCGATTCGGAAGAGAAGGCTATCAAGATGCTGGTATCGGCTTATGCGGACAGCCAGCCGTGGCTTTTCCTCGAAATGGCTTCCGACAATACCGATAACCACGGCGCCAATTACGATGGCTGGAGCCGTTTCTGGCAGGAGAGCTATGAATGGAGCGATCCGACCGAAACCGACAACGAAGACGCCGCTCACACGTGGGAAGCCCACTACATGGCTATCGCCAACGCCAACGAGGTGCTCAAGGCCATCGACAAGATGGAGATGACCGACAAGCTGAGCGCCGCAAAAGGCGAAGCGCTTATCTGCCGTGCCTATGCCCACTTCGTGCTGGTGAACGTTTTCTGCCAGCATTACGATCCTGCGCATCCCGACGATCTCGGTATTCCCTATATGGAGAAGGCCGAGACGGAACTCGATCCCAAATACGAGCGCGGAACCGTCGCCGAGGTCTACGCCAAGATCGAGAAGGATATCGAAGAGGGACTGCCGCTGATAAACGACGTGATCTATTCGGTGCCCAAGTACCATTTCAACAAGCGTGCGGCCAATGCGTTCGCGGCCCGTTTTTACCTCTACTACCAGAAATGGGACGAGGCGGTAAAATACGCTACGGTGGCGCTGACCAATTCGCCTGCCGGTTCGCTCCGCAATTATGAGGAGCTGCTGGAATACCCGATGAACAACGGCGCTACACTGAATACGGCGGCTACCTACTATGTCAGTGCGGATCTGACGTGCAATTTCATGATGGCCACCGCCTATTCGTATGCCGGCCGCGTATTCGGCGGATACGGTGTCGGAATGCAGTACAATCACGGACAGATGATTGCCGATAACGAGGGCATAGACTGCACGAATACTCCCTTCGCTCCCTACACGTGGAAGTGCGAACCGCTTCGCTTTGTCAGCGGAATCGACAAAATTCTGCTGCCCCGTGTTCCCTATCTGATCGAGTACCTCGACCCGGTGGCGGGAACAGGCTACAGGCATACCGTCTATCCGCTCTTCACGGCCGAAGAGACCCTGCTGACCCGCGCCGAGGCCTATATCATGCAGAAGGAATACACGGCGGCCCTGAACGACATGAATCTCTATCTTTCGAATTCATGCAGTAAATACAAGACGTTGACCGAGGCCAATATTTCGAGCTGGGCCGCATCGGTTGCGGATTACGATCCCAAGAATCCGACTCCGAAGAAGCCGCTCAACCCGGCTTTCGAAATCGACCGGACGCAGGAAGGCATGATTCATACGCTGCTGTTGCTGCGCCGCTACGAGACGCTGCATTACGGCCTGCGCTGGTTCGACGTGAAGCGCTTCGGCATCGAGATTTACCGCCGCACCCTGACCAGCAACGATTTGGGAATCAAGAGCGTGGACGATACGCTGGAGGTCCGGGACAACCGCCGTGCCGTTCAGCTGCCCGCCGATGTGCTCGCGGCCGACATGACTCCTAATCCAAGATAATGATAATTCGCTGATCTATATATAAAAGTTGAACGTTATGAAAAAAACAATATTAGGATTATTCGCATTCGTCTGCGCTTTTTCGGGCAGCTCGTGTTCCGAAGACGATCTGAGCGGCACGAGTGTCATCAAACCGGAGCAGACGACGGAGACGCCTTTGGACGCGTGGCTTTACAAAAACTATATCGAGCCTTATAACATCGAGTTCCGCTACCGTTATGAGGATATGGAGAGCGACATGATCTACGATCTGACTCCCGCGAACTACGAGAAGTCGGTTCAGATGGCCAAGCTGGTCAAGCACCTCTGCCTGCAGGCTTACGACGAGGTGACCGGAAGCCGCGACTTCATCACCAGCTACTTCCCGAAGATGGTTTTTCTGGTCGGCAGTCCCGCCTATAACAACAACGGCGAGGTCGTGCTGGGTACGGCCGAAGGCGGAACCAAGATTACGCTCTATGCCGTCAACAATATGGACCCGACCAATGTGGACCTGCTGAACGAGTGGTATTTCAAGACGATCCACCACGAATTCGCTCATATCCTCAACCAGAAGAAGCCCTTCTCGACGGATTTCAATCAGATCACCGGTTTGGCCACGGGCATCCGCTATGTCGGCAACGCCTGCTGGGACGTCTATCCTTCGGAGGACTTGGCGCTTAAGGACGGTTTTATCAGCCGTTACGCTTCGACTTCGGCCGAGGAGGAGTTCGTGGAGGTAAGCTCCATCTACGTCACCAACACGGCTGCCACTTGGGAGGAGATGCTCGAAACGGCCGGCGAGGTGGGCCGTCCGATGCTCGAAGCCAAATTCGAGATCGTGGACAAATACATGAAGAACGATTGGGGAATCGATCTGGACGAATTGCGCAAAGTCGTTTTACGCCGCCAGAAAGAACTTCCGAACCTCGATTTAGATGCCACTAATTAAGTAAAAAAGGATGTTTATGAAAAAAATATTGATATTACTGGCTCTGCCCCTGCTTTTCAATTCCTGCCTGAAGGACGATGAGGATAAATTCTCGAAATCGGCGACGGAACGCATTGAAGAGGCGGTCAAGGAAGCCATCACTGTACTTCAGGGCGCAGAAAACGGCTGGCGGATGGAGTTGTATCCCGAAGGCGAGCGCATTTACGGCGGCTACACGCTTTTCCTGAAATTCAATACCGACAATACGGTCGTCGCTTCCAGTGAGAATTTCGCTGCGGGCAAAACCGAATCGTCCTACTATTCGGTGGTTGCGGAGAGCGGTCCCGTACTCGCGTTCGACACCAATAACGACATCATCCATTTCTACTCCTCGCCGACGACGGGCGCTGAACTCGGCATCGGTACGAGCAACGGGGGACTGGAGGGCGATTCCGACTTCATCGTCATGGAGGCTTCCGCCGATTTCGTGAAGCTCAAGGGCCGCAAAACCAACAATTACGCCTACCTCTATCCGATCGAGGCGGGTGTGAACTGGAAGACCGAATTGCAGAGCTATCAGGATGCGGCTGCCAAGATGGACCTGATCTATACCCGTTGCGTGGTTGACGGCGTGACCTATCCGATTGACTGGGAGATGACGCTCAACAACTTCTCTTCCCGCGTTTTCAGGATCTCCTACACGCCGGCTCCCGGAGACGACGGTTCGGTCTCCACGGGCGAGGTCATCAAGGCTCCTTTTGTCTTTACCGAAACGGGTCTTAAATTCTATTCGCCCCTGAAGATCGGAAACGTTGCGGTTTCGGAGATGACTTTCAAGGAGGACTATTATTTCGAGAATGAAGACGGAAGCGTCAAGATCTATTCGCCCAAGCCTGTCCGCTCGAATAACAGGCTTACGATCACTCCTGCGGACATTACCTTCAGCAGCGCGACCGTCAATGTGACGCCGAGCGTCGCCACCGATTATTACTATTTCGACGTTTATGAAAAGGCGGATCTCGAAGGCGAGAGCGACATGGCGATCATCAAGTCGCTGATCTCCGAGATGAACTCCTTGGTCGGAACTTATACGGCCGATTTCGTCGTCTCCGCTCTCGGCAAGAAGGGCGCGGCGAGCGAAATCTTCGAGGACCTCTCTTCGGAAACGGATCATGTGGTCATCGGATTCGGCATCGTCGCTACGGAGAATGTGGTTCTGGCTACGACGGATCTTTTCAGGAAGGAATTCACTACGGAGAAGGCTCCCGAACTCGATGAGGCTTATGCCGCTTGGCTCGGTACGTGGACCGTGACGAGTACGACCTCGATGAAGTCTGCCAAACCGATCTCGTTCGACGTCACTTTCTCCACGAAGGTCGCCAATACCAACTTCGCGCTTACCGGATGGGCCATTTCGGCTTATCGGGACCGATTCCCCGCAATTGCCACCTTCGACAAGGAAACCGGCTACGTTATGATCCAGAGCTATCAGGAGATCGGAACTACCGGAGACGGTACCCTTCGCTATGTCGCTCTTTGCCGCGACAAGAATGTAGGCGGTAAATATTATTATCCGGTAGGCGGTTCCTATGTGGGCCTGATCGGAGCCATAATGTCTGACGGAAAGGGCAAGGTTATCGGCAATGAACTCACTCTTACGGGCGATGTGGAGGCCGAGGTGGTTATGATGGACCAGTTCGTTTACAATGGGTCCAATTATCTGGGCAAGTATAATCCGACGGCCGACTCCGGATTTACTGCCGACGACTATCCGGTCGGACCGTTTACACTGGTGAAAAAATCTCCGGCCGCGGCTCCCGTTAAGGGGAAAGCCATGCTGGCAGGGAAATTTGCAGCGGTTGCGGACCGGAATATGAAGCCGGCCGTCCCGCAATTGACTTCGGCGCCGTCGTTCGAACGGCGTGCCGTTAATGCAAATGCAGTGATGCTCAACTAAGATCGCTTGCATTATTGATCAAGGGGAGGGAGGAGCATCGACGGCTCCTCCCTTTTTTTGTGAAGCCGGGGATGGGCGCAAGATGCTTCCGCAACTGAAAAAAGCAGAAAAAATGCAGCGGGCATTTGCAGATTTGAAAAAGAATTTTTACCTTTGCACCACGATAATACGGAAAGGAGTATTCCTGACCCCGATATCGGGATGGTGCCATAGCTCAGTTGGTAGAGCAAAGGACTGAAAATGCCTCGGTCAAGCACTTGAAACAGACTTATAAAACATTAAATACAAGATGGTTACAGAAATGTGACCATCTTTTTTTGTCCCTCGAAATCGGTCGAAAATACACTGGTTTACACAACTTGTGTAAACCAAATGTGTAAACCGAAACGAGGATGTCTGCAACGGGAGTAAACGTACTTTTATACCGTTCCAAAACACTTGCGAACGGAGAACATCCGCTGATGCTCTGCGTAACGAAAGAACGTAGGCGCAAATATGTCAGCATGGGTATTTCATTGGCCGCCCGATATTGGGATTTCGACAAAAGCAGGCCGAAACGAAATTGCCCTAACCGCATCTATATTGAAAAGTATATCGCCGACAAACAGCGGGAATATACGGATAAGGTGATTGAACTGACTTGCGAGGAAAAGGCATTTACGGCCAATACGCTCGTCGAGAAAGTTTGTGGCGGCTATACGATCAAGACCGTAGGGCAGCTCTTTACCGAGCAAATCGAAGCGTTGATTGCGGCCAAACGAACGGGATATGCCTTATCGGTACGGCAGGCATATACCTCGCTCATGCGGTTCAACGGGCATCTGAATATCTACTTTTCAGAGATAGATGTTACATGGCTTAAACGCTATGAAACATGGCTGCGTTCGGCAGGGTTGGCGGATAATACAATCGGGATTCGATTCCGTTCATTGCGTATGCTCTACAATCTGGCTATCGAACAGAAAATCGTCAAGGCCGAATACTATCCGTTCCGCAGTTTCAAGGTATCGCGCCTGCATCAGCAGACAGCCAAACGAGCCATTCGCAAGGACGATATTTTACGCATCGTTCACTATTCGACGAATGATGAACGGGTACAGTTGGCCGTCGATTTGTTTGCGTTTTCCTATTACATGGGCGGCATCAATTTCGTAGATATGTGCTATCTGACCGAGAAGAATATCATCGACAATCGGCTGGTCTATATTCGTAAGAAGACAAAGAAACTTATCAAGCTCCCGTTGCAGACGGAAGCCTTGAAGATTCTCGCTCGCTACAATGGAGTATCATTGCCTTATCTGTTTCCTGTTCTATCGTCGTTCCACAAGACAGAAACGCAACAGCACAACCGCGTGCATAAGGTGATTGCCAAAGTGAATATACGGTTGAAAAAGATCGGAGAGGAATTGAATCTGCCGATAGATATTACCACTTATGTTGCTCGGCACTCCTTCGCGACCGTGCTCAAACGGTCGGGTGTCAGCACCTCATTGATTTGTGAAACGTTGGGGCATAGCTCGGAAAAGGTTACCCAAATCTACTTGGATAGTTTTGAGAACTCGCAGATAGATGCGGCTATGCAGCATTTATTGTAGGAATCGGGAGGTCGGCGCCCTATAAGCGAACCGACCTCCTTTTTCTTTACCTCCGTCCTATCCGAGGTATTGTTCCAGCAGTTCAACGACCACCTGTTCACGGGATTTTAACCCTATCTTGCGGGCTTCCATGATTTCCGTCGCCTGTGCAGGCGTGAGTTTCTTCAATGCCTGCTCTATCTGACGGCAGTAGGCCACGGGGTCTGCGGCATTGTTATACTGCATGACGATATAAGTTATCAGATACTTTTTCGACAGGAACGAATCCGAGAACTTTTCCTGTGCGGCCTCATACCATCTGATACTCCGCTGATACCATGTTTCGGATTGCAGGATTTTAGGCAGTTCACCGCTTTTCACGCAGTTCACCAAATCTTTGGGTTTTAGTGAATTTGTCCCCGTACACCATTGCGATATGGTTGCCAGCGGGAAACCCTTGCTGCGGAGTTGTACGGCAAACTCAAAAACGTCGTTCGTCTTGGAGAGCGTCATGGCAGGTGCGGCCATATAGTCCGTTCCTTTCCATGTGGTCGTGCAGATATTCATTTCAGCAATCAACGCTGCAATCGACATATCCACATTCAGCGGCTCGGTAATCACGAGGTCGTTCAGATTCAGACCTAATTTAATATAGGCAATCAATCGGTGCTGACCGTCCAGCACGGCGTAATAGTTCACCGACTGGCTGTCGGGAATGTCCTTACCGTTTAGGTCTACCAAATGCCCGCCAGATGTAATTACCTGTTCACCGTCCACAACCGTAATCGGCGACAACAGCCCGTATTCCTCGATGGACTTCATTTTTGCCGTCACCGCTTTGGAGTTGGTCGGGCGGTTGCCTTTTACAAAGGCGAAACTACGATTTACAAAAACTGATGTTACATGCATCTTTTTCATATTAACTTGTGCGGGTTTACCTCATACCACCCGCGAGGTTTTAATTAATAATATTGATAAAAATGTTTGTTTTTTCGTTTTCTCGGCGTTAGGTCTGACTGGTGAGCTCTTGCCAGCTCTTGCGGCAGTCGGGTGATGGCTTGGGCAAACTCCCGTCATCGTCCTGCCGTGCGATTCGACCTGCGGCCTTTCGGTTCGGATTCTCTCTCCCTACCGAGAAGCGGAGTGTATGTCAAAGAACTTGCGTTTGCGTTTCTACTGTAAATCCTACGAAAACCATACATAACTCGCTATGGCATAAATAGTTGTCGGATAGTAAAAAAGTGCATGATTTTTACTACCCCTTATCGGCAGAATAAAAAAGGACGGCTCGTGCCGTCCCTTATCATTGGATATGTAAAATGGATTTATCTAAAATTCTTGCCGATCGTCGTCCACTCCCTGTCCTTGTAGGATGTCCAGATTCCCTTGATACCTTCGTCACTATCAAGGAATTTCGGATTATCTGTATAGCCGAAGAAATAGACGATGCGCGAAATCAACAGCATCCTGTTATAGGAAACCTTGCTGGGATTCGTACTGCGGTTATCTTCCTCTTTGAATTGTTCCAAGAGCGGCAAAAAACACTTGATGGCAAGCGTAATCTTGTAACAACTCTTGAGATTCACCGAAAATCCGTCCACCCCGAACGAACGGGCGTTTGACAGATTGGCATAGAGTTCTGCCACGTTGTCAGCGAGCAACTTACCCAACGCCTGTTTTGCAAGGTAGGACTCAAGGGTTACGCCGTGCTCGCGCCCTTGCCATGCACGCACTTTGGCATCGGGATTTTCTTGCAGGTATCTGGCGAAAGCCCGAAACTCCTCGAATACCGAGGTCGGAACCTGCTGCACATTTTCGGTCCGTTCCCGTACCACATCATAGACAAAGAGCATCGCCATCCAAAATTTCTCGGTGTCGAGACCCATAGCCCGCAGGGAACGGATAATCGGAGCATTTTCTAAATACCGCTCTTTGGTAATAGAAAATTCCAGCCGTTCGTCCTCCAACTGATGCACGAAATCCCATCCGCGGAAAGAATCGGTCTGATACTGCTCGCCGTTTATATCAGTATCCCAAGTGGGATACATACGGTTAGCAATCTCGAAAACATAATCGTAAAGCGGGTTCATAGCAGTTGTATTCGGTTAAAGCAAAGATAGAAAATTTCGGCTGAATCGTCTGCACTTAAACTTGCATTTATTAAAGATTTTTACTATATTTGTAATAGCAAATCCGAGATAGGGGAATTCTTTTTGCTTCCATAGAAAAATAAGTTTACAGGGCAGATAAGGACAGTAATAATGCTGTCCTTGTCTTTGGCTTATAATCGCATATTTTTTGTGCAGGAAATGAAATCCCCTTATATAAAAGATATTTCACACACAGAAAAAATGCGGTGAAATCCTATCCTATAATTTATAAATCTATGGAACCAAGAATTATTACAGCCCCTATGACGGCGCGATGAATCGAAGAGATTCCCGAAATCGGGCAACACTTACCCGAAAACTGCATTTTAGATAAAGGCATAACGGGATGCGGCGCAACGAGTCTTGCCATTACAAACGACCGTTCAACTTTGATTGCCGCACCAACGGTCAATCTTATCAAAAACAAGATACAGGAACATCCCGACCTTTTAGGCGTTTACGGGGGTGTTACGAACCAAGAGATTGCCGACTATCTGAAAGTCCACGACCGCTGGAAGATTATGGCCACCTATGATGCAATCCCCCGTATCGCGGATGTCGCGGGTGCAGAGATTTACAGCAAGGCATTTCTATTGGTGGATGAATACCACCGCTTGTTATTCGATTATTCATTCCGCCATTCCGCGATTGCTGGACTATTGGAACAAGCACCCCGTTTCGCAAACAAGACCTATCTTTCGGCAACGCCTATCGAACAGGAGTTTCTATTGGACGAGTTACAGACCATGCCGCAAACGAAAATCATCTGACCGAACGCCGAGCCGATACAGGTAAGGTTGTGAAAAGCGACAAGCCCGTTAGCGACCGTTACGGCCTTATGCCGAAATGCCATTGCGCAACAAATCGGTTTCAACCTGCACTTTTTCGTGAACAGCGTGACATTTATCGGCAAGGTGATCCGCCATGTGAAACTGACCCCCGACCAAGTAAAGATAGTCTGTTCGCAAAGCGGCGAGAGTTACGATCGCAACAAAGAGAAGATAGACGGCTACCCGATAAGTACACCCAGCGGCGAACCCTGCAAAATCAATTTCTACACCTCGACGGCCTTTGAGGGGTGCGATATTTTCGACAAGACAGGCCGCACCTACATTGTGAGCGACGGAACGGCCACACACTCGATGCTGGATGTTGCGTCCCTAATGGCATCAACATGTAACGAATCACGATTTTCCCGTGTTGGCAACCAGCATAAAACAAAAATCCAAAGGCTTTATTCACTTTGTAGCATTATGGATAACCTCCTGATATTCATGTTGGGGCCACTAAAATAATGCCTGAAAAATTTGTTTATTTCCCCAATTTTTCCTATTTTTAAACTGATTACAGGAGTGTCTTACGGCTAAATCTCGTTTCCCCCTGTAAGAGACCAAAATCATTAAACTAACCCTAAAACTTAATCTTATGAACAACACAACCAAATTTCTTTACCACATTACGGAGGTTGGCAATTTGGAAGCTATCCGTAAAAATGGATTAAAATGTGATTCCGAAGGATACATATATCTTTTCGAGGACAAAAAATTTACAGACCTAATGGGAATTAGGGGTAATGTACGCGACCACATAGCGATCAATCAGATTTGTGTGTTCGATAAAGTGGGTTTGCTTAAAATTGCCGTGGGAGATTTATTGAACCAATTGGAGCCTGATAATGTAGATGAATCATGTGCACAATTCCAATACCGAATAAAGATGAATCTCATACCTCGTGATCGTATCGTTAATACTGAAATTGTTCATGTGAACAATCCGTGGAAAGAGTTTTTCGAGAAAAATCATGTGGAAGAAGTTATTGGATTCCCCGAAGAATGAAGTAAAACACCATAGCCGATACTATTTATTTTCTTACTTAGGGCGGATTCTTTCGCCCTTTTCTTTATTCCTGTTTTCCACATTTTTTGAGTGCGAAATGAAGATTTCCTTTATAAATATAGTTTCAGAATTAAAAAATATGGAAAGCAGAATGATAGCATATAAGCAAGAGCCAAAAAGCAGACCTTGTTTGCTATTTCTTCATTTAATGACAGCTATTCGAAAGATTATAATTTCCACATTTTTTGAGTACGAAACGGATATTCCCTTTATAAGTATCTATTCAGAATCAAAAATTATGGAAGATACGGATCAAAAGATAGAGTAGGTTTCTGAATGACGGGATAGAGAGTTGCTCAAATCTGTCCTGTGTAAACTGCTCAAATGTGTCCTATATATACACTACCTACTTATACATAACCTAATAAGTCTTGCAGACCATGTACTACCATATCAAAGACCGCAGGTGATTCGATAACCGCAAACAGGCAAAAGAGCATTACGGCATTGCCTGCTTTCGAAAACTACTGCACTTAAAAGAAATCATATTTACGAACAATCAAAATTCCATTGCTAACGATGAATTATACAGTAATCCCCAAATCAATCGTGAACTTTCAGACGGGAAACAGTAAACCCGTCGATATTTACGTGTGAGCCATCATTAAATATTGCTCCAATTACAAGACGAACATATCCCATATAACCGAGGAAAAATTATCCCTGCTTACTGGATTAGATGAACGAACAATCCGCCGTATTATCAAACGGCTGAAAGACGCAGGTTATCTAACTGTGCATACCACCATTAAAGAAGATGCAGACAGAGGATTTATAAAGCGAAACACGTACTATATAAAGCCAGAAAAGAGCAACTATTTCTTCCTCGATAACAGTCTCTTTAATAAGAACTATCCCGCCAAGATTGCAGGCTTTCTGCTCTTATTAAAGGCCATCTGTCTGAACAATACGAATACCATCCAATGAAGCAAGAGCCAGATCGCCCAGGCTCTCGGTCTGTCACGCAATACCGTTTCTGCTTTATTGGAAGAGTGCCGACAAGCAGGACTTATAAAGCCACAGGCAAAGGGCTATGAGCTGACGACGGATTGCTTTATCCAGCCTGCCATTAAGCAAACGGAGGCCGCCATTTATAAGGAGCTATGCGATTTCTGTAAAGCCAAAGGAGTGGCAGCGCCCAGACGAAACAAGGTAGCATTATCAGTACTGCTTACCAAGTACAATGCCGTTGGCGTTCCGAGTACGGAACCAATAAGTCTGACCTGTCAACTCAACAAGCGTTGCACGCAATTACCCGAGAAGGTCTCCATCCCCTACTTTATAAAGGTGCTCGATATGCAGGAGGCGTATCGGGAGGTGATGGAGAAGAAACAAGGCAAAGAGACGTTTGGTGGGTTTGAGTTTTAGAAATATAATCCGAGAGAATGGTTTTTGCCCTCCAAAGATAATTTTTCGATTAACTTTGTAAAAAAGACAGATTATGAACAGAATAGTATTAATTGGAAATGGTTTCGATTTAGCTCATGGTTTGCCTACTGGCTATGTCGATTTCATAAATAATTACTGGGAGGATTTCCGCTGTCATGTACTCAATGGATACGCTCAATACCTATTAAAGCATTTCGGAGTTGCTCCCATTAAGTCTTACTCCGACAATTTTGCTGACCTTAAAGTAATCAATAAAGGGAGTGACGAAATCACAGAATTTACAGTCACAGATAATGAACAAAATGCATTTAATGAGTGGTGCCGATTCATTAATGATTACAATCAAGTTGGAAGATTTACAGAATCTCTCCAATTAACATTTAAGAATCCGTTTTGGAAACACATATCAGCGCAAGCCTCGTTGGAGAATTGGGTAGATATTGAGAACGAATATTTTCAATCATTAAATAGGCTAATACATCAAGACCGAGATTTAGGCTATAAATCCGCAAAAGAGCTAAATATAGACTTTCATAGCATCCAAAACTTATTAATAGAGTATCTGCGCAAAATTCAAGAAGAAAAGATCTCGGATGGACTTTTCAACGAAAGGATCAATAAAATAATATTTGAGCCTATTAATCGACAAGACATATCTAAAGGAGGAGAAGATTTATTCTGGGATGATATTCTTTCTCAAGTAGCAAGTTTGCCAGGAGGTATGATAGGTATGATAGAGGAGATGAATGAAGAGTTAATACAGCATCCTGAATATGAATTAATCGGGCAAAATAAAGGATATCGGGAAATAATGAATGATGAATTTGACAAAGGACAGCGAATGGAATATCTACAGCCTAATCGAATTCTTTTGCTTAACTTCAATTACACAAATACGGCTCGTAAATTATATGTAAAATCAGACGATTGTCCCAAATGCGAATTGATACATATTCACGGGAAATTAGATGATAAGAATAATCCAATTATTTTTGGATATGGCGATGAAATGCACGAGGATTATAAAAAAATAGTCGATCTGAATAACAATGCCTATTTAGAAAACATCAAATCAATTCGCTACCTTGAAACTGATAATTATCGGAGACTCTTGGGATTCATAGATTCTGCACCTTATCAGATATATATAATGGGGCACTCTTGTGGCAACTCTGATCGGACCTTATTAAATACCCTTTTTGAACATAAAAACTGCTTGTCTATAAAGCCGTATTACCACCAAAGAGAAGATGGAACAGATAATTACATTGATATTGTTCAAAATATATCCCGAGACTTTAAGGATATGACATTAATGCGAGATAGAGTTGTTAATAAATGCTATTGTCAACCATTAGTAACTCCTTAACATATTCTGTTCTCCTACAAACACCCCTCCCCTCTGTTCGGCATGGAAAACGAATTTCGGGAAGGAGTGTTTTTACTGATTTTGACAATAATTTTACCGAATGAACATAACGGTTGCCATTTATCCTTTATAAGGAACTGCACAATTAAAAGATCACAACGATCAGACGAAACAAGGTGGCATTATCGGTATTGCTTACCAAGTACAATGCCGTAGGCGTTCCAAATACGGAGCCAATAAGCCTGACCTATCAACTCAACAAGCGTTGCACGCAACTACCCGAGAAGGTTTCCATTCCCTACTTTATAAAGGTGTTCGATATGCAGGAGGCGTATCGAGAGGTGATGGAGAAACGCACACAAAAATTCAAAGGATTTAAGTTTTAATAATACAGCCCTCACTTATGACGTGAGGGCTTCAATTTTTATATTATTACTACACAAACTCTTCATGACTCCAGCAGGACTTCTAACACAAATTTTGTATCTTTGTCCAATATAGGCATTAAGTATTGACTTGTGAATCAAATAACGACATATCAAGCTAAATATCTGGCAAACTTCCTGACAAGACGTTTGCCCGCCAACGACATAAACAAGTTAACAGCATCACTCCAAGACGCACAAGTCGATCTGACTCCCCATCAGGTCGAAGCCGCTCTATTTGCCTTTAAGTCACCGTTGTCCAAAGGGGCCATATTGGCGGACGAGGTCGGATTGGGCAAGACCATCGAGGCAGGCATCATCCTTTCACAACATTGGGCCGAACACAAACGTCGTTTGTTGATTATCTGTCCTGCCAACCTGCGCAAACAATGGGCCAGCGAGCTGCTGGAAAAATTCTTCCTGCAATCTACCATCCTCGAAAAGCACAGTTTCGACGTGGCCATAGACACAGGCAATCTCAATCCGTTTGCTGCAAACAAGATTGTCATCTGTTCATTTCAATTTGCCAAGGCAAAAGCCGCCTATATTAAACATGTTGCTTGGGATCTGGTCATTATTGACGAAGCACATCGTTTGCGTAACGTTTATAAACCGACCAATAAGATAGCGAACGCCATCAAGTTAGCTATTGAGTCCCGAAAGAAAATCTTGCTCACGGCTACTCCGCTTCAAAACTCCATCTTGGAACTCTATGGGCTGGTCTCGATTATCGACGATTATGTTTTTGGCGACCTGAAAAGTTTCAAGGCCCAATTCGGCCGATTGCTTGAAGAGAAGAACTACAATGAACTGCGCGAACGATTGCTGCCCGTATGCAAACGCACGTTGCGCCGTCAGGTTCTGGAGTATATCAAATACACCAAGCGAATCGCCATCCTGCAGGAATTTTTTCCGACGGCTGATGAACAAAAATTGTATGATCTGGTTTCAGACTATCTTACTCGCCCTAAACTGTATGCTCTTCCGAACAGCCAGCGCCAGTTAATGACGTTGATCCTTCGCAAGTTGCTGGCTTCATCAACCTATGCCATCCACGGGACATTCTGCTCATTGATCGCCCGTCTGGAGAACAAATTGAAAAAGCACGAAGACCACAGCATCGATGATCTTCGGCTCGATTTCGAGTATGACGACGACGAATGGATTGACGACGAGGAGGTCAAGCAAGAGGAACAGGAGGAGCTACATCCTGCAGATATCGAAGGCATCCGAAAAGAGATTGAAGAGCTCTCTTCGTTTCGCGACCTTGCAGCCAAAATCAAGAAGAACAGCAAGGCCGAACAGTTGTTTACGGCTCTCGACAAGGGATTTGCCAAACTGGAGGAGCTCGGAGCCAACAAAAAGGCACTCATCTTCACGGAATCGCGCCGCACACAGGATTTCCTGTACAATCTGTTGGAGAAACGCGGATACAAAGGGCAAATTGTCCGCTTCAACGGTACAAATTCCGACCGTCAGTCAACAGCCATTTACAAAGCGTGGTTGAACAAACATCAGGGCAGCTCCAAGATTACAGGGTCTCCTACGGCAGACCGACGAGCCGCTATTGTGGACTATTTCCGCGAGGAGGCAACCATCATGATTGCCACAGAAGCCGCTGCGGAAGGTATCAATCTGCAATTCTGCTCGCTGATTGTCAATTACGATATGCCTTGGAATCCGCAGCGTATCGAACAACGCATCGGCCGATGCCATCGTTACGGACAGAAGTTCGATGTCGTGGTCATCAACTTTCTCAACAAGGCCAATGCAGCCGATATACGGGTTTATGAGCTGTTGGACCAAAAGTTTCAACTTTTCAGCGGTGTATTCGGTGCCAGCGATGAAGTATTGGGCGCCATCGGAAACGGCGTAGACTTCGAGAAACGCATTGCTCAAATTTACAACGAGTGCCGCACGACCCGCGAAATCGAGAGCGCTTTCGATGCCCTGCAGGCGGAGTTGCAGACCGAAATCTCGGACAAGATGCTGAAAGCCCGTTCAACGCTGCTGGAGAATTTCGACGAATCGGTACAGGAAAAGCTGCGTTTGAACCTTGCAGAAAGTCGCGCCAACCTCGACCGTTTCGAGAAACGGTTGTGGATGCTTGCCACCTATGCGCTTCACGACGTGGCGGATATGGACGAGACGCAATATAGCTTTACGCTGCACAACGGGTCGCTGCTTGACGGTCACTACCGCATGCTTACCCGACGCTCGTTCAAAAGTGGCAATACCTCTTCGGATGACAGCATTCCCTTCCGTGTAGGATGTCCATTGGCACAGGCCATCATCAACGAAGCCCTCCAGTCCGACACGCCAAGTCGCGAGGTCGTGTTCGACTACAGCCACAACGCAGGCAAAACTACCCTATTGGAACCGCTTGTCGGACAAAGCGGATGGATGCGGGTCGAAAAACTCTCGATTGACTCATTCGAGCAGGAAGACCATCTGCTCATTGCCTGCAGAACAGCGCAGGGAGAGCCCGTTTTCGAGGATGTAGCCGAACGAATGTTGTTGCTGCCTGCCGAAGCGAAGGAGCTTGTAACGATTCCATCCACCGAGTCCGAACAGCTGGCAGCACAACTCGACACCGCACGCAACGGGATTCTCGAGGAGAGCGCCCAACGCAACGAGACCTTCTTTGAGGCGGAGATGGACAAACTCGATTCGTGGGCAATGGACATGAAGGTGGCCCTTGAACGGGAAATCACGGACCTTGATGCCGAAATCAAGCTCCGCAAGTCGAATGCCCGCAAGATGGCGCATCTGGAGGAGAAGGTTGCCGAGCATAGACTTATCAAGGAGTTGGAGACGCAGCGAGCCGAAAAGCGGCAACGCCTTTACGAAGCGCAGGACGAGGTGGATGCCCGCAAGGAGGACCTGCTCTCCAGCGTGGAGCGGATGCTTCAACAGAAAACCCAACAGACCGAGCTGTTTACCATTAAATGGAGAATCGTATGATAATGTTATGCACAATAGACTGGACAGCCATTGGCTCTATCGCAAGTGCAATTATGGCATTTTTGACACTTGTGATAATATACCAGAACATGCAAGCACGAATGGGTGTCCTTGTAATCGATATAGTAAAAGATCAAGGGTGTATATGGCTAACTATGTCAAATATTGGCGAAACCTTGATCGATGACATCAGATTTACATTTGATAACAAAATTAAAAAATTAGCGAGTGGCGGATTAGCCCAACATATTGAGCTTATCGAATATCAACGATATGCATTGAAGCCTCATGAAACAAAAAGAGTACAACTGGAAACAATAGCCCTTGTCAGGACTTTTGAGAAACAAGACAAGAAAGTAAAAGACTATTTCACGCAGTTATACACGACAAAAATTAAGATAGAATACGACTATAGAACTATTTATAAGTGGCGAAAAAAAGCCTACAATACGTTCATCATAAGCCCTGAGAAGCTTTTATTTACTACTTTTGAAGTTCCGATTAAACAACAAGAACAAAATTAACGATGGCACAAGATAAGAAATTGCAGAAACTGGAACTGACGTGGATAGGCAAATACGACGAACACGAGTCTATCGAACCGCGGATTCTCATCGAGGATCCCGACTATTCGTATGGTACGGTCGAGACGGGCACCCTGCCCAACGGAAAACCGTGGAACGGCAATATGCTGATTCATGGCGACAACCTGCTTGCCCTCAAAGCCCTTGAGGAAAACTATACGGGCGCCGTCAAATGTATCTATATCGATCCGCCCTACAATACGGGTAACGCGTTTGAACATTACGACGATGGACTGGAACACTCCATCTGGCTATCGTTGATGCGGGAACGATTGACTATCTTATACAATCTGCTCACACCTAACGGCGTATTATTTATCAACCTTGATGAAATAGAACATGCTTATTGTAAAATAATATGTGACGAAATTTTTGGTCGGCAAAATTTCCTTGGCGATTTAATTTGGCAGAAACGTAAGGGAGGCGGGAATGATTCTCGATTTTTTGCGATTGATCACGATTACATAATTGTATTTGCAAAAAGTGCAGATAAGAAAATACATACGAAACAGTGGACGGTTTCTCAATCCGCCGAGTATCTCAAACGATATAAAGAAATCGATGAAAATGGACGCCGTTTTTATTGGGATACATTAGCGAGGGATGGCCTCCAAAATGCCATACCTGTTTCAATTGAGTGTCCCGATGGAACAATTTTACATATCAATTCCCAAAAATCACAAGAAACCATTAACGCTGGATTAAAGAGTGGAACCGTTAGATTGACAAAGTCCAAAAAAGGATGGACTTTGCATCATAGAGTTTATATGCCAGAAGGTCAGGTATTAAGATCTATCTTGACAGATGTAGGAACCAATAAAAGCGCTAAAGATGAGATAAAAGAATTGTTTAAAGATGACAAATCATTTGACTATCCTAAACCAGAAACATTAATAGCCAAAATATTAGAATTAGCAACAAACCCTGGCGACCTGGTGCTGGACAGTTTCCTCGGATCGGGAACCACGGCCGCTGTGGCGCAGAAGATGGGGCGTCGCTATATCGGGGTCGAGTTGGGGCAGCATGCCTATACGCACTGCGTTCCCCGTCTGAAGATGGTGACCGATGGTACCGACCAGGGCGGAATCTCCAAAGCGCAGAACTGGAAGGGCGGAAACGGGTTCAAATTCTATGAATTGGCACCGAGCCTGCTCAAAGAGGACAAGTTCGGGAACCTCGTCATCAACAAGGAGTACAATGCCGACATGTTGGCGGCGGCAATGGCCAAGCAGGAGGGATTTACCTATGCACCATCGACCGATGTCTACTGGAAGCAGGGGTACTCGTCGGAGAGCGATTTCATCTACACCACGACGCAGTTCATGACGGTGGAGGGGCTGGCCTCGATTGCCGAGCAGATGGCCGAAGGCGAGTCGCTGCTCGTATGCTGCACGGCATTCCAGAGCGAGTGCAAACGCGCGTTCGAAAACATCACCATCAAGAAGATTCCGCAAATGCTGCTGGGACGTTGCGAATTTGCCCACGACGACTACTCGCTCAACATCATCGACATGTCCCGTGTCGATGAAGAGGAAGAAGAGCCGATGGAAGATGAAACGGATACGGCAGAAGGTGGAGAGAATGACAAAGGAACAGGAGAGGAACAACAGGAACTATTTTAGACGATCGGTATGGACCCCATTGCAAACACGATAAAACAGCGTCTATCACTTCGAGAACCGTTAGCCGAGGCGCTTGACCGCACGGCACGGTTGGTCGACAAACTGTCGCTCAAAAAGCCTGCTACCGATGAAGTCGAAAACGATGGCTTCCTCAAGGAGGAACTGAAAGCCGTTCAGGAGATATGCCCGATATGCAAGGATTTTGAGCGGGCTTTCCCGTCGTTTGCCTTCTCCATTGCCACAGGTGTTGGTAAAACACGCCTGATGGGGGCCTGCATTGCCTACCTCTACCTCAAGAAAGGTATTCGCCACTTTTTCGTATTGGCTCCCAACTTGACGCTCTATGAAAAGCTGATTCGCGACTTCGGGGATCCTTCCTACGAAAAATATGTCTTCAAAGGCTTGGCAGAGTTCGTGCACAACACTCCGAGTGTAATTACTGGCGATAATTACAACTCGGCAAGAGGTCTTTTCTCGGATACGGAGATTCAGATCAATGTTTTCAACATCTCGAAGTTCAACGCCGACAGCAAGGAAGGCAGCAAGAAAGGCGTACCCCGCATGCGGCGTCTGTCGGAGTATCTCGGGCAATCGTATTTCGACTATCTTGCATCGCTCGATGATCTCGTTATCCTGATGGACGAGGCGCATCGTTATCACGCAGATGCATCAAAGAAAGCGATCAATGAATTACGACCGATCCTTGGTCTGGAGATGACGGCCACCCCGACTGACGAAAAGGGCAAAGCGTTCAAGAATATCGTTTATGAATACAATCTTGCGCAGGCATTGATGGACGGTAAATATGTCAAGATACCGACCGTGGCCCGTCGCAAAAACTTTGCCTGGAGCGACCTGTCCAATGAGGAGTTGGACATGCTGAAAATCGAGGATGCCATCAACATTCACGAACGGACAAAGATACAGCTGGAGCTTTACGCCAAGAACAACAATTTACCTGTGGTCAAGCCCCTGATTCTGATTGTCTGTCAATATGTCGCAAACGCTACAAGAGTATTCAATTTGCTTGAGAACGATTTGTTTGACGGCCGATACAAGGGAAAGGTCTTGCAGGTGGACAGTTCGACAACAAAGGATGAAGAGGTTGAACGGCTGTTTGTGTCGCTCGAAAAAACCGACAACCCAATTGAGATCGTCATTCATGTAAACAAGCTCAAGGAGGGGTGGGACGTAACCAACCTTTATACGATTGTGCCTCTCCGTGCGGCAAATGCGCCAATTCTGATAGAGCAATCCATCGGGCGCGGGCTTCGGTTACCCTATGGAAAGCGAACGGGAGACCCCGATGTGGACAAACTGACCGTAATAGCCCACGAGAACTTTGAAGCTGTAATCGCACAAGCCAATGATCCGAAATCGATATTAAGCAGATTTGCATACTCCGAGTTGGACGATGAAGAGCTCCAGCCCGAACCTGGTACGGTTGTAGCGGCTCAAACTCAACTTGATCTTCAAGAGCAGAAGATCATTGCGGCGGCAAAGACCGACATTGAAAAGCAGGAGGCCAAAGTGACGGCAGATGCCATTCGTGCCGTGTTTCAGGCCATTCCCCTTGCCAATACGCAGGTAAAATGCAAAGCCGATCTTGCCAAACCTGAAGTTAAAGAGTACATCAAACGGCAAGCAATTCGAATTATTCGGGAGAGCGCACAGACAACAGAACCGTTATTTGCCGAACAAGTTGCTGAAGAACGAATCAAGGAGGTTGATGCTGTACTTGATACGGTGACGGAGACGTTTGTCAACAACATCATCGAGATTCCCCGCATGACCATCCAGAAGGAGGTTTATCAGGCAGAATTTCAATGGTTTGATCTTGACACTCGTCTTGGATTCGACTTGCCAGCCTTGCAGGAGGAGATTATTCGTGTCAGCATCGGAGCGGGTGAAAAGATTGTCGATACAATTCAGGTGCGATATGAACGTAAATTCGACAAGCCAATCAATCAGATTATAAGTGCTCTGATTGATTATGACGACATTGACTACGACAAGCACTCCGAATTACTGTATCATCTGGCACAACAGGCTCTCGACACCATTGGAGCCCATCTTGAGCGAAAAGAGGATCTTGCAAAGGTTGTTTTCGAGTTTAAGAAAGCAATTGCCAGCCGTATATATGCTCAAATGAAAGATCACTTTGTGATGGTGTCGACGGGTTATGTCAAGCCCAAAGTCCTTCCTTATGTAGGCATGGTTGAGCAGCATCTAAAGGAGAATGACGGATTCGGTCGAGTCGATTATAGAAATATTATTAAGCCTGCCTATGTGCGTAAATACATCTATTCTGGTTATCTGAAATCTTTTTACTCGGAATATAAATTCGACAGTACAACCGAACTAGACTTCTCTTTCGTTTTGGAGAACGATGTTGATGTCATACGATGGTTGCGTCCTGCAGAAAAACAACTCCACATATATTGGTCCAACGGTTCGAGACGTTATGAACCTGACTTTATTGTTGAGACCGAAGATTGTATTTATATGGTTGAGACAAAGGCTGCCAAGGATGTATCAAGCGATGAGGTTCTGTTGAAGAAGCAAGCAGCAGAGGAGTATTGTCGCCATGCAACTGAATATACAACAGAAAATGGAGGGAAACCGTGGAAATATGTCCTTATGACACACGACACAGTCGATAGATCTGCAAGTTTCAAGTTCTTGATTGCCATTAGTTAACCTTTTCATATTAAATATTGACAAAACACCGACCTTAAAAGGTTGGTGTTTTATTAGAAGAGACCTGCTCAATTAGAATAAATATCTATTACTCCGCACATACAAACACCCCGTAAAACACCCCTCCCCCTGTTCGGCATGGAAAACGAATTTCGGGGAGGGATTTTTTGTGGCCGATTATCGGGAATTTTTCCAGACTAACAACAAAAGCAACAGACAGATGATGAGTGTATTTATTTATTCATCATCTAATTTGTAGCTTTATGCAATTACGTCCATCCATGCGCCGTGCAGCCAAAATGAGGCTGGCACTGGCTGGAGCCTCGGGGTCGGGAAAAACCTACTCCTCGCTCCTCATCGCTTACGGCATGACCTCCGACTGGTCACGTGTTGCCGTCATCGATTCCGAGAACGGTTCGGCCGATCTCTATGCCCATCTGGGCAATTATCAGGTCCTCACCCTGCCCGACTACTCTCCCGAGACCTACATCGAGGCTATCGGTATTTGTGAACAGGCGGGTGCCGAGGTCATCGTCATCGACAGCATCTCCCATTGCTGGGATTATCTGCTCGATTTCCACGCCAACCTGCAAGGAAACTCCTTTGCCAACTGGGCCAAGGTCACACCCCGTCAGAATGCCTTCATCCAACGCATTCTCAACTCCTCGTGCCACATCATCTGCACCATGCGCTCCAAGCAGGATTATGTTCTCTCGGACAAGAACGGCAAGATGGTCCCCGAGAAGGTGGGCTTGAAGGCCGTACAGCGTGATAACGTGGACTATGAGTTCACCGCCGTGCTGGACATCGCCATGAACCACAAGGCCACCACCTCCAAAGACCGAACAGGGCTCTTCACGGGTCGTCCCGAGTTCACGATAACCCCTGCCGTGGGGCAAGCCATCCTCAAATGGTGCAACATGGCACAGGTCACGCAACCGAATCCTTCCACGCAAAACCTCCACTGCCATGCTTCCAGCCTTTCAGCCTAACCCCGAATTTGCTGTCGGTCTGAACTCCGACAGCCCTTTCCTCGATAATCCTGCCGCAGAGGTGGTAACGACCGTAGAGGAACAACCTGCCCAACCTGCAACGACAGGTGTTGTCGTTCCTTTGGGTGTGCGGCATAACCGCCATTTTATCGAGGCTAACACCAAGCCCGTCGATATAGCCCATCTGAAGAACGATTGTGTCGTCCCCGTATTCAGTAAGGACAACGAGGTGACGATCTCCCACCAGAGTTTTATCGAGACCGTTTGGAATGCTGCTCACCGTATGTTTCCCCAGGAGGCCATCGACATGCCCGACATTGTCGTTTCGCATATCATCAAGGGTCGGATTCCCGAAGCTATTCACAAGCCCGTGAATCAACTCTTGGAGACGGACAAGACCATCTATTACGAGCGCATGGCCTTCTGCTTTGAGGTTCCCTCGATTTACGAGGAGGTGGCAGGCAATCGGTTGAATCTTTCGATTGGAGGGGTAAGGGCCTATAACCACGAAAACCTCTATTCCAAGAAGACGGTTGAGAAGTTCAAGGTCTTCATCGGTTTCAAGAACCTTGTCTGTTGCAACCTCTGCGTTTCGACGGATGGATTCAAGAGCGAACTGCGGGTGATGGGCGTGCAGGATTTGTTCGATGCTACCTTACACCTGTTTCGAGAGTACGATGCTGAACGCCATATAAAGCTGATGGCAGCGATGCAGGAACGACACCTTACCGAGCATCAATTCGCCCAGCTTATCGGCAAGACGCGGTTGTACCAATACCTGCCCACAGCCGAGAAACGGCAGCTTCCCGCAATGGAGTTTACGGACTGCCATATCAACACGGTGGCAAAGGCGTATTACGCCGACGAGAACTTCTCACGAGGGGACAATCCAGAGATTGACCTTTGGAGGGTTTACAACCTCTTTACGGGAGCCAACAAGTCGAGTTACATCGACACGTTCCTCGACCGTTCGCTGAACGCTACCGAGCTTATCACAGGTATCGGCAAAGCCATTGAGGGCGATGCCCAGTACAGGTGGTTTGTGGAATAACCGAACGAAGAAGAATACCCTTGCTGTCAAACGACGGTAGGGGTATTTTCTTTGATAAGTAAACAAGACGACAATAACCTATATTCAATAGTGCTGTCTGTTGATTTATTGCGCATTATATGGTTTTATATAATTCCGATGCTCAAAATATCGACTTTACGCTGCCATATTCTCGATAATTGAGGGTTGGAATGATTTGCAACTCCCGATTAAAGGGAATATGTCGGCTTAAATTGAATAACAAAGCATCTAACCCAAGTTACAAGAAACAAAGTTTATTTTCCAGCCGTTTTCCACTTGTTTGGCAACTTTGTTTTGACGAAATTTGAATCTGCAACAACCTTGAAAAAAGAGTGGTTTTGCCGTTGCATTTCCGACGATTGTTTTTTACTTTTGTGGAAAACATACTGAATACGGAAGTGTAACTTTATTCTCGTGCGACGAACGTAGGAAATTCCAAGCACAATAGAGAGAATAAGTGGCATTGCCCTCCCGTCGTATCTTCACGATACAGGCGCGGGGTTGTTGCTTATTTTATCTATTGGGTTTCCTACGACCTGTCGCGCTAAAATAAGTTTTCAGCCCTGCGCTTTCTTTTATTACTAATCACATCTGGGGGTTGGAGGTGTGCGATTGAAATAGTTATTATGGATATTACTAAACTCAACGAACTCGCTTCTGCGTGTATGGCAGAGCCCGAACTTTTTCAATTTGCAGTCGATGCTAAAACGTGGATGCAAGAAACTATTGTTGATAGATATATAACTATGGATGAGGCATTTGCTATTGCGCAAAATAGAGTTCCAGATTCAGTTATTAATAAAGCAATATTTGTTGCTTGTGATTATATGTCGGATGCCCCTCAAACGAAGCTACATCGTTACGCAGTTGCATTATCGGCTGGAAACATATTAAAACAATTTGGAAAACCTTATTATGCGACAGGAGCAGGTATAGGGGAAATACTTGATAAAATGGATGAAAGGGATGGTGGATTGAAATAGTAATATTACTATAAAACCAATATATGAAAAAGTTATTACTAATCTGCTTTATTCTACTATGTCAGATAGGGCAGGCACAAACGATTGATGGTTTCATAATGGGAACAGATCGAATGGCAGCCGTTCGTAGCGTTCCCAAGGGATTTAATTATGATAATACAAATGATAAAAATCACCTGCGGTATACACGATGGGTTTATCAAGGCGGAAATCCAAGTGTCGTTGATTCATATGATATGTTTTTTAAAAATAATCTTTTGTGTAAATTAGAAATATATCGGAATTATTATGAGAAGAATTCAACTTCTTATTTAGATAATGTTCTTGCGGAAAGATTTAGCGCTTTGCTTGAAGAGTTTGGAGAACCTACTTTTGCAAATAATTCATACTATTCATGGAATTTACCCAATCTGAAAATAACCTTTAGATATTCTGCTAAATCAGAAGAAGAAACAGAACCCATTCTCAACCAATTATATGGATATAGGACAGTAACATATAATCGACTAATAATAAACATAAACGCGGAAATGAAAGAGGGGCATCCACAAATTTCAAAACCGCAACAAGGAGAATCAAGATATTTGGCATCTGGCAGTGGATTCATATTATCAAAAGATGGTATTGTCGCAACAAATTTCCACGTTATAGATGGGGCTAATGGAATTGATGTCTTTATTAATCGGAATGGAACGATCAAGACTTATAAAGCCAAAGTACTTATATCTGATAAGACCAATGATATTAGTCTTCTGAAAATTGAGGACGATTCATTCGTGAATTTTTCGTCTATTCCTTATGCTATTAAAACCTCCATTCAAGATGTCGGGACAGGAGTTTTTACATTAGGCTATCCGATGTCGAATATTTTAGGAGAGGAGATTAAAGTTACAGATGGTATTATAAGTTCAAAAACTGGTTACAAGGGCGATATTGTTACATACCAAATTTCTGCACCTATTCAGCATGGTAATAGCGGAGGGCCTCTGTTTGATAAACAAGGCAATATAGTTGGCATTACAAACGCAGGGGTTGAAGATGCACAGAATGTCGGATATGCTATTAAAACATCTTATCTGAAGAATTTGATTGACGTAGCACCAACATCTATTACGTTACCTACTAATAACTCGATTTCAGGGTTGTCATTTACAGAAAAGATAAAACGATTGACACCCTATGTTGTCTTGATCAAAATCTACTAACACAAATAAAATTGCTGATTTATGAAAAAGATGTTTTTGATGTTTGCTCTTGTTATGGGGGCAACATATACAAACGCACAAGATGTTGTTGATCGTTGTATAACTGAATTGGAGCCGCTCATTGTAAAAGCAAAATCCGTTTGGGTTGATGGAAATAGCACTTACGGAATAACTTCGGAACGAGCAGAACGTTATGCAATCTATTGTTTGGAGGCTTGTGCCGTCGTCGATAAATATATAGATCGAATCGGTGATGTTAATGAGCAGTTGGATTTACTCTGGGGGCAGGTTGACATGCTATCGGATATATTGGAAATTTATAAAACCAATAAAGTGGGATTATCGGCATCTGAATATACCCAACAATCCAATCGTAAAGTTTCGGCATTGAAGAAATTAGCGGTTTTATCTAAGAGAATCAATAATAAGGCTGATCGAGATTTAGAGCTTTACAATATCAATGAAGCCTTGGGTGAACATTATTTAAATAGCGGCAATTATAAAGAGGCATCAATTTACTATTCTATGTGTGTCTCGAACTACAATGATCTCTTATCAAGTGAATATGCCAATGATGAAGATATTCGTAAATCAGGGCAAAAGGCTTATTATTGGATGGGATATACTGCCTATAAGTTAGGAGATACAACGATAGCACAAAACTATTTCAATAAGTCGAAAAACATTTTGAATGACGAATTAATTCAGCCGTATAAATAATTATGATGTACGAATGTCGCAATAGATTAGGCGAAAGAATAGGACACGCCTATACAAAACAACAGGCCGAAGAAATGATTCGCCATGCAAATTGGTTGTTAGACCAAAAAAGAGGAACTCCCGAATATGAACAAAGAGTTGTAAGAGCGCAAAAAGCAGAAGAAAAAGAAATGAATGCTACGGGCGTTGGCATCATTGCAGGTGTTATTTTCTTTATTATCTGTATAATAATGGCACTCTCCTAATTACAAACATTATGAAGAAATTATCACTTGTTCTCATACTGTCAATATCTTGTTTGGCACTTTCAGCGCAGACCTATAAAACATATCGAATAGCATATGTTTTAACTCCTTATGGAAACTATGACCCAGAAAACGCATCTATCACTATTGCTGATGGCCAGATTCGTTATAAGAAAAACGGGAATGAAAAACTTTGGCAAAGCATGTATCGTGGAATCTATAAGGAGCAACCAACCAAAGGAGTGACTTTTCAATATGAATGTTTTCTACTGATGAAATTGGATAAAATAATTCGTATTTGCAAAACGAAAAATATAAAGCATAATGGGAAATTCTATTATGCAATGTATGTGGACGGACAGCTACAATTAGTTGAATAAATCATAACTCGGTACAGTATCAATATGAAAAAATTTCTCTTAACGATATTAGGTATAGCAATCTATATTTTACTTGGATGGCTCATTAAAGATATTGTATCTGCGAACTATTCCAATCCAATGGATATGCTTGTATCAGATATGATTAAACACGAAGCCTTAATATATTGCATACTTGCCGTGGGTTATGTTTTTGTGATACAATGCTTTGTGTATCAAAATTCTGACGGAAATGAAGCAGGTATGTGGTTACCCATCGGATTATGTGTTGCATCTTATTTTTTATTAACCACTTTATCCCTATCATCGGGATTAATAATCGCTTATAACTTGCTTAATGTCATTGCAATTGTAATAGGATGTTACATGGACAAATAAGACGAGTGACATAATTTTAAAGGGGTATATAAAATAGAATTTTACAAATTGTGTCACATCAACACACGCATCCATTTACAGATAAATAAAATAGTCCAATGAAAAACTACCTACTCATCATTCTGCTGTTGTGTGCAGGAGTATACAACGGCTATGGACAAAAGAAACAGCCGTCAGATTACCACCTGCAAAGAGCCATTGACCTAATACAGAATGGCGACGAAAAAGAAGCGATGAAATGCCTTGACCAACAGCTTCAAGAAACTCCCGACAATGCCGATGCAAGAATAGTTCGTGCAGATTTATATTATCGACAAAAGAAATACGGAAATGCCCTTTCGGATGCGAACCTTGCGATAAAATACTATAAAAAAGGTGGAATGTTCTCAAAATACATCATGTATTGGAACCGTGGCCGCACATATTGCGATATGGAAGATTCTGCCAAAGCACTTGCCGACTATGATACCGCTTACAAATTAGCACTAAAAGACAAGAAAGGAGCAACTAATATTCAAGAGATTCTTTACGGACGAGCACAACTCTATTACGAGCAGAAAGAATACGACAAGGCCGATGCGGATTACGCACAAATGCTGAAAAACGACGAGACGGATCAATCGGCTATGGTGGGGCTTATTCGCAACATGATTGCGCGTAAGGAATATGATAAAGCATTGGAATTAGCTAATAAATGTGAAAAATACGATGCTGATTACGAGGAAACCTATCGTTATCGGATGCAGATTTATGATAAAATGGGCGAAACGGACAAGGCGATTGATGATGCTGTCATCTATTTTGAAAAATCGGATGCCCCACAACATTACCTGCTGAAATCAATTATGGGTAAACATTTGAGTTACGCATTAGCCAAAGTGCAGGCCCAAATTCAAAAAAATAACGATCACTCTTGGAAACAACTGCGTATCCATATTTACAAATGGGGCTATGATTATGCAAATGCTATTTTATGCTACAATCAACTGCAACAAGAGTTCGGAAGTTTTGATTTCATCTATTACAGTCGCAGCCAATGCTACAACGAAATAGGAGACACAGAACATGCTATTGCGGACATAACCAAGTGTATTGAATTGGGAGATGGTAAAGATTATTATGCAATTATTTCCCGTGCCGACTATTACCGAGAGGGCGGGCAATATAAAGAGGCGATAGCTGATTTTACAAAAGGGATAGAGCTTGACCCGACGAGTGCTTATGCCTACTATAAGCGCGGCTGGTGCTATGAGTTATCGGGCGATGATGATTCGGCCATGAAAGATTACAATACGGGAATAGATGTCGATAAAACATATCCCTATATTTTCTTGATGCGGGGTGCATTGTACTTGAAACGTGGAGAAAAGGAGAAGAGCAATGCGGATTTCGAGGAGGTTATTCGACAGGATACGGTTGCCGAAAGTGGCAGTTGTCGCCAATATGCTCTTCACTTTTTAGGACGGGATACCGAAGCCCTCGAATGGATGGATAAAATCATTGCCTCGGATTCAATGGGAAACGGTGTTTATTACGATAAATCATGTCTGCTGGCACGCATGGGACGATTGGACGAATCTGTTGCGGCACTTCGCAAAGCCTTTGAGAAAGGCTATCGTTCGTTTGCACATATCGAGCATGATGACGATATAGATGCCATTCGAGAACTGCCCGAATTTAAGCATTTAATTGAAGAATATAAAGCCAAGCCTATTCGAATAGAAGCCGATGATGAACAGGCAGAAGATAAGATCGAAACTATTTCCGAGATACAAATGAAAAAAATGTATAGCGGGGTTTATGAAATACCTTGTACGATTAATGAATTGCCTTTGAAATTCTTTTTCGATACGGGAGCAAGTACGGTTACAATCTCCTCGGTGGAAGCCAATTTTATGCTTAAAAATGGCTACTTAAAATCGGACGATATTAAGGGCAAAGAATATTACAGCGTAGCAACTGGCGAGATTCACGAGGGCACGACAATCCGTCTGCGTGAAATCAAGATTGGCGATGCCATTCTGCGTAATGTTGATGCTTCAGTCGTACATAATCAGCAGGCGCCGCTATTACTCGGCCAGACTGTTTTGGAACGTTTCGGAACGGTAACTATTGATAATATCAATTCAAAATTGATTATCAAGCAAAAGTAAAATAAGGGACATTAATAGACTTTCTCCAATTGAGCGATTCGTTGGAGAAAGTTTATTGGTTCGTTGGTGACATAATTTTAAAGGGGTATATAAAAGAGAATTTTACAAATTGCGTCACTTGTTCTATCAATGAATTAACCCACTCAATAACTCATCCATGACCCTCAATCCCACGCTTAAAAGCATACTTGTAAGAACTGCCTACATC
>ENA-ORTG01000784-ORTG01000784.1-human-gut-metagenome-genome-assembly--contig:-NODE-784-length-32169-cov-19.479355_pt1 | contig 32169 bp, 39 predicted proteins | sample MGYA00241906_ERZ509176 | MGnify/ENA primary metagenome ERZ509176 (study PRJEB26280, sample SAMEA2338811) | human gut metagenome | biome: human gut; feature: human-associated habitat; material: faeces...
TGCATGTCTTAGGCATGCCGCCAGCGTTCATCCTGAGCCAGGATCAAACTCTCAAAAAAAATAAATAATTTTAATTATTCAATAAGTTATAATTTCCTAGCTACTCAAATTGACATTTTGCTCAGTTTTCAAAGAACTTTTTCTTTTTTGCATCTTTTTTCTCAAGTGCATTAATAATATAACAGATATATTCGACAATGTCAACTATTTTTTTTACTTTTTTTGATTTTTTATCAAAATAAAAAAACAGTTTAACGTTTATCTTCTATACATATATAATATATGCACTTAATGTTAAAATGTTTACATTTTCTTTCAAAGATACAAGTACGACACTTCTCTTGCATCGACTGTTAATATATTACCACTAATAAAAGCCATTGTAAAGCCTTTTTAACAAAAAAAGAAAGTTTTTACACTTTCTTTTTTAATTTAAGCATGATGAATTATCATGATTATATGTTCCCCCTAAAAAATTAACATATGATTCTATTTTTGCCTCACTTACTTTTATATAATTTTTTTGATTCCAGTACCAATCATAATCATCTTTATTTGCTAAATAGCAGCCCTCATATGTAATTGTTTTGGTAAAGTAAAAACTACTATAAAGATTTTATTCTTTATTAGTAGTTTTGTTTTGATTTTCATTTTCTACAAGTTTTATATATTTTTGGTGGTATGCTTCTATAGTTTTTTTATTGAATGGATCTTCTTTTGCTCTTACCATTTCTATTAAATTACCTAATTCATATTTTAATATAAAATCTAATCTACTTGAATAATGCATTTGTTTTTTATGATAACGATATTCCATTCTATCTAATATTTTAAAACTGCCATTTGGAAATACTCTTAAGTCCAAGTCATAGTCTATATATTTTATTACATTTTCATCTATTATAGCTGGTGTAGCTATATTACAATAGAAATATATTCCATATTCTTTTAACTGCCCTATTATATTAAACCATCTATTTTTGTAAAAATATAAAATAGCTGGTTCTTTTGTATTCCATACTCTGCCATCGGAGTCTACTACTGTTGTTTTGTTATTTCCAAATACAATGTAATCATCTTTGATATCTAGAACTACAGCTTCGTCCCATTGTCTATGTAATTTTCCATTATGTTTATAACAGTGTATTTCCAATTTATCTCCTACTTTTATATTATCCACTTTATACACCTTCGTCCTTTGGTGTTATTATACAATATTTTTTTTACAAATACAATAATATTATTATACCTTTTTGTTATTTTATGGTATACTTATATATATAAGGAATAAAGGAGGGCTTAATGAATTTTATTAAAATATTTTTTCTAGGTATTGTTACCATTATTAAACTTATTTATTCTTTTTTTAAGTACTTCTTTATTGGATTATTTAATACAATAATTATTATTCCTAAATATTTTGTTATTGGAATTATGTATATTTTTAAAAAGGATAAAAAGAAAAAGACTTCTAAAAATCAAAAAAGATTATCTTTGGCAATGGTTGCTCTTTCTTTTTCGGTTTATTTGATTTGTGTATTTCTTGTCAGTAAATGGTCTGTTCAAGGACTTAAAATTAAATACTTATCTAATGATATTATTAAATCGACTGAAGTAGTTGAGCAAGAAGAAAAAGAGGAACAAAACAATGATAATAGCAATAATGCCAACGAAGAACCCACTCAAGGAACTGATAATACCAACAATAATGTTTATTATCCTAATGACTACTGGGATTACATGTCTGTTCCTTTTATGGAAGTTGATTTTAATAACTTGTTGCAAAAGAATTCTGATACCGTTGGTTGGATTAAGGTTGATGGTACTAAGGTAAACTATCCAGTTGTGCAATCTAGTGATAATAGTTATTATTTGAATCATGCTTTTAATGGTTCAAGTAATATTGGTGGATGGATTTTTGCTGATTATCGTGATGACTTTAAAGAATTTGGAAAAAACACTATTATATATGGACACAACATGAATAATAAAACAATGTTTGGTTCTATTCCAAACATGCTATATAATGGTTATTTAAATAATAGTAGTAATTATTATATTAAAATATCAACACCTACTACAAATACGATATGGAAAGTCTTTTCAATTTATACTGTTGAGCCAGAAACATATTATATTAAAACGGGATTTTATAGTGAAAATTTTGGTGATTGGCTTAATACTATAAAAGGAAGAAGCATTTATGATTTTGGTATTTCTGTTGGTGAAGATGATAAGGTTCTTACTTTATCTACTTGTGATAATAGTGGTACTAAAAGAGTTGCTGTTCATGCTAAAATGATTAATATTGAATACAAATAGTATAGTTCTATTTGTATTTTTTTCTTTACAAATATTTTAATTTATGTTATTATTTATTTGTGGCAGATATAGGGGATTAGTTAAATGGTATAATAATGGTCTCCAAAACCACTGTTGGGAGTTCGATTCTCTCATCCCCTGCCATTTATGTTATTAAAAGAACTGATGATAGTTCTTTTTTTGTTTACACGCTTATAAATGAATGATATAATATTTCGACAAGGAGAGATAATACGGCAACTGAATATTTGGAATTACCTTTGAAAAATGGAAAACCTTTGAAAATTAATTATGATAAATTTAATGAGGTCAGAGAAGAATTGGAATCTTTTCTGGAAAATGAGGATTATATGAATAATAGAAGATTTGCTAAGAAGGTTTTATTTTCTCAAGAAATTAAATCTAATAATACTATTGAAGGAATTACAGATGACTTACTAATCATAGAAAAGGTTATTAGTGATGCTTCTTGTATTAAGGATGTTAAACAAAGAAAGAGAATTATTAATCTTTACAATGGCTATAAATATATGTTTAAAGATTTTCCTAATGAAGTTCTTAGAATTAATCCTATTAAATATGAAAAGAATAATCCGAAAATCAAAAGACTTAATTTGAATAATAAATAAAAATCTAATATTGATATTTACGAAAATAGTATTTATTCAATATTAGATTTTTTTTGGTACTGGATCATATTTATATTCTTTTTTTGTGAATGGATTGCATCTTAGTAATCTCTTTATTCCTAAATATAAGCCTTTTATAAGGCCATGAATTTCTAATGCTTCTAACATATAATTAGAACATGTTGGTATGAACCTGCAACTATCATGAGATTTGAATGGTATTTGTTGATATTTTTTTATTATTTTTATTAATATTTTTTTCATTTGAATCACGTATATATTTTATCATAATAATTATTACTTTACAACTTCTTAGGATAGTGATATTATTTTATTTATTCTTTTTAATGATACTATAAAACTTTGGTAGTCCGCTGTAATTGTTCCTAATACTTCAAAATTTGTTAGTATTTTATCATAATAACTATATATCAATAATATAGTTCCTATTTCTATATTACCTATTTTTACTAAATATACTGCATAGAATATTATTATATATCTTGTTAATTCAATAATTCCTAAAACTAAATATATGATACCTTGAATTATAACGTTATAGTTGTAATTTGCTTTTAAATATGTTTTGTTATCTTTATTGAATAAGTTTTTAATACTTTCTATAGTACTTTTTTTTGCCGCTAAAGCGGTATATAATTTATGTAACATGATTGTTTTGTTATCAAGTGATGATTTTCTTTTGATATTTAGTGTTTGAACTGTTTTGCTTGCTTTAAAATAGATTATTAGCATTATTATTGATACTATTATTGTTACTATAAATATAATAAAGTTAAAACTAAGAAAGTAGGCATAAATTACAAAGAATTCTATTATTTGAAGAATTCTTGTTATTAAATTACCTAAAAAGTTACATATTATATCTATATCATTGTTTAATATATTGGTATATTCTCCTAAATTTATTTTATTTATATTTTTTATTTCGGATATGGTAATGTTTGTGTATTCTGTATATAATTTATTATAAAGCTTGAACCACGTTTTTTGATTTAGGTATGACCAAAAATAATAAAAGATGGATAAAAGTAAGGTTATAATTATTAAATAATAACCTATTTTATAATTTCCTTCGGTTACTTCGTTTATGGTATTACTCCAAAATACTGGTATTATTAAAGCTAGAAGTTGAATAAAAAGAGAAGTAATTATTTTATAAGTTACTTCTCTTTTAGATCTTTTTATTATTTTTTTTGTTTCTATAAACATGTTAGTCCTCCTTAAATAAGGCTATATCTCCACTTTCTATATTGTTATTTTGTGCATCATCTTTATTTATATGTAAAGCTAAAGCAAAGTTGTCTGCTATTTTTATATGAACATTATTTATTATATTATTATTTATTTTTACTGATACTATTTGATCTTCATAAAAATCTTTTTTATCTCTAGTATTAATATGGATATGTCTATTGGCAATTATACATACACTTTTTTTATAAATTTTACCTTTAGGACCAATAATCCATATGTTTTCGCTATTTTCTAGATCGCCAGAATTACGAACTGGTGGATTAAGACCAAAATATTCCTTATCTATATCTAATATTTCTACTTGAGTGTATTTTCTTGTTGGTCCGACAATTCTTACATTTTCTTTGATATTTTTATCTGTTTTTAATGTAACTGTTTCATTAGCGGCAAATTGTCCTGGTTGATCAATGTAGTTTCTTACTGTTAGTTCATAGTCCTTTCCAAATAATATTTCTAGATCTTCTTTTGTTAGATGTACATGTCTATTAGATACTCCTACTCTTATTTTCAAGTTATCACCTCATTATCATTATAATTTTATTTTTTTATTATGTAAAGATTGAGTAAATCATTTGACATTTTTTTAGTTATACTGTCAAAATGATTTCATATATTGTAATGAGGTGATTATATATGAATAATGGTTATTATCAAAATCCTGTTTTTCCAGGTGTAGGACTTAATAATAATACGGTTCCTAATCAACAATCTGTTCCAAGTTATGAGCAAACACAAACTTCTTATACTCCTATGAGTATGGAACAATCATACATTGAAAATATACTTAGACTTAATAAGGGTAAAAAAGCTAAGTTTCATGTTACTGTCCCTGGATCTCAAGAATGGCAAGATAGAGTTTTTGAAGGTATTATTGAGCAGGCCGGAAGAGATCATATTATTGTATCTAATCCAACTACTGGGGAATGGTATTTAATACTTATGATTTATTTGGATTTTGTTACTTTTGAAGAATCTATTAATTTTATAAAAGATTTTTCTTAAATTTATTTTAAAATGAATTTATAGTCCTTGAAAAAGATTGGCACTTTTGATATAATTTAATATAGGATGTGAGGATATGGAAATTTTATTGTTAATTATAATTGTTATAATCGTATTAATATGTGCTGCTGTTATTTTTTATGCCACCGTATATAATAAGTTTCAGGATTATATTATAAGAATTAATGAGGTTGAAGCTCTTATTGATACTAATTTAAGGAATAAATATGATTTAATTAATAGAGCTATACCTATAGTAAAAAGTAATATTGATAAAGATAGAAATGTATTTGAGGAAATCGTTAAACTTAGAAGTAGAAAGATTGGTAATTTTGAATTATATAGAATACTAACACGTGCTTCTAATGAACTTAATGGTCTTAAAACTGAATTTCCTGATATTGAAAAAAGTGAGGAAGTTAAGAAGATACTTAAACAAATTGCTGATATTGATATTAAAGTGGATAATTGTATTGATTATTATAATGATAATATTTCTGTTTATAATACATTACTTAAAAAATTTCCATCAAATATTATTGCTACTTTTTGTAAATATGAAGAAAAATTATTCTTTGATAGAAAGAATATGAATGATGATGACTATGAAGACTTTAAATTATAAGTCTTCTTTTATTTTGTTAATATAGTTATTAAAAAGTCTAAAGCAAATATAAATGATATAAAATAGGTAAATTCTCTTGGGATTATTTTTATTATTTTATTTATGTATGGCTTTAATATATTTGTTATTATAATAGCAATTAATCCCCATATTGGTATATATTCTAAACAAGTGTATTTGCCGATATGATATTTTTTGGATTTATAATTCCACATATCAATACCAAATAGTATATTGCATAGATATCCACATATATACTCTATTAATCCTAGTACTACTGAATAGATAATAAATGATATTATTAGTTTTATTATTTTGTTTGTTTTTATTCTAGGCATTAGGTATTTGTCTAATAGTATAATTGCTATGCCTCCTACGGCATATACCATTGTTATTGGTCCTTTTAGTATTCCACTAGTACGTCCTCTACTTGTATTTTTAAAGAGGGTACTTTCCATTATAAATCCTAATAGTGAATATAAGAAAAAAGAATTTAAATAGTACATATTATCACCAATAATATGTTAACCTAGTTAAATTCTTTTATACTATTTTACTGTAAAGTCTATTTCTTTTATATTATGTTCTTTTAGAAAATTGTTTGCCTTTGAAAATGGTCTACTTCCAAAGAAGCCATAATTACATGAAAATGGTGATGGATGGGATGATTCTATTACTAAGTGTTTGGGATTGGTAATAAGATTTTTTTTACTTTTGGCAAAATTTCCCCAAAGTATGAATACTACAGGCGTGTCTTTTTCATTTATTTTTCTTATTATAGCATCTGTGAACTCTTGCCATCCTAAATTTTTATGTGATGCAGGTTTGTCTTTTTCTACGGTTAGAACAGAGTTTAGAAGTAATACTCCTTCTTTGGCCCAACATGTTAAATCGCCATTATTTGATATTTTTATATTTAAATCATCATTTAATTCTTTATAGATGTTTTTTAATGATGGTGGTAATTTTATACCATTATTTACCGCGAAAGCCAGTCCATTGGCTTCGCCTGTTCCATGATATGGATCTTGTCCTAATATTACTACTTTAACATCTTTATAATCTGTTAAATATAGTGCTCTTAGAATATAGTTTTTTGGTGGATATATTTCTCTTTCCTTGTAGGCTTTATTTATATATAATACAATCTTTTTAAAATAATCTTTGTGATATTCGTCCTCTAGTATTTGATCCCAACTATTTCCTACTAATTGCATTAGTTTATGCTCCCATTTATGTATGAACAATTAGTACTTGTTATGTTATAAGTAACTTTGTAGTTAGTGTCTACTGTTTTAGTTATTGTTATGTTACATGAACTTATATCTGTATTATCTTTAGGATTTATTACTATCTTTTTATTTTTATCATTTGGATCTACATTATTTACAGATAGCATACCGGTATTAGCTAGTGCTCCTAAGGTAGTAGTTATAGTGCTTCCATTTATTTGACAAGCATAACTTTTGTATTTACTACTGTCTGATAAATCTCCGTATTCACATTCTTCATAATATGTTTTGGAGGCTGATATTGTATTTTGTATTAATAGATTATAAGAGGTATTCTTGGCACTATTTACATATTCTATAACACTTGGTGTTACTATAGTGGCAATTAGTGCTATTACGATTATTACCGCTAGTAATTCTATTAATGTAAATCCTTTTCTATTCATTGTACCACCTATAATTATTATATAATAAATAGTTTTTTTTAACAAGAGTTATTCTTGATATTTATTTTTTACTAGGATAATATCATCACCTATCTTGGTTATTTGGTTCCAATCTAATTCATATTCTTCTCCTCTAGACATTCTTTTTATTCTTTTTTCTTCTAATATTAGGGACTTTATTGTACCCTCTGGTGTTACTATGACATCTACTATTACACCTAATCTTTTGCCGGTAGTCATATTTATTATTTCTTTTGTTTGTAAGTCTGATAACCTCATTTTATCACCTAATAAAGTATATGTTTTTTTATAATAAAGATTTCTATTTGATATATTTTTTTATATTATTTATAGCACTTTTTTCGATACGAGATATTTGAGCTTGTGATATTCCAAGCTCTTCTGCTATTTCCATTTGGGTTTTACCAACGATAAATCTTTCTTTTAAAATATTTATTTCTCTTTTTTTTAGACTGTGCATTGCTTTGTCTAGGGCAAGTTTATTATCTATACCGTACTCATCTTCTTTATTAGCAATTTGGTCATATAAATATATTGTATCGCCACCATCATTATATATTGGTTCGTACATACTTACTGGCTCTCTTAATGAATCTAGGGCTACTGTTATATCATATTCTCTTACTCCTAGAATATCGGCTATTTCTTTATTTGTTGGTTCTTTTTCTCCTACTGATAATTCTTCTTTTAGTTTTAATGTTTTATATGCTAAATCTTTAATACTTCTTGATATTCTTATACTGTTATTATCTCTTAGATATCTTTTAATCTCTCCTTCAATCATCGGACAAGCATAAGTTGATAATTTTACTTCATATTTTGTATCAAAATTATCTATGGCTTTTACTAGTCCTAGACATCCAATTTGGAATAAATCATCTAAATTATCTGTTTTTCCTGAAAATTTTTTTAGGATACTAAGTACTAATTTTAGATTACCATTTATTAGTTCCTCTCTAGCTAAGGAATCTCCTTCTTGCATTTTTTTAAATAATTCTAATGTTTCTTCGCTGGTTAATACTTTTATATTCGCAGTATTCACACCACTTATTTCTACTTTATGGCGTGACATAATAAAAAATCTCCTTTCATATTCGTTATGAATACTTAGAGAGATTTTTATTCATTATTTTTCTTTATATATATTTAATATTTCCTGAAACCTTTTTGGTGGCTCAGCAGTAAATTCCATATATTCTTTTGTAGTTGGATGAACGAACCCTAGTTTTTCTGCATGTAACATTTGTCCAAAGTCTTTATCTATTAACTTTTTATGTCCGTATACTGGATCATTTACTACTGGATGGCCAATATAACTTAAATGTACTCTTATTTGATGAGTTCTTCCTGTTTCTAGTTTACATCTTATTAAAGTAGAATCTTTATATCTTTCTAAAACTCTAATATGGGTTACAGCATCTTTAGAATTTTCACTTGTTACAGTCATTTTTTTACGATCTTTTTTATCTCTTCCAATTGGAGCATCAATTGTAGCGGTATCTTCCATAATAATACCTTCTACTAAGGCTATATATTCTCTTACTACTTCTTTTTTTTGAATGGCTTCCGCTAATATATCATGAGACTTATCGTTTTTGGCTACTAGAAGTAATCCCGATGTATCTGCATCAATTCTATGAACAATTCCTGGTCTAATATTTGTATTTACTTTACTTAAATTATTCGTGTGATATATTAAAGCATTTACTAATGTTCCTGTATAGTTTCCAGGAGCGGGATGTACTACCATACCACTTGGTTTATTTACGACTATTAAATCATCATCTTCATAATATATATCTAATGGTATATTCTCTGGTAATATATCAGTAGTTTCTTCTAATGCTTCAATAGTTATATAATCGTTTTCTTTTACTTTATAACTATCTTTTACTTTGACATCATTTACTAATATATTTCCATTTTCAATCATTTTTTGTATTTTACTTCTGGTATATTCTGTATTTTCGTTTAGATATTTATCTATTCTTTTACCAGAATCATTTATTTCTACTATCAAGATTATTCTCCTTTCTTATTTCTTTTAATAATAATAGGAATACACCAATTACTATAAAAGTGTCTGCTAAATTAAATATTGGGAAATTATAATTAAATATCTTAAAATCTAAAAAGTCTATTACATATCCTCTTACTACTCTATCCATTAAATTTCCTAGTGAGCCTCCTATTATTAAAGATATCGATACTAATTCTAATTTATTTTGAATATTGTTTTTCTTTATATAGCGGATTAGCATTACTATGACTAATACTGCTATTAGTATTAAGAAAATTCTTTTTCCTACTAAGATACTGAAAGCAGCTCCATCATTATTTATATATGTTAAATAGAAAAAGTTTTTTATTATAGTTATACTGTCAGTTTTAGTTAATAAGTTTACTACTAATAGCTTAGATATTTGATCAATACATAAAAGTATTATAGATATTATTATTGTTGTTACCATATTACTTTTCCCATGTACACGTATCAACGATATAATCGCTATCTATGGTATTTTTATATTCATCAGTTAGGCAACCTAAGCTATCTTTTTTTATTTTATGGCAATATACATAATCTGAATCACGATATACTTCTATTTCGGCATTTACATTACATTCTACATTTTCATTACCTGGATTTTTATAATCTTTTCCTGTAATAATATTACTACTAATAATGGTATTCATAGTTATAGTTTTTTTATATACATTAACTGAATGGTCAGAACCGCCATAATTTTTGATTGCTGTTCCATCTTCAAAAAAACCAATGGAACTACTATTTAAGGTAACGTAACTATCAATTGATTGTGATATTCTTTCTACAAAAGCCTCTTCAGATTTTAACTTACTACTTTTAAATACATCTGTCATATTTGGAAATGTTATTACTAAAACTATTCCTAATACTACTATTACTGCAAGTAATTCTATCATCGTAAAACCTTTTCTATTCATTTTGTTTCCTCCACATATATATTATCATAATCTTGTTTTTTTATCAATAACTTGTATATAAATGTTATTTCTTTTTAGAAATGTTGCTATATAGGATATAGTATTTTTGAAAATATATATTCTATACACTAGAAATGAAAGATACAAAAAAAGAAAGTAAAGGTTTAATTATGTTTTTTGCTTTCTTTCCATTTCTTAACTTTTAATCTATAACATTTTAACCAAAAGATTAACACTTATAATAGTTCAAGTATTTATTAGATATATTTTTGTATCCACTAATTTTATCTCTTAATAAGTATATAAACAATTATAAATAATATGCCACACATAAAACCTACCATTAACGATAGTGTAATAACATCTGCAAAACCTTTACTACCAGATGAATTATCATTTGATTTTCTAGTTAAAGTTTTGACTTTTGGTTTATTAAATTGTTGTGGCTGTACTTGATGGGGCATAACTTCTAATTGCTGTTTTCTCTCTCTTTCACATATTCTATCTAAATTCTTATTAAAGGTATCTTCAACAAACCATCTTTGCTCACTTTCATTTAATTCTTTTTGACTAATATCTTTTATGAATTTATAATATTCATCCCTATGTTCTAATATTTGTGAAGTAATAGGTTTTATTTTGTCATAATATTTTTCATATAACACATCCATAATTCTACTTTTATCAATTAAATATGAGTTTATTTTAGCATATTGCTGAGGAATATCAGGAATTGTAATTGTTGCATTATCAAATAGTGGTGAAAACTCTATCTTTCCATTTTTTCTTTGTACTACTCCATAATTGTCCATAACTCTATCTACATTCCCTGTAACTGAATCAAGTACAAGCATGTTAAAATAATCTTGTTCGATTTTTTGTTTTTGTTCATCAGATATTTGAAATAATGACATAATTTTAGGAAATAATGATATTGCTTTTTCAATATCTTCTGTGGTATCTAATACAATATAATTACTATCACCTATCATTTTTATATTATTTGGATTACTTAGATTTTTATATTCGTTAATAATTTTATCATATCCACTAGTATCTATTGGAAAGTTATTTGGATTATTTTCTCTTAATTTTATTAAATCGCTTGCATCATATTTTATATCTCCAACTTTGTCTATGCCTTCGCTTATTATTCCCATGTAATTATTATCTATATATATTTTATAGGTTTCAGCCATTTTAACACCAAGTTTTTTACCAAATGCACATATTATATATTCAAACTTATCAAATGATTGAGTAGTATTATTACTATTTTTGTTATAACCTATTATACCATCATATTTTACAATTTTAGGAGCATTATATCCTTTTCCAGCTGTTTTACCAGAAAATTCAATTATTTTATTTGATGAGATTGTTTTTCCATTTATATCTATTTGAGTGAATGTACATTGATAGTTATCATTTTCTTCGGCTTTTAAATTTATTTTTCTTAATTTTTCAAATTTTGCTTGTTTTAATTCTCGCTGTTTTTTCATAATTTCTTCTATTTTTCTCTGTTGTTCTAAATAATTATTTATTACTTGCTGAACCAATTTATTAATTTTGGGAATTATTTCAGTTTCTAAGTCCTCAGAAGAATCTTTAAACATAATTAAAGCACGACTTATTTTATCATTATCAATCAATTCTTTTCCATATTGATTATTTACTTGAGCTGAAATACTTTTAATATATTGCTCAATATATTGATTTTTTGTTTCCATATTTATAAACATTCACCTCTTTATAATAGTTTACTTTCATCTGATTTTATTATATCATACCACAGGCCATATCTACAATATGGAATATAAAAACAATAGAATAAAACATGAAATAAATTTTAAAGTGATTCTTTTGATTTATGTGATAAATTATTAGGGGCTTTTTTATAATGTTTACTTTTTTTGCTGTAAACTTGATTTTTTTGCTAGTTGCCTATATAATTATGTTATGGTGAGTATATGAAATTATTGTATAAAAATAAAGATATTGATTTATATAACTGCAAAAGTTTTTTTTCTAGATTTAAGGGCTTTATGATGGAAAAAAATATTAATAGAGCGCTATTGTTTGATAAATGTAATAGTATTCATACTTTTTTTATGAAAGAGAATATTGATGTTATTATGTGTGATGAAGATAATAAAATTTTATTTTATTATAAAGATTTACCTAGAGGAAAAATTATATTACCCAAGTGTGGAGTTAAAAGAGTTTTTGAAACTCCTAGTGGATATTTTGATATTGAAATTGGAAAGAGGATGATTATAAATGAAAATTAGTATACTTGGTACGGGAGCATATGGCATGGCTATTGCTAGCGTACTTCACTACAATAAAAATAGTATTAAAATGTGGACTAATAGTAATGAAGAAGCGAATTATCTTAATACTAATAAAAAGAGTCCTAAAGTTAATTATGATATTCCTAGTGATATTATTATTTCTACTAATATGAAGGATGTTGTCAGTGATAGTGATGTTATTATTTTTGCTACTCCTAGTGAATTTGTAAGTGGTGTTAGTAAAGAACTAAGTAACTATTATAATAATCAATATATTGGTATTACTTCGAAAGGTATTGATAATAAATCTTTATTGTGTTTATCTGATGTTGTAAAAATGAATATTAGTACTGATTTAATCGCTGTAATATCAGGATGTACTTTTGCTAGTGATATGGTGAGAAAGTCTGTACTTGGTATTAATGTGGCTAGTAAAAATTTAAATACTTTGAATGTTATCAGTAGTATTTTGGAAAATGACTATTTAAGCGTTTATAAAACTAGTGATGTTATTGGTACGGAAATTTGTGGGGCTATAAAAAATATTATGGCTATTGGTAATGGAATAATTAATGGTATGGGATTTCCAGAATCTTCTAGTGCAATGTTTATCACTTTGGCTACAAGGGAGATTACTGATTTAATAAAATGTTTAGGAGGAGAGGTTAATACAATATTTTCTTTTGCAGGAATTGGTGATTTAATTCTTACTTGTAATTCTAAAGAAAGTAGAAATTTTACACTTGGTAACATGATGGGTAAAAAGCTTGATACTAAAGATTATATAGAAAATACAACTATAGAGGGGCTTTATACTTTGCATGCTATTACAAATATTGTTAAAAATAACAATATTAATATGCCTATTATTACGATGATAGATGATATTGTTAACGGAAAGAAAAGTACTGATGATTTTATTAAACTATTGATTAAATTAAAATAGATAGCTATTTTTATAGCTATCTATTTTTTAATAATCATAATAGTATCTATTATATTCAGTTTGTTGTTGAGCTTTGTCTATAGTATCACTAACCGCTGAAAAACTTATTATACCCATAATAATTGTTATAACCATAGTTATACATGAAATTATTATTCCAGCAGTACTTAATCCTTTACCATTGTTTGTTTCTTTTGATCTTTTTAGTCCAATAATTGAGAATATTAATCCTAATAATGGAATAAAGAATGATAAAATGAAACCTGCTATTGCCATACCATTTGATGATGATCCATTGCTTGCATTAGTTGTCTGTGTTAAAGCAACACCACATTTTGGACACATAATTGCTCTATCATCTAATTCGTTGCCGCAATTAGTACAAAATTTTGCCATGATTTTCACCTCCTATTAATAACTCGCACTCCTTATGCTACTAATTAGATTATAACATATTTATTTTTATTTTAAAATAAAAAATGGATATTTTTGTAGTATTATGTCAAAGAAAAAGTAAGTTAGTTGTTTTTTATATAACTACTTACTTTTTCTATTGTATTATTAAAATTATTATAGTCTGTTTCAAACCATACTACATTTAATTGATGATTTAAAAATGTATATTGTCTTTTGGCATAATGTCTAGAATTTTGTTTTATTTTTTCTACAGCTTCTTCTTTACTACATAGTCCATCGAAGTAGTTATATAATTCTTTGTAGCCAATACCGTTTATTAATGGTTTTGCTTTGATATTTTTATCATAATAATATTTTACTTCTTCTAATAAGCCATTTTCTATCATATTATCTACTCTTTGATTTATTTTTTTATATAATATTTCTCTATCAGTAGTTAGTCCTATAAATATGGTATCGTATAATAATTTATTAGTTTTATTATTACTTATAGAAGTATTATTTTCTTTGTAATAATTTAATGCTCGTATTAATCTTCGACGATTATTTTTATCTATATTAATATCTTTATCTAATTTTAGTAATTCTTTATATATTTCTTCTGTCTTTAAATTATCATATGTATTATTTGTTTTTTCTTCAGATAATTTATAATCATAGAGTGCCGCTTTTATATATAGGCCTGTTCCTCCTACTAAAATTGGAGTTTTGTTTCTTCTTAATATATTGTCTATTACTTTTCGACAATCTTTTTGATAATTATAGATACTATATTCTTCCTCTACTTCTTTTATATCAAATAGGTGATGCGGAATGTTTTCTTTTTCTTTCTCAGTTACTTTAGCAGTGCCTATATTTAGTCCTTTATATACTTGCATGGCATCAGCGTTTATTATTTCACCATTTAATTTTTTGGCTAGTTCTATGCTTAGTTTTGTTTTTCCTACCGCAGTAGGGCCTGTAATTACTATTACTCTACTCATAATATCACTCTTTCATACTTCTTTAATTTAGAGACAATAGGCTCTAAATTATTATAGAAAGACCTTAGTCTTTCTATAACATCATGAGATATTAAGCTCATGATGACTTAAACTACTCTTTTGAACATTTTTTCTATTTCATAAGTTGTAAAATTAATAATTGTAGGTCTTCCATGTGGACAATTGAATGGATTATTACACTTCCTTAACTCATTTATTATTTCTTCCTGTGCTTCTTTTGTTATTCTTGTATTGGCTTTGACACTCATTTTACAACTTATTAGAGCTGCTAGAGAATTATTAAATTTAGCTAAACTAAAGTCTTTACCTTTATTTACTATTTCTTCAATTATTCTTCTTACTATTTTTTCTTCATTTCCTTTAGGAAACCAAGTTGGATGGGATATGACTCTAAATGAGTTAATACCAAATTCTTCTATATCGATGTTATATGATTTTATTATATCTAACTTTTCTTTTGCAATAATGAATTCATTATTTGGAAGTTCTATTATCATTGGTATTAATGGAGAGATTACATCATTATTAGGATGTGCTAAAAGATAGGAGTTTTTTTCATAATTTATTCTTTCTTGAGCGGCATGTTGGTCAATTAAATATATTCCTCTTTCATTTTCACATACAATATATGTACCTAAGGCTAGTCCTATAGGATATAATTCTGGGAGTGTTTCTTTAGGTCTCTCTTCAATATATGATGATTCTTCTTCATTGTCTAGTTCATTATTTGGTTCATAATTAAAGTTTACAAGATTAGTTAGTTTCTGTTTATCTAAAAGAGATGGTTCTTCACTTATACTATTTCTTTCTAAATTTAAACTTAGATTTTCATAATTTACAGTAGGCTGTTCTTTTACTTCTATTTTAGGTATAAGTAATTTACTTCTTATAGTTTTATTTATTACTTCACTTATCATATTTTTTAAGTCTTCAAAATTACTGAATTTAATATCTTGTTTTGATGGATGAATATTTACATCTACTAAAATTGGATCTGCTGTTATTTTGATTACTACAATAGGATAACGTGTATCTTCTTTGAATGAGAAATAGGCGTCATTTATGATTCTATTTAGATATTGATTTTTTATTACTCTTCCATTTACTAAGACTGTCATATGATTTCTACTTGAACGGTTAACCTCAGGAAGAGAGATATATCCTGATACTTCATAGTCATCATTTGATATTTCGATTGGCAACATTTTCTTTGCTATGTCTAATCCATATATTGATTTTATTACTTTTAATAGATTACCACTACCATCAGTATTTAATAATTCTTTTTCATCGTTTGTTAAGATGAATTTTACTTTTGGATAAGAAAGTGCCATTTTATTTACATATTCAGTTACATTAGCTAGCTCGGCATAGGGACTAGAGAGATGTTTTAATCTGGCAGGAGTATTATAGAATAGATTGGTTACCGTTATTTGCGTTCCGATTCTTCCTTCAGATGGTTTATTTTCTAATATTTTTCCTCCTTTTATATGAATCTGTGTTCCAACATCATCTTGGCAAGTTTTTAATACTACATCAGATACTGCCGCTATAGAGGGAAGTGCCTCTCCTCTAAAACCTAATGAATTTATGTTAAATAAATCATCATCTGTATATAATTTACTTGTTGCATGTCTTTGAAAGGCTAACTGAGCATCATTTTTATCCATACCTATACCATTATCGGTTACAGTTATTTCTCTTAATCCTGCTTCTTTTAAATCTACTTTTATCATAGTGGCTTTGGCATCTATGGAATTTTCTACTAATTCTTTTACGATGGATACTACTTTTTCTACTACTTCTCCTGCTGCTATTTTATTGGACAAGAGTTCATCCATTACTTTTATTCTACTCATTTTACACCTCAATCATTTTATATGGTTTTACTTTCCCATTTCCTATGTCTTTATAGATAGCTATTTCTCTTCCGTCTTTATCTACTAAAAGAGAGATTTCTTCTTCAAAAAATTTATCTAATACCATACCATTCTTTACTTGTTTTAATGTTTTGTCATCTATTTTGGTTATTTTTATATTAGGTAGTGCTTCTTTGATACTCAATAATTTATAATTATCTTTTTGGATATCTTCTAAAGTGAATGCATCCTCTAGTAAAAATGAGCCTTGCTTTGTTCTTATTAGTTCTTTCATAGTACCATAAGTAGATAATTTATAAGCTATATCGCGTATTAGACTTCTTATATATGTTCCTTTACTTACTTCGCACTTCATGGTAAATTCTACCGTATCATCTTTATATATTGGTCCCTCTAATAGGGAGATAGAATATATTTCTACTATTTTACTAGGGGGCGTTATTTGGATATTACTTCTAGCATATTCATATAATTTACGGCCATTTACTTTGACCGCTGAATACATTGGTACTTCTTGATTATATTTTCCTATGAAGCTATTTAATACTTCTATTAATTTATCTTTATCTACATTTGGTATATTTCTTTTTATTTCTTTGCCAGTAATATCTAACATATCAGTTTCATAGCCTAATATTACTTTAGCTATATATTCTTTTTTTTCAGATGTTAATAGTTCGGATATTTTTAATGCTCTACCGATAGGAACTACTAATACGCCTTCAGCGATGGGATCTAGAGTACCTGTATGGCCTACTTTTTTGGTATTTAATTTTTTTGATATTATATTTACGATATCTCTACTTGTATAGTTTTTGGGCTTATTTACTATTAATATTCCATTCATATATTTTTCCTTCTAAAACTTCTAATAATTTTTTAATTAATTCTTCATATGGCATGTTAGTAGTTATTCCAGCGGCATTTTTGTGTCCAGCACCACCAAAGATACTAGCTACTTCATTTACATCAATGTTATTACTTCTTAGTGATATTCTTACTTTATCTTTAAATATTCTTGCTAATATTGATACTTCTACGGTATCTATTTCCATAGGTATATTTACTAGTATACCACAATCATTTTGGGTAACATTTGTATTTAGTATATCTTCTTCAGTTATATAAGAATAGGCTATACCACTAGAAGTTATCTTTAAATTATCCATGGCAATTTTCTTAATATTAAATTGATTTATACTTATACTTTTTAATACTTTTTTATATATTTTTGACATATCAATGATTTTGCTTAGTTCTCCCGCTAAAAAGAAGGTACTTGGAAGAACATCATTATGAGAGAATCCTCCAGTATCGGTAAGAAGTCCAGTAGCTATTGGGACTGCTATATCTTTATCTATAGTTATACCCATCTCTTTTATTAGATTATAGACTAATTCACAGCAAGCGGGATATTTTTCTACTAAGTTATAATTTCCATAATTGGTATTACTTATATGGTGATCTATTACAATGATTTTGGATACACTATCTAGAATATTACTAGAATCTGATACTCTTTCTCTACTAGCAGTATCTAATATGATAGCAACTTCATATTTTTTAGTACTACTCTTTTTTATACTAGTAAAATTTTTTATATAGTTAAATACTTCCGGGGGGTCTTCTATTAAGACATCGACATCTTTACCTAGTTTTTTTAAAGATTCATACATAGCTAGTGTGCTTCCAATGGCATCACCATCTGGATTTATATGACAAAGTAAAACAATATTATTGCTTACTTTAATCTCGTCAATAATATTGTTCATACTTACTCCTCCTTATTTATACTATCGATTATCTTTTCTATTTTGTTTCCATATTCTATTGATTCATCATAGACAAATGTTAATTCGGGCATTTTTCTTATTTCTACTTTATCAAATAGTTTTCCACGAATGAAACTACTGGCTCTATTTAGAGCTTTAGTTACTTTTTCTCTATCTTTATCAATTAGATTGGTAAAATATACTTTAGCATAAGATAAATCGCTTGATATATCTACCGCTGTGATAGTAACAAATTGTATATCATCATCTTTTACTTCTTCATTTATTACTTTAGATATTTCTTCAGTTAGAATGCTACCTAATCTATCTAATTTTATACTCATGATAATTCTCCTTATCTATGTTTTTTTGCTGGTTCTTCTTTATATCTTTCAGGAATATTACCTAATTTTAGCATTGCTTCTGCATAGTTATAACCTTTTTTGAAGGTATGTGTATCAAGCATTTCTTCTTTAGTAAATACTTGAAGAGCACTATTATAACCCTCTAAAAACGTATAATCTTGATTGATTGGCTCTATATTATGAAAACATTTCATAAAATAAGCATATCTTCCCATTTCAGATAATAATCTTCCGTATTTTTTTTCATTAGATGATAAATATATTTTATCTTTTTCTAATTCTAATTTTCTTTGTTCTAGTGCTACACTATTAACATTATTAAAACGCATAAATTTACTCCCTTCTATCTTGCTTTATGTGAATTATATCCACGAAGATAATCTCTATTAGTTTGAACTATTTGTGGTAAGTCTTCTATATTGATATTTCCATCTTCAGCATCTCTTCTTCCAATATCAGAAAGTAAATCTTCTGGATATAGTTCTCCTACTAAAGACTTATCAATAGTTTTTTTATCAATTGCTATTGCTATAGCTCTATTTAATCTTTCAGGAATTTTTCCTTCACATAATATTGGTATTATTCTAACATTAGAAGCATCATAATAACCATAATTGTATGATATCATATCATATTTGTTTAATTCTGTTTCTGCTGGTATAGTATTAATTCCAAATACTCTACCTAGTATTCCATCTTCTGTATATTTGCCATTTCCATGTGTTTCTAAATTAATAGCTTTTTGTTCTTCAGCATTGCGCTCAGCTTTAATTTGATCTGCTTTGTTTGAAAAAATTGCTTTAGTATTTTTTCTTGCATTGGAAATTCCGTTTTTAAATTTATTTGAAAAATATAATAATTCACTTTCTTCTCTTGCCATAATATTTTTCCTTCTTTCTTTATTTTTTTATTTCTATTAGTTCATATGTTTCTAAAATATCGTTTTCTTTAATATCGTTAAAGTTTTCAATAGTTATACCACATTCTAAACCTTGTTTTACTTCTTTTGCTTGGTCTTTTTCTCTAGCTAAAGATGCTATGATTGAATCATTTACAACAATACCATCTCTTATTACTCTGACTTTAGAGCCTCTTTTAATGACTCCTGATGTTACATATGATCCTGCTATAGTACCTACTTTAGAAAATTTGAATAGTTTTCTTACTTCTGCTGTACCTGTTACTTCTTCTTTATATTCTGGTTCTAGTTTTCCTTTAAGGGCTGCTTCCATTTCTTCAACAACTTTATAAATGATATCATATAGTCTTATATCTATTCCTTTATCTTTAGCTATTTCGACTATTTTATGTTCTGGCCTTATATTGAAACCAATTATGATAGCATCAGAAGCTTCCGCTAAAATAACATCACTTTCTGTTATGTTACCGATACCACTTCTAATAACATTTATTTTTATTCCTTCAACATCTAGTTTTAGTAATGAATTTTTTACTGCTTCCTCGCTACCTTTAACATCCGCTTTTAAAATGATATTTATTTCTTTTTCGCCAGCTTCTTTTCTGTTAAATAAGTCATCTAAAGATATTTTACTCTTTGGTTTGTTTTCTTTTTCTTTAGCGATTATTTTTCTTTCTTCCGCTACTTTCTTGGCTTTCTTTTCGTTTTCAAAAGCCATAAATTTATCTCCTGCTGAAGGGCTTTCGGATAATCCTGTTATAGATACTGGCATAGAAGGTGATGCTTTTACTAAGTTTTCACCTCTATCATTTTTAAGAGTTCTTACTCTACCTGAGATAGTTCCTACAACAATTGGATCTCCTAATCTTAGAGTTCCATTTTCTATTAATAGGTTTGTTATTACTCCAGATGATTTATCTATTTTTGATTCAATAACAGTACCTGTTGCATATCTATCTGGATTGGCTTTTAACTGTTCTATCTCACTTATTAATAATATTCTCTCTAATAGGTCATCTATTCCTTCACCTGTTTTAGCGGAGATATTTACGAACATTACATCTCCACCCCATGCTTCTGGTTGAATTCCATTATTTGACATTTCTGTTAGAACTCTTTCAACATTGGCATCTGGTTTATCTATTTTATTCACCGCTACAATGATTGGCACTTTGGCAGCTTTAGCATGGTCTATTGCTTCTTTTGTTTGAGGCATTACGCCATCATCTGCTGCTACTATTATTATAACAATATCAGTAACTTTAGCTCCTCTAGCACGCATTTCAGTAAATGCTGCATGCCCTGGTGTATCAATAAAAGTTATTTTTTTACCTTTATAATCTATTTGATAAGCTCCTATAGCTTGAGTTATTCCTCCAGCTTCGCCTTCTGCAACACTAGTTTTTCTTATGGTATCTAATAATGTTGTCTTTCCATGATCAACATGTCCCATAATGGTTACTACTGGTGGTCTTTCCTTTAAATCTTCTTCTTTATCAGTTATTTCTAACTCTTCAAAGTTTACTTCATCCATTGTGCTTTCTTTTTTTAGAGTTTTATTGTAGTCTGATACTATTATTTCTGCTGTATCAAAATCAAGTGATGCATTTATTGCCATCATCATACCTAGAGTCATTAGCTTTTTAATTACTTGGGCTGCTGGAACGCCAAGAGAATCAGCTAATTGTGCTACTGTCATATTATCTTTATATAAAACGACATCATCTTCACTAGCTGCAATATTTGATTTTAATTTTTCTTTATGTTTATACATTTCTTTTCTTTTTTCTTTAAAATCATTCTTATTTGTAGGTTTAGCAGTCTTTTTCTTCTTAGCTTTATTTTCTTCTTTTATTTGTTCTTCATAAGATTCTTCTATATCTTCTAATTCCTCTAGCTCTTCTAATTCTTCTGTACTTTCTTCGGATGGCTGGATACTTGCTAATTCGTTATCTAGGATTATGATATCATCATCAGATAACATGTCATCTTCTTTTGACACTTTGATATCTAATTTGTTACATAATTCTAATATTTCTTTTACTGTTACTCCTACATCACTTGCGTATTCGGATACATTCATCATATGTACCACCTCCTAATTATTTTTGATTATTTCTTCGATACTTTTATATACCTCTTCGCTTATTTTGGCTTCTAGAACTCTTTCTAAGATTTTTTTATCTTTAGCTTTCTTTAATACTTCTATATCTTTTTTGATATAAGCTCCTCTACCAGAAGATTTTCCAGTTATATCAAATGATATATTTCCATATTTATCTTTTACTATTCTAAGAAGATCACTCTTTGGGAGCCTCTCATTAGTTACTACGCATCTTCTTAGAGGTGTTTTTTTCATATTATGCACTTTCTTCTTCGCTATCATCTTTAGTTGTATATACTACTTCGTCTTCTAACATAGCACTTTCACTTTTTACTTCAATCTTATAGTGAGTTAAACGAGAAGCTAATTTTACATTTTGTCCTTTTCTACCTATAGCTAGGGATAGATTGTCATCTGGTACTACCGCTAGGGCTTCTTTTTTAGATTCATCTTTAATTGTTACTTTAACATTTTTAGCAGGACTTAAGGCATTAGCTATAAATTTGGCAGGATCTTTGTCATATAAAACGACATCTATTTTTTCTCCACCTAATTCTTTTAGAACACTTGCTATTCTTCTTCCCTTTTCTCCTATTACTGCTCCTAGAGGCTCTACATTAGCATAATCTGTATATACTGCTATTTTTGTTCTACTGCCAGCATCTCTAGCTACTGAATATAACATAACTGTTCCATCAGATAATTCTGGTATTTCAATTTCCAATAGTCTTTTTACAAAGCCATAGTGACTTCTAGAAAGCATGATAAATGGTCCTTTTGGTCCTATTTCTAGTTTTGATACATATACCTTAACTGATGAGCCCATTACTAACTTCTCTCCTGGTATTATTTGATCTTTTGGAAGAATACCACTACTTCTACCTAAATCTACAAAATAGTTATTTTGGTCTTCTCTTTGAAGAGTACCAACCATCAATTCTCCTTCTTTATCTTTGAATTCTTCGGAAATACTTTGCTTTTCAGCCTCTTTGATTTTTTGAACAACGATTTGTTTAGCAGTACCCGCTGCTACTCTACCAAAATCTTTAAGTGGTAATTCGTTTCCTCTTATAGTTTCTCCTATTTCAATATCATCTACTATTTTTCTTGCGTCTTCCAATGATATTTCTGTTTCTTCATTTGCTGGTTCTTCTACTACGGTTTTATAAGAATATAATTTTATATCACCTGTTACTTCATCTACTTTAGCTTCAACATTTGGAATTCCTTCGTTTTTCTTATAAGCTGCTGCCATAGCTTGTTCCATAGCGTCTACAACTATTTTTTTGTCTATTTTTTTCTCTTCAACAATTGCATCTAATGCTTTCATGAATTCTTTCATTTGTTTTGCATTCATTTTCTATCTTCCCTTCTCTTTTGTAGATACATCTAAAATGTATGATTCTTTAATTAAATCTGCTTCATCTAGTAATGGATTAATAATATTTGTTACTTCAACACATTTGTCAATATCAATTATTTCATCTCTATCTATTACTATTCTTAGAAATAAGTTATTATCTTCTTTTTCTAATTTTACAGAATCAATAAATACTCCTGATGCCTCTACATCTTTCTCTAATAATTTCCTTACTTTGCCTTCTATAGTCATTATTTCCTCCTACTTAATATATATAAAAGAGTGGATTTTTATGCCACTCTTTCTCAAGACAGTTATATTATATCATAAATTTATTAATAAATACAAGTGTTTTTATAATTATTTATCTTCTATTATCTTTTTTAATTTATTAATTCTACTGAAAAGTAAAGTACATATCTCTTTTATTCTTCTAAATCAATTAGATAATATTACCTTTATATCTTCTTTTTGATTATAAGCATTTTTTAAAATTATTGGCGCAAAATCGATATTATTAATCTCATATATATTAGTAAATACTCCTAATGATGGTTCATACTCAGCTGTTAAGATGCAAGTATTCTTATTCATAAGTGTGCATTTCATTCATTTTCATCTCTATATTTGCTTTATCATATTTTTGTTTTTTTGACTACCTCTATATATGACTTATAATAAGTATCTTTTAATCATAGAGACAAATGGCTCTATGATTTATCTTTGAAGACCTTGGTCTTCAAAGAGAAGGGGGAAACTTTAGGTTCACACTTCCTTTACAATAGTAAAATTATCCATTTGCTTTTTTTTACTTTTTGTTGTATAATTATTAAGCAGTGGTTATTCTTTATAATTCAATATATATTTTTTTATTTTTTAATTAACGATGAAAATATTATGAAAGGAGAAATTTAATGAATACAAAAATTATCCCTCTTGGGGGACTAGGTGAAGTCGGTAAGAACATGTATGTTGTTACGCATAATGACGAAATTATCATAGTTGATGCAGGTGTTATGTTTCCTGATGATGAACTACTTGGTATTGATTATGTTATACCTGACGTTACCTTTTTAAAAGAAAACGAAAGTAAAATTAAAGCTTTAGTTATTACACATGGACATGAAGATCATATTGGTGGTATTCCATTTTTACTTCAGATGGTTAATATTCCTAAGATATATGCCCCTAATAATGCTAAAGAACTTATTGAAAAGAAACTAGTTGAAAGAAATATTGTTTATAAGAATTTATTTGTTTATGATGAGAATACTGTAATAAAAACTAAATATTTTAATATTGAATTTTTTAGAACAACCCACTCAATACCTGATTCTCATGGTCTTGCTATAGATACTCCAGATGGTACTATTGTTATGACAGGTGACTTTAAGTTTGATATGACCCCTATTGGTCCGATGTCTAATTTACATAAAATGGCAAGAATTGGTGAAAAAGGTGTAGCAGTGCTTATGAGTGATTCTACTAATGCTCTTAGTCCTGGTGCTTCACTCAGTGAATCTGTAGTTGATGAAAACCTAGGTGAAATATTTACTGCTAATAAGAATAATAGAATTATTCTTGCTACTTTTGCTTCTAATGTATATAGAATTAAGCATATTATGGAAACATGTCGTAAGAATAATAGAAAGATTGCTCTATTTGGTAGAAGCATGGAAAATATGGTTGATATTGCTATTAAATGTGGTTACTTTAAAGATAAAAGTATTATTATTACTGCAGAAGAAGCTAATCATATGAAACCTAGTGAAGTATGTCTTTTGTGTACTGGTAGCCAAGGTGAACCTTTAGCGGCTTTATCTAGAATTGCCTCAGGTAGTCATAGACAAATTACGCTTATGCCTGATGATGTTGTTATTTTCTCTTCATCACCAATTCCTGGTAATACTGCTTCAGTATCTAAAACTATTAATAAATTATATAAAAAAGGAGTTAAGGTGTTTACTAACTCTATGACAGACATTCATTCTTCAGGACATGCTAATCAAGAGGAACTTAAACTTATGATTAGGCTATTTAAACCTAAATACTTTGTTCCTTACCATGGTGAATATAGAATGCTTAAAATGCATGCTGATCTTGGAGTAATGTGCGGTGTAGAAAAAGGTAATACTTTTGTTCTTGAAAATGGTGATGTTTTATCGCTTAAGAATAATGAGTTATATAGAGATGGTAAAGTACAAGCTGGAGAAGTTTATGTTGATGGTTCTAGAATTGGTGATGTTGGTAATGCCGTTATTAAAGATAGAATTCTTATGAGTAATAATGGTATTTTGGTTATCATTGCTAATATTGATACACATAATAAGGTACTTATGGGTAGTCCCGCTATTACGACAAGAGGATATATTTTAGTTAATGAAAACATTGATTTGATTCGTGATATTCAACATAGTGCTGAGGAAATTATTAATAAGGAGCTTAAGAAGAAAGTATTTAATTTTAACGATATGAAGAGTGAAATGATTAATGGTCTTATGCCTATTTTGTCTGACAAGACTGGTAGAGTTCCTATTATTCTTCCTATTGTTATGGAGGTTAAATCTAATAAAACTAAAGAAGAGGTTAAATAAAAAAAGCTATTACTTAAAGTAATGGCTTTTTATACTGTCTTTTTTTGATACTTGTATTTATTTTATTTATATCATCAGTTAGTATTGTTATTTTATCTTTTAAGGGATATAAATTTAATATATTTAGACATTCTTCATATGAATACTTGTTAATATTAGTATGCATTTGTTCTATTAGATTTAGATAGTCTTTATTTTGTTTATATTCTATATAAAGATGAACTCCTAATAAATAGCCTAGCATATGATATGTGGAATTTGTAAAGGTTTGAAATATATTAAATATATTGTTATATATTGCTTCTATATCTTTTTTATATGATGTTTTAGGAAAGTTATTTTGATATATTTGCGGAGATAGATTTTCATATTTTAAATAAAGTGTAAGTATACGATATGTTGGTATTAGTTTTTTTATATTATCATAAAAGCTATCATAGTTGATAGTATTTATTTTATAGAATTCATATTTATATCCTAATCTTAATAAATAGTCTAAATAAATTGTTTCTTCCGCAAAAGATAATACTTCAGTAAGATTATCTCCTACTAAAGTCCAAGGATAGTTACGATAATGACTTAGTTCATGTACTAAAGTTACAGAATCTGATAGAAGGCCATTATTAGGAATTAATATTTTTGGACTACCATTATTGGCTTTTGGAATACAACTACCAAAAATTAATTTTTCTAATTCGATATCTTTATCTTTACTGAATTTAGTTATATCATGAGTATGATAGCTGATATTTTCTTTTTCTACTTCTTTATTTATATCAAAGTTTATATTTAGATTTCGATAGAATTTGTTTACTATATTTACATTTTCTTCTTTAGTACTTTTTGTAAAGAGTGTGTAATCTATGTTATTTACTTCGTTTTTATTTGACAATAAAATATGTTCTTCTAAGAAAGTGATAAGTGCTAAATAATCAGTAATATGAGTAAAGATAATATTATTTAAATGGTATGTATCACTAACAAATGAATCTAAAAAGTCCTCTAGAAAATGGGCTTTGTTTATAAGTTCTTTATTGTCTTCTATAAACATGATAATATCCCCCTTTAGTGATTTGTGGCTTATTATAGCACTTATTTTGTTTTGTGTAAATAGTAATTTGATACTAGTTTTTAGAGCAAAAAAGAAAATATATGGTTATATACTTTCTTTTTTATCTTACTATTAGTATTTGATATGTTAAACATAATTTTATTTCATTTCAAGTTTCTTTTTATCTATATATTCATAATTTAATTTGTTGGTTGGGGTTATAACTGATTCACCCAATTCATTTTCAAGATTATCTCTTGCTTGTTTAGCTATATTACCACCTTTATGGGCCACTGTGATATTTTCTTTTAAGCCTTGTGGCTTTTGTTTTGCCGCTATTCTCTTAGTTGCTTCTTCTGATAAATCTGTTAATATTAATTCGATATTATCCATATTATCTCTTAAATTTTCTTTTCTTAGCCCTTTAAATTGTTTGTATTCTTTTGCACTCATTCCTGACCATGTTTTATATATCTCATTTGTTAATATTGCATATTCTACATTTGATTTTATTCCATTATCTTGCCATACATCTGTTAATTGTTTTCTTTCTTGTAATGTCTTTATTCTTCGGGAAATCCAATTTTCTTCATAACCTTTGACTCTATATAAATCTATTGCTCTCTGTGCCGCTAATGAAGGATCAAATGTTTCATTTATTCTTTCACTTCCTAAACCTGCTAACCACTGTTTAATTGGTTCAGCATTTTTACTAGGTACTGATTCGATAATTCTAAACATTCCCTCAATGTCGACAACATCTGTCATACGATATTTTCCATCTTTAGCTTTTAGTTTCAAAACGTTACAATTTGTAACAGTTTCATTTCCTTCATCTTTAAGTCTTTTTTTTAACACTCTCCAATATGTTTGTGGATTATTACTTTCTGACACAGCTCTGATAATATCTACTACACTTATGTAATATTTTTCCTCCTCTTTATCCCAAACTGTTCTGATTGTCTCGTTATTAAATATTTTGTTTACTAAATGCATTTTATCTTGATTCATTTTTTATCACCACCCTTGTATTGTATTATATCAAACGATTATCGTTATGGCAATAAACAAAATATACTTTATTTATAATTTGGTCTTTTATCTTTTTTTTATTATAAATTATTATACCCTTAAAATTGTTCATTATGAAGACCTTAGGCTTCATAATGCCTCAAAAGACTATATTATTATAGGCTTTTGGGGATTAAAAAAAGAAAATATATGGTTATATACTTTCTATTTTATCTTACTATTAGTATTTGACCTATGGATAGTAGATTTGATGTTAGATTGTTTAATTGCTTTAATCTATCAACAGTAGTGTTATATTTTTTGGCTATACTATATAATGAGTCTCCTTTTTTGACTGTGTAGGTTGTTTCAAGATTGGTATCTGTTGGTATTAGTAATACTTGACCTATGGATAGTAAATTGGTGGTTAAATTATTTAAATCTTTTATTCTATCAATAGTTGTATCATACTTTCTGGCTATACTATATAAAGAATCGCCTTTTTGGACTGTATAACTAATGGTATTTTCTTCATTCTCTACATCGCTTGCTTTATCACTTGGTAATTTTAGTACCTGACCTATTGATAGTATGTTACTTGTTAAGTTATTGATTCTCTTTAGTTCCTCTACTGTGGTGTTATATTTATTGGCAATGGAATATAAGGAATCGCCTTTTTTGACTATGTAGATATTTTCTTCTTCTTCATATATTTCTTTAGTTGGAATACGAAGGACCTCTCCTATTTGTAATGTATTTGATGTTAAGTTATTCTCTTTTTTTAGTTCCGAAACAGTAGTTCCTAATTTATTTGCTATGCTATATAGGGTATCGCCTTTTTGAACAACATAAGTATTAGTTATTAGGCCCTCTGGTGGTGTGTATGGTACTCCTATATAGTTTGCTACTGCAGATATGACGGCCTCGGCTAATTCTTCATAGTTTTCTTTTAGGAACTCGACATCTTTGGTATTGTCAATAAAGCCATACTCGACAATTAGTGGTTCTAGATTGCCAGTATTTCGATGTATGAAATAGTAGTCTTTTGAGGTATCACTAGGTAGTCTTCTTTGGTAATATTTTCTTGTTTCTTGTCCAGCGGCTCCTATATTTTCTAATATTCTTTTAGCTAGGGTATCTTTGTTTCTTAGAGCATAGATGACTTCGGCTCCTTCACCGCCCCCTGAATTAACATGGTTTGATATTAGTATAACATCAGATGAATTACCAAACTTATTTAAAATAGTATTTACTCTATCGGTTGGAGATAATGTGGTATCTGAGTCTCTAGTTATAGCTACTGGCACGTCTAACTGTTTAAATCTATCATACATGTATTTTGATATTAATAGATTATAGTCTTTTTCTAGTAAATTATTGCCTGTAGCACCAGAATCTGTACCACCATGACCTGGGTCAATTATTACTTTACGGATCGCTCTATCTTCATTATTATTCATAGTTATCACCTTCAAAGTAGTATATGTAAATAATGTTAATTTGGTTAACTTGACTAGAAGAAAAAGATACTATTTTATTCTATTATGTTATGATATGAGGTATTTTTTATAAAATAAAAAAGAATCTTAACATTAAGTCAAAATTCTTTGATTTTTTTAAACTTTTTAATTAATATTATGATTTTACACCACTCTTTAAAAACATAATTATAATAATCAGATGAATATTCACAGTATTCTTCATATAAATTGTGTTTTTTAAACATTCATAAAATTTATCCATGTAATTATGATTTCTTAATATATAAAATGATTCTTTTATTTTTATTATTACTTTATTGTCATATACTTCTGGATTAAGTGATTTATTATCTAAGACTTCTAGTAAAAAATCTAATTTTATTTTCTTAGTATCTTTTTGATATTTAATTTATGGTCTGAATTCTCATTGTAAATGCACGTTTTTTATAAACGTGTTTTTACAATGAGAACTTACCATTTGTCAAATAATTTTTTTATTCAAAGCTATGCTTTTATAAATAATAGTAGAAAAGTCCACTTATAACCGAACTTTTTTCTTTTTATAATTGTTTAGAAATATAAAATCAGTAATATCTTTTATTGTATTTGGTTTCATTCTTTATTTTTCTTTCAAACATATACTTCTTAGTTATCTGGATTTTGGAGCATTTATTCTTAAAAAATAATTTTCAAAATCTTTATAATATACTTTAACAACCGCTACTGGGATTAGACTATGATAACATTTATATTGAGTCGAATTATTATGTTTATCTTTAATCATGGTGTCATCTTTTTTAAATACATAAATATATCCAAACAAATCTTCTGGTATATGGTCTGCTTCAAACTCCATTGAAGGTAAGTTACCATTGTTATTTATTGAAAAAGAATAATTATCATTAGTTTCTTTTATTTTGTTTCTAAATGCATAAGCAAGGGCTGTTGGTTGGTAACTAGTTAGAAATACTGCTGTATCTTCATTTTCTTTATTTACACTATCCTTTGCCTCTCTTGGCTCTATTTTTTCCATAACATATGGACTTCCGTGATATAAATATTCTGGATTAAAAATATCTTGGTTATTATATTTTTCTAGTTCATTCATAATAGCAAATCACCTTTCTTATGAATCAATTATATCATTTATATTTATAATTTAATAATTTTTATAAAAAGCTTTACACTTTATTAAGTAATTGCATGTAATATAAGTAATTGATAATAACTTATTATATCTCTATTACTTTATATATAATACAGCACAAATATTTTTAAAGAAAAAAATAACATAGACTATATTAATCTACATTATTTACTTTTATAGTACTTACATACTTTATATTTAATATTTTATCATATGGTAATTGCTTATTTTTTAATATTTTTATAAAACTATATATATAGAAAATTATAAATATTAAAAATGTATTTAATCCTATTATTACTGATAAATAGTTAGGTATATTTTTAGCTAATAACATTTCTAAATCTACCACTAATGAAAATATTCCATAGTAATATAAATAGATAAATATATTTCTTAAAGTTATTCTAAGTAATCTCTTATCTGGTACTTCTAATGATACATTTATTATTTTTCCAAAAATAGTTTGGTTATGATTAAAATATGGAATAATAATAAAGTAAAGAACCGCTAGTGAAAGATTTATATATTTATTATTTATTAAAATTGATACTAGCATTATTATTAGTAGATAGATAAAGATATCTCCTAGAAAGAGAGTTATTCTTCTTAAGGAAGATACTTTTTGTCCTTCTTTTAATGATTTGGTATCGATATCTTCTCTTGTTGGTAAATGTTTTTGGATAGGACTTATTATTAAATATCCCAGAAGACCTCCTAGTGTGTTTATTAATAGGTCATCCACATCAAAATTACGATATGGTCTAGGATAGATATAATATAGTCCTGTTAACTGAGTTAATTCAAAGAATAGCGATATTAAGAGGCTTATAATTATTGTTTTCTTTAATGAGCATTTATAGTAGTATCTTAAATATACTCCTAATGGCATAAACATTATTATATTAAAGATAACAGTATATATACTAGGTATAGTTATTATTTTTAAGATATTTATTTGTTTTAATTCTATTAGGTCCTCTATTATATCTTTTATGAATGTTAATGGAATTAACTGAGGATTAATCACTTTCATTTTGATTACTTCTTCTTTGGTTGGAAGAGGTAATATTACTAAAAAGTAGATTGTTATTAGATATAAGATAAAGGAATATATTATTAAAGTTCTTAATTTGTTTACTGATCCATAATGATGATATTCATATATTATATATGGTAATGTTATTAATAAGGCTAAAAAAGGAAAGATTATTAAAGCTGCTTTTATTGGTACTAAATAGCTCATCTTATCTCTCCTTTATTATGGTTTTACTACAGTAGTATGTTACTAAGAAATATCCTCCA
>ENA-ORTG01000787-ORTG01000787.1-human-gut-metagenome-genome-assembly--contig:-NODE-787-length-32053-cov-14.614288_pt1 | contig 32053 bp, 29 predicted proteins | sample MGYA00241906_ERZ509176 | MGnify/ENA primary metagenome ERZ509176 (study PRJEB26280, sample SAMEA2338811) | human gut metagenome | biome: human gut; feature: human-associated habitat; material: faeces...
GAGCACCTGCCTTTTAAGCAGGGTGTCCGGGGTTCGAATCCCCGACGAGGCACCAAAAAGAAAAGCATCGCCTTGCGATGCTTTTCTTTTTGGGTTTCGCCGCCGTCGTCGGCGGCTCCACCCTCCGGTATTAGAATGCCCGGGGCAAATGAATCGCCTCTCCGCCAAGCTTTTGATCCGCAGAACACTTGCGCGGCGCAGCTGCGCCGTCCGTCCTACCGCCGCTAAAGCAGATCGCTCGCCGCGCAGCGCCTGCTCCGGGCAAAAAAAGAGACACGCACCGCGTGTCTCTTTTTCGTTTGCAGTTATTCGGTGACGAAGGGCAGCAGAGCGATCTGACGGGCGCGCTTGATCGCCTCGGTCAGCTGACGCTGATGCATGGCACAGGTGCCGGTGGTCCTGCGGGGCAGGATCTTGGAGCGCTCGGAAATGAAGCGGCGCAGCTTGGCGGCATCCTTGTAGTCGATATATTCGCACTTGTCAACGCAGAACTGGCAGACCTTGCGGCGCTTGCGGTTCGCAGGAGCACCGGCGCGAGGGGCCTTGTTTTCGCGTTCCATAGCCATGGAAGTATCCTCCTTTATAGATTTTGTCAGAACGGGAGCTCCCCGTCCTCTTCGATCTCGGCGAAGCCGCCGCCCGCGGGGGCGGAGTAGGTGGAAGCGGGAGAGCCGTAGGCCGGGGGCGCATAATCGCCGCCGGAGGCTCCGTCGCGCTTGCTGTCGCCGAAATATACGTTGTCGGCAACCACTTCCGCGCTGCGGCGGTTGTTGCCGTCCTTATCTTTCCAGTCGCGGATCTGCAGCCGGCCCTCGACCACGGCCATGCGGCCCTTGGCGAAGTACTGGCAGACAAACTCGGCGGTCTGGCGCCAGGCAACGACATCAATGAAATCCGTTGCCTTTTCGCCGCTCTCGCGGCTCTTGAAGTCGCGGTCCACGGCGAGGGAGAAGGACGTCACGGCCGTCCCGGTCTGCGTGCGGCGCAGCTCGGGGTCACGGGTCAGACGGCCCATGATAACGACACGATTGAGTGACATATTCTTTCCTCCTTATTCGTCCTTGCAGACGATCATGGAACGGATGACGCCGTCGGTAATGCGAAGGATACGGTCCAGCTCCTTGGGGAACTCGGGCGCGCTGGTGAAGGAGATCAACACATAATAGCCTTCGGCAATGTAGTTGATCGCGTAAGCAAGCTTGCGCTTGCCCCACTCCTCCACTTCCATCGCGGAGCTGTTCTGCTCCACCAGGGTCTTGAACTTCTCGGTCAGCGCGGCAACGCCTTCCTCACCCTGTGCGGGGTCGATGATGAAAACGACCTCATAGTTAGCGGAAATCTTAGCCAATTTCTTGCACCTCCTTTTGGACTGATGGCCCACACGTCCTTCGTGTGAGCAAGGATATGCCTATGGTGAAACCATAAGCTCTACTATTATACAAAAAAAGAGCGCAAAGTCAAGCCCTTCCCGCGCTTTTCCGAAATATTTTTGCCTGGAATATCCGTCCCGCCGGTCGCATAGGTTTGTCCCGAGGTGACGATCATGCAGAAGATACCACGGAAACCCAGGCTGCGCGGCGTCCCGCGCATCGCGTTCGCCGCGGCGCTCACGGCGCTGACGCTCTGGACGGTCGGCGTGGCCGCCACGGCGCACAGCCTGTCCGATGCCGCCGAACGGCTGCGGCAGGAGACTGCGCTCCCGCTCGCCCTGTTGCGCTACGAGATGGGCGGCGAGGAAGCGGACGAGCTCTCCCTCGGCGCGTCGCTCGCGCTGAGTCTGACGCCCATCCTTGCCGACGCGCGCAGCGAGGTGACGCAGGCGTGGTCGAGCGAGCTGCAGCTCCCGCCCGACGAAACGAAGCCCGACACCGAGGATCACGAGGGCACAACGCTTTCCGACGCACAGACGGGGGAAACCGTTCCGCGCGGCGCGGACAACGGCGTGCCGTCCCGCACGCTCCGGGTCGGCGACCCGAGCGGCTATACGGTGCTGGGGAACGTCTGCATCAACAACGGCTCAAAGTGTACGCTGGACGCTTCGCAGCTCACGGGAGCGCCCGCCGCAGCGGAATGTCCCGCCGACGGCCCGCAGGTGCTCATTGTCCACACGCACGGCACGGAGGCCTACACCATGCCGGCAGGGGAGGAGTACGAGGCGAGCGACGACCACCGCACGCTCGAAAAAGAAAAGAACATGATCCGCGTCGGCGACGAGATCGCCCGCGTCCTGACGGACGCCGGTCTCGGCGTGCTCCATGACCGCGAGCTCTACGACTACCCCAACTATTCCGGCGCGTACAACCGCTCGCTCGCCGCCATTGAGAAATACCGCGCGGAGTATCCCTCGCTCCTCTACATTCTGGACGTTCACCGCGACGCCGTAGCCGACAGTGAGGGCAACAACTACAAGCTCCTGTGCGCCGAGGAGCCGGGGGCCGCTCAGCTGGAATTTGTCATCGGCTCGTCCGGCGGCGGGCTGGAGCATCCCGACTGGCGCGAGAACCTCAAGCTCGCCTGCGCCGTGCAGGAGACGCTGTATGCAAAATACCCCACGCTCATGCGTCCCGTCACGGTGCGCAACTCGCGCTACAACCAACAGGTCACGACCGGCTCTCTGCTCATCGAGGTCGGCACGGCGGGCAACTCGCTCGACGAGGCGCTTGCCGCCGCGCGGCTATTCGCCGCGGGCTTTGCCGAAACCGTGCTGGCATAGGAAAGAAGAGGTCCCGTTTCCGGGACCTCTTCGGCTGTCTTACGCTTATTCGTAGATGGGATACTTCTTGGTCAGGGCGACGACGGCCTCCTGCGCGGCGGTCTTATTGCCCTCGAAGTCACGGGCGACCATGCCCATGATGCGGGCGATCTCCTTCATGTCCTCTTCCTTCAGGCCGCGGGTGGTGGCGGCGGGGGTGCCGACGCGGATGCCGGAGGTGACGAACGGCTTCTCGGGGTCGTTGGGGATGGCGTTCTTGTTGACGGTGATGAAGCACTCGTCGAGGCGGCGCTCGATCTCCTTGCCGGTGATGTTGAAGTTGCGGACGTCAACGAGCATGAGGTGGTTGTCCGTGCCGCCGGAGACGAGACGGAAGCCTTCCTTCATCAGGCCGTCGGCGAGAACGGCGGCGTTCTTCACGACCTGCTCGCCGTAGGCCTTGAACTCGGGCTTGAGGGCCTCGCCGAAGCAGATGGCCTTGGCGGCGATGATGTGCTCGAGCGGGCCGCCCTGCGTGCCGGGGAACACGGCGGAGTCGATCTTCTTGGCGAGGTTGATGGTCTCCATCTCGCCGGTCTCGATGTTCTTCTTGGTGATCTCGTTCTTGCAGAGGATCAGGCCGCCGCGGGGGCCGCGGAGGGTCTTATGCGTGGTGGAGGTGACCACGTCGGCATAGGGCACGGGGCTCATGTGGACGCCCGCAGCGACGAGGCCGGCGATGTGCGCCATATCGACCATGAGGTACGCACCGACGGAATCGGCGATCTCACGGAACTTGGCAAAGTCGATCTTGCGGGGATAGGCGGAGGCGCCCGCGAGGATCATCTTGGGCTTGCACTCCTGCGCGATGCGATAGAGCTCATCGTAGTCGATCTGCTCGGTCTCATCGTTAAGGGAGTAGGGGACCTGATGGAAATACTGACCGGAGATGTTGACCGGGCTGCCGTGGGACAGATGGCCGCCGTGGGCGAGGTTCATGCCCATGTAGGTGTCGCCGGGCTGGAGCATCGCCTTGAAGGCCGCGAGGTTCGCGCTCGCGCCGGAGTGGGGCTGGACGTTCGCGTGCTCGGCGCCGAAGAGCTTGCAGGCGCGCTGACGGGCGATCTCCTCGGTCTCGTCGACGCAGTAGCAGCCGCCGTAGTAGCGCTTGCCGGGATAGCCCTCGGCGTACTTGTTGGTCAGGCAGGTGCCCATCGCCAGCATAACGGCGGGGGAGACGATGTTCTCCGAGGCGATCAGCTCGATGTTGCGCTGCTCGCGGTGATACTCGTTCTCGATGGTCGCGCCGACCTCGGGGTCGTACTGGGACAGATAAGCCATGGTTTCCTTGATCATGATGAAAGTTCCTCCTCTTTAATGATGACCGGAAATGTTGTGCAGACGGGCGGCGCGCGGGCCGGCCCATTTGTCGTCCTATTTTGTAGGATAGCAAAAAAAGCGCCGCGCTGTCAAGAAAAAAGCCGCGCCGCGCCCGCGTGTTTTGTAAGAAATAAACGCGCCCTCGCCTTAAAAAAGAAAATTCGCGGAAAAACCGCGCTTTCCCGTGTGAAATTGCTTGACGATGGGCGGAGAGTTTGCTATTCTATATGTGTATTTTTACACAAAAATACGCTCTGGCAGAGTAGGAAGTCATGTGTTTGCGCCCAACGGGCGCACAGTGCCGTCGGGACGGGAAGTTGCCCGGCGGACGAAAAACCCTGGTTTGCAGTATGGCTTTCGCATTCCGCTCGCCACTCCAGAAGAGACATGAGACCTCTTTTCTGCGTGGCTCCTGCCGTAAGGGGAGGGGGGTCATCTGTGCCCTCTCCAAGCTGCCACGCTCCGCGCGGGATAATGAATGCCCGCGGCGGAAGCTCATTATTTTTGAGGAGGAATCGTCTCATGTCGCCCACATCCATCATTCTCTGCATGGCCGCCTGCTTTGTCGGGCTGGTCGCCGCGCTCATCGTCGTCAACCGCTTCGGCTCCATGTCCACGCGCAAGCTGGTGGTCATCGCCATGATGGTCGCCGTCTACGTCGTGCTCAATACCGTCGGCACGATCCGCCTCGGCTGGATCAACATTTCCGTTTCCGCCCTGCCCATCATCGTCGGCGCTCTGCTCTATGGCCCCGGCGGCGGTCTGATGGTCGGTCTGGTCGGCGCTTTTCTCGGCCAGCTGATGACCTACGGCGTCACCGCGACCACCGTGCTGTGGATCATCCCGCCCGCGGTGCGCGGCCTGCTCATCGGTCTGTACGCCAAGCGCTGCGGCTATGCGCTCTCGCGTAGGCAGCTCGTCGGCGTGCTGATCGTCACCTCGCTCGTCGTCACGCTTCTCAATACCGGCGCGATCTATCTCGACAGCGTCATCTACGGCTATTACACCTACGCCTATGTGTTCGGCAAGGTTGGCATCCGCATCGTTTCCGGCGCGGTCACCGCGGTCGCCATGGCTTTCGTCACCCCGCCGGTGCTCGATATGCTCAAGCGCTCCCTGCGCGCCGCGCAGAGGGCTTGACCCCTTTCCCGCGCGCAGCCCCAAATTCAGTTCTGTAAGGAGGACCTGTTATGTACGGAAGCAAGATGAAGTCGGAGGAGACCGATCATCTGTTTGAAGCCATTCTCTCGCTCAAGGACCTTGAGGAGTGCTATCGCTTCTTCGACGATCTGTGCACCTTCAGCGAGATCCAGGCCATGACCCAGCGCCTGCAGGTCGCCGAAATGCTGGAGGCGGGCAACACCTTCTCCCAGATCTCCAAGGAGATCGGCGTGTCCTCCGCCACCATCACGCGCGTCAACAAGTGCATCAGCTACGGCGCAGACGGCTACAAGATCGTCCTCAAGCGCATGAAGGAGAAGAACGCGCACGAGTAAGGCCATCCATACCGCATCCGCCCCTGCCGTTTGGCAGGGGCTTTCTTCCTTTTTGCCGCTTTCACTAATTAGCAGAGCAGTAAAGCGCCTTAGTGTCGTCAAAAGTTACAGAAAAAAGCAAAAATAATCCGGAAATTTATTGATTTTTTGTGAACGCCTATGATATAATACAAAAGCTGGTTCCGCAGAGCACGGTGATTTTGTCAAACCGGACGATGATCCCCGCGCAGAACGCCTGAGCGGGCGTCTGTGGGACCGAACCGGAACGAAAGCGCAACGCGGCAGGTGAGAAGCGCCGTTTGCCCAACGGCGGCCGCCGGCGCGGTTTCGTTTCCAACTCCGTATGTGGGGCTCCCTCCCGGATACGGAGCGTCCACAGCTTGTTGCACTGATCTGTTATGCAGAAAGGAGGGCAATCGGAAGAGACCTTGTGTGTGGGGATGATCTCCGCCGTGCGGCGGCGGTCGTCTCAGGTATCGTTCGAGCTTACGCAACAAACTAAAATCTTATTTTTAAAAAGAGAGGTATCATTCATGGCAAACGAAAAGAAAACCGTTCGGGAACCCAGTTTTATTCTGGCGTTAATTCCCATCGTTGCGATGATCGGTTTCATGCTTTACTGCTTCCGCGGTCATTCTGAAACCGGCTATCATGACGCGCACCTGCCCCTGGTCATGTCCATCATCGTCGCCTGCATCGTCGGCTTCATCTGCGGCCACTCCTTCCAGGAGATGCTCGCTGGTATGGTCGAGCGTCTGGCTGCTTCCATGGAAGCCGTTCTGATCCTCGCCACCGTCGGCTTCCTGGTCACCAGCTTCATGCTCTCCGGCGCGATCCCCACCATGATCGTCTACGGCCTTGACCTGCTGACCCCGAAGCTGTTCCTGCCCGTTGGCTGCATCCTCTGCGCCATCGTCGGCATGGCGTGCGGCTCCTCCTGGACCACCACCGCCACCATCGGCCTTGCCTTCCTCGGCATCGGTGCCGGCCTCGGCATCCCCGCCCCCATTACCGCCGGTATGATCATCTCCGGCGCGTATGTCGGCGACAAGTTCTCCCCCCTGTCCGACACCACCAACCTCGCCGCCGCCGTCGCGGAGACCGGCCTGTTCGATCACGTCACCGCGATGGTCTCCACCACCGGCCCGACCCTGCTGCTCTCCCTCATTCTCTACACGATCCTTGGCCTGAACGTTGACACCAGCGCGTATGACGCTACAGTCGCCGAAGGCATCCAGGAAGCGTTCCGCGGCGCCTTCACCATCAGCCCCATCCTGCTCCTCCCCATCATCGTCGTTATCGTGATGTGCATCCTGCGCGTGCCCGGCCTGGTCGGCATTGCCATCTCCGTCGCCACCGCGGTCGTCTTCATGCTCATCTTCCAGTCCACCGACATTTTCTACAGCTACTCCCTCGGCGACATCTTCGATGTTCTGCACTATGGCCACGCGGTCGAGACCGGCAACGCGGTCGCTGACTCTATCCTCGGCAAGGCCAAGGGCATGGACGGCATGATGTGGACCATCAACCTCATCCTCGTCGCGCTCGCCTACGGCGGCGCCCTCGAGCGCTGCGGCTGCATCGAGAAGCTCTTCGGCGGCCTCAAGCACAAGATCCACTCCGTTGGCAGCCTGATCCTCGCCACCCTGCTGACCTCCATCTTCTGCGACGCCACCATGTGCGATCAGTTCCTCGGCATTGGCGTTCCCGCCCCCATCTATGCTGACAAGTATGATGAGCTCGGCCTCGGCCGCAACATGCTCTCCCGTACTCTGGAAGACGCCGGTACCCTCTGGGCCGTCATGTTCCCCTGGACCGGCTGCGGCGCTTATCAGCAGGGCGTGCTCGGCATGAGCTCCTTCGTCTTCTTCCCCTATGCCTTCGTCAACCTGCTCAACCCCATCTATGCCTATGTCACCGCCATGCTCGGCCGCAACATCTTCTGGGCTGACGGTTCCTACACCAACCTGTTCGGCAAGACCAAGGCCGGCAAGCCCGCCGGTGCTCCCGAAGGGGCCCACCAGAAGGCTCTCGCCGCTCTCGAGGCTCGCCGCGCTGCCGGCAAGGCCCCCAAGATCAACGCGTAATTTGCTTCTTACATAAGGCGTGCGTCCCGCACGCACGCCTTACCCCGTTTTAGAAAGGAACTGCCGCCGTGAGACAAACGCTTCCCTGGGAATCCGTTCCGCCCCCGATCTACGTTTCGCACCCGCCCAAGCCGCGGAAAAAGTGGGTCACCGTCGGCGGCTGGATACTGGTCGTCCTCCTGCTGCTGTTCGGCCTGATGTCCAAGCGGAGCAACCTTCCGCTTTCGGTCATCTCCTTTGGGTTAGCCCTTCTGTATACGCTGACGCTTCTGACGAAGAAGGACGCCGTGGTCACCACCCGCGGACTTGAGATCTTCTATCAGATGCAGATCACGACCCAGTACGACTTCTTCCCCTGGGAGCAGATCAATTCCATCGTCACCGAGGACCGTAAGCACCCGGATCTGATCCGTCTGCACATCGGCTACAGCTCAATGGAAAAGGCGCTGTTCTTCACCCGCTCCGATGCGGAGGCCATCATCAAGCTGGCGAAGGAGAAAAACCCCGCCATCCGCGTGTTGGACTATGAAGCCGCCCCGAAGCAGGCCTCCAAAAAACGGAAAAAGAAATAACGCACAAAGGACCGCCGGTGTTCCGGCGGTCCTTTTCCATGCTCCGCCCGCGCCGCAGCCCTCTCTTTTCTCCGCCGATTTTTGTTCGGTCTGTGATAGCACAGCAGCACAGCGCCGTAATATAGTGATGCCGCACAATATTACAGAAAAATTAACAGCAATTCCTATTGATTTTGCACAAAATTTGTGCTATCCTAAAGCCATCAACCAAACCACATCACCTTTGGCTGAGTCAACTCACCGGCAGGTGCGCCGGACGTCATGGGCAGACGTCTATCGAAGCACAGCCTCCGGAAAAAGCTTCTCACATCACAGCATCGAGATCGTGCCATTCGGCAACTATTAAGAAAAGAGGCAACTACCATGATCATGAATCCCACCGCGATCAAGCACGTTGTGGTCGACGGCCACAGCCTGACGCTTGAATCCTTTGTCGCCATCGCGCGCTACAACGCCACGGTCGAGCTGGCCCCTTCCGCTCTCGAAGCGATGCAGAAGTCCCGTGCGCTCGCCGAGAAGATCGCCGCCGAGGGCCGCGTGGCCTACGGCATCACCACCGGCTTCGGTGAGTTCCAGAAGGTCGCCGTCCCCAAGGAGATGAGCAACCAGCTCTCCACCAACCTGATCCTCAGCCACTGCACCGCCGCCGGCGAGCCTTATGCCGACGAGATCGTGCGCGGCATGATGCTCCTGCGCGCCAACGCCCTGTGCGGCGGCGTGAGCGGCGTGCGCCCCCTCCTCGTTGAGATGCTTCTCGAGATGCTCAACAAGGGCGTTACCCCCGTCGTTCCCCAGAAGGGCTCCCTCGGCTCCTCCGGCGACCTCGCGCCTCTCGCTCACATGACGCTGCCCATGCTCGGCAAGGGCGAAGCCATGTATGAGGGCGTGAAGATGACCGGTGCGGAGGCGATGGCCAAGGCCGGCATTGCCACCCTCGACACGCTCGTGTCCAAGGAAGGCCTCGGCATGACCAACGGCACCTGCGCGATGACCTCCGTCGGCGCGCTGGCCCTGTACGATTCCATCTGCGCCGCCCAGCTCGGCGACGTGATCGCGTCCCTGTCCATGGAGGGTCTGACCGGCCTTCGCAACGCCTTCGATCCCCGCATCCATCAGGTGCGCGGCCAGAAGGGCCAGATGCTCGTCGCCGCGAATATGCGCAAGCTGCTCGCCGGCTCCGAGATCCTGGACAACTGCCAGTCCGACCGCGTGCAGGACGCTTATGCCCTGCGCTGCATCCCGCAGCTGCACGGCGCCTGCCGCGACGCGCTCGAGTATGTCCGTGAGAAGGTCGAGATCGAGCTCAACGCCGTCACCGACAACCCGCTGATGTTCCTCGACGACGAGGCCGTTATCTCCGGCGGCAACTTCCACGGCGAGCCCATGGCTCTCCCGTTCGACTTCCTCGGCATCGCCGCCAGCGAGATCGCCGACGCGTCCGAGCGCCGCACCGAGCGCATGGTCAACCCCGCGCTCAGCAACGGCCTGACCGCCTTCCTCACCACGCAGGCGGGCGTCAACTCCGGCTTCATGATCGTTCAGTACGCCGCGGCCTCCATGGTCAGCGAGAACAAGGTCTACGCGCATCCCGCCTCCGTGGACTCCATCCCCTCCTCCGCCAACCAGGAGGACATCGTCTCCATGGGCACCACCGCCGCCCGTAAGGCCAAGATGATCCTGCAGAACACGCAGGACGTCCTCGCCGACGAGTTGCTGACCGCCTGCCAGGCCATCGACATCCGCCGCCGCCTGAACACCCACGGTCAGGGCCTCACCCCGCTGCACGAAGCCATCTACCAGCACGTCCGCAAGGAAGTCGCGTTCTACGAAGTGGACCGCGAGATCTGGCCCGACATCCGCGCGGTGGAGAAGATGATCCGCTCCGGCGAGCTGCTCGACATCGTCAAGGAGTATATCCCCGACTTCGAGTAATTTTCCGAGTTGACACATTCCCCGAGAAGGTGTAAAGTCTTTCCAAGACTTTACACCTTCTTTTTTTAAGCGGCATACGAAAAAAGCAAGGAGGCATCTCTATGAAGCTCAACGTCCTGCGCGCCGATCCCGCCGGAAACATCACGCTTTTTGTCCTCGACCCCATCGAAAGGGAGCGCCGCGCGGCGCTCGCCGCCGAGCTGATGCGCCGGCTGCCCGATATGAAGATCGATCAGGTCGGCTTTGCCTGCCCTGCGGACGCGGACACCGACGGCCGCATGGAGATGATGGGCGGCGAGTTCTGCGGCAACGCCACCCGCGCCTATGCGATGTACGTCGCGCGGCAGCGGGGCGGTCTCTCTGAAGTAAGGCTCCGCGTCAGCGGCTGTGATCACATCGTCACCGCCGCGGTCGATCTTGCGCGGGGCGCCGCCCGCGCCGAAATGCCGCTCCCGCGCGCCGTGCGCGCGGCGGAGGTCGAGGGCCATACGGGCACGCTGGTCGACCTCGCCGGCATCGCCCACCTCGTGATCGAGGGCGTCGCGCCGAGCGAGGACTTCTTCCGCGCCGCCGAGCCGCTGTTCTCTGCCATCGAGGGGCTGGACGCCTACGGCGTCATTTTCCTCGACCGCACGAGCCACCGCATGACGCCGCTCGTCAAGGTCGTGGATACCGGCACCCTCGTCTGGGAGGGTAGCTGCGGCAGCGGCACCATCGCCTGCGCCGTCGCCGAGAGTACAGGGCTCGCGGACGGTCTCTTTGAGCAGGACTATTTCCAGCCCGCGGGCGTCGTCCGCGCGAGCATCGAGCGCCGCGGCGGCGCGGTCGTTTCCGCCGCCATCGGCGGCCCCGTCACCCTCGACGAGCCCGTGTGCATCACGCTGTAAGCCCTCGCCGACCGAACGCTTAAAATTTTTAAACGATACCGAAAAAGTGGCTCGTGAAAGTTGTTTACCTTCCTCCTGCATTTTGGTACAATACTCACAAGTTATCCGACCGGGAAAACCGCACTCTTTAACATATTGTATCAGGAGGTACCTTCACATGACCGATATTGAGATCGCCCAGACGCACGAAATGAAGCCCATCACTGAGATCGCCGCTGCCGCCGGCATCGACGAGCAGCACCTCGAGCTTTACGGCAAGTACAAGGCCAAGCTCGACCTTACCGAGATCCGCAAGCTGCCCCGCAAGGCGAAACTGATCCTCGTCACCGCCATCAGCCCCACGCCCGCGGGCGAGGGCAAGACCACCACCTCCGTCGGCCTGGCCGACGCGCTCAACAAAATCGGCAAGAAGACCATGGTCTGCCTGCGTGAGCCCTCCCTCGGCCCCGTGTTCGGCGTCAAGGGCGGCGCGGCGGGCGGCGGCTACGCCCAGGTCGTCCCGATGGAGGACATCAACCTCCACTTCACCGGCGACTTCCACGCCATCGGCGCGGCGAACAACCTGCTCGCCGCCATGCTCGACAACCACATCCAGCAGGGCAACGCCCTGAACATCGACCCCCGCCGCATCGTCTGGAAGCGCGCGGTCGATATGAATGACCGTCAGCTCCGCCACATCATCGACGGTCTCGGCGGCAAGGCCAGCGGCGTGCCGCGCGAGGACGGCTTTGAGATCACCGTCGCCAGCGAGATCATGGCCGTGCTGTGCCTGTCCTCCGACCTCGCCGACCTCAAGGCGCGCCTTGCGAAGATGGTCGTCGCCTACACCTATGACGATCAGCCCGTCACCGCGCACGACCTCAAGGCCGAGGGCGCGATGGCTGCGCTCCTGAAGGACGCCATCAAGCCCAACCTTGTTCAGACCCTCGAGGGCACGCCCGCCTTCATCCACGGCGGCCCGTTCGCCAACATTGCCCACGGCTGCAACTCCCTGCAAGCCACGGAAACGGCCATGCGCCTGAGCGACTACACCGTCACCGAGGCAGGCTTCGCCGCCGACCTCGGCGCCGAGAAGTTCCTCGACATCAAGTGCCGCGCCGCCGGCTTCCATCCCAACGCCGTCGTCATCGTCGCCACCGTCCGCGCCCTCAAGTACCACGGCGGCGTGCCCAAGACCGAGCTGAACAATGAGAACCTCGAAGCCCTTGAAAAGGGTCTGCCGAACCTCCTCCAGCACGTTGACAACGTCAAGAACGTCTACGGCCTGCCCTGCGTCGTCGCCGTCAACGCCTTCCCGACCGACACCGCCGCCGAGCTTGCGCTCGTCGAGAGCAAGTGCCGCGAGCTGGGCGTCAACGTCCGTCTGAGCGAAGTCTGGGCCAAGGGCGGCGAGGGCGGCAAGGCGCTCGCCGAGGAGGTCGTCCGCCTCTGCGAGGAGCCCGACCACTTCCAGTACGTCTACGACGTGAACGACAGCATCGAGGCCAAGCTCAACGCCATCGCCACCAAGGTCTATCACGCTGACGGCGTCATCATCTCCGCCCCCGCGAAGAAGCAGCTCAAGCAGCTCACCGACCTCGGCTTTGATAACCTGCCCATCTGCATGGCCAAGACCCAGTTCTCCTTCTCCGACGACGCGGGCAAGCTCGGCGCGCCCCGCGGCTTCAAGATCACCGTGCGCGACCTCAAGGTCAACGCCGGCGCGGGCTTCCTCGTCGCCAAGACCGGCGACATTATGACCATGCCGGGTCTGCCCAAGGTCCCGTCCGCCGAGAAGATCGACGTGGACGAAAACGGCCGCATCACGGGCCTGTTCTAAAATTTACACACCCCTAAGGAGGGACTTTCCATGAAAATTGCGGATATGAAGGTCACAGAGCTCATCAACGCGGTCGGCTCCGACGCGCCCGCCCCCGGCGGCGGCGCGGTCGCGGGTCTGGCGGGCGGCATCGGCGTCGCGCTGACCATGATGGTCAACGGCCTCACGCTCTCCAAAAAGGGCTTTGAGGACGACCGCGAGCGCATTCTCGACGCCATCGCCAAGGGCAACGAGCTCAAGGAGCGCTTCGTGGACGTGATGAACCGCGACAGCGAGGTGTTCGACGTGCTCATCGAATCCCTCGCCCTGCCCAAGGAGAATGACGCCCAGAAGGCCATTCGCCGCGGCGCGGTGCAGGCGAGCTTCCGCAACTGCACGGAGGTCCCCCTGACGATGATGGAGGTCTGTCTGGAATCCATCGACCTGCTCGCAACGCTCGTCGGCACGACCAATCCGAATGTCGTGAGCGACCTCGGCATTGCGGCGCTGACGCTCAAGACTGCCATGCAGAGCGCGTGGCTCAACGTCCTCATCAACCTCTCATCCCTCAAGGACAAGGAGTACGCGGACGAGTGCTGCCACAAGGGCGAGGCCATGCTGGCCCACGCCATCCCGCTCGCCGAGGAGAGCTACGAAAAGGTCCTCAAGGTCATCGAAAAGAAATAAGGCAGAAGGGCGCAGCCAAATGGCCGCGCCCTTCCTCCGTAAAAGGGAAAGGGGCTTCGACCAGCCGGTCGAAGCCCCTTTTGCTCTCTGTTCAGTTGATCTGCTTGCGGCGGCTCAGGTTCATCGTGCCGTCCTTCATCTCGCCGACGCTCTCAAGGCTCTTGCCCGTGCCCTCGGCAACGCACTGAATGGCATTCTCCGCCACCACCGTGTGGATGCCCGTGCGCGCCGTGACCAGCTTATCAAAGCCGCGGATCAGGCTGCCGCCGCCGGTCATCACGATGCCGTTGCTGGAGATATCCGCCACCAGCTCGGGCGGCGTGCGTTCGAGGACCTGATGCACCGCCTCCATGATGCGCTCGACCGGCTCCTCAAAGGCGTCCATCATCTCGGTGGAGGTCACGGTGATGAGCTTGGGCAGGCCCGTGAGCAGGCAGCGGCCCTTGATCTCCATCGTCATTTCCTCCTCGGGCGGGAAGACGCAGCCGATGCTCATTTTCATTTCCTCCGCCGTGCGCTCGCCGATGAGCAGGTTGTGCTTGCGGCGCATATACTTCACGACCGCCTCGTTGAACTGGTCGCCCGCGACCTTGATGGACGCGCTTTCGACCACGCCGGAGAGGGAGATGACCGCAATATCGCTCGTGCCGCCGCCGATGTCGATGATGAAGTGACCGTCGGGCTGGGTGATGTCGATGCCCGCGCCGATGGCCGCCGCGACCGGCTCCTCAATGAGGTACACGCGGCGCGCGCCCGCCTGAATGCCCGCGTCGATGACCGCGCGCTCCTCGACCTCGGTGATGCCGGAGGGCACGCAGATGATGATGCGCGGCTTGAAGAACTGGAAGCCCATGACCTTGTGGATGAGCTCCTTGAGCATCCGCTCGGTCACCTCGTAGTCGGAGATAACGCCCTCGCGCAGGGGACGGATCGCAACGATGTTGCCGGGCGTGCGGCCCAGCATGGCCTGCGCGTCCGCGCCGACCTTCAGCAGCTTGCCCGTATCCTTATCAATGGCCACCACGCTCGGCTCGTTGAGCACGATGCCCTTGTCCTTTACATAGATCAGAACCGACGCGGTACCGAGGTCGATACCGATGTCCTTTGCCAGTGAACACATAATGCTACCTCTCTCATTTTCCTTTGTATTCCGGCGGAAATATCCGCATTTTATCTCGCTTGCTTTTCTATTATAGCGGCTGAAAAACGGTTTTGCAATAGCATTGTGTGTGATTTTGCCGCATCTATGTGCCGCAGGGCGTGTGCCAAATCACACCGGTGTCCCGCGCCTTGCGCCGTCCTTTTCCTTTTCCGTCACGGCGCGGGCGAGCGTCGCGCACACCACATCCGCCGCGCCGGCCTCCCTGAGCACGTGCACACATTCGCCCAGCGTCGCTCCGGTGGTCAGAATATCGTCGATGAGCAGAATTTTCGCGCCGCGGATCCTGTCCGTGTTTTCCGCCTCGTACACGCCCAGCACATTGCCCCGCCGCTCGGCGGCGGAGGACAGCCCGGACTGCGCGGCGTTGTTTCTCGTTTTCCGCAGCAGCCGCACCGGCTCGATACCCCAATGCCTTGCCGTTTCCTTCGCCAGCAGGTACGCCTGATCGTAGCCGCGCTCGTGTTCGCGCTTTTTACTCACCGGCACCCACGTCACCGTGTCGAACTGGCCGCCCAGCTCCTCTGCCGCGCAGCGGGCGAGCAGCTCGCCGTAGCCCTCGGCGGCGCTCTGCGCGCCGTGGAACTTGAAGCGCAGCAGGCTCTCGCGCACCGCATCCTCATAGAGCAGGGGAGAGGCGCACCTCCCGAAGCCCGCGCCCTCGCACAGCTGCACCTTCGCGTAGGGGAGCGTCCTCTCGCAGTCCGCGCACACGCCATGCACACCCGTCCGGCGGCAGAACGCGCACCGCGGCGGGAAAAACAGGTCGAGCAACTTTTCTTTCAGACTCATGCCGTCCCTCCGTTCCCGAGCCGCCAGCGCAGACCGCTGTAGCGGCGCGTGCGGCGGTCGTTCGCCGCCATTTTCCCAAGGCTCACGTCGTCCCCGACGAGGATCAGCAGCTCCCGCGCTCGCGTGATGGCGGTGTAGAGCACCCCGCGCACCATCAGCCCCGGCGCCGCCGGCGCGCTGACGAAGATCACCGCGCGGTATTCGCTGCCCTGCGCCTTATGTACGGTCATAGCGTAGGCCATGTCCAGCTCCGCGAGCATATCCGCCGTGTAGGTCGCCACGCGGTCGTCAAAGGCGATGGAGATCAGCTCGCCGCTCGGGTCGATCTGCAAGATCTTTCCCACGTCGCCGTTGAAGATGCCCGCGCCCGCCGTGCCGTCCTCGCGCTCCCACAAAACATCGTAGTCGTTGCGCGTCTGCATCACGCGGTCGCCCTCGCGGAACACGAGGTCGCCGAAGCGCTTTTCGCGCCGACCCATACCCGCGGGATTCAGCGCCGCCTGCAGGGCGCGGTTGAGCGCCGCCGTGCCGGTGTCGCCCTTGCGCGTCGCCGTGAGCACCTGAATACTCTCGGCGGGAATGTGCATCTTTTCGGGCAGCCTCGTTCTGCACAGCTCCACCACCGTGTCCACCAGACGCGCGCTGTCGCGGCGGGGGAGGAAGAAGAAATCGCTCGCGGCAGTATTCTGCAGCTCCGGCAGCTGCCCCTCGTTCACCAGATGCGCGCTGCGCACGATGGCGCTTTGCTCCGCCTGACGGAAAATATCCTTGAGCGCTACGGTCGCAACGCGCTCCGAGCGGATGAGATCGCCGAACACGTTCCCCGCGCCGACGCTCGGCAGCTGGTCGGGGTCGCCCACCAGCACCAGCCGGCAGCCGGGCCGCAGCGCCGCAAGCAGCGCGCGCATCAGCGCCAGATCGACCATCGAGGTCTCGTCCACGATCACCGCGTCCGCCTCCAAAGGCTCCTTTTCGTTTTTTGTAAAGGTCACATCGCCCGTCTGCTCGTTCCAGCTCATGCCGAGCAGACGGTGGATGGTCTGCGCCTCCTTGCCGCACAGCTCACCCATGCGCTTGGCGGCGCGCCCCGTCGGCGCGCAGAGCAGCACGTCCAGCCCCATGCGCTCAAAGAGCGCCACGATGCCGCGCACGCTCGTCGTCTTGCCCGTGCCCGGCCCGCCGGTCAGGATCAGCAGCTCCTCCTGCGCGGCCAGCTCCACGGCCTGCCGCTGCAATGGCGCATACTCGATGCCCTGCCCGCGCTCGATCTCGTCGATGATCTTCTTCGCGCCGCGCAGCTTGTCCGGCTTGTCGGCAAGCATGGCGCGCACGCGCGTACACACATAGGTCTCCGCCTCGTGACAGCGCCGCAGATAGCATCCCTCTACGTTCGCCACCTGCTCCTGCACGACGCTTCCGCGCTCGAGCAGATCGTCGAGCGCCTTTTCCGCCGTGTCCGTATCCCCGTCGAGCAGCTGCGCCGTCGCCGCCACGAGCTTTTCCCGCGGCAGAAACACGTGTCCGCCGCTCTGCTCGTTGTGGCTCAGCTCAAAGAGCACCCCCGCCTCCGTGCGGCAGGAGGAATCACCCGAAAAGCCCATCGACAGCGCGATCTCGTCCGACACGGAAAATTCCACGCCGAACGCCTCGCCGCTGAGGAGATACGGGTTGCGCCGCAGCGCGTCCATCGCGTCCGCGCCGTAGCGCCGGAAAAGCTGCATCGCAAGCCCCACCGGCAGGTCATACTTCGTCAGGAAGTCCAGCACGCGACGCAGACCCGCAAGCTCGCGCCAGCTCTCCGCGATCTCCCGCGCGCGCTTGTCGGTGATGCCCTTGATGGTCTTGAGCTTCTCCGGCTCGCCGTCGAGCACGTCGAGCGTGTCCGCGCCGAAGCGATCCACCAGCTTCTGCGCTGTCGCCGGCCCGATGCCGCGCACCACGCCGGAGGCGAGATAGTTCAGGATCTCCGTCTCGCCCGTCGGCATATGCCGCTCCACCTCGTCGGCGGCAAACTGCTCGCCGTGCTGCGGATGCGTCGTGTAGCGTCCAGTCAGGATCAGCTCCTCGCCGGGCGCGGCGCAGGGGATGCAGCCCACCACCGTCACCGGCTCGCCGTCGTCCGTGACGATGCGCGCGACCGTATAGCCGTTCTCCTCATTCTGGAAAACGACCGCCAGGATCGTACCGATGACCGTCGTGCGCTCTCCCATGTCCCTCTCTCCATTCTCTTTCGTTCAGTCGAATTGCCGCGCGAGATCGCCCTGTGGGCAGACCGTCACATCGAAGCTCTCGCGGCACAGCAGCTGCGCCACGCGCTGTGCGTCCTCGTCCATGCCGCAGTCCGCGATGATGATGCGCGAAAAGCCGCCCGAGGCGTAGCGCTCGCTCTCGAGCGTCCGCACCGTGTGCTCCAGCGCCTCCGCCGCGCCCCGCGCGGGCACGATCACCGCCGTCTCGCTGCGCACCCGCTCGCGCGGATGCGTCAGCGCCGTAACGGTGAACCATACGATCGTCGCCAGCCCCACCGCGGCAAGCGCCGCAATCACGCCGTCCTGCAAAAGCTGCATTTCTCCACCCCTCTCGCGCCAGCTTATGAAAAACCGCCGAAAAGGGTGCGAAACTGCTTATAAGACCTTCTTCAAATACTGTCCCGTGTAGGACGCCTCACACGCTGCGACCTCCTCCGGCGTGCCGCAGGCGACGAGCGTGCCGCCGCCGCTGCCGCCCTCGGGGCCGAGGTCGATGAGATAGTCCGCCGATTTGATGACGTCCAGATTGTGCTCGATGACGAGCACCGTGTTGCCCGCGTCGGTCAGCTTCTGCAAGACCTCTAAGAGCTTTCGCACATCGTCCGTGTGCAGGCCGGTGGTCGGCTCGTCGAGGATATAGATGGTGCGTCCCGTCGCGCGCTTTGATAGCTCGGTGGCAAGCTTGACGCGCTGCGCCTCGCCGCCCGAGAGCGTGGTGGAGGACTGTCCGAGCTTGATATACCCCAGTCCCACGTCGCGCAGCGTCTCGAGCTTGTTCGCCAGCTTCGGCAGGTCGCGGAAGAACTCCAGCGCCTCCTCCACCGTCATCTCCAGCACATCCGCGATGCTCCTGCCCTTATAGTGGACCTCCAGCGTCTCGCGGTTGTAGCGTTTGCCCTTGCACACCTCGCAGGGAACGTAAATATCCGGCAGGAAGTGCATCTCGATCTTGAGCTGACCGTCGCCGCCGCAGGCCTCGCAGCGTCCGCCGCGCACGTTGAAGCTGAAGCGCCCCGCGTTGTAGCCCCTCGCCTTCGCGTCCGGCGTGGAGGCGAACAGGTCGCGGATGTCATTAAAGAGATTGGTATATGTCGCTGGGTTCGAGCGCGGCGTGCGCCCGATGGGGCTCTGGTCGATGCAGATGACCTTGTCCAGATTCTCCTCGCCCTCGATGGCGCGGTGCTTTCCCGCGTGCGCCTTCATGCGGTTGAGGTCCGCGCCCAGCTTTTTGTAGATGATCTCGTTGACGAGCGAGCTTTTCCCGCTGCCGGAGACGCCTGTCACGCAGGTAAACGTCCCGAGCGGAACGCTCACGTCGATGTTCTTGAGGTTATTTTCCTGCGCCCCGCGCACGGTGAGGAGCTTGCCGTTCCCCGCGCGCCGCGTTTTCGGCGTTTCGATCTTCTTTTTCCCGCTCAGATACTGACCGGTCAGGCTCGCTTCGTTCGCCATGACCTCCGCCGGCGTGCCCGCCGCGACGACGCTCCCGCCATGGACGCCCGCCCCCGGGCCGATGTCCACGATATAGTCCGCCGCGCGCATCGTGTCCTCGTCGTGCTCGACCACGATCAGCGTATTGCCGAGATCGCGCAGACGCTTGAGCGTCGCGAGCAGCTTGTCGTTGTCGCGCTGGTGCAGTCCGATGGACGGCTCGTCGAGGATATATAGCACGCCCATCAGGCTGCTGCCGATCTGCGTGGCAAGCCGGATGCGCTGGCTCTCGCCGCCGGAGAGCGTTGCGCTCGCGCGCGAAAGCGTCAGATAGTCCAGACCGACCGACTGCAAAAAGCCGAGGCGGTTTTTGATCTCCTTCAAAATGCGCTCGCCGATACGCAGCTGCTGCTCGGTAAGCGCGAGGGAATCGATAAACGCGATCTCCTCCGTCACGCTCATGCGCGTGAACGTGTCGATGTCCATGCCGCCGACCGTCACCGCCAGCGACTCGCGCCGCAGCCTGCGGCCCTGACACGCGGGGCAGGGGCACTCGCTCATGCACTCCTCCAGCTCCGCGCGCACGCTCTCGCTCTGCGTCTCCTGATAGCGGCGTTCGAGGTTGTTGACGATGCCCTCAAACGGCTGGTAGAGCACGCCCTTGCCGCGCGGCTGGTCGTAGTGCAGCTCCAGCTTTTCGCCCTTCGTGCCGTAGAGGATCACGTCCATGACCTCCGGCGAGAGTTTTTCCACCGGCTCGCGCAGCGAGAAATGATATTTCTTCGACAGCGCGTCGAAGTACATCCTCGAGATGCCGTCGCCGCGCACATTATTCCACCCCGACGCGCAGATAGCCCCATCGAGGATGGAGAGCGTCTTATTCGGAATGACCAGCTCCGGATCGACCTTGAGCTGGCTGCCGAGACCCGTACAGGCCGGGCACGCGCCGAAGGGATTGTTGAACGAGAACATCCGCGGCGTCAGCTCCTCGATGGACACGCCGCAGTCCTCGCAGGCGTAGTTCTGCGAGAACAGAATATCCTGCTCGGGATTGAGCACGTTGATAAGCACCAGTCCGCCCGAGAGCGCCGCGGCGGTCTCCGCCGAGTCGCTCAGGCGATGCACCACATCGGGCTTTAGAATGAGGCGGTCCACCACGACCTCGATGCTGTGCTTGATGTTCTTTTCGAGCTTGATCTCCTCACTCAGGTCGTACATACTCCCGTCCACACGCACGCGGACATAGCCGGACTTGCGCGCATCCTCGAAAACTTTGGCGTACTCGCCCTTCTTTCCACGGATGACCGGCGCCATCACCTGAATGCGCGTGCCCTCGCCCAGCGCCATCACCTGATCCACGATCTGATCGATGGTCTGCTGCTTGATCTCTTTTCCGCAGTTCGGGCAGTGCGGCGTGCCGACCCGCGCCCAGAGAAGGCGCAGATAGTCGTAGATCTCCGTCACCGTACCCACCGTCGAGCGCGGATTCTGCGAGGTCGTTTTCTGATCGATGGAGATAGCGGGGGAGAGGCCGTCGATGTAGTCCACGTCGGGCTTTTCCTTCTGCCCGAGAAACATCCGCGCGTAGGACGACAGGCTTTCCACATACCGCCGCTGTCCCTCGGCATAGATGGTGTCAAACGCCAGCGAGCTTTTTCCGCTGCCGGACAGTCCCGTGATGACGGTCAGCTTGTCGCGCGGGATGCTCACATCAATGTTCTTGAGGTTGTTCTCCCGCGCGCCCTTGACAAAAATTTGATCCAACATGTAATATTGCTCCAAAATAATACGATTTGTATTTTTCTTAACCTCTTAGCCCTAGTTCCTTGGCAATCCGTTTAACCTGTAGTACAAATTTATCGTCGCCCCTCTTTTTGTCTACATCTTTCTGAGGGGTTGTTGACCATCTATAAATCTGTTCAATACTGCCATATCCTCGATGGAATATCTTTGCGTATTTCATACAGTTGCTGGCGGATGCCGCATCTGACAAAATAATTTTAAGTTGCTCATCCGTCCACTCTTTTCCCTTGTTGCTGGTATCTCTCTTATTTTCGTTTTCTTTTTGAAAATCTATGAGCAGTTTTTCCACATAAGTAATTTGCTCATCAAAATTTATTCCCTCTATCGGCTGGCACAACACCGCAAAAAGCTTTTCCTTATACTCTCTCTTTGTCATTTTAAACCTCCTATGTTTTTTCTGACTCAATTCACGATGATGTCCGCCGTCTCCGCGCGCACCAGCCCCATCAGGTCGGCGGGCTTCACCTCCACCTGATAACCGATCTTCCCCGCGGACACAATGACCGTCGGCAGGTTTTCCACCGAGCTGTGGAAAACCGTCGGGAACAGCTTCTTCATGCCCACCGGCGAGCAGCCGCCGTGGACATAGCCCGTGAGCGGCAGCAGCTCCTTCTGGTGGAGCATCTCGATGCTCTTTTCGCCCACGGCCTTCGCCGCCTTTTTGAGATCAAGGCTCTCCGCCACGGGCACGTCGAACACATAGTATTGTCCGCTCGCGCCCCGCGCCACCAGCGTTTTGAACACCTGCGCGGGGTCGAAGCCCATGCTTTTCGCGACGGTCACGCCGTCCACCGCCACGCCCTCCTCGTGCGGATAGCTGTGCGCGGTATAAGCGATCTTCTTCTGCTCGAGCGCGCGCATCACATTCGTCTTTTCTTCCTTATTCTTTGCCATCTTCGTTCACCTCAATACATACACGCAGGCGAGGATGCACCCCAGCCCTAAAAATACCATCAAGCTCACCGGCTCGCCGAAGGCGAGGATGCCCACGAACGACGCGACCACCGGCTCCAGACTCGCCAGAATGCTCGCCTTGCCGCTCTCGACTCTGGCAAGGCCGTTCGTATACAGCAGATACGGCAGCACCGTCGAAATGACGATCAGCCCCAGCGCGACGAGGACCATTCTCCCGTCCGCGAACACCGTGCGCATCTCACCCGCGTCGAGCAGGAAGAGCGAGCCGAGCCCGCCGAACACGAACGTCCAGTACACCACGGTGAACGGCGTATAGTGCCGCAGGCCGAACGGCGCGAAGATGGAGTAGAGCGCGTAAAGGAAGCCCGCGCCCAGTCCGAACAGCACGCCCGCCGCCGTCACGCTCGCGTCCCCGCTCCATACGCCCGTCACAAACGAGCAGCCGAGCAGCGCCAGCGCGAGCGCCAGAATTTTCTTCCTTGTGATCCTTTCGCGGAACACCGCCGCGCTCATCAGCACGACCATCGCCGGCGCGGTGTAGAGCAGAATGGCGCTCACCGCCAGCGAGCACAGTTCCTGACACTTGAAGTAGCACAGCGTAAAAAAGACCATGCTCACCACACCCGTGCCGAAAAAGATGGGCAGGTGCTTCGCTTTCACATGGAATACGCTCCGCTCGCGCAGCGCGAAAATGAGCGTCAGCAGCACAAGTCCGCCGAAATTGCGGATGACGACGATGTTCGCCGCGCCCATGCCCGCGCGCATCAGAAAGCGGTTAAACAGCCCGATGCAGCCCCAACAGGCCGCCGCACCGAGGATATTCAGATAGGGAAGGTATTTTTTCATGGTTTTTTCTCTCTTTATTTTTGTTCCTTGCGCAGCTCGATGATGCGGTCGCGCAGCACGGCGGCATACTCGAACTCGAGCATCCGGCTCGCCTCCTGCATCTGCTTTTCGAGCTTGCGGATCTCCTCGTCCCGCTCGCGCTCCGAGAGCTTGCGCTTGCCGCGCCGGCGCGCGCCGTCCTCGTCCTTCTTGGAGATCTCCAGGATCTCGCGCACGTCCTTGCGGATGGTCTGCGGCACGATGCCGTGCTCCTTGTTGTATTTGTCCTGAATGGCACGGCGGCGCTCCGTCTCGTCCATCGCGCGCTTCATCGACGGTGTCACCGTGTCGGCGTAGAGGATGACAAGGCCCTCCGCGTTTCGCGCGGCGCGGCCGATGGTCTGCACAAGGCTCGTCTCGCTGCGCAGGAAGCCCTCCTTGTCCGCGTCCAGAATGGCGACGAGCGACACCTCCGGCAGGTCGAGGCCCTCGCGCAGCAGGTTGATGCCGACGAGCACGTCGAACTCGCCCAGCCGCAGGTCGCGGATGAGCTCCATGCGCTCGATGGTCTCCACGTCTGCGTGCATATAGCGCACGCGCACGCCCACCGTGCGCAGATATTCCGTCAGGTCCTCCGCCATCTTCTTCGTCAGCGTCGTCACAAGCACGCGCTCATTGCGCGCGGCGCGGGCGTTGATCTCGCCCACAAGGTCGTCGATCTGCCCCGTGACGGGCCGCACCTCCACGCGCGGATCGAGCAGACCAGTCGGACGGATGACCTGCTCCACGATCTGCCCTGCGCGCTCGCGCTCATAGTCGCCCGGCGTCGCGGAGACATAGATGCGCTGATGCACACGCTGTTCAAATTCCTCAAATCGGAGCGGGCGGTTATCATAAGCGCAGGGCAGGCGGAAGCCGTACTGCACCAGCGCGTCCTTGCGCGCGCGGTCGCCGTTGTACATCGCCCGCACCTGCGGCAGCGTGACATGGCTCTCATCCACAAAGAGCAGAAAGTCCTTGGGGAAGTAGTCGAGCAGCGTCATGGGTGCGCTGCCCTCGGGCCGCGCGGAAATGACGCGCGAATAGTTCTCGATGCCCGTGCAGTAGCCCAGCTCGCGCATCATCTCAATGTCGTACTTCGTCCGCTGGTGGATGCGCTGCGCCTCCACCGCCTGTCCGTTGTCGGTGAAGAACTTCTCCCGCACCTCCAGCTCGCGCTCGATCTCCTCGATGGCGCGCTCCATCTTGTCCTTCGTCGTCACATAGTGCGACGCGGGATAGATGACCGTGTGCTGCAGGGTCTTCGTCACCACGCCGGTCACGGGCTGGAACTCGCGGATGGCGTCGATCTCGTCGCCGAAGAACTCCACGCGCACCGCGCGGTCGCGCCAGTAGGCAGGGTAAATGTCCACCGCGTCGCCGCGCACGCGGAAGCGGTTGCGCTCAAAGGCGACGTCGTTGCGCTCGTAGCGATCCTCCACCAGACGGCGCAGCAGCTCGTCACGCTCCATCGTCTGTCCCGGGCGCAGCGAGATCATCAGCTTGGCGAAGTCGTCCGGCTCGCCGAGGCCGTAGATGCAGCTCACGGACGAGACCACGATCACGTCCCGCCGTTCGAGCAGCGCGCAGGTCGCGCTCAGCCGCAGGCGGTCGATCTCCTCGTTCGTCGAGGCGTCCTTGGCGATGTAGGTGTCCGTATGCGGGATATACGCCTCGGGCTGATAGTAGTCGTAGTAGCTGACGAAGTATTCCACCGCGTTCTCGGGAAAAAACTCCTTGAACTCCGCGCACAGCTGCGCGGCGAGCGTCTTGTTGTGCGCCAGCACCAGCGTGGGACGCTGGACCTTTTCGATCACGCTCGCCATCGTGAAGGTCTTGCCCGAGCCGGTCACGCCGAGCAGCACCTGCTCGTCCAGTCCCAATTCGACACCGCGCGCAAGCGCGGCAATGGCCTCCGGCTGGTCGCCGGTCGCCTGAAACGGCGCATGGAGCTTGAATTCCACGGTCTGCCTCCTCAATCCAAAAGTCCGTTGTCGCGCAGGCACACAAAGTCCCCGTCCGCGACGATCACATGGTCCACCAGCTGCACACCGATGTCCGCAAGCGCCCGCTTGATCTGCAGGGTCGTCTGGTTGTCCTCCTTGCTCGGCAGCGCCACGCCGCTCGGATGGTTGTGCGACAGCACCACCAGGCTCGCGTTGGCGTTGAGCGCGTTTTCCACCACCCGGCGCATATTGATCGTCACCTGATCCGGGCTGCCCTCCGCCAATCGGTAGCAGGCGAGCAGCTTGCCCTTCGCGTCCAGACATGCCTCGTAAAAGACCTCCCGCCGCTCGCCGAGGAACAGCTCGATGAAATACGCGCCGATGTTCTCGCGCGTGTTGAAAATGACCTCATGCCTTCCGCCGCTCGTGCGCACACGGCGACAGAGCGGAAAGAGCAGCCGGATGAGCGTCGCGGCGTTCTCACCCACGCCCTCGACCTTCTGCAGCTCGTAGGCCGGCGCGGAAAACACGCCCTCGAGCGAGCCGAAGCGCTCGATCAGACGGTGCGCGATGGGGTTCGTGTCCTGCCGCGGAATGGCGTAATAGAGCAGCAGCTCCAACGCCTCATGGTCGGCAAAGGCGTCCAGCCCATGCTCGCGGAACTGCTCCTTTTTTCTCTGTCGGTGCCCCTCGTGTACGCTCATGCGCTCACCCTCTCCGCGTCGTTTTTTGAAGTATATTATTGTACCACATTCCGCCGCGTAGTACAAGCACTTTTTCAAACAGATGTTCGCTCTGCTCCAAAATTCGGCGGCACAAAAGGCGAACGCCCACGGGCGTCCGCCTTTTCCGTTCATTCCAGCTCCAGCATCACGGGGCAGTGGTCGCTGCCCATGATCTCGCTCCAGATTTCCGCCTTTTTGATGTGCCCGCGCAGCCGCTCGGATACAATGAAATAGTCGATCCTCCACCCCACGTTCCGCGCCCGCGACGCCGCGCGGTAGCTCCACCACGAATAGGCGTCGGCGCGGTCCGGCCAGAGCGCGCGGAACGAATCCACAAAGCCCGCCGCGAGCAGCTTGGTCATCTTCCCGCGCTCCTCGTCGGAAAAGCCGGGGTTGAAATGGTTCGTCTTGGGATTCTTCAGGTCGATCTCCTCGTGCGCCACATTCAGGTCGCCGCAGTACACCACGGGCTTCGTCTGATCCAGCCCGCAGAGGTATTCCCGCAGATCGTCCTCCCACCGCATCCGATAGGGGAGACGCCTCAGCTCATCCTGCGAGTTCGGCGTATAGCAGCACACGAGGTAGAAGTCCTCGTACTCCGCCGTGATGACGCGCCCCTCGTGCCGGTGCTCGTCGTCGCCGAAATCGTAGGTGACGTTCAGTGGCTCCTTTCTTGTGAGCACCGCCGTGCCGGAGTAGCCAGCCTTGTCCGCGCTGTTGAAATACATCCGGTAGTCCGGCAGCTCGAAGCTCACCTGATGCGGCTGCAGCTTCGTCTCCTGCAGGCAGATCACATCCGCGTCCGCGAGCGCCACAAAATCCAGAAAGCCTTTGTTCAGGCAGGCCCGCAGGCCGTTCACGTTCCACGATACCAGCTTCATGAGGATCATCCTCCCGTTTCATTTCTCCGCTCCATCATAGCAGAGCTTCGCCCCTGAAAAAAAGAAAGATGCCGTATGGCATCTTTCTTTTTTGCTGCTATTTACTGCTTTGTGCGGTCGTAGGAGACCACCACGCGGCGGTTCGGCTCCGTGCCGATGGAGAAGGTCGTGATGTACTGCGTGTCCTGCAGCGCCGTGTGGATCACATGGCGCTCGTAGGCGTTCATCGGCTCGAGCGTCACGTTGCGGCGGTACTTGACCACCTTGCCCGCGACCTTCTGCGCCAGACGCTCCAGACTCTCCTCGCGCTTTTCGCGGTAGTTCTCGGCGTCGATCTGCACGCGGGCGCGCTTGCTCTCGCCGCCGCGGTTGATGGAATAGTTCGCCAACTGCTGAATGGCGTCGAGCGTTTCGCCGCGGCGGCCGATGAGCGCGCCGAGCTTTTCACCCTCTAAAATGACCTTGTAGCGGTTCTTCTCGACCTCATAGACCTTGACCTCGGCCTTGGCGTCCATGTGCTCGAGCAGACCGGAGAGGAACGTGCGGATCTGCTCGCTCTTCTCGTCGCGGATCTCCTCGCCGAGCACGGCCGGCTCGCGCGGAGCCTTCTCGGCCTTCGGCTCGGCCCTGCGCTCGCCGCGCTTGGCCTCGCGTTCCTGCTTTTCCCTGGCGCGCACTTCCTTCTGCAGCACCTCGGCGCAGTAAACGGGTTTCTTCTCCGCCTTGGGCGCGGCGCTCTTGGGCTCGGGCTTGACCGGCTCCGGCTGACCGTCGTCATAGCTGACGCGGACCGTTGCGGGCGAGCCGCCGATGCCGAGGAAGCCGGACTTCGCGCGCTCGAGGATCTCGACGGAAACGTCGTCGCGCTCCAGACCGAGCTGCTCCAATGCGCGGCGGATGGCCTCGTCCTCGGTCTTGCCCGTCATATCAATAAACTTGATCATCTAAGACAAGCTCCTTTTCGTTATTCGCCGTAGTGGTCGGCGTTGAACGAACGGCCTCTCGCGTACGGACGGTCTCCGATGCGGCCGTTCTCGGTGGTGGCCTTCTTGGCCTTTTCGGCCTTGGCAGCCTTGGCGGCCTGCGCGGCCTTCTGCTTTTCCTTCAGGCTCTTCTTCTCGGCCTCGCGCTGCTGCTGGGCGACGCGGGCCTCCTCCATGCGGCGGAGACGGTCCTCCATGCGGGCCTTCTCACGCGCCTCGTCCTCCGCAGCCATGCTCTTCTTGAAATACTTGTTGAGCACCTTCTCCTGCACGAGCATCAGAACGCTGTTCGCGATCCAGTACACGCCGAGGGAGGCGGGCAGGGTAAAGCCGATCCAGAGGGACATGATGGGCATCATCCACGTCACCATGCGGGTCGAGCGCGCGGTGGGGTCGGCGGGGTCCGCGGCGGCGGGATTGCCGGCCATGGAGACCTTGGACTGCCAGAAGCTCAGCGCGCCGGAAACGATGGGAATGAGCAGCACGCCGATAACAGCCCAGCCGCCGGTCCCGATCTGACCGATGACGTCACTGGGGATCATGGTAAGATCCATGCCGAGGAAGCTGAAGTCCATGTGGATCCAGCCCTCGGGCAGGGCGACGCCCAGCTCCTGCGCGGCCTTCACGAGCGTGATCTGGCCGTAGGGCTGCAGCTGCGTCAGACCGTCCTTCACGGTCACGGCGCCGTCGTTCGCCGTCATGGCAATGGCGGCGAGGTCAAAGCCCGCCGCGCTCACCGCGTCGATCACGCCCTGCATGGCCGTGGTCGTGAGCATCATGAAGCGCGTGATGGGCTGACGGATGATGGAATACAGGGCAATGAGGATGGGGAAGGGCAGGAAGCTCCACAGGCAGCCGCTCATGGGGTTGACGCCTTCCTCTGCGTAGAGTCTCTGCAGCTCCTCGTTCATCTTGACCTGATTGTTCTTATAGCGGGTCTGGATCTCTTTGATCATGGGCTGGAAGCGGCTCATGCGCATCATGCTCTTCTTCGATTTCATCTGGAAGGGCAGCATGATCAGCTTGATGACCACGGTAAAGAGCACCAGCGCCCAGCCGTAAGAGCCTGTCAGCTCATAGAGCGCGCGGAGCAGCCATGCGAAGGGGATACAGATATAGTATCCGATCGTTGCAAACATTTTTGTGTCCTCCGTGTTTTTTGGTGTTCCCCCTCAGGGAACAGGGTCGTAGATCTTTCCGCCCCGATAGAACGGATGGCACCGCATAATTCGTTTGAACGCCAGCCAGCCACCCTTGAGCGCGCCGTACTTCTCGATGGCCTCGAGCGCGTACTGCGAGCAAGTGGGAATGAAGCGGCAGCAGGGGGGACGCAGGGGAGAGATGCTTTTCCGGTAAAAGCGCACGAGCGCGAGAAGAAATCGCTTCACGGCTTCTTCTCCCGCAGTCCGAGCTTTCCGCACACGTTCAAAAACGCGCGCTCCAGCTCGCGGTATTCCGCCCCCACCGCGCGCGTGCGCGCGACGAGGATCATATCATACCCCTGCGCGAGCCCGCCTTGATTGAGCCGGAAAATTTCCCGCAGACGGCGGCGGACGCGGTTGCGCACCACGGCGTGTCCGAGCTTTGTGCTCACCGTCACGCCGAGGCGGTTACGCCCCCGCCGGTTCGGGCGGACGTAGACCACAAGGTACGGTGAAACGCCGGACCGCCCCTTGGCGTAGATCCGGCGGAACTCATAATTCTCCTTAACGGTCATCGTTCGCTTCATTGCTTCTCTCCTGCATCCGTCCTTTTCCGCCGTTCCGGCGTTTTCGGACGATAGCCTCTAAGGGACGGCGATTTTTCCCATCGTCCGTCCCTCGGTCTATCTATATGCGATGCGCCTTTGGCTCCCTCAATGGGTCAGACGGGCGCGGCCTCTTGCGCGGCGGCGGGCCAGGACCTTGCGGCCGTTGGCGGTTGCCATTCTCTTGCGGAAGCCGTGTTCCTTGGAGCGCTGAAGCTTCTTGGGCTGATAGGTACGAGAAGTAGCCATTGCGTTACACCTCCTGAAAAAATTTGCCGGCGGCCATCGGCCGCTCTTACTCGACGGCGGCGGTCTCCCACCCCCGCAGTAGCCTTTTTCCTGCGCCGCATTCAACGCAACGCAGAGGATATTATATAAGATGCGGCCCACCCTGTCAAGCCACAAAATCTTGTGGTCTCCCGCTTTTCCGACCGCAAATCGCTTGTTTCACGGCTCATCTTACCTTATCTAAATATAAAATACGGTTGCTTTTTCCCTCCGTCTCTGGTATAATAAAGAGGTGATATTATGCGCTGCTCCACAGCGGGCCGCGCCTTCATTTCCGCCCACGAAAGGAGCGTTTTCTTTGAACTCTGTAGCTGACGTCTGGCAGGTCGTGCTCGAACGCCTGCGCGCCGGCGGTTTGGCCGAAACGGCCATCTCCACCTGGTTCGACGAGGTGGAGGCGGTTGCCATCCGCGATATGACCTTTTACCTCTGCTGTCCCAACGATTTCAAGCGCGGGACGATCGAATCCCTCTTCCTGCCGAACCTCAAGGCGGCATTGAAGGAGATCTTCTCCGCCGATTTCGACGTGAAGCTCCTCTCCGCCGCCGAGCGCAGCGCCCTCGGGCAGGAGAAGCCCAAAAAGCCGACCTCTCTTTTGGAGTCCGGCGAATTTACCTTCGATACCTTCGTTGTGGGCGACAGCAACAAGCTCGCCTACGCCGCGGCCCGCGCGGTCGCGGACGCGCCGGCGGAGCACTACAACCCACTTTTCATCTACGGTGACTCCGGCCTCGGCAAGACGCACCTGATCTACGCCATCGCGCACGAAATCCGCACCAAAACACCAAACGCCAAGATCGTCTACATCAAGGGCGACGATTTCACCAACGAGCTGGTCGAGGCCATCCGCACCGGCAAGAACGTCGAGTTTCGCAGTAAGTACCGCGACGCGGACCTCCTGCTGATGGACGACGTGCAGTTCATCGCCGGCCGCAAGCAGACGCAGGAGGAGTTCTTCCATACCTTCAATACCCTCTACGAGTCCAAGCGCCAGATCGTCCTCACCTCCGACCGTTCGCCCAAGGAGATGCAGCTGCTCGACGACCGTCTTCAGACCCGCTTCGAGTGGGGCCTGCTCGTCGACGTCCAGCCGCCCGATTTTGAAACGCGCCTTGCCATCGTCAAAAACAAGGCGGCCCAATGGGGCAGCGTCATTGACGACGACATTGCCAAGTACATTGCCGAGAACGTCTCCAGCAACGTCCGCCAGCTTGAGGGCGCGATGAATAAGATCCTCGCCTACCGCGACCTGATCGGCAAGGAGATGGACGAGGAGAGCGCCAACCGCGCCGTGCGCGATATGCTTCGCAAATCCAACGAATACATTCCCACCGCCGCCTCCATCATCGACGAGGTCTCGCGCTTTTTCGGCATCGACGAGGCGGTCGTCAAGGGTCCCTCCCGCAGCCGCGAGGCCGTCACCGCCCGTCAGGCGGCAATGTATCTTGTCCGCCGCATGACGAATCTCTCCACGCCCGACATCGGCCGCGAGTTCGGCGGACGCGATCACACCACCGTTCTCCATGCGCTCGAGCAGGTCGAAACGAAGCTCCAGAACGACCCGGGCTTCGCCCAGACCATCAAGGACATCACCATCAACATCAACTCCAAGAAGTGACGTTTTCCCCTGAGTTAACACGTTTCCGGTTGCGCCTTCTGTGGATATCCTCAACTTTCCACAAAGACCGATTCTTTCCTTTTTCTTTCCCCATCGTTTTTCACAGCCGAAAACCCTTATTTTTCTAAGCCTCCCTCCCCTTTTCCACAATTTCTCTCCCCTACTACGATAACGACGAAATAATCTATTCTTTTTTCAAGAAAGGGATCGCAATATGAAATTTTCCTGCGAAAAGCTCCTTCTTCAAAACGCCGTCAATACCACCTCCCGCGCGGTCGCCGCGAAAAGCTCCATTCCCGCGCTCGAGGGTCTATTGCTCCAGTGCGGCGACGGCGTGCTGACCGTCTCTGGCTACAATATGCAGACCGGCATCCGCACCCGCTTTCCCGTTGAGGAGCAGGAGGGCGGTGAGCTGGTCCTCTCCGCGCGCCTGTTCGGCGACATCATCCGCCGTATGCCCGACGATATGATCACCTTCTCGTCCGATGATAAGCTCGTGGTCCACCTTTCCTGCGGCGATGCCGACTTCGACATTCTCGCCCTCTCCGCCGCCGACTTTCCGGAGCTGCCGGAGGTTGAGGAGAAGTATTCCGTATCCCTGCCGGAAAAGACGCTGCGCTCCATGATCCAGCAGACCTCCTTCGCCGTCTCCACGAACGAGGCCCGTCCCGTTCACATGGGCGAGCTCTTCGAGATCGGCGACAACGGTCTGACCGTCGTCGCGGTCGACGGCTTCCGTCTGGCGCTTCGCCGTGAGCCGCTCGAGCGGATCGAGGGCGGCGCGTTCTCCTTCGTCGCACCCGGCGCTGCGCTCAACGAGGTCGAGAAAATCTGCGAGGACATCGACTCCTTCGCGACCATCACCCTCGGCCAGCGCCACATTCTCTTTGAAATGGGAGAGACCGAGCTGATCTGCCGCCGCCTTGAGGGCGAATTTCTCGACTACAAAAACGCCATTCCGCGCCGCAACCCCATCTCCGTCACCGTGGATACCAAGGCGATGCTCGAGAGTCTTGACCGCGTGAGCGTCGTCATCTCTGAAAAGCTCAAGAGCCCTGTGCGCTGCATCTTCGAGCAGGACCGCGTGCTCCTCTCCGCCAAGACCGCCAACGGCGACGCCA
>ENA-ORTG01000788-ORTG01000788.1-human-gut-metagenome-genome-assembly--contig:-NODE-788-length-32043-cov-14.849162_pt1 | contig 32043 bp, 24 predicted proteins | sample MGYA00241906_ERZ509176 | MGnify/ENA primary metagenome ERZ509176 (study PRJEB26280, sample SAMEA2338811) | human gut metagenome | biome: human gut; feature: human-associated habitat; material: faeces...
CGATGTTTCGGTGGTAGTAGTTCATGGTGGATGGGCGAATGTGCGGTTTGGCATACAATTCAAACCACGTCCGCAGCCAAGCGGCAACCGTGTATTCATCGGCGCGGCCGACGTCCAATGACTGGCTCTCCTCAATGGCTTTCTTTAGCTTCGCCTTGCATTCCGCCTGCGTCTTTCCCAGCACATTTTTGATGATCCGCTTTCCTGTTTCAGGGTGGTAGCCTGCTGTGTAGCGGCCCTCCCAGCGACCATCGGACCTCTTGCGAATGCTGCCCTCGCCGTTGGCGCGTTTCTTAGCCATGAGCATCGCTCCTTTCTTTGGTAGCCACAACACATACCACAACTCCTTGAAGAAAGCTATTACTTTTTGGACATCTTCTGTGGTTACAGCGGTGCGTTTTTGGAGAGGTCCTATTGTTTTCAGCAGCGCAAAATATGCACCAATTTGCGTTGCCCCTTGGCGTTTGCCGGGTTAATAAAACCTCATTGTAAATTATCCTGAAATGTGTTATCTTCTTCACGGAAATACACACGCGAAATTCTGTATTTTTCACGCAAAGGGGCTTTTTATGAGTAAGGTCAAATCTTGGTGCCACGCCAATGCCATGCTGGTCATTTCATTACTGGCCGCAGTTGTGACGGCATTCCTTGTCCCTCCCGATAGGGACTACTTAGGTTATTATGACCTCAAGACGCTTGCTTGCCTGTTTTGTGTGCTGGCAGTGGTGGGTGCTTTGCGGGATCTGCATATCTTTTCCGCTCTTTCTCAACGGATGGTACACACCTTTTCCACTGTCCGGGGCGTTTGTACGGCGCTGGTGGTTATCACCATGTTCGGCTCTATGCTCCTGACCAATGATACCGCCTTGTTGACTTTTCTGCCACTGGGTTGGTTTGTCCTTTCCTCCACTGGACAGGAAAAGCACACGGCGCTTCTGTTCATTCTGCAAAACTGCGCCGCCAACCTCTGCGGAATGATCACGCCCTTCGGCAATCCGCAGAATCTCTATCTTTTCAGCTATTACGGTCTTTCCACGAAAACGTTCTTTTCGGCAATGCTGCCGCCCTTCATCCTGTCTACCGTCCTCATTCTCCTGTGCTGCTTGGCGTTTCCCAAGGACCAGCTTTGTGTGCCGGAAGCGCAGGCCGCGGTAGACTCACGCCGAGCCGTTATCTATGGTGGACTATTCTGTTTAGCCGTTGCCATGGTGCTGCGGCTGGTACCCTATGTCCTTGGTTTGACGGTCATTGTTCTGGCGCTCTGGTTTCTGGACCGGCACGCACTAAAAACCGTGGACTGGGGACTGCTGGCCACCTTCGCCGCTTTTTTCACCTTTTCCGGAAATCTTGCACGGATGGAACCTGTTCGGGTGCTGTTCGCCCGCCTTTTGTCCCACGGGACCACGCTGATCTCCGCGCTCACCTGCCAGATCATCAGCAATGTTCCCGCTGCCATTCTGCTCAGTCGCTTCACGCAGGATGCCCGGGCTCTTCTGGTTGGCGTCAATGTGGGCGGCGCGGGGACGCTGGTGGCTTCTCTGGCAAGCCTCATTACCTTTCGGGAATATACGCGCCGCGTTCCTAATGGTGGAAAACAGTTCCTTTTTCTTTTTTCTGGGATCAGCTTTGCATTCCTGGCAATTCTTCTGGCTGCCATGTTCGTTGTGATGGGATAAGCCGTTTCCAACAGAATTGCGTTTTGTTCTGGAATTTTTCAGAGGTGATAGTTACCGCGGAATGCTTTATGGCTTATCACTGTCGCAATACATATCTATACTCGGGATCGTAGTTGAGTCGGTCATTGTTTCGGCAAGCAGGAGATATACAAATTCTGCCGATTATAACTGACGAACACATAAGGGACAGGCTCGTGCCTGTCCCTTGTTGTATATCTTATTCCGACTCCATTATGCAAAAGCTGCCTTAAACAAATTTGCATAAAAATTTTCGCGTGCGGTATTCTGAGCATTCCCGTTATTCATCAGAAGGATGCGGACGGCAGTTTAGGAAAGGGCTGCGGGCGCTTACCTCCGGCTCGTGCGGATCGCCATGCCGGCCGCAAAGCCGATGACCGCGGGCAGCAGCCAGCCAAGGTTTTTGTCGAACAGGGGAAGATGCGCAGCGGCGAAGGCAATGGGCGTATCCAGATGGAGCGCGGTCTGCACCGGCGCGGGCAGCGTTTTCATGCAGTCGAAAATGGCGGCGGCCCATGTGCCGATCATGGTCGCGATATAAACGGTGCGGTCATGCGCGAAGAATTTGCCGAGGAAGGCGAGAAGAATAAGTGCGATCGCCGGGGGATAGATGAGCATGAGCATGGGAATGGAGTATTCGATGATGGCGCTCAGCCCGATGTTCGACACGGCAAAGGAAAACACCGTGAAGAGGATCGCCCAGCTGCGGTAGGAGATCTTCCCGTTCGTCATCTTGGAAAAGGTCTCCGCGCAGGCGGTGACCAGACCGATGGAGGTCTTGAGGCAGGCAAAGGTGATGGTGAAGGCAAGAATAAACAGTCCCACGCCGCCGAGGTAATGTCCGGCGATCTGCGTGAGGGCGATGCCGCCGTTTTCAGACAGCTCGAAGAGCCCTCTCGACTGCGCGCCGACCACGATGGACACCACATAGATCAGCGCCATCAGCGCGCCGGTGAGCAGGCCGGAGGAGAGCACGTCCTCGGCAATGGCGTCGTCGTTGTCCACGCCCATGCGGCGGATGACGTCGATGACCACGATGCCGAAGGCGAGACCGGCAATGGCGTCCATCGTGCCGTAGCCCTCAATGAGCGCGGGGAAGAACGCGTCGCTCCGATAGGCCTCCACAGGCTCGACCGCGGAGACCGCCGCGCCGGGCGCGAGCAGCGCCGCGAGCATCAGCACGGCAAAGAAGAACAGGAAGAGCGGATTGATGATCTTGCCGATCCAGACGGTGATCTTACCGGGACGCAGAGAGAAGAAGAGCACGAAGGCGAAGAACACCGCCGAAAAGAGGAGCAGATACAGCCGCTCCGGCGAATCCGCGCCCAGCAGGGGCGTGATGCCGGTCGTGAAGGAAACGGTGGCGCATCTCGGGATGGCGAAGAGCGGGCCGATGGTCAGGTAGAGCAGGCAGGTGAAGAAAATGCCGTAGCCCTTGCCGACCTTGCCGGAGAGCGTTTGAAGTCCGTCGGAGTGTGTGATGCCGATGGCGGCGACGCCGAGGATGGGGATGCCGACCGCCGTGATGATAAAGCCGATGATCGCCGGCAAGGCGTTGCGCCCCGCCATTTGGCCGAGATGGACGGGGAAGATCAGGTTTCCGGCCCCGAAGAACATTCCGAACAGTGTTCCGGCAACAAGAATTTTCTGCCGGAGCGTTAATTTTTTGGTCGTCATGGAAAATCAACTCCTTTGTGCCGAGAATCTTACACCCTGCACTTGAAAAAGAGAAACGACCGGTTATAATAGTTATATTACAAATCGAAATACCCTGATGGACAGGAGGCGGCAGGCCCGTGGACAGCAAGAAGCTTGAAATATTGATGACGGCAGTCAACCTCGGCAGCTTTTCCAAAGCGTCGGAGGTGGTGGGCTACACCCAGTCGGGACTGACGCACCTGATCAACGGGCTGGAGCGCGAGATCGGCATGACGCTCATCCGGCGCGACCACAGCGGCATCGCGCTGACCGAGGACGGAGAAGCGCTGCTGCCCGCCATACGGGAATATCTCAGCGCGACGGCAAGGCTGGAGAATCAGATCGAGGCCATCACGAAAAAGCGGACGGCGACGATCCGCATTGCCGCGTACGCAAGCGTCGCGATGCACTGGATGCCGGAGATCCTTTACCGCTTCCGGCGGGTGTGCCCGGACACGGATGTCGACCTGCGCATGGTGGACCATGAGCTTGAGCCGTTCGAGCTGCTGGAGGCGGGGCGCACCGACGTCATCTTTGCCGCACGGCAGAGCCGCGTCAACTGCGATTGGACGCCGCTGTATTACGACGCGATGTATGCCATCCTGCCGGAGGATTATCCGGTCGGCGGGAGAGAGAGCTTTCCCATCGAGGAATTCGACGGGAAGGAGTTCCTGATGCCCTACGGGCGGTTCGACATTGATGTGAATGCTGCACTCAGCCCGAAAAAGGTGAGGCCGAGGGTCCGCCCCTGCCATGTGGACGATGAAACGGTGATCCGCATGGTCAGCAAGGGGCTCGGCATCACCATGATGACGGAGATCATGATGCGTGGGAGAACGCAGGGCGTGCGGACGCTGCCGGTCAGCCCGAAGGCGGGACGCGAGCTGGGGATGGGAATGCACCTGAGCCGGAATACGCCGGAGGAGATATTGCGCCTGCGCGCGTGTGTGCTCGACTTTACCGGCGGCTTATCGTAGATTTTACAGAAAAGATATAGAAATCCATTCTTTTCAATGATATAACAGGAAAACGTACCAAACAGAAAGAAGAAACGAAGGAGAAATCTACATGGGCGCTTCGATCAATTTCAACGAGAAAAAGGGCTTCATCTGCGATATGGACGGTGTCATTTACCATGGCAACCGCATCCTGCCGGGCGTGGCGGAGTTCATCCAATGGCTGCACGAGGAGAACAAGGAATATCTCTTTCTCACGAACAACAGCGGCTACACGCCGCGCGAGCTGAACCAGAAGCTCGCGCGCATGGGCCTCGATGTGCCGGAGGAGCACTTTTATACGAGCGCGCTCGCCACGGCGGCCTTCCTGCGGGAGCAGGCACCCGGCTGCTCGGTGTTTGCCATCGGCGAGGCGGGACTGCTCAACGCCCTCTACGACGCAGGCATCACGATGAACGATGTGAACCCCGATTATGTGGTCGTGGGCGAGGGGCGCAGCTATTCGCTCGACACGCTCACAAAGGCGACGAACCTTGTGATGCAGGGCGCGAAGCTCATCGGCGCGAATTCCGACGTGTCCGGCCCCATCGAAAACGGCATCGCGCCCGCCTGCCGCGCACTCATCGCGCCTATTGAGATGGCAACGGGCAAGCAGGCGTATTTCTGCGGCAAGCCGAATCCGCTGATGATGCGAACGGGACTGAAAATGCTGAACTGCCACTCCGCCGAGGCGGTGATGGTCGGCGACCGCATGGATACCGACGTTATTTCCGGCATGGAAAGCGGTATGTCCACGGTGCTGGTGCTCTCCGGCGTCTCGACGCGCGAGACGCTCCGCACCTACGCCTACCGCCCGAGCATCGTGCTCGACGGCGTGGGCGACATCGCAGCCATGGCCCGCGCGGATAAAAAATGAAAGCGCGAGTCCCACAGACGGTCATAAAGCCGGACTACCGGCAGTTTCGCCTGCGTAAGCTCAACACGCCGGAATTTTCGCACATCAAGCTGCTGCTCTTTTGGCCGGTTTTCGGGCTGGCGTTTCTGGCGCTGGAGCGCTTCCGCCCCCATGCGGCCTATCATGTGATGCACTGCGCTCTGGACGATGCGATCCCGTTCAGCGAATGGGCGCTGATCCCGTATCTTCTCTGGTTCGTCTATCTGATCGGCGCGCTGGCGTATACCTTTTTTCAGGATGTGCCCGCCTTCCGGCGGATGATGCGGTTCGTCATCGTCACCTATACGGCCGCGACCGTCGTTTATTTCATCTACCCGACGCAGCAGCTGCTGCGCCCCGAAGCGTTTGCACGCGACAATGCGCTCACGCGGGCGGTCGCGTGGTTTTATACCTTTGACACAAACACGAACGTCTGCCCGTCGCTCCACGTCATTGGCTCCGCCGCGGCGCTGTTCGCGCTGCGGGACGGCCCGCGGCTCCGGAAACGGGCGTGGTGGCAGGCGGCGTCCGTGCTTCTGGCGCTGTGCATCAGCCTTTCCACGGTTTTCATGAAGCAGCACTCGATCCTCGATGTGCTGTGCGCGCTTCCGGTGTGCGCGCTCGGATGGCGGCTGTGCTACGGACGGCCAGGGCGGCACGGCTGAGATCACAGGAGAGGGGGACCCGTCATGGGAGACAATTATTTTTTGCTGACGAATCTGCTCTCGGAGGATGAGCGCAAGGTGATCACCGGTATTGCCGCGCACATCGAACGGGGCGAGAAGCGCGTGGGCATCCAGCAGATCGCAAATGAAAACTTTCTGTCCACGACCAGCATCGTCAAAATGTGCAAGCGGCTGGGCTTTGACGGCTACAGCGAGCTCTATTACCACCTCAGCCGCCAGCTTGCCTCTTCGGGGGACCGAAAGGCGGAAAACCTCAAGAGCCTGATCGACAATTACGACGATGCGCTGGTCGAGCGCTTCTGCGCGCTGCTCCGAGAGCGCCGCAGCGGAAAGATGTTCACGACCGGCGAGGGCTTTTCCAACATTGTGGGGACCTATATCACGCAGCGCCTGTCGATCTGCGGCTTTATGGCGTTCAACAATGTGCATTTTTACGATTATATGCTCTTTCAGGAGGCGCACCGCGGCGCGGTGAATGACGAGGCGGCGGTCATGTTCGCCGTCAGCCAGAGCGGCGAGACGGAGCCGGTGCTCAACGACGTGCGCCACGCAAAGCAGCACGGACATAAGATCGTAGCCTTTACCCGGCGCGGCGACTCCAAGCTCGCGCAGCTTTCCGACCTTGTATTCGTGCTCGACGGGACAAAGCAGACGCTCGCCGGCAGCCTGCCGAATCCCTTCTTCGGGCACGTCATTCTGGTGTTCGAGGATCTGATGGCGCGCTATTTTGAGCAAAAGGAGAGCGTCTAATCGGTACTTTTTTTACTCAACCGGAAAAATTTTTCCTCCGCGGCTGTGCTATACTCAAAATGCGGTGCGGCGGAAAACGCCGTTTTCCGCAATCATCGGCTCCGACGGGGCATCCGGCGGAGAAACGCAAACGATACATTATGGAGGAAAGCACAATGAAAAGAAGTCTTGCACTTTTGCTCACGCTGGTCATGAGCCTCGGCCTGCTGGCCGGCTGCGGCAGCAAGGACACCGTCGACGAACCCCAGAAGGACGGCGAGAGCGGCGCGAAGCAGATCGAAACGCTGAAGGTGGCGTTCGTTCCGTCCCGCGAGCCGCAGGAGATCATCACCGCGACCGAGCCCCTCAAGCAGCTGCTCAAGGACGAGCTTGCCAAGGAGGGCTATGAGGTCGGCGAGGTCGAGATTACCGTCGGCACCACCTACGAAGCCGTCGGCGAGGGTCTTGAGGCCGGTACCATCGACGTCGGTCTGATCCCGGGCGGCACCTATGTTCTCTATGACGACGGCGCCGAGGTCATCCTGACCGCGACCCGCAACGGTCTGAGCAAGGATTCCGACAACGCCAAGGACTGGAACGACGGTCAGCCCACCGAAGCGTCCGAGAAGCAGGCGGTCTCCTACCGCGCGCTCATCATCGCCGGTCCCTCCGATAAGGGTCAGGAGCTGGCCGCCAAGGTCAACGGCGGCGAGGAGCTGACCTGGGAGGACCTTGACAGCGCCAACTGGAGCATCATGGGCACCTCCTCTCCCGCGGGCTATATCTATCCCGCCCTGTGGCTGCAGGATCACTACGGCAAGGGCATCTCTGACCTGAAGAGCGCCGTGCAGTCCGACTCCTACGCCAGCGCCTTTGCCCGTCTGGCCTCCGGCCAGGTGGACGTGCTGGTGACCTATGCCGACGCGCGCCGCGACTATGCCGAGCGCTGGAACACCGAGTTCAACCGCGAGGCCTCCATCTGGGAGGAGACCAACGTCATCGGCGTCACCGCCCCCATCTACAACGACACCATCTCCGTGAGCAAGAACTCCGAGATCATGGACGACGCGCTGATCGCCGCCCTGCAGAACGCCTTCATCAACATCGGCAACACCGACGAGGGCAAGCAGGTCATCGCCATCTATAGCCACAACGGCTACCAGAAGGCGCAGTCCTCCGACTATGACAACGAGCGCGCCGCGCAGAAGCTCATTCAGGAGCTGACCGCCGCGAACTAAGCCAGAACTTTCCCAAACGCGGGGAGGATACGCACAGGCAAGAACCTTCCGCTGTGCCGTCCTCCCCGCGTTTCATATCAGGAAGAAGAGGAGACCGTATGATCGTATTTGACCATGTATCCAAGGTATATCCCAACGGCACCGTGGGCCTGGACGATGTGAACCTGACCGTTGGGGACGGCGAGTTCGTCGCCATCATCGGCCGCTCCGGCGCGGGCAAGTCCACGCTGCTGCGCGCGGTGAACCGCATGCACCGGATCACCTCCGGCACGCTGACGGTGAACGGCACGGATGTGAGCACCCTGTCCGGCAAGGCTCTGCGGCAGTTCCGCCGGGGCATCGGCATGGTGTTCCAGTCGTTTAATCTGGTCACCCGCACCACCGTGATCAAGAATGTGCTCTCCGCCTGCGTGCCGGATATGCCCTTCTGGCGTGTGCTGCTGGGCGCGTTCCGCAAAGAGGACAAGCTCAAGGCGCTGGAATCGCTGGACAAGGTGGGCATTTTGGACAAGGCGTATATGCGCGCCGACCAGCTCTCCGGCGGCCAGCAGCAGCGCGTGGCGCTGGCGCGGACGCTGACCCAAAGCCCCCACATCATTCTGGCGGACGAGCCGGTCGCCGCCCTCGACCCCGTGACCGCCAAGCAGGTGATGCAGGACTTCGTTCACATCAATCAGGAGTTGGGCATCTCCATTCTGCTGAACATCCACCATGTGGAGCTGGCGCTGGAATACGCCGACCGGATCATCGGCATCCGCGCCGGTAAGATCGTCTACGACGGCCCCTCCGCAAGGGTGGATCAGGCGGTGCTCGACGCCATCTACGGGGAGGACAGCGGTACGGAGGCAAGCGTATGAGCCTCTACGACCGCATTTTCAAGCCTCACGTCTATACGCTGGCGGACGGTACGGCGGTGGAGGAAAAGCGCAGCCGTGCGCCGCTGATGCTGCTTGTGCTGATCGCGCTGACCGTCCTTTCCGTCCGCATCACGGGCTTTGACCTTGCTGTGCTGGTGAAAAAGGGCAGCAAGTTCTTCGACATCCTCAAGGCGATGTTCCCGCCAAACACCGCCTACCTCGGCAAGATCTGGCAGCCGCTGTGGGACACCATCAAAATGTCCATCCTCGGCTCGTTCATCGGCGCGGTGCTGGCGGTCCCCTTTGCCGTCGCCGCAGCCAGCAACATCGTGACGAACCGCGTTGTGGTGTTTCTGGTGCGCCTGTTTTTGAGTCTGGTGCGCACGCTGCCGACGCTCGTGTGCGCCCTGATCGCCACCTACATTTTCGGTCTCGGCACCATGGCGGGCACCTGTGCCATCGCCGTTTTCACCTTTGCCTATGTGGGCAAGCAGCTCTTTGAGATCATCGAAACGGTGGATATGGGACCCTACGAGGCGATGGAGGCGTTGGGCGCTACGCGCCTGCGCGCCTTTACCACCGCCGTCTTTCCGCAGGTGCTGCCGACCTATCTGTCCGTGTCCCTGTTTTGTCTGGAGGGCAACGTGCGTTACGCCTCCATCCTCGGCTATGTGGGCGCGGGCGGACTGGGCCTTATCATGAATGAAAAGATCGGCTGGCGCGAATACGACAGCCTTGGAATGATCCTGATCGTCCTCTTTGTCGCCGTCATGGTCATCGAGGGCATCAGCCACGCGCTGCGCAAGCGTTTGACGTGAGGAGGAGCGGCTATGAACGAACGAATCAAAAAAGCCTATGCCTCTGCGCCGAAGACGTGGGTGTGGCAGCTGCTGGCGGCGTTCATCGTCGCCTGCCTTCTGGCGTGGTCCGGCACGGCGGTGAGGGTCAGCAGCTCTACCGGCAACGGGCTGGAGGTGGCGGGGAATATCCTCTCCGGCATCTTCCACCCCTCGGCGAAGCTCCTCCTTACGCTCGGCACAGACGGCGTGCCCTACCTGCTGCTGGAGACCTTCTGCATCGCCTTCCTCGGCACGATCGTGGGCGCGGTGATCTCGCTGCCCCTGTCCTTCCTGTCGGCGAGCAATCTGGTGCCGCGGGGCGTGGCGCTGGTCGGCCGCGTGCTCATCGCCGCCATCCGCACCATCCCCGCCTTCGTCTACGGACTGATGTTCATTCGCGTCACCGGCCCCGGACCGTTCGCGGGACTGCTGACCATGTCCCTCTGCTCCATCGGCATGGTGTCGAAAATGTTCATCGAGAGCATCGAGGACCTTGACAAGCGGATCCTGGAGTCGCTGGACGCCGCGGGCTGCACGACCTTCCAGAAGATCCGTTATGGCATCCTGCCCCAGCTGACGGCGGACTTCACCTCCACGATCATCTACCGCTTCGACATGAACCTGCGCGACGCGACCGTGCTCGGTCTTGTGGGCGCGGGCGGCATCGGCGCGCCGCTGATCTTCGCCATGAGCTCGTACCGCTGGAACGAGGTCGGCGCGATCCTGCTGGGGCTGATCGTGCTGGTGCTCATCATCGAGTGGATCTCGGCGAAGATCCGCGTGAAGCTGGCACGGGGGTAAGCGATGGACGAAAAAAAGCTGACGATCTATTTTACCTCCGACCTGCACGGCTACATTTATCCGACCGATTACCGCGGACAGGGGGAAAAGGAGCTGGGGCTGTTCAAGTGCGCCAGCCGCTTCCGCAAGGACGGCAACACCCTCGTCATCGACGGCGGCGATATCCTGCAGGGCTCGCCGCTGGGGGCATTCTGCCACGATACCATCGGCAGCGCCGCGCGCTTCGCCGAGATGATGAACCGCTGCGGCTATGACTATGTGACGCTGGGCAACCACGACTTCAACTACGGGATGCCGTACCTTGACAGCTACCTCAACGTGCTGAAAGCGCGCTGCGTGTGCGAAAACGTCCGCTGGGACGAGGCGGGGGTGCGCTTTCCCGCGCGCATCCACACGCTGGAAAATGGGCTGCGGGTCGGCATCATCGGCATCGTGACCGACTATGTGAACATCTGGGAAAAGCCGGAGCACCTCGCCGGCATTGCGATCACCGACCCGATTCCCGCCGTGGCCGCCGCGTTGGAAAGGCTGCGCGATCAGGTCGACCTGACGGTCGGCATTTACCACGGCGGCTTTGAGCGCGACCTCGCCACGGGGCGCGTGCTCTCCGCGACCCGCGAAAACGTCGCCTACCGCATCTGTCAGGAGCTGGATCTCGACATCCTGCTGACCGGACACCAGCATATGTCCGTTCCCGGGCAGCTGGTGAGCGGCACCTTCGTGGTGCAGCCCTCCGACAAGGGACAGGAGTTCCTGCGGGTAGAGGCCGCCGTGTCCGGCAGCGGGAAGCGCTTTTCCAGCGAAACGGTCCCCGCCCACGGCGAATGCCGGGCGGACTGGCTCGCGGAGTTCGCCGACATGGAGCGCGGCGCACAGGCTTGGCTCGACCAGGTGGTGGGACATCTGGAGACGCCGATGCTGCCGGATACGCCGCTGCGGATGGCGGCCGAGGGCAGCGCCCTCGCCGACCTCTTCAACACCGTGCAGCTCGCGGCGAGCGGCGCGCAGCTCTCGGTCACGAGCCTTGCCAACGACGCGGCGGGTCTGCCGCAGACCGTGCGCCGCAGGGACATTCTCAACGCCTACCCCTACACCAACACGCTGACGGTGCTGGAGATCACCGGTGCCGTCCTGCGCAGGGCGATGGAGCGCAGCGCGGAATATTTCACCCGAAACGCCGACGGCTCGCTGCGGGTGTCGGACTGCTTCCTGGAGCCCAAGGTGGAGCATTATAATTACGATTACTACGCCGGCGTGACCTATGCCTACGACATTGCAAGGCCCGTGGGCGAGCGAGTGGTCGAGCTGACATTCAACGGAACGTCCGTGAAGGACACGGACGTGTTCACCGCCTGCCTGAGCAGCTACCGCGCCAGCGGCACGGGCGGGTACGACGGCTATGTCGGCTGCCCGATCGTGCGCGAGATCGGCACGGAGATGTCCGACCTGCTGCTGGACTACTTCAAGCGATACGGCGGAGAGCTCCCGCTTGCGCGGGGAGAGTTTAAGGTATTCTGACAAAAACAGCAGACTGTTTTTTTGAAGCTTAAAAGCTTCGGCAAGAGAAAAAACCTCCTATTGCGCTGGTAAAGGCTTGGCGGCCGCATTACCAGAGTAATAGGAGGTTTTATGCAGTTTAAGGCGTACAGCACATTGCGTCGCCCTCGAGGATTTCCGCCTTGCCCTCGCCGAGAACAGAGGCGTAATAATAGCTGTGCGTGCAGGCGGTTTCGCCGTGCTGCAGGGCATTCTGACAATCCATTTCAAAGGCAACGCTGGCATTCTTGCGGATCACGTCAAGCTTCTTGCCTTCCTTTGCGCTGTGGCAATAGAAAGTGAAAGCGCCGTTTCCACCGCATAGAGGAACACGGGGTTCGCCGCGCCGCTGTGCTGTCCGGCGAGGTCGAATTGCCCGCCGAACATCCGCCGCACCAGCTCGAGCAGCAGCGCCTCCTTGCTGGGAAAGACGTGGAAAAATGAGCTCTGAGCGATGCCCGCCGCCCCGGTGATGTCTGCGGTGGTCGTGCCGGTGTAGCCCTTCTCCAGAAATTGCGCTACGGCGGCGCGCAGCACCCGCTGCTGCGTCACAAGGCCGTTGGCCTGTTTCCCTCGCAATGACAAATGTTCACGCTCCTTTCCAATTGGACTTGCGATTATGATTTCGTTTTAACAGAAAAAGAGCGTTCCCGCAAGAGAAAGCTGCCCGCCCGAATTTTTTCGGGAAAATGCGCAAAGTCCGGCGGCGCTTTTCGGTGATTATGCAGAGAAGGCGGCGCGCATGACGCCGCCCCGCGATTTGCTCTTGCTTTTTGGGTAAAATTTCTTTATGATAGGACAGTCGGCGGGGGAGATGCTCCGCTGCGAAAAAGAATAGCGATCAAGGCCGTCTGCCGGAGAAAAACCGGAACGGGGGAATGGGGTGAAAAGCCCCGCGAGCGGGTCACTGTGAAGCTCCCACGAGGAGATGAGTCAGAATGCCCGGACGGCCTTGGACGCTCCTGCCCACACCGGGAGCCGAGAGACACCAAGGGGTCTTTGCACCCTTTTTTACGTCTGTACGGCTCGCGAGCACGGGCGGGTACAGACGTTTTTTTCATGCAAAAGGAGGAAGAAAAGATGAAAAAACGACTTTTATCGCTGGCTTTGGCCTTTGTGCTGGCTTTTTCCCTGCTGCCGACCGCGGCGTTCGCGGCGGGAGTTGAAGAAATCAGCACACCGGAGCAGTTTGCGGGAATGGATGCAAACGGCAATTATATTTTGAAACATGACATTACGGTGGAAGAGCCTTATGCCAGTGACTTTTCCGGCACGTTCGACGGCGCGGGGCATACGGTCAAGCTGAGCATTTCGAGCACCAACTACAACACGGGCCTGTTTTCTAAAATTGCTGCCGGCGGCACAGTAAAGAATGTGATTACAGCGGGTAGCGTGACGGGCAACAACTGCGTCGGCGGCATTGCGGGTGTGTGCGAGGGCACGATTGAAAAATGCGGCAATATGGCGGAAGTTACCGGCACAAAGAATGTTGGCGGCATTACAGGTCAAGCAGGTTACTATAAAGCCAATAGTACCGACAGTAAAAAGGCTAATTTGACAAATTGCTATAACGCTGGAACGATTTCGCTGATAACTGGCAAAAGGAATATGTATAGCGGCGGCATTTTGGGTAGTTCGCAGAATTCGTCCTTGAATACATGCGTAAACACCGGTTCTGTTAGCGGTAAAATGTCCGGCAGCATTTATGGCTTTGCGGCAACAAGCGACAGCCGGACAGCATTTTTGAACTGCTATTATTTAGCCGGTACAAATGCGGCGGCGCAGACCGGCTGCACCCCCTATACCGATGCAAAAGATATTATTGATAATTTAGGTTCTGCAAACTGGCAGCCTGATACGAACGGCAATCCGGTGCTCAAGTTCGGCTCCACAGAGCCCTCCGTTTCGGTAACGGCAAGCCCGGCTTCTCTCCAAATGGTCAACAGCGTCAGCCAGCCGACCTCTACGCTGACGGTAAAAGCCGAGTACATGGATACCGCCGGCGCGACCGTTGAATGGAGCATAGAGCCGGAGGGCATTGTCAAGCTGAACGACACGGGCAACGCGTTCCAAAAGATCGCTGCGGCGGTCGCGCCCGGTACGGTAACGATCAAGGCAACGGTCAAGGCGCAGAACGATAGAGAGATCGAATCCAACACGGTGAGCATTGTCGTGCGGCCATGCTTTAACACGGTAGAGATCCGGAATGAAAAGGGCGACATGACCCTGATCGCGGGGCAAAAGGCGCAGGCCGTTGTGAGCGTCAATCAGGGCGGCAGCTACGACCCGGCCGAGGACGAGCGGTTGAGCTATAAGTGGTACTGGTATGACGATTTTGCGAATAAGAAGCAAATCGAGGACGAAACCGGGAGAACCTGCAAGATTCCGACGGAGTTCCACGATACGACTGGTTCGCTCTATCTGTATGTTGAAGTATACGACGATGGACGTCCTGCGCAGAATGCCGCGGGAAAGACCTTGTATGGATATGCGCCGCTCTTGTCCGGCGACGACGCTCTTTTGGCGTTCGATAAGGCCGCGCTGACGCTGGAAAAGCTCGGCGTGTCCTCGACCACCATCACGGAAGATACGAAGCTGAATTTGCCAAGCGAAGGCGAAAACGGTTCAAGGATCACTTGGGAGAGCAGCGATTCGTCCGTGATCGACCCGATGACGGGCAAGGTGACTCTGCCCGCCGAGGGCGAGCAGAAAGTTACCCTGACGGCAAATCTCACGCTCAATGACAGCACAGGCAAGCTGCCGCGCGAGTTTACCATTAAGTCCAAGGCCGCGCAGGCGGTCGACGCGGACAAGGAAACGCTGGAAAAAGCAGCGAAGGCCCTGAGCACCCTTCACCCCCGGTTCGGCAAGGACAGCAACGTGCAGACGATGGTGGAGACACGGCTGGCGAAGGAATTTCCGGATGTCGGCGTGACGTATACGGGAAAAACGCCGCAGAACGCGACTGCAAAAGAGGCGCACTCCGATATTTCCGAAAACGGCAATATCACCTATTTTTACACTGACCTGACTACCACTGATCTGACCACCACTCTTCAGCGGTTCGACACCTACAAAGCGTATTTCACGCTCACCTGCGGCAAGGAAACGAAATCGGTCGAGATTCCGGTCATCGTTTACTGGGACGCGGACAAGGTGCGCGACTTCATGACCAAGGAGGTCCTCGATCAGACCACGCTGCCCGAGCAGACCACGGAAGCCCTGACGCTGCCTGCCTCCGGCAAGTGGACATCGATCTCGTGGACGAGCAGTGACCCGACCATCATTGCGAATGACGGCACGATCACCAGATCGACCATCGACCGGCAGGCGGTCCTAACGGCAGCATTCACGTTCAACTTCACGAATAATACAATCGGCAGCGAGCCGTCCATCGTGCTCTATAAGGTGTTCGAGGTCACGGTAAAGGCCGAGCAGGACGGTGCGGACCGCAAGAAGCAGTATCAGGCGGCGCTGAAGGGCGCCCTTTCCGACCCGGGCCTCAGAGACTTCGTTACCGGTGAGAAGCTGACGGCGGATGAAAACGGCGTATACGCCGTCCGCAACGACATCCAGTTCCCGACCACACGCGACCTCAAGATCGACGGCAAGTACACCCCGGTCGTCATCACCAGCAGCGATCCCGGCGTGATCGAAGCGCCGACCACGCCGAACAGCGCGCGTGTTTGGGTCTACCGTCCGCTGCCCGGCGAGAGCGCGAAGACCGTCACCCTGACGGTGAAGATCCTCGACCGTCCGAACGGCCCGCAGCCGGGAGACAATCTTTCCGCCATGCGCGTGCTTGCGTCCAAGGAGATCAAGGTGACCGTACAGCCGCTGACGCAGGCCGAGATCGACGCGGAAGTCGCGCTGATGGAACTGGTCAAGGTCAAGGTGAATTACTGGAACGGCATCCGCAACGCTAACACCGATCAGAACAACGTCACCACCGATCTGCACGCCTTCCAGGAGTGCTATCTGGACACAGACGGTAGCCTGACATGGGTCTATGACCGCGAGGACCTCAAAAATCAGGGCATCGTGCCCGTGCCGCTGGACAACTGGTACGACCAGCAGATCTGGCGTCTGTTCCGTTCGAGCAACGCCGATGTGGTAGCCCATGAGAACCTGCTCGTCACCCGTCAGGGAGACAGCAAGGCGGTCACCATCACCAGCTATCTTTCCAGCGAAACGCTGGGCAGGTATGCGGAGAAATACCCGCAGAACGCAGATTTCCAAAAGCTCTATAAGCAGCCTGTTACAATCGATCTGGTCGTGACCGGCACGCAGTATGCGCAGGGAAATAACGAAGGCCGCGTACAGGCAGCGAAGCGCGCGCTGGCGGCCCGGCCGACCGTCACCGTTTCGTTCTCCCTTTCCGGCCGCGGCATGGGCTTTGCGGAGGAAAGCAATCTCGAGTATGCCGAGGGCAGCACGGTATATGATGTGTTCTCCGACCGGCTTGCCGAGCACGGCTATACCTGCAAGCGCCGCGGCAGCTACATTGCCGCCATCACCAGCGACAGCGGCGTAACGCTGGAGGAATTTGACGAGGGCAAGAACTCCGGCTGGATGTATCGCGTCAACGGCGAGCTTGTTGGCCGGTATATGTCCGCGCAGGGCTTAGAGGACGGCGACCGCATTGAGCTGTACTTTACCTCCGACTGGACGAGCGAGCCGGGCGCAGAAGGCTGGCAGAAGCCCGGCAAGATCGAAACGATCGTCAACGCGGACGGCTCGGTCACGAAGATCGAGACGAAGCCCGACGGCACGGTCATCGAGACGACGACCTGGCGCGACGGCAGCACACTCACCGCCGAGACTTCCCCCAATGGCCGTGTGGAGACGGTCGAGAAGCGTGCCGACGGCACGACCGTTGAAACCGTCGAGTCCGCGAGCGGTGAGATCACCGCCTCCGTCAGCGTGCCCAAGAGTGTCGGCAGCACCCGTGTGGACATTCCCGTGAGCAAGCCGACCGGCAGCATGGTCGCCGTGATCGTCCATCCCGACGGCACGGAGGAGATCGTCAGGGGCTCGGTCGTGACCGAGACCGGCGTCGCGCTCCGCGCGGAGGGCGACGTGCGGCTCAAGATCATCGACAACGCCAAGAGCTTTAACGACATGGCGGACCATTGGGCAAAGGACGCCGTGGAGTTCGCCTCGTCCCGCGAGCTGTTCAACGGCGTGGGCAATGACGCCTTCGGCCCCGACCTCTCCATGACCCGCGGCATGGTCAGCACCGTGCTCGCGCGCCTTGCCGGAGCGGATACGGCCGGCGGGGAGACGTGGTACGCCAAGGGCACGGTCTGGGCGGTCGAGAACGGCATTTCCGACGGAACCGCTCCCGAGCAGCCGGTCACCCGCGAGCAGCTGGCGGCGATGCTCTACCGCTATGCCGGCTCCCCCGCCGTCAGCGGCGAACTGAGCTTTGACGACACGACTGTTATCAGCATCTGGGCCTACGACGCCGTGAGGTGGTGCGTGGACAACGGCATCCTCAACGGCGTGGGCGGCAACCGTATGGCGCCGCAGGACCTCGCCCAGCGCGGGCAGGTCGCAGCCATGCTGATGCGCTTCCTGCAGGCGACGGTGTAAGCGTCGACCCGCGATATACGCTATAACGAACGGTAAGGCTCCCCTGCTTCGGCAGGGGAGCCTTGCTGGTTTATGGAATGGGAAACGGGTATGGAGACGCTGCCGCGCCGGAGTCCGGCGCTCAGCGCGTGAGCGGGCCGGACCGGCGCTCGCCCCACCGGCTGTCGGTGTGCTGCTCCGCGGCGGCGGTCTCGGCGAGACGCTGGAGCTTTTCCATGCGCGCGTCGAGCTGCGCGCCCATCTGCGCGCACTCGAACAGCTCGCGGTTGACGTGATCGAGCTCCGGCAGATCCTTCTTGTAGCGGATCTTGTGCTCAAGGCTTGCCCACCAGTCCATGGAGATGGTGCGGAACTGCACCTCGACGCGCATCATGCGCTTTTGATCGTGCAGGAAGATGGGCGTCTCCACGATGAGGTGCAGGCTGCGGTAGCCGTTGGGCTTGGGCTCGGCGATGTAGTCCTTGCGCTGGAGGAGCGTAATGTCGTCCTGCTTTAGAAAGGCGTCGGCGAGCTGGTAGATGTCCGACGGGAAGGAGCAGATGACGCGCACACCGGCGATGTCGTTGAGATTTTCCTCGATGCTCTCCACCGTCAGCGGGAAGCCGCGGCGCTGGAGCTTTTCGGCAATGCTCTCGGGGGACTTGAGGCGCGTTTTGATGCTCTCGATGGGGTTGCGGTCATACTGGAGCGAAAGCTCCTCGTTGAGGACGTTGAACTTGGTCTCGACCTCCATCATCGCGCAGCGGTAGTAGCTCATCAGCTCGCGGTAGGGCTGCGTGTAACTCTGCACGAGCGTGCTGATCTCCTTGCGCGGCAGGCGCGAGAGCAGCAGACGCTCCAGAGCACTGCGGTCGGTGCTGTTTTTCAATGCCATGTGTTGTTTCCTCGGCTTTGTCGGTTCTCCCTCCGCGGCGTGACGGCGGAGGGGCGGGCGCGATGCGCCCATCTCAATCATACCATCCCGCGGCGCATCCCGCAAGCCCTCCCCGACATTTGCGCCGAAATGACCGGAAGCCGAGGAAAAAAGGAAGCGCGGAGACCGACGGTCTCCGCGCTTGCGGACGGTATTGGCTTTCGGCGGCTTACCCGCGGACGGGGATGAGGTCGCGATAGTGGAGATACATGATCTGTCCGGTGTACGGGTTGATGCCGGGGAGATAGGCGGAGTACACGCATTGGTCCACGGTGGTGCCGGGGGCGGTGGCCAGCAGATTGCTCACACCGGTCAGCTTGCCCGTGATCCAGACGAGATCGCCCGGGTGGAGGCTGGCGTTGGTGCTGTCGAAGGAGGTGTACTCCCCGTCCTCGCGCTCGATCTCCCCTGTGCTGCCATTATAGCTATAGACGTTGGTCACCGGCGCGGCCTGATACCAGCCGATCTGGTGGGCGTAGACGCTGCGCTCCGCTACGATGACCGCCTGCTCGATGGTGCAGGTTCCGTTGGGATTGAGCGTGGTGGCGGTGGTGCCCTTGACAAGATCAAGCGCGTTCATAAACGCCATCGCTTCCTTCGCCCAGCTCTGCACCAGCGCGTTATCCGTGTAGGAGGCGAGCTTGGAGGTGTAGCTGGTGTAGGAATAGCCGGAGTTCTTCTCCACATATTGCAGCGTGCGGCGGAGGAAGGTCGCCATCTGCTGACGGTTCAGGGTGGCGTTGGGGGAGAAGGTGGTCGCCGAGGTGCCGGTGGTGATGCCCGCGGCATAGGCCTTGAGGACGTAGGCGTTGTTCGTGTCGGTGAAGGTGTTCGCGGCGGCGGGCGTGATGCTCTTGCCGGTCAGCGTTTCCGCCAGACGCACCGCAACGGAGCAGAACTGCAGACGGCTGATGGGCTTGGTGTAGTCGCTGCCGAGCAGGGCAGTATCGAGCAGATCGTCGTTGAGCGCGAGGTTCACATCGCTTTCAGCCCAGGAGCTGGTCTTGGCGGCGGACTTCTTCGAGAGCGTGAAGGTGCCGGGATACAGCTCGGTGGTGTTCAGCGCCTGCGTTTCCTCCCACTGCAGGGAGGCGTTGGCTTCCGCCTGATACTGCGCGAGGGTCATTCCCGTGCCGGAGGCGTAAACATCCCGTGAGGTCAGATGCTGCTGGAGATAACGGTAGGAGTGGCCGCAGTATTCGCAGCTGAGCCAGTAGACGTGCTCTCCGGCGGCATTCACGCCGATGTAGGCCTCCGCCGTGGGATACTCGCCGTTATCCGAGTGGGCGAGCTTTTCTGTCTTGAGCAGGATCTCCGTATCCGAGGTATGGGGAGCGACATGCTTTGCATTGTACTCGCACTTGCCGCAGATGGAGCAGGAATAGTAATAACGCCGGGCAGATTGGCAGGCCTGCGCGTAGGTGTAAACACGGTCGGCCGTCCGAATCTGCAGGGTGTACTGGTGGGCGGTGCACCAGTTGTCCTTCGCGGCGGCGTCGCCCGCCTTTTGGGCGGCGTAGACGTCATTGCCGGAGTAGGTCTTGATGGTGTAGGGGATCTTATAGCCGCGCTGGGCCTGGGCTGCCTTGAGCGCGGGCACAGCGGATTCGGGGATATACACCACGGTCTCGGCGGTGTAGAAGGGCAGGTCGCTCTGCCTCTCCCACCGGTATAACCCGGCGATGGGCAGCCAAAGGTAGGAATCCATCGCCTGAATAAACTGATAGACATCCACCTTATCGCTGAGCCAGAGCTCCTTCAAATATTTCGCGTAGCAGATGAAAAAGCACGTTCCATCCGTTATTTTCCCATTGGTGTCCAGAATGAGGGTGCGGATGCTGTCGGTGTTCTCCAGAACGTGGTTGGCGTCAGTCATGACGGTCACACCGTTTACAAAGTTTTCAAGCTGCTTGGACTCTGCCACAGCCTGCGTGCGGGGAGTCGCCATCGCCCGCTTGGCCTGCCGGAGGAGGTCTGTTTTCCGCGCCAGATCGGCGTTGAGCTCCTCTTTCTCCTGCTCGGTATAGCGCTCGCCCTCAAGGGTCAGGCTGACCTGCAGGGTGGGATAATACTGGGCGCTGGTGCGGATGGTGGCGGGCACGCCGTTGACGGTGGCGGAGAAGGTGTCGGGGCCGACGATATTTTCGCCGCCAACCGTTTTGTAGTTGGCGCAATAGCCCTTGGTGGTGTCAAAGGCCAGCTTGATGTTGACGAGATAGGTCGTGCCGGCGCGGAAGGCATAGCCGTCGTCGGTCTCCACGTTGTCGCCCTGCCACTCGGTGTACAGGATGCCCGCGCCGTTGGCGAGCAGGTCGATGTTGCCGCTCTTCATGGATTTGATGGTGACCTCGGTCTCCATCTCGTTGGGGTCGCCCGCCTTCGGCAGGTCGATGACGAGGTCGACACTCTTGAGCCTTGTCGGCGCGGCGAGGGCCGCGGTCGGCAGCAGGGTGAGCGCCAGAGCGAGACAGAGCAGTGCGCTGAGCAGTTTCTTTTTCATGGTTCCCTCCTGTAATTGAATGATAAACGAGGATCGCTTGCTTTCTGCAGTATAGCAGGAATCTCCGGCAGGAGGGACCCATATCGACTTGAAATGTATGGATTTGCGGCTTGAAATGTGAGATAATGCTGGAAAGAAAAAGAATGGTATGCTACAATAAGGCAAAAGGAAGCGAGGAAAGGGGGCGGCGGAATGTACATCGCAGTCTGCGACGACCAGACGGAGGAGCTCAAAGACCTGACGGAGCTGCTCGGTGCGTGGGAGACGGATCGCGGCACGCCCGTGCGCGTGAAGAGCTTCCGCAGCGCGGCGGCGCTGCTGGACGCGGCGCGCCATGAGCGCTTCACGCTGTACCTGCTCGACATCATGATGCCAGGGCTGAACGGCATGGATGCCGCGCGCGAGATCCGCGGCTTTGACAAGGCGGCGGACATCATCTTCCTCACCTCGTCCCCCGGCTTCGCCTATGACAGCTACAGCGTCAAGGCGCTGGAATATCTGCTCAAGCCCATTCGAACCAAGACGCTCTATCCCATCCTTGACCGGCTGGAGCTGCGTGAGCGCCGCCCGCAGGAGGCGCTTACGCTTCGCACCGGCGGCATCATCGTGCGCGTGCCGTTTTCGCAGCTCACCTATGTGGAGGTCAACGGCAAGCACCTTTACTTCAACCTTGCCGACGGGCAGGTGCGCGAGGTCGTCGGCTCGATGAAGGAATACGAGGACGCCCTGCTTGCGCGGCCGGAGTTTATGCGCATCCACCGCTCCTACATCGTCAATATGCTGCAGATCGAGGAGCTTTCGCCCGCCGGCCTGCGTACCTTTTCGGGGCGCGAGCTGCCGGTCTCACGCCTGTTATACCCCCAGCTTCAAAAGGACTATATGAAGCTGCTGTTCGCGCAGAGGGAGGAGTGAGACGATGTCCGTATTGACCACGCTCGGCGTTTTTAACTACGGGCTGGTGCTGCTCTACGGCCTGTTCCTCAGCACCTTCATCTCCGGCGGCTGGGAGAATACGAAGCAGAGAACGCTTGTTTTTGCCGCTTGCCCGCTGTTTCTGATGATCCAGAGCGTGTGCTGGCTGGCGCTGGGTGCGGACATGGCGCGGCAGCTCTACCCGCTCATCACTCACCTGCCGCTGGCGCTCATCCTGATCTTCATTCTAAAGAAGAAAGTCGACGTGGCGCTGGTGAGCATCTGCACGGCCTACCTCTGCTGCCAGCTCCCGCGCTGGGTGGACCTGGTGGTCACGGCGCTTACCCACTCCGAGCTGATCGGCGAGATCTGCTACACGCTGGTGATCGGGCCGCTGTTTTATCTGCTCTACCGCTTCTTCGTCCGCCCGGCCTACGCGGCCATGATGGCCTCGCCGCAGTCGCTGCGTTTATTCGGCAGCCTGCCGGTGGCGTATTATTTCTTTGATTACGCCACGGTCGTCTATTCCGACGCGCTCTATCGCGGCTACGGGGCGATCAACGAGTTCCTGCCCACAGCGCTCATCATTTTTTACGTTATGTTTCTCACAGCCTATCACGCCCAAAGCAGCCGCCGCGCGCAGGCGGAGATGCAGAGCACCATGCTCGAGGCCGGATTGAAGCAGTCGCAGATCGAGGTGGACGCGCTGCGCCGGGCAGAGGTGCAGACCGCCGTCTATCAGCACGATATGCGCCACCATCTCAACACCATCGACGGCTTTCTGGCGGCGGGAAAGCCGCAGCAGGCGGAGGAATATATCCGCAAGGTGCGCTCGGATATTGAGCGCATCACGCCAAAGCGCTACTGCGACAACGAGCTGGTGAACCTGCTCTGCTCCTCCTTCGCCGGAAAGGCGCAGCGCATGGGCGTTCGGCTGGAGGTGGACGCGAAGCTCCCGCGCGAGCTGTCGGTCTCCGACACCGAGCTGTGCGCCGTGCTCTCCAATGCGCTGGAGAACGCGCTGCGCGCCGTGTCCGATCAGCCGGAGGCGGACCGCTGGGTGACGCTTTACTGCGGCGTGCGGCTGGGCAAGCTGCTCGTGGAGATCCAAAACCCCTGCGCCGAGGGGCTTGTCATGCGCGACGGCCTGCCGGTCTCCGAGCGCGCGGGGCATGGCTACGGCTGCCGCAGCATCCAGACGATCGCCGAGCGGCGCGGCGGACTGTGCGAGTTCCGCGCACGGGGCGGCATCTTTTCCATGCAGCTCGTGCTACCTGTCAAGGCGGCGGCGAAAACCCAAAACTGACGCAGGAGGCTGCCGCGGACGCGGCGGCCTCCTTTTTTCGTCCCCGAGAGGCAAAAAATTGAAAAAAGTTCAAAATATGGCTGTTCTTTCTAAAATTCCTGTGATACAATAAATATTCAATTGATTGGAATATGGGAACAGGAGGGAAATTCCATGACCGTGCAGGAGGCGATCTCCGCACGCCACAGCGTGCGTACCTATTTGACAAAGCCGGTCGAGCCAGCGATCGTGAACGCGCTGCGCGCGGAGATCCGCGCGTGCAACGCCGAGGGCGGACTGCACATCCAGCTCGTGATGAATGAGCCGATGGCGTTCCGCGGTTTTTTTGCGCACTACGGGAAATTCCGCGGCGTGTGCAACTACATCGTGCTTGCCGGAAAGCGCGCAAAGGATCTTGACGAGCGCGCCGGCTGGTTCGGCGAACGCCTTGTGCTGCTCGCGCAGACGCTGGGGCTCAATACCTGCTGGGTGGGCCTGACCTTTTCAAAAGCGGTCGCGCGCAGGAGCTATGTGCTCGCACCGGACGAGCGGCTCGTGTGTGTGATCGCGTTCGGCTATGGGGCCGAGCAGGGCGAGGCGCACGAGAGCCGTCCGATGCGCGAGGTGTACCGTGCCGACCGCACGCTGCCCGAGTGGTTCGGCCGCGGCCTCAAGGCGGCGCTGCTCGCGCCCACGGCGATGAACCAGCAGCGCTTCCGCTTCACGCTCCTGCCGGACGACACCGTTCGGGCAGAGAGCCGGGGCGGCAGCTACAGCCATGTGGACCTCGGCATCGTCAAATACCATTTTCAGCTCGGCGCGGGCCGCGAGAGCTTCCGCTGGGCGGAGTGAGCCGCCGTTTTCGCACACGGGTGTGTTAAGAATACGAGAGAGAAAATCAGGAAGGAAAAAATCACTATGCAGAAGAAAGCCAATCCCGCAGCGCTGCTGCCGATCCTTGAGTTCCTGCTCCTTTACCTGGGGCTGGGACTTATCTTTGAGTATGTGCTCAAGATCCCGATGGGCTTTTATTCCATCCCTATTGTAGTCATCTTTCTTGTCGCGCTGCTGGCGGCGTGCTGCCAGAACCGCGCGCTGAGCTTTGACGACAAGCTCACGCTGATGGGTCAGGGCATCGGCGATAAGAACATCGTGACGATGCTGCTCATCTTCCTTGCCGCCGGTATCTTCGTCGGCGTGGTGGGCCGCGCGAGCGCGGAGAGCGTGGCGTATTTCATGCTCTCGATCATCCCGTCCAGGTTCGCCGTGGCGGTGCTGTTCGTCGTCAGCTGCTTCGTCTCCACCGCCATGGGCACGAGCGTCGGCACCATCACGCTCATCACGCCCATCGCCATCCCCATTGCCGCGGCAAGCGGCTATTCCCTGCCGCTGTGCATCGGCTCGGTCATGGGCGGAGCGATGTTCGGCGACAATCTGAGCTTCATTTCCGACACCACCATCGCCGCCTGCAACGGGCAAGGCTGCGCGATGAAGGATAAGTTCCGCGAGAACTTCCACATCGCTCTGCCCGCGGCGCTCGCGACGCTCGTGCTCATCCTCGTGCTGACGCTGAACGCCGACGTCGTCCCGGCGGAGATCCCCGGCTATCACCTGATCCAGATCATCCCCTATGTGCTGGTGCTCGTCGGCGGCATCATCGGCATCAATGTGTTCGCGGTGCTGCTCATCGGCATTGTGTCCGGGGCCGTTATCGTGCTTGCCACCGGCGCGACCGGACAGACGGGTGTGCTTGCGGTCAAGGCGCTGCTGGAGAACATGGGCAGCGGCGCCGCCGGTATGTTTGAAACGTCGATGGTCGCCATCCTCGTCTCCGCCATCTGCGCCCTCATCCGCGAGTACGGCGGCTTTGAGGCGCTGCTGGGCTGGATCAGAAAAGCGTTCCGCGGCAAGCGCGGCGGACAGATCGGCATGGGCCTGCTCGTCGGCGCGATGGACATTGCCACCGCGAACAACACCGTCGCCATCGTGATGGCGAATCCCATCGCAAAGGAAATGAGCGAGGAATACGGCATCACGCCGCGCAAGGCGGCGTCGATCCTCGATACCTTCTCCTGCATCTTCCAGGGCATCATCCCCTACGGCGCGCAGATGCTCGTCGCCATCGCCGCGGCGCACGAGCTGGGGTATCAGGTCTCCGCGTTTGAGATCATTCCGAATCTGTTCTATCCGTTCCTGCTGGCTGTCAGCTCCTTCTTCTTCATCGCCATCGACGGCAAAAAGAAGGCCTGAGCCATGCCCGACCTTGCACGGCTCCGCGCCAAGCGGCTCTTCCTGCTCGATCTGGACGGAACGCTCTATCTGGACGAACGGCTCTTTGACGGCGCGGCGGACTTCCTGCGCGCGATCCGCTCGCGCGGCGGGACGTACCGCTTTCTGACGAACAACTCCTCCCGCGGGGCGGAGAGCTATGTGGAGAAGCTGCGCCGCCTCGGCGTGGAGACGGAGACCTCCGACTTCCTTACGAGCGTGGACGCGCTCGTCGCGCATCTGCACGCACGGGGCATGGCGGAAAAGCTCCTCTACGTCTGCGGCACGCAGTCGATGAAGCGGCAGCTCACGCAGGCGGGACTGCGCCTGACGGACGACCGCGACGCGGCGGTGGATGCCCTGGTGATGGGCTTCGACACCGAGCTGACCTTTCAGAAGTTAGAGGACGCCTGCATTCTCCTCAACCGCGGCGCGGACTACCTTGCCACCAATCCCGACTGGGTCTGCCCGACGTGGTACGGCTTTGTGCCGGACTGCGGCAGCGTGTGCGAGATGCTTTTCCGCGCGACCGGACGGCGGCCCTATGTCATCGGCAAGCCGCGGCCCGATATGGCGCACCTTGCGATGGTGCACGGCGGCTTTTCCGCAGAGGAGACGGTGCTGCTCGGCGACCGGCTCTACACCGACATTGCCTGCGGCGTGAACGCGGGTATCGACACGGTGCTCGTCCTCTCGGGCGAGACGAAGGAGGCGGACCTCGCCGGCAGCGCGGTGCAGCCGACATTTGTCCTCGGCAGCGTCGCGGATTATCTGAGCATTTTACAGGAATGAAAAAACGACCGCATGAGCGGTCGTTTTTTGCGCCTATTTCACCAGCAGCGGCTGGAGCTGCACGCCGCGCAGCGCCGCGTCAACGGTCGGCACAAGCTGCGAAAAGTCAGCGATGAGCGAGGTGGGCTTCCCCTGCGGGTCGTCCTGCCCGAAGGGAACGAAGTAGTAGTTCTTCCGGTTGAGGAGCGCGGCGAGATTCGGCGCGCTCGCGCTCAGACCGTCGTTCGTCGCCAGCGCGACGACCACGGGCTTGCCGTTGCGCAGATGGGATTTTGCCGCCATCGTCACCGGCCCGTCGGTGATGCCGTGGGCGAGCTTGGCAAGGGTGTTGCCTGTACAGGGCGCGATGACGAGGACATCGGCCAGGTTTTGCGGGCCGAACGGCTCGGCCTCCACGATGGTGCGGATGGCGGGACGCCCCGCCACGCGCTCCACGCGCGCGATGAGATCGTCGGCCAGCCCGAAGCGGGTGTCGTACCGCGCCGTGTTTTCGGAGAGAATGGGGACCATCTCAAAGCTCTCTGCCATTTCCTCAAAGAGCATCAAAATTTTCGGGTGATTGCAGAATGAGCCGCAGAGGGCAAATCCGATGCGTTCGGTTCTCATGCTTCTTCCTCCCATATTTTTTCCAAGGTCAGCTTGATGGCGCGCGCTGCAGTCTCCGGCGCGGCCCTGCCGGGAAGTCCCGGCGCAGCGATGCACTTCAGCCCGCGCGCCTCCGCCGCCGCACGGTCGAAGCCGGGCTGCGAGGCCAGCTCGAGCAGCACGCACTCCCGCGGCAGTTCGCGCAGCAGCTCCTCTGTGAGCACGATGTGCGGCACGGTGTTGAAGACGATGCGAAAGCTCCCGAGCCGTCCGGCGAGACGGTTCGTGCGGAGACCGCGGTAGCCGAAGGCGTCGATCCACGCGAGATCGTCCAGCCGCCGTGCGCTGACCGTGACCTCCGCGCCCAGCCCCCGCAGACGGTGGGCAAGCAGCTTGCCGATGCGCCCGAAGCCGATGACCAGACACGGCGTGCCGCAGAGCGTCACGTCCGTCGCGGCCATCGCCGCCTCGATGGCGCCCTCCGCCGTCGGCACGCCGTTGCGCACCGCCAGCTCCTCGCGCGAGAGGTAGTCGGTCAGCGTCAGGCCAAATTCCGCCGCGGCCTCGCGGTCGGCGGCCTTCACGCCGCCGGCGTAGAGGCGCTGCTCCGGACGCAGCAGCGCGAACAATCCGCACAGCGGCAGCGCCGCAGAGGTGCAGTTGAGATTTTTCCCGCGCGAGAGCGGCACGGGCAGCACGACGCGGTCGGCTTGCGCCGCTTCCTCCAACGCCGTGTCCTCCATGCCGAAGGCGGCGAGTCCCCACGTCCGCACCGGATGGCCGTCCTCCGCGAGCAGACGCGCGAGCAGCGCCATGCGCCGGTCCCCGCCGAGCACGGCGATCGTTTTTTCCATAGGCGTCCCCCTTTCCATTCCTCCTACTCTATGCGCGCGGCAGGGGAAATTTGATTGCGAAACGCAAAAGAGTGTGGTATCATGGCAAAAAATCAAAGGAGACCCGTCTATGACACGTTATCCCTATCTGCTCTTCGACGCCGACAACACGCTCTTTGACTTCGATGAGGCCAATGCTCACGCCTTCCGCGCCGTGTGCGACGCCTTCGGCCTGCCCTTTTCACAGGAGCTTTTCGACCGCTACGAGGTCATCAACAACGCAACATGGGAAAGGTTCGACCGCGGCGAGCTGACAAAGGACGAAACGGTGCTCGAGCGCTTTCACGCCTTCTTCGCCGCCGAGGGCATTCGCGGCCTCGATCCAACAGCGTGCAACCGCGTCCATCTGGCGAGCTTGAGCAATGCGACCTATCTTATGCCACATGCCGCGGAGGTCGTTGCCAAGCTGCGCGAAACACACCATATCCATCTCATCACCAACGCGGTCGAAGCCGTCCAGCGCGGGCGGCTGGGGCGGTCGGCGCTCGCGCCCTACGTTGAGGAGGCGTTCATCTCCGAGACCGCGGGCGCGGCGAAGCCGTCCGTGGAATACTTTGACTATGTGTTCGCCCACATCGACGGCATTACGCGGGAAAATTGTCTGGTCATCGGCGATTCGCTCACGAGCGACATTCAGGGTGCGAACAACTATGGACTTGCGTGCTGCTGGTTCAATCCGAAGAAAGCGCCGAAGCCGGAGAGCCTGCGTGTGGACTACGAGATCCGCGATCTGCGGGAGCTTTACGACATTGTGAAATAGGAAAAGCGCCGGCTCCGTGCCGGCGCTTCTGCGTCATTTCTCTTTGCTCTTATCAAAATAATAGTGCGCGAAGTTCTTGTACTGTGCGGCGTAATACCTTGCCAGCCGGTACACGCGCGCGGGGGCGAGGTCGCCGCCGTACCAGAGCGTGTGCAGGGCTTTGTATTGCTTCATCTCCTCGCGCAGGGCGGGGGAGGTGACATACCTCGTCAGGATGCCGCGCGGGACGTTGGACCACAGCGCGGTCGTTTCGTTGTAGATGCACTTCCCACGGCGGCCGTAGACCACGTCCTCGGTGAGCAGCTTCATCATGTTGATGCCCGCCGCGCGGCAGAAGAAGCTCGAACGACCCAGCCGCGGGTTGATCTCAAAGAGCACATAGCGCCCGGTGCGGCTGTCATACTTCATGTCGATGTTGGAGAAGCCGACGTAGCCGATGGCCTGCAAAAACCGCTGCATTTTATCGTAGAGCAGCGTGTCGCCGCGCGAGAGGATGGCGGCGTAGTTGCCGACGCTCTTGGGGGCGTAGTATTCGAGCACCGGCTGGCCGAGGCACATCGCGCGCACCGTTCCGTCCGTGTCGGAGTAGCTGTTGAGCACACGCATGGCGTCGTCCCCGCCGGGGATAAACTCCTGAAGGATGAGCTTGCCGCGATAGTCGGAGCCGTTCATACTGCGCACCATCGTGAGGTATTCCTCTTTGGTGTCGAAGAAAAAGACCTTCTTCTGCCCCTCGAAGTGGCAGCGCAGGTAGTCGAGCGCGTTGGAGTTTTCCGGCTTGACGACGATGGGGAAGTCAAACGGCAGACGGTCGGCGACCTCGATGCGCTCGTCGGGCGCGGCGATGACGGTCTTGGGATAGTCCAGACCGTACTGCTCGCAGAGCGCGTAGAACCGATCCTTGGTGTCGAAGGTCTCGAGCAGCTGCTCGGGGATGAAGCGGTTCGCGATCAGTCCCTCAAAGTGGTCATAATGGCGGCAGAGCAGGCCGGTATAATAGTCCGAGCAGGGGATGACGAGCAGCTTTTCGTAGTCCTTGGAGCACTCGCGCAGTACGCCGAGCAGCGCGTCGGGAAAGACCTCCTCGCGTTCAAAGCTGGCGATGATGCGGCAGTCAAAAAGACGCGAGTGCCGCGTGGGAATGAGCTGCGCGGTGCACACGAGCAGAGGCGTGACCTCGGGGTACGCCTCGCGGAAGAGACGCGCCGTGCCGTAGGCGTTCTCGTCGCTGCCGAGAATGATGGGCAGAAAGTCCTTTTTCTTCATGCCTTCGCTTCCTTTTCGTCATATTCTGCCAGATATTTGAGAGTCAGCTCCACGTCGCTCAGGAAGGGGACGAACTCTCTGCCGCGCTTCATGGTCGTCTCCTCGCCCTTGCCTGTGAGCAGGATGACGTGCGGCTCGGGATGGTCGAGAATGGCGCGGCGGATACATTCGGCGCGGTCCTCGCAGACGAGGTGCGGGCATTTGACGTGCTTTTCGATGTCGGCGGCGATCTGCGCGAACGGCTCCTCGCCGGAGTCCTCCTCCGTGATGTAAACGAAGGCGCAGTTCTCGCCGCTCAGCTCGCCGAGGTCGCGGCGGCGCTGGAGCGCGTGCGAGCCGGGGCAGCCGAACACGGAGATCATCTCCTTGCCGGGATACTCCACCCTTGTCGAGCGGTAGAGCGCGTCGAAGCTCATGCGGTTGTGCGCGTAGTCCACAATGACGGTCACTCTTTTGTCACGGCTTTCGTAGACCTGCATCCGCCCGTTCGCCCGCGCCTTGCGCAGACCCGAGCGGACAAATTCCTCCGGCACGCCGAGCGCCATGGAGATCGCCATCGCGGCGAGCGCGTTGGAGACATTGAACAGACCCGGCATCGTGATGGAAAATTCACCGTTGTACTTCGGCGAGCGCACGGTGAAATACAGTCCGTCGGCGCGCTTTTCGACCCGTTCGCAAAAGACCGTGTCGCTTGCGTGGCTGCCGAAGGTGATGAGCTCGCAGCCGCCCGACCTCGCGTGGGCGACGGTCTCCGCGGCGTGGTCGGCGTCGGTATTGACGCAGCCGACGCGGCAGCTGTCGAAGAGCTTCAGCTTCGAGGCGTAGTAATCCGCGAAATCCGGGTGCTCGATGGGACTGATGTGGTCGGTGCCGATGTTCAGGAACGCGCCCACGTCAAAGGTCATACCGCGCACGCGCCCGACCTTGAGCGCCTGCGAGGAGACCTCCATCACCAGATGGGAAATGCCGGAATCGTATGCGTTCTGAAAATGCTGATAGAGCTCCAGCACCTCGGGCGTCGTGATGTGCGACTCCTCGGTGATGACGCCGTCATAATTGTCGATGGAGGAGAGAATGGCGCATGGAGGCTTGCCCTCGCTCGTGAGCCAGTCATTGAGGATGGAGCGGACGTAGTAGGCGGTCGTGCTCTTGCCCTTGGTGCCCGTGATGCCGACGCTTGTGAGCTTGCCGGTCACATGATCGTAGAAGAGTTGGCCGAGTACGACCATCGCATAGCGGATGTCGCTCACAAGCAGCTGCGGCGCGTCAACGGGGTAGGGCTTTTCGGCGACATAGGCGGCCGCGCCCTGTGCGAGCGCCGCAGAGAGGTACTCCGCTTTGAAGTGTGCGCCCTTGCAGAGAAACAGCGAGGTGCCGTGCAGGCTGCGCGTGTCGTAGCTCAGACAGTCGATGACGGTACCCTCTGCTGCGGGCGTCAGTGTACTTGCGGTCAGAAGCCCAGCGCGTGCGAGCGCGTCGGCATATTCGTTTAAGGTGTGTTTGGGATTCATCTCTTCGCTCCTTTGGCAGTCGATGAAATGGCGGGTCTCATAATAAATATATAGTATAGCACGCGCCGCTTTTCCTGACAAGAAAAAACGCTGGAAGACATTGCATTTGCATTCTGCCCGCCTGCGCGGTATCATAGACGGCGTCCTTGATCAAGACGAAACTACCGATAAGGAGGCTCACGCGCTATGAATTGTGCTGCTCTGCTTGCGCTGCTGTGCCAGATGCTCGGCGTCGGCTGCAACGGCTAAAGCCGTCAAATATTCGGAGGGAGGAGGGCTTTGCCCGCCTCTCTCCTGCTATTTTTAGCAGTTATGACGGACATAAGCGGCTCTGATTGTGCCGTTTGACCGAAAAACGAAAAATACAAAATTAAGACTTGCAAAAGCTCCGGCGGCGTGCTAAGATACGACCTGTTCGCGAAAAGCGGACGGCTTTCCGACAACGGTTTTCCTTCCTCCGTCGTGAGTGAAGAAAAATTGCAGAAACACAAAAAAAGTGTTGACAAGGTCGGAAAGATGTGGTAATCTAAAATTCGTTCCGCGGTTGGAGCGTGTACCTTGTAAATTAAACAACGAAGAACAAAGAAGCACCAGATATGAGGTGTCTGAAAAGACATCGAGCTTGCCGGAAGCCGGTTTAGTCAATTACGGCGGAAGGCAAGGATAAAAAGTTTTGCAAGCTATGACAAATAGCTCGATAAAGGTTTGAGCAGCGAGAGCTGTTTAGATACCATTTTATTGAGAGTTTGATCCTGGCTCAGGACGAACGCTGGCGGCGTGCTTAACACATGCAAG
>ENA-ORTG01000795-ORTG01000795.1-human-gut-metagenome-genome-assembly--contig:-NODE-795-length-31768-cov-3.988270_pt1 | contig 31768 bp, 29 predicted proteins | sample MGYA00241906_ERZ509176 | MGnify/ENA primary metagenome ERZ509176 (study PRJEB26280, sample SAMEA2338811) | human gut metagenome | biome: human gut; feature: human-associated habitat; material: faeces...
GCTGCATAGCCGAAAGGCAAGCAGTATTGGTGTCATGGACGCACCCTGAAAAAAGACGGTATCCCGCCAGATTTCAGATGCTCTGGTAACTCAGTTACCGAGTAGTTCACTATCAGATATGAGATTACGAAACAGAATGCCCTCAACTGTTCGGGGCATTGTTATATCAGACGTGAGGAGATTCCCGCCTGCAGGCGGTGAACAACAAAAATATCAGAAGTATTCTTGGAAACAGGTAAGGAAAAATATGGGAAAAATATTTTATATGATGGGCAAAAGTTCATCGGGAAAAGACACGATTTTTAAGGAAATATTGAAAAAGAAGGAATTAAATCTGCACCAGATTGTACTGTATACGACAAGACCGGCAAGAGCGAATGAGACGGATGGTGTGCAGTATCATTTTGTGGATGAAGAGAGGCTTTCGGAGTTTCAGGATGCCGGGAAGGTGATTGAGCTGCGGGCATATCAGGTCGTTGGCGGAGTCTGGAAATATTTTACGGTAGACGATGAGCAGACAGATCTGGATACAAAAGATTATCTGGCAATCGGAACATTGGTTTCCTATGAAAAACTGCGGGATTATTATGGGGCAGAACGAATTGTGCCGATTTATGTCGAGGTTGAGGACGGGATGCGTCTGGCAAGGGCCTTGGATCGGGAACGCAGTCAGATAAAGCCGAATTATGATGAGATGTGTCGGCGTTTTCTGGCAGACAGTGCTGATTTTTCGGAAGAAAACCTGGAGAAGGCAGGAATAAAAAAGCGTTTTCAGAATGAAGAACTGCAGAAGTGTGTTGAGGAGATTACAGAATTTATCCTCTTCCAGCAAGAAGACTCCGAGCTCTAAGGGACGCCACTTTTTCAGTGGCGTCCTGTAGGTGGGGGAGTGTCAAAGTGCTTCCGCTATAATGAAAACATAAAATCTGGCAAGGAGGGATCTATAAATGAAAACATGTTGTTTAGTATGGGAAATTCCTGTAATAGAGGGAGAACATTATAATCCAATTATGAATGTCATTTATATGCAAAAAGCAAAGAAATTTTTGAATCAACTAAATCGATATTTTCAGGATAAGAATATGGATTGGAAGTGTGTTTTGGACCGTTCAGCATGTACTTATAATGAGATTTTTTCCAGTGAAAATCAAGCAGTTATTTTTGCTCCGGAAGCCAAAACAAGACAATGGCTATATAAAAAAGAAATGCAAGCGGTAAGTATTCCAAAATATTATTTGGATTTTGCAGAATATAATGAAGGAAAATTAGATAAAATAGCAAATTTCTTTATGGAATACGGGTTTTAGAATGACGCTCTGAACTTTCCGCATTAAAAGCAGGTATTCACGCTGCTTTTTTTGATTTCCAGTGAATCTTCTGCATCTATCCACATCTGTAAATTCTCATCAGGATATAATCTTACATAATAAAACTGGTCAGGCGTTTACAGGTATCTTTTTTCAAAAAGAAATGTATCGTAAAGAAAAAACTCTAGGTAAAGCCGCTTATTTATGATATAATAGAAAATCATTGGGTATACGAATGATAAAATCAGAGAGGGGTGAGCATATGCCTGGATTTGAGGAAATCGTAGGACATGAGCAGATTGTTACGCATCTGAAAAGTGCGATGAAACTTGGGAAGGTGTCCCATGCGTATATATTGAGTGGAGAAAAGGGATGCGGCAAAAAGCTGCTGGCAGATGTTTTTGCGGAAACACTGCAGTGTGAAAAGGGAGGAACAGAGCCTTGTGGCAGCTGCCATTCTTGTGTACAGGCACAGAGCGGCAACCATCCTGACATCATACATCTGATGCACGAAAAGCCAAACAGCATCAGCGTGGATGATGTGAGAACACAGATTGTGAACGATGTATTGATCAAGCCATACAGTGGAAAATATAAAATTTATATTGTGCCGGATGCGGAGAAAATGACAGCGGCTGCACAGAATGCACTTCTGAAGACAATCGAGGAGCCACCTGCATATGCAGTGATTCTGCTGCTTGCAAACAATGCATCAGCACTTCTGCCGACCATCTTATCAAGATGCGTTATGCTTTCTTTGAAACCGGTCGCAGACGATAAAGTCAAGCAGTATCTGATGGAGCATGTACAGGTGCCGGATTATGAGGCGGATGTCTGCGTGGCATTTGCACAGGGCAATATCGGAAAAGCCGTACAGTTGGCAACATCGGACAGCTTTAATGAAATCAAAAATTCAGCACTTCATCTGCTGAAAAATGTATCTAAGATGGAGATCAACGATATTATCGCAACGGTGAAATCCGTATCCGAATTTAAGATTGATATTCAGGATTATCTGGATTTTCTGGCGGTGTGGTATCGTGACATCCTGTATTTTAAAGCGACAAGAGACAGCAATGGGCTCATTTTTAAAGATGAGCTGAATGTGATCACCGATCAGATCAATAAAAGTTCCTACGAAGGTATCGAAAATATTCTGCGGGGACTCCAGACAGCGAAAACGCGTCTGAATGCAAACGTTAATTTTGATCTGACCATGGAACTGCTGTTTCTTCTTATAAAGGAGAATTTGGTATAATGATAAAAATTGTTGGTGTCCGTTTTCGCACGGCCGGGAAGATTTATTACTTTGATCCGAAAAAACTGCCGATCAAAAAGGGAGACCATGTGATCGTTGAGACAGCAAGAGGAATCGAATACGGCAGCGTCGTAGCCAATCCAAAGGAGATTCCGGATGACGAAGTAGTTCAGCCGCTGAAAGCCGTTATGCGTATCGCAACACCGGATGACGATGCAAGAGTAGAACGCAATTTGACAAAGGAAAAGGATGCTATGCGTATCTGTGCCGAGAAGATCCGCAAACATAAGCTGGATATGAAGCTGATCGATGCAGAATATACGTTTGATAACAACAAAGTCCTGTTTTATTTCACGGCGGACGGCAGAATCGATTTCCGTGATCTGGTAAAAGATCTGGCATCCGTATTTAAGACACGTATCGAGCTTCGTCAGATCGGTGTGCGGGATGAGACAAAACTGCTTGGAGGTATCGGCATCTGCGGAAGACCGCTTTGCTGCCATACATTCTTATCTGAGTTCGCACCGGTTTCAATCAAGATGGCAAAAGAGCAGAATCTTTCACTGAATCCGACCAAGATCTCCGGTGTCTGCGGAAGACTGATGTGCTGCCTGAAAAATGAAGAGGAGACTTACGAGTATCTGAACAGCCGTCTGCCGGCGGTCAATGATATGGTGACGACTGAGGACGGTTTAAAAGGAGAAGTACACAGTGTCAACGTGCTTCGTCAGACCGTAAAAGTGGTTGTGGAAGTCGGGGACGAAAAAGAGATCCGTGAATACGATGTCAAACAGCTCAAGTTCAAACCTCGCAGAAGAAAAGAAAAAAACGGCGGGGCAGGGAAACAGGAAGAAAAAGAGCTGAAGAAACTTGAAGCAATGGAGAAAAAGGAAGGAAAATCAAAACTAAATGACAATTAAACTGTATCCGGATGAGAGACTGGATGATCTGCAGAGAAGCGGGTACCATATCATCCAGAATCCGAAAAAATTCTGTTTTGGAATGGATGCGGTTTTGCTTTCCGGATTCGCAAAGGCAAAGCCGGGAGATAACGTTCTGGATATTGGTACCGGGACTGGAGTTATCCCGATCCTGATGGCGGCAAAGACAAAAGCCGGACATTTTACCGGTCTTGAGATACAGCATGAGAGTGCGGATATGGCGATGCGAAGCATTCGGTATAATCATCTGGAAGAGCGAATCTCTATTGTAGAAGGCGATATCAAGGAGGCCGGGACATTATTTGCTTCGGCTTCTTTTCATGTAGTCACAAGTAATCCGCCGTATATGATCGAGCATCACGGTCTGGTCAATCCGGATAATGCAAAAATGATCGCAAGGCATGAAGTCTACTGCACGCTGGAGGACATCATCGTCCAGACAGCAAAACTTCTGAAAAACAGCGGAAAGTTTTATCTGGTACATCGACCGTTCCGGCTGGCGGAGATTTTTTATCTGCTTGTGAAGTACGGACTTGAGCCAAAGAGAATGCAGATGGTGCATCCGTATATCGATAAAGAACCGAACATGGTCCTGATCGAAGCCATGAAAGGTGCAAAATCAAGGGTCACCTGTGAGCCGCCGCTGATCGTGTATGAGAAACCGGGCGTGTATACAAAGCAGATTTATGATATTTACGGATACAATGATGCCAGGGTCAAAGAGCATTCGGAAAGGTGAGAAATATATGAGCGAAAATCAGGGAAAACTGTATCTGTGTGCAACTCCGATCGGAAATCTGGAAGACATTACGATGCGTGTTCTGCGAGTGCTTCAGGAGGTCGATCTGATCGCGGCGGAGGATACCAGAAACAGCATCCGGCTTTTAAATCATTTTGATATCCATACTCCGCTGACGAGTTATCACGAATACAATAAAATCGAAAAAGCCTATGTTTTAATAGAAGAAATGAAAAAAGGGAAAGACATCGCCCTGATCACCGATGCCGGTACGCCGGGCATTTCCGATCCGGGTGAAGATCTGGTGCGTCTGTGCTATGAAAACGGTGTTGAGGTGACTTCCCTTCCGGGAGCCTGTGCCTGCGTGACGGCACTGACACTTTCCGGATTATCCACCAGACGTTTCTGTTTTGAGGCATTTCTTCCATCGGATAAAAAAGAAAAACAGGAAGTTCTGGAAGAATTAAAAGACGAGACCAGGACGATCATCATTTACGAAGCACCGCACAGGCTGGTGCGTACCTTAAAAGAACTTCTGGAAACACTTGGCGACCGCAGAATGACGGTTCTGCGGGAACTGACGAAAAAGCATGAGACAGCATTCACCACGACACTTTCAGAGGCAGTGGCGTACTATGAAGCGGAAGCACCGCGAGGCGAATGTGTACTGGTGCTCGAGGGCAGAAGCCGGCAGCAGATGAAAGAGGAGAGTCAGGCAGCCTGGAAAGAGATGGACATCGAAGAACATATGCAGAAATACCTGGATCAGGGCATGGATAAAAAAGAAGCGATGAAACAGGTAGCAAAAGACCGCGGAGTCGGAAAAAGAGATGTCTACCGGGAATTAGTTGACAGAGACAAAGCCTGAAAAGCAGAAGGAGGAAAGCTGTGAGTACGACATACGACACGTTAAATAATGTTCTGGTTCGATTGTTCCATGATATTATGACACTGGAAGAAAAAGCGATCCGGACGGGGGAATTCAGCGAGATCTCCAATAACGATATGCATATCATCGAGGCAATCGGCATTGATGAACCGCGAAATATGTCTTTCGTAGCCAAAAAACTTTCTGTTACGGTCGGAACGCTGACGATTGCGGTTAACAATCTTGTAAAAAAAGGTTATGTAAATCGTACACGCAGCGAAAAAGACCGAAGGGTCGTGCTGATTTCTCTTACCGAAAAAGGCCGGAGAGCATATGAGCATCATCGCCTCTTTCACGACAAAATGATCAAGGCGACGATTGCAAATATGAGTGAACAGGAAGAAGAAGTGCTGGCACAGGCACTCACCAATCTGATCGGCTTTTTTGAGCAGTATCAGCAGTAAACGACATTTTGACCTTTAGACCCTGATTGATGCCTACGAATTGCTCCGTTACAAAGTAACTCCCGCAATTCTATAAACATTCGGAATCCGCGTATTTACTGCGTAAATAGCTACTTCCTCATGTTTAGCGGGTCTCAAGTTCAAATGTCTTATCTTGCAAGCAAGAACGACATTTTGACCTTTAGACCCTGGCATCATGGAAATAACCGCAAAATTCATTATGATTTTTGCAGAACGTATTTATACAATACTGGAAATGGGCACGGACCTGTTTCCAGTATTTTTTTATGGAAATTTTTCAAAGAAAAAGAAGCACCTTCTTTTTTCAGGGCTGCCTGTTTTAAATCTTCAAAACAAAGATAGCCAACATAGTATTTCAGATAGTTTGCAGGAGCCTCCAAAATGGTGTTGAAAAAGGCATCGGCAGTCCCTTCTCCATTTAAGCCAAACTGCGAAAGAACCTTTGCCGTCTGCGAGCGGTCATATCCATAATAATGGATCAGAATATCAAGAAAAGAAGAGATGCCGAGGTTTAAAGAACGGTTCAGGCGATAGATTTCGGCAATGATATTATCAGAACATCCGTAAGAAAATGACTGCATTTCCACGCAGGTTGCCCAGCCTTCCACATAACCACCGAAATTTGTCAGACTGCGGACAGGGCGGATACCGGAGTCGTTCGAGAAAATCGTCTGGTACAGATGGCCCGGATAACCTTCGTGTGCAAGTGTCGAATAGAGATCCAGTCCACGGTAACCGATTTTCGGATTTATGTAGATGACATTCTGGTTGCGGTTGTCGAGCGGTGCGGTCAGATAAAAAGCCGGGCTTAAATAATCTTCCAGAGCTTTTTCAACGTATTTGACTTCGTATGTCACGTCCGCGATTTCCGGAAAATCCTCTGCCATTTTCCGTTTCAGATCATTCAGGATTTCCTTTGGATCAGAAGAAATCTGATCATTCACCGTTTTCAGCGTTTCATCCCCGGAATCGGAAAATAATTGTGGATTTTTCTGTGCGATCTGACGCAGCGTGTGGATATCTTTTACGAGCTGTGACTGGATTCTTTTAAAAATCGTTTCCACTCTGTCATAACAGCCGGTCGTGTCTTTGACAAGATAAGCATAATAATTTTTGCCATCCGGAAGATAACAAAGGCCGAGAGCGTTTTTGCTGCTGTCTTTTAACGCAGAAATCCCTTTGGAAAGTTTCCGGTAAGTCGGGATAACATAGGAGGCAAGGGCTTTCCGATTCAAAGAGCAGTATTTCTCTTTTTCGGTTTCATTTAAAAAATCAAGAGAGGCGATGCGGCTGTCAAAAGTGGTAAACAGAATATTCTGATCGCCGGTCTTAAGAAAAGCATCGCACTGGTCGATCACGCCCTGAGCGACAGAAGCATCCATGAAAAGTCCGGCAGCTGATTTGGCACGTTCAAACTGCAGAATGCTGTCATAGTATTCCGGAAGCCCGGAAAGAAGAGCCAGATACGTTTCAATATCTTTTTTATTATGAAAACTGTATTCTGCAAGCAGAACCGGCAGCTGTGCCTGTGTGCCGAGAGACGGACCGAGCGGCTCATCGTAAAGCAGGTATTTTTCACCCTCTGCCTGTAACGAAAAAGCACTTGTTAAAATATCATAAGTGAGACGGTTTTTTGTGGAAAGCCAGTCTTTGGGAAACTTGAAAAGTTTTTCCAGATAAATATTCTGCTGTGAAAAAGAATCTGCGAGAACTTCCGGGTTCATGGAACCAAACGAAACATCCGGATCAGAAAGATTTAAAATTTCCGGGTTTTCCAGTGTATAGTGCAGATTTAAAGTATTTTCTGTAATTTCATTTCGAAAGACCGTATCACAGAAAGCGACAAAAGAATGATTGATTTCATAATAAAAAACAGAACAAAAGAGAAAGATAAGAGCAGGAAGAAAAGCAAGCAGAAGTTTGTGCCTGCGAAGTCTGGAAAGAAAGGAGGACATAGGCAGATACCTGAACTGTTTTTTACAGTGTACGTGCAGAAGGGAAAAAATATGTGCCATTAAGAAGCAATCTTTACAAACCATATCTGCTGTGATACAGTTATGAAAAAACAGGCAGGTGGTAAGAAATGAAGAGTTCAAAAAATGTCATCCTGATCGGCATGCCGGGTTCAGGAAAAAGCACCGTTGGTGTTGTGCTTGCAAAAGTACTGGGATATCGTTTTATTGATTCCGACCTGGAGATCCAGAGTCAGGAAGGAAAGAGGCTTCCGGAACTGATCGAAGAATTTGGTACGGAAGGATTTCTTGATATTGAAGCACGCGTCAATGCTTCCATTGAGGCAGAAAGATGCGTGATCGCAACCGGCGGAAGTGTTGTATACAGAGATTCTGCGATGCAGCATTTAAAAGAGATCGGAACGGTCGTTTATCTGAAACTGACCTGCGAGGAGCTGGAGGAGCGACTCGGTGACCTGCGGTGCAGAGGTGTCGCACTTCAGGAAGGCCAGACCTTGCAGAGCCTTTATGAAGAACGCATTCCACTTTATGAAAAATATGCTGATATCACCGTCGATGAAACGAACATGAGCGTGGAAGAGACGATGGAACAGGTGGTTTTGCGATATCGGAGCAGAAAATAGCGGTTGTTACAAGAATGTTACGGAGAATATAGCTAAAATCCACGGTTCCTGAAATGTATCTTCGTTGCTTTTTACTGAAATCTTAATTTTTGTTTACAAACACCAAGTTTGTGGTATAATAAAAATTATGATGTTAGGGGAATCGCTTTTTGTCCTCGGCACATATTCGCAGGTGTTTACGTCATTTCCGGACGTTTACAGAATTTCGTTAAAAAGTAAAAAAAGCAATTTGAAAAATGATGATAATGATGCAGAGCGGTAACGGATGCATCAGAGATAGAGAGTATATTTTAATAATAGAGGTGTCTATGGAACAGTATGTAATTAAAGGCGGCAATCCCCTGGTGGGCGAAGTTGAAATCGGCGGAGCGAAAAATGCGGCACTTGGTATTTTGGCAGCGGCGATTATGACAGATGAGACCGTGGTAATCGATAATCTTCCGGATGTCCAGGATATCAATGTCCTGCTCGAGGCGATCAGTGTGATCGGAGCCAGAGTTGACAGGATCAGCCGTCATAAAGTGGCTATCAATGGTTCTATGATCGGTCAGGTAAGTGTAGATTACGAGTTTATTAAGAAAATCAGAGCTTCCTACTATCTGTTGGGAGCACTTCTTGGAAAATATAAAAGAGCAGAAGTACCGCTTCCGGGCGGATGCAACATCGGCAGCAGACCGATCGACCTGCATCTGAAAGGATTCAAAGCACTGGGAGCGACAACGAGTATCCGAAACGGTTCCATCGTTGCAGAGGCAGAAAAGCTGAAAGGAACACATATTTATTTAGATATGGTTTCCGTAGGTGCGACGATCAACATCATGATGGCAGCATCTATGGCAGAGGGATACACGATCATCGAGAATTCAGCACGTGAGCCGCACGTTGTCGATGTGGCGAACTTCCTGAACAGCATGGGTGCCAATATCAAAGGTGCCGGTACCGATGTGATCCGTATCCGCGGTGTTCAGAAGCTTCACAGGGCAGAGTATTCCATTATTCCTGACCAGATCGAAGCCGGAACCTTTATGTTTGCAGCAGCAGCGACCAGAGGCGATGTCATGGTTAAAAATGTCATCCCGAAACATCTGGAAGCAACTACAGCAAAGCTTGAAGAAATCGGATGTGAGGTTGAGGAATTTGATGATGCAGTACGTGTTCGTGCAGGCAAGAGACTTCACCGCACACATGTAAAGACTCTTCCTTATCCGGGATATCCTACTGATATGCAGCCACAGATCGCTGTGACACTTACACTGGCCGAAGGTACAAGTATTGTTACAGAGAGTATTTTCGAAAACCGTTTCAAATACGCGGACGAGCTTTCCAGAATGGGAGCCAACATCAAGGTTGAAGGCAATTCCGCAATCATTGACGGCGTAAAGAAACTAACAGGAGCAAGAGTCAGTGCACCGGATCTTCGGGCTGGAGCAGCGCTTGTTATTGCCGGTCTTGCAGCAGACGGTATTACGGTTGTAGATGATATTGTATATATCCAGAGAGGATATGAGAATTTTGAGGAGAAACTGAGAAGCCTCGGTGCTGAGATCGAGAAGGTTTCCAGCGAGAAAGAAATCCAGAAATTCCGTCTTCGCGTAGGATGATAAAAATTGTCACTTCTTATACTTGACAATTATATAAAATGAGTATATTGTATGTACTGCAATATCAACTAAGAATAACTAAATAAAACGGCCTTTTATTCAGAGTGGTGGAGATACAAAGGATCTGAGAAGCCACGGCAACCCCTTTATGTATGAGGAAGGTGCCAACCTGAGCGAGACATCGAACAATAAGAGGATTGAAATAAATTTCAAGACAGTCCTGTTGTTGGGGCTGTCTTATTTTGTTATTGAAGGATTGTGGGATTTACAAAGTAACGGAACAATCCGTAGAACATTTAACTGGTTATTTACAGAAAGAGGTTAACAATGGAGAAAGAAAAAATTTTATTTACTTCTGAATCAGTAACAGAAGGCCATCCGGACAAAATGTGCGATGCCATTTCTGATGCGATTCTTGACGCAATCATGAAAGAAGACCCGATGGGACGTGTTGCATGCGAGACAGCAACAACAACAGGTCTTGTACTTGTAATGGGTGAGATCACAACAAGTGCTTATGTTGACATCCAGAAAATCGTAAGAGATACCGTAAGAGAAATCGGCTATACACGTGGAAAATACGGTTTTGATGCAGAAACATGTGCAGTTATCACAGCAATCGATGAGCAGTCCACAGACATCGCAATGGGAGTTGATAAAGCTCTGGAAGCAAAAATGGGTGAAGACGAGATCGATGCGATCGGTGCCGGAGACCAGGGTATGATGTTTGGATATGCTTCCAATGAAACAGAAGAATATATGCCATATCCGATCAATATGGCACACAAACTTGCACGTCAGCTGACAAAAGTCCGCAAAGATGGAACTCTGCCATACTTAAGACCAGACGGAAAAACACAGGTAACTGTTGAATATAACGAAGAAGGAAAACCGATCCGTATCGATGCAGTTGTATGCTCTACACAGCATGATCCTGAAGTTACACAGGAACAGATTCATGAAGATATCAAAAAATATGTATTCGATGAAATCATTCCTGCTGATATGGTTGATGACGAGACAAAATATTTCATCAATCCTACAGGACGTTTTGTAATCGGTGGACCTCATGGTGACAGTGGACTTACAGGTCGTAAGATCATCGTTGATACTTACGGTGGAGCAGGACGTCATGGCGGCGGTGCTTTCTCTGGTAAAGACTGCACAAAAGTTGACCGTTCCGCAGCTTATGCAGCACGTTATGTTGCAAAGAATATTGTTGCAGCAGGACTGGCTGACAAATGTGAAATCCAGCTTTCTTATGCAATCGGTGTAGCAAAACCTACTTCCATCAATGTGAACACATTTGGAACAGGCAAACTTTCCGATACAAAACTAGTTGAGATCATTCGTGACAACTTCGATCTTCGTCCGGCAGGAATCATCCGTATGCTTGACCTGAGAAGACCAATCTACAAACAGACTGCTGCTTACGGACATTTCGGACGTACAGATGTAGATCTTCCATGGGAAAAACTGGACAAAGTCGAAAATCTTAAGAAATATCTGTAAAATACACAACGGTTTTCAAAACTACCGTTTTTTCATGGATTTTATAGAAAATTTAGAGATAAGAATATAGTGATATGATATAATGAACGCATATATAGCGAAGAAGAACTTCGGTATTGTGCGTTCATTTTTTGCTTAAGAAGCAATTATAAGTTTTACAGAAACGAGGGAATTTCATGAAACTGAAAAACAGAATCATTGTGGGATTCATGATGGTAATATTGGTACCGCTTCTTTTATTTGCTGCTGCCCTGTTTGGAATCAGTGAGACACAGCACAGGAATGCAGCCAATAGTGAATCTGCGCAGGAGACATCCTATGATATTACAATTTCCGATACGGGAAGCAGTCAGGCAAGAATCCAGATCATGACGAAGGATCTTTTTTTTACTGCTTTTATCATTCTTATCTTCACAGGCGTTTCTGTGGGTCTGTGGATATACAGAAGTGTGGCGGCACCGCTGGTCAAACTGCGAAAGGCGACGCAGAATATCAAGGAAGGAAATCTGGATTTTGTTCTGGATGTCGAGGGAACCGATGAATTTTCGGAGCTTTGCCGGGATTTTGAAGAGATGCGCCGCAGGCTGAAAGAATCAGCAGAAGAAAAAATCGCCATGGATAAAGAAAATAAAGAATTGATCAGCAACATTTCCCATGACCTCAAGACTCCGATCACAGCGGTGAAGGGATATGTAGAAGGAATCATGGATGGTGTGGCAGATACACCGGAGAAGATGGACCGCTATGTCCGGACGATTTACAATAAGACCAATGAGATGGATCATCTGATCAATGAGCTGACGTTCTATTCTAAGATTGATACGAACCGTATCCCATATACGTTCAGTAAGCTGAATGTAGAAGATTATTTTTCTGACTGTGCGGAGGAAGTTGGACTGGAACTGGAAACAAGAGGAATCCAGCTCTGTTATGCAAATTATGTAGATAAAGATGTGCTTGTAATTGCAGATGGCGAACAGATACGAAGAGTGATTCATAATATCATCAGCAATGCCATTAAATATATGGATAAGCAGAACGGAATGAAGGGCATTATACAGATAAGAGTAAAAGATGTCGGAGATTTCGTGCAGGTTGAGATTGAGGATAATGGCAAGGGAATTGCGGCCAAAGATCTGCCGTATATTTTTGACCGTTTCTACAGGACGGATGTTTCACGTAATTCATCCAAGGGAGGAAGCGGAATCGGTCTTTCTATCGTTCGTAAGATTATGGAGGATCATGGTGGCAAAGTGTGGGCAACCAGTCGGGAAGGAATCGGAACGATCATGTACTTTGTTTTGAGAAAATATCAGGAGGTACCTATGAAATGAGTAAAATACTGATCATCGAAGATGAAGAAGCAATTGCAGATCTGGAGAAGGATTATCTGGAACTTTCCGGATTTGAAGTAGAGATAGCAAACAGAGGAGATGTGGGCCTTGAAAAAGCACTCAATGAAGATTATGATCTTATTATCCTGGATCTGATGCTTCCGGAAGTAGATGGGTTTGATATATGCCGTCAGGTACGTCAGGAGAAAAATATCCCGATCATTATGGTATCTGCAAAGAAAGATGATATTGATAAGATCCGTGGACTCGGTCTTGGCGCGGATGATTATATGACCAAGCCATTCAGTCCGAGTGAACTGGTGGCCAGAGTAAAAGCACATATGGAGCGATACAACAGACTGGTAGGTTCCAGTGTGGTAAAGAATGATATTATTGAAATCCGTGGCATCAAGATAGACAAGACTGCGAGACGTATCTGGGTAAACGGAGAAGAAAAAACATTTACGACCAAGGAATTTGATCTCCTTACTTTTCTGGCAGAGAACCCGAACCGCGTATTTACAAAAGCAGAACTGTTCCGCCAGATCTGGGATATGGAATCTGTAGGAGATATTGCAACTGTCACGGTTCATATCAAGAAGATCCGTGAAAAAATCGAATTCAATACAGCGAAGCCTCAGTATATAGAGACTATATGGGGAGTAGGTTATCGCTTCAAGGTATAACAGACATGGAGAATCTTTAATGGAGAGATTATACAGAAAATTAGAAGAATACAGCCGCGCTGATTACTATCCGTTTCACATGCCGGGGCACAAAAGAAATTCCGCATCTGTCAGAGGGGAGTTCCCTCTTGAAAGAGATATCACTGAGATAGAAGGCTTTGATAATCTCCATCATCCGGAAGACCTTCTTCTGGAGGCACAACAGAATGTGGCGAAACTGTATGGGACCAGGGAGAGCTTTTACAGTGTTAATGGAAGTACCGCAGCACTTCTTGCGGCAATCTCAGCGGCGGTTCCGAGGAATGGACAGATCCTTGTTGCAAGAAACTGCCACAAAGCAGTGTATCATGCCATCTATCTTAGAAATTTGAAACCTGCCTATATTTATCCACAGATGGACAGTGAGTGGTGGATAAACGGCGGAATTTTTCCGGACAAAGTGGAAAGATGTCTGGCTGAGAATCCGGAGATACAGGCGGTACTGATCACTTCACCTACGTATGACGGTGTTGTCTCAGATGTAAAAGAGATTGCAGAGATCGCACATAAATATGGAGTGCCGCTGATCGTAGATGAAGCACATGGAGCACATTTTCATTTTTCAAATTATTTTCCGGCTTCGGCAGCAGAACTTGGGGCAGATCTCGTGATCCAGAGTTTTCACAAGACACTGCCGGCCATGACACAGACTGCCGTACTTCATAACTGTAGCGACCGCGTTGACAGCAGGCTGATCCGCAGATTTATGGGAATCTATCAAACCAGCAGCCCGTCGTATATTCTGATGGCAAGTATCGATGCCTGTATGGATACGATGGCAGCAGAAGGAAAACAGATGTTCCGTGATTTCACCAGAATACTGGAACAGACAAGAAAGAGACTTTCCGTGTGCAAATATATCCGCCTGGTAGATCCGGTCAAAGGAAAGAATGGAGTCTTCGATTATGACCGTTCCAAACTGGTCTTTTCTACCAGAGCTTCTTTACTGTCAGGAAGTGACCTGTATCATATCCTTCTTGACCGCTACCATATTCAGATGGAAATGGAGTCCGAAAATTATGTGCTCGCTATTGCATCAGTAGGAGACCGTGAAGAAGGTTTTGAGCGATTGTGTCAGGCAATCGAAGAACTGGATCAGGAACAGGCAGACCTGATAAAAGCAGGAATACCGGCAGAAGAAAATAAAAAACTGGACACCAGATCCATGCATTTTGTACTGACGCAGATGATGTCTATGGCAGATGCCATGGAAGCACCGACAGAAAAATGTCCGCTGGAAGAAAGCATCGGCAGAATTTCAGCAGAATTTGCTTATCTGTATCCACCGGGAATTCCGCTGATCACTCCGGGAGAACAGATTACTGGACAATTTATCCGTAATATGAGAATATACATGGATAAGGGGTTATATCTGCAGGGACTGGAAGACTATACAAATAAGACGATCCTTGTGGTAGAACAACAGCCCCAGAGTACAAAGGAGCAAGACGAAGAAATTCATGGGTAAGATTTTTTATATTATGGGTAAAAGTGCCTCTGGAAAAGATAAAATATATTCCAGACTGGCCGGTAATAAAGAACTGGATCTGAAAAAACTGATCCTGTATACAACAAGACCGGTACGTGACGGAGAAAAAGATGGTGTACAGTATTATTTTACAGACGAGCGCAGACTGCAGGAGTTTGAGACAGCGGGAAAGGTAATCGAATCCCGTGCCTACAATACCGTTTATGGAATATGGACTTATTTTACAGCGGACGACGGACAGATCGACCTGAACAGTGGGAATTATCTTGGAATCGGAACGCTGGAATCTTTTCAGAAGATGAAATGTTATTACGGAAAAGAATCCGTCATACCTGTTTATATTGAAGTAGAAGATGGCGAACGTCTGATCCGCGCGATCAGAAGAGAACAGGAACAGGAAACACCGAAATACAAAGAACTCTGCAGGCGTTTTCTTGCAGATGAAGAGGATTTCTCTGAAGAAAAAATAAAAGAGGCAGATATACAGAAGAGATTTGTTAATGATGATTTGGATTTATGTGTCGAAAATATTATAAAATATATAAATTCCATGTCATAGTTAAAAATAGTTTTGAATGGCTAATAAAGTATGGTATAATGACTCTATAGCGAACAAAGATTCGTATATGAAACTATAAACAAGAGAGGTGATTCTGAATGGTCAGTTTCAATAATATTATCGGACACGAGGAAATTATCCGGCATCTCCAAAATGCCATGAAGACGGGAAAAGTTTCCCATTCATATATTTTTACAGGCAGACCCGGATCCGGCAAGAAGCTTCTTGCAACCACATATGCGATGACACTGCAGTGTGAAGCCGGTGGAACAGAGCCATGTCAGAAATGTGACTCCTGTAAGAAGGCGCTGGGCAAGAATCATCCGGACATCATTATGGTCAATCATGAGAAACCTGGTACAATCTCTATTGATGAGATCCGGGAACAGGTGATCCACGATGTTGCGATTAAGCCATACAGCAGTCCGCACAAGATTTACATTATTCCTGATGCGGAGATGATGACGGTACAGGCACAGAATGCTCTTCTCAAAACAATAGAAGAACCACCGGAATATGCAGTGATCATGCTGCTGACCAGCAATGTGGATGCACTTCTGCCGACGATCCAGTCCAGATGTGTGCGTCTGGATCTGAAGGTGGTTGATGACAGCCTTGTTAAGAAATACCTGATGGAACGGCTTCATGTGCCGGATTATCAGGCAGAGATAGATGCTTCCTTTGCACAGGGAAGTATTGGCAGAGCCAAAGAAGCTGCTACATCAGAAGAGTTTTCCAGAATGACGGAGAAAGCCCTGAAGATTCTCAAGTATGTAAATACGATGGAAGTATATGAACTGTCCGATGAGATCAAGGCACTTTCTGATGAAAAGCAGAATATCAGTGATTATCTGGATATTTTCCAGTTCTGGTTCAGGGATGTTCTTATGTTTAAGGCAACTCAGGAGGTTGACAACCTGGTATTTAAACAAGAAATCAATTATATAAAGGAACAGGCGAGCCAGCGTTCCTATGAGAACCTGGAAAAGATTCTGGAAGCACTGGAAAAAACAAAAGTAAGGCTTCGTGCAAACGTTAATTTTGAACTTGCACTTGAACTTCTGTTCCTGACAATCAGGGAGAGATAGAATGACAAAAATTGTTGGTATAAGATTCAGAAATGTCGGAAAGATTTATTATTTTGATCCGAAAAACTATAAAATGAAGATCGGTGATCATGTGATCGTAGAGACTGCCCGCGGTGTGGAGTTCGGACGAGTTGTACTCGGACCGAAAGAAGTGGGTGAGGATGAGGTGGTCCATCCGCTGAAAGAAGTCCTTCGCGTTGCCACACAGGCAGATGAGGACAGGGAGAAACAGAACCGCCTGAAAGAAAAAGAGGCATTTAAAATCTGCCAGAAAAAAATCCGCGAACATGGTCTGGAAATGAAACTGATCGATGCGGAGTATACATTTGATAATAACAAAGTGCTGTTCTATTTTACAGCAGATGGAAGAATTGATTTCCGTCAGCTGGTCAAGGACCTGGCAGCTATCTTTAAGACAAGAATCGAACTTCGCCAGATCGGAGTAAGAGATGAGACTAAGATTCTTGGGGGAATCGGCATCTGCGGCAGACAGCTTTGCTGTCACACCTATCTTTCCGAGTTTGCACCTGTGTCTATCAAGATGGCAAAAGAGCAGAATCTGTCACTGAACCAGACCAAGATTTCCGGTGTCTGCGGCAGATTGATGTGTTGTCTCAAGAATGAGCAGGAAACCTACGAAGCACTGAACAAGAGCCTTCCAGGAACCGGAGATACGGTTACTCTTCCGGATGGATTACAGGGAATTGTACACAGTGTAAATGTTCTCAGACAGAGAGTCAAAGTAATCGTGGAAGTCAATGATGAAAAGGAGATTCAGGAATATCCGGTAGGAGAACTGAAATTCCGGTCACGCAAGAAAAAAGCAAAGAACACTGACAAAGAAACAAGGGACATTGAGTAAAAAGAAGGAGATTCTAAATCCCATGGAAAAAAATCCGCAGAATGATCTGGTATATCCGGGAGAACGGGTTGATGATCTTCAGAATGGTTTGTATGTGATACAGAATCCGGAAAAGTTCTGCTTCGGAATGGACGCAGTTCTGTTATCTGGATTTGCAGATATCCGACAGAATGAAAAGGTTCTGGATATGGGAACCGGAACGGGAATCATTCCTTTTCTGCTGAAAGCCAAAGACAAGGGTTCACATCTGACAGGACTTGAGATCCAGGAAGAATGTGCAGATATGGCGAGACGAAGCGTATCGTACAATCATCTGGAAGCTGATATTGATATCGTATGCGGAGACATAAAGGAAGCTGCTGAAATTTTTGGAGCAGCTTCTTTTCATGCAGTGACAAGCAATCCGCCCTATATGATCGGACAGCATGGTCTGCAGAACCCATACATGGCAAAAGCAATTGCAAGACATGAGATTCTCTGTACACTGGAAGATGTAGTGAGCCAGGCAGCAGCAGTGCTGAAAGACAGAGGACGTTTTTATATGGTCCACAGACCTTTCCGTCTGGCAGAAATCTTTCAGGTTCTCATGAAATATAAACTGGAACCCAAGAGAATGCAGCTGGTGTACCCGTACATAGATCGTGAACCCAATATGGTTCTGATCGAAGCACGAAAAGGTGGAAATTCCAGAATAACGGTGGAGCGACCATTGATCGTCTATGAGAAACCAGGTGTTTATACCAGTGATATTCTTGAAATATACGGAAGAGTATAAAAGAATCAAATAATCTGAGAGAAAGGGGATTCCCGGATGAGTGGAAAATTATATCTTTGTGCAACCCCAATCGGAAATCTGGAAGATATTACACTTCGAGTACTCCGCACATTGAAGGAAGTGGATCTGATCGCGGCAGAAGATACCCGAAACAGTATTAAACTGCTGAATCATTTTGAAATCAAAACACCGATGACCAGTTATCACGAATATAACAAGATTGAAAAAGCATATACACTGATCGAGAAGATGCAGAACGGTATGAATATCGCACTGATCACGGATGCGGGCACACCGGGAATTTCGGATCCGGGTGAAGAACTGGCTGCGATGTGTTATGAGGCCGGAATCGAAGTAACATCCCTTCCGGGTCCGGCAGCATGCATTACCGCGCTTACATTATCAGGACTTCCTACCAGACGGTTTGCTTTTGAAGCATTTCTTCCGATGGACAAAAAAGAGCGCAAAGAAGTTCTGGAAGAGCTTGTCAATGAGACCCGGACGATCATTTTGTATGAGGCTCCGCATAAACTTGTAAGGACACTGCGAGATCTGAGGGAAACCCTTGGAAACCGCAGAATGACACTTTGCAGAGAACTGACCAAGAAGCATGAGACAGCCTTCCATTCAACGATTGATGACCTGCTTGCTTATTATGAGAAAGAGAAGCCACTTGGGGAATGTGTCCTGGTTATCGAGGGCAAAAGCCGTCAGGAACTGAAAGAAGAAGCAGCTGCCTCGTGGGAAGAGATTTCCATAGAAGAACATATGGAAATTTATGAAAAAAAGGGAATGTCCCGTAAAGATGCCATGAAGCAGGTCGCGAAAGACCGCGGTGTATCAAAAAGAGACATATATAGCTATTTGATGAAATAGAGATGCAATAAAGATGCCCACCAGCGAATTTGAGAAGAAAATTCACCGGTGGGCATTTTTGATTTGTTGTTTTGGGAGCTACAGATGCCTGGTCGGGGTCGGAAGCATCTGCAACTTGCTGGAATTGGATTTGCAGATGCCTGGTCAGGGTTGGAAGCATCTGCAACTTGTTGGAATTGGATTTGCAGATGCCTATTACCAAGTTGATATTAAGAATCCTACAACAATTGAGGTGGGATTGTTTTTTTATGTCGAAAAAGAGCAAAATGTTCTTGTAGATAAATAGAGCATATTGTGCTAAAATATAACAAAGCATCACATTTCTTTTTGTTCTTTACAGAAAACTGTATCTTATTATCTTTGGCCGTTCGGCCGTAACAGAGAAATCTCATGCTTTAACAAAAAACAGGCAGGAGGTTTCACTGAGAAGTTACAGAGATCCCTCCTGCAAATAAGGAGGAATCATATGGGACAGAAAGACACCGTCACGAAGGATTACATAAGAAATGCAGAAGTGTTTGCGGATGCGTTCAACTATCTGCTGTATGAAGGTGAAAAAATCATCATGCCGGAAAGTCTTCATGAACTGGATCCGGCAGCAACCGCAGTCGTCTATGGTGATGATCTGAAGGCAGAACCGGTGCAGAGGTACAGGGACAGCCTGAAGTATATGACAGCCATGGAAAGAGACGATGTAGTGTACATGATTCTCGGGATAGAAAACCAGTCACACGTGCATTATGCGATGCCTGTGAAAAATATGCTGTACGATGCCATGGAGTACGCAAACCAGGTAAGAAAAACTTCTGTGAGATACAGAAAAGAGAAGAGCACAGGAAATACGAAATCGGAAAAAAATAATTCAGGAAAAACAAGCTCAGGAGAATTTCTGACTGGATTCAGCAGAAGCGATGAATTGATCCCGGTGGTTACGCTGGTGATATATTTTGGAACGGAGGCATGGGACGGCCCGCGGAGTCTTTACGAGATGTTCGGCGTGGAAAACAAGAAAATACTGCCTTTTGTTCCAGATTACAGGATTAATCTGATAGCTCCGGAGGAAATGTCCGAACAGGAAATCAACCGTTTTCACACAGATCTGCGGGAAGTACTGTTGTATATCAAATATTCGAAGGAAAAAGAAAAACTGGTTGACCTGATCCAAACCGATGACGGATTTCAGAACATGAAGACAGAAACGGTAGTCATGCTGAATACACTTACTAACTCAAAACTGAAATTCAATGAAGAAAAGGAGGAAACAAGTATGTGTCTTGCAATTGATGAATTACGGGAGGAAGCAAAACAGGAGGGAATTGAATTTGGACGAAGAGAGTTGATTGAGAAAATGCTTATGAATCATGAAACTATGGACAAGATAAAAGAGTATACCGGTTATACTCAGGAAAAAATAGATGAGATAGCAAAGGAATTATCTGCTAGATAGAGCTTAAAAGACTGTTGTTATTAGCGGATTGAATAATAATAACAGTCTTTTTTTGTGTATTTTGGTGGTAGAACTTTAACGTATTGAATGATATGCTAAATAAGGATAAGTCTAATCAAAATGAAAAGACAAGAAACAGAGCACAATATCTGTTGAAGGAGAAAAGTATGAAAAATATACTGAAAGTTCGAATGTTAGGTGGATTTACACTGGAATATAAAGGAAAAGAACTGGTCCTGGACCGTAACAATGTATCAAAGACCACACAGCTGTTTCAATTATTACTTCTACATACACAGGATGGAGGAATCTCCAAAGCAGCACTCATCGATGCCCTGTATGGCCGAAGCGATGTCGAAAATAAAAACGGCAGCCTCAACAACACAATATTCAGGCTCCGAAAGCAGCTCACCGCAGCGGGGCTTCCGGAAAGCAGTTACATCAATATAAATGGTGGAATGTGTACCTGGGACCCGGATATCGAAACTTCAGTAGACGTATGCGACTTCAAGCAGACGATCGAATCAGCACGTCACGAAAAATCCCAAAAGACCAAAATGGAAATCTACGCCAAAGCATGGAAACTCTACACCGGAGAATTCCTCCCGGATATGATGGGCGAGGACTGGGCGGCAGTCGAAAACATCGCATGTCGAGATATGTATTTCGACTGTGTCGAAGAACTGTGCCACTACCTGAAAACCGAAGAAAAATTCGAAGAACTCTACCGTGTCGCACACAGCGCAGCCGAAATCTACCCATTCTATGACTGGCAGATATGGGAAATCGACAGCCTCATCGGAATGTCCCGCTACAAAGACGGCCTCGATGTCTACAAAAGAACAACCAAGCTGATGTTCGACGAACTCGGCCTGTCACCATCCGCCGGAATGCTCGAGCGATTCAAACTTATGGGAGAGCGAACCTCACAGGCAGCAGGCGCAATCGAAGACATCAAGTACCGCCTCCGCGAAAAAGAATCCATCGAAGGCGCTTACTACTGCACCTATCCAAGCTTTGTGGACGTTTACCACGTGTTCGGCCGCATGATGGAACGAACCGGCATGTCCGTATTCCTGATGCTCTGCACCCTGAACTTTATAAATATCGAGACAGACGACGAAAATCAGAAATACTATTCAGAACTTCTCCGCGAGTCCATTCAGAAAGCAGTCCGTAAAGGCGATTTTTACACCCGATACAACATCCAGCAGTATCTCGTAATGCTGATAGGGATAACCCAGGAAAACTGCACACTCGTATCAAAACGAATCAACAAAGAATTCAACAAAAGACTCACCCGCCGCAAGAACGTATCAATCGACTACTACGTTGCTTCACTCGGTGAGGTCTGCAACGACTAAAACAAACAACATTAATAATTAATATAGAAGTAAAACTATTCAGCCCGGAGATCCCCTCCGGGTTTTTTTGCGCCCGGAAATCTCCCGTCCCCCCAAAATCTCAGCCCCCCTCGCAAATTATCAGAAACATTGTCGAAAAAATATGAAAAAATGTTCAAAAAGCAGAATCACGAAACAGTTGAAGAAATACCCCCGATGCTATAATAAAAATACTCTGAAATAAGTGAGTGTTATCGTGTGATTAAAAATAAAAATACAGTGATCGGATCTTGACGGAGGAAGCAGAGCAGATGGAAAAAGACAAAAAAAAACATACAGGGACATTTGTAGTACATGTGAGTCACTGTGACAATGCCACATGGCAGGGCGAAGTGACCTGGGCGGAAGCCAATAAAAAGAAAAGTTTTAGGAGTGCACTTGAACTGATCAGATTGATTGATGGAGCACTGGAGGTGGATGAATGATGAAAGAAAAGCTCAACGTTTCTGCTTCCAATATCGTGAATGTCTGCATAGACAACATAGACGGAGTAGAAAGGTCCGGAAGATTTTACTGTTATTACAGTAAAGATCCTATATTCTTCCGAAGTATTCATGAACTCTTCCGCTATATGGAGCGATTCATGAACGAGCTGAACTTTCCTCAGTCATCAACAGAGCTGCGGACATACGAAGACAAACAGCAGAAACCAGCAAATGAAAAAAGAATCTCTTTTACAGAGGTCAGCAACCGCGAACAGATCCTTGAACAGAGAGGAAGCATAGACACCCTGGCTGTATATGTCAGATACCGTCAGAACGCTACATGGCAGGGAAGTGTCTATCATATGAAAAACAACGAGCGGGAAGATTTCAACAGCGAGCTCGATTTACTCAAAATAATAGAAAATTGTCAAAATAGTACTAAAAATGTTGCTGAAAGCGGCTGACGAAATAGGTGACGAAACAGTTCACCTGTTATAATGTCGTTAAATCTTAAATAAGTTGTACGTGAAGCAGTTAACGATAATTTTTTTATTATCATCATGCATATAATAGGGGATGTTAATATGAAAAGAGAAAATAATAAAAAATTCAAAAAAAGGAAACGGAATCAGAACAGAAGCCTGACATGTCGGGTGCTCAGTATGATGTTTGCAATCGTGCTGTTCTGCTCCACTGTATTAATAAATACAGACTATGTATCTCAGGCAAGCTCCTTCGATGACATGGTAGACATGGTAGAAGTTGAGGAGGATTCCGCAGCAGCTGATACATCCGAAGATACAGGAGACGATCTCGGCACAGATGTGAATTTTGAATCGGAATCGGAAGAGGGTTCGGCCGAAACATACAGCGAATCTGATGATTTCGGTTCCAGCGATGCCGACTTCTCATCAGGCGAGAACATGTTCACAGATGGAACATCCGAGAGCAGCGCTCCAGCTGAAGAAGCAGCACAGCCTGTAAGCTGTATCGTAAAGCTTAAAAATGAAACAATCGAGGTCAAGGCCGAAGCTCCTGCAGGTGTCCTTCCAAACGGAACACAGATGATCGTCAAAGCAGTCGAGAACAACACCGAAGATGCCGAGCTGACAGACCAGTACAACAAACTGGCAGCCAAGATTACAGAGCAGCTTCAGAGCCAGGGCAAAAACCTCGACGGCTTCCTTGCTTACAACGTATCTTTTACAGATGCAGATGGCAACCCGGTTGAACCGTCCGACAAAGTTACTTACAGCTTTATTTATAAAGAAGCTTCTTCACCGGAACTGACAGACCCGGCAGCATCTACAGTGACAGCAGCCATGATCAGAACCAACAAAGAAACTTCCGAACTGGAACTGACAGAGCTCAAAGCCGAAGAGGACAAGCTTACAGTTGAAACAAATGAAAGCAGACAGCTCACAAAAGCAGCTTTCCAGTCAGCAGCTACCGCAGCATATACATTTGTATGGAGCAGCACACCGGCAGCAGATGATAATGAAAACACTGAGAATAAAGAAGAAAACGGTGAAGTAAATAACGAAGAAGTTAATACAGACACCAACACCGAAAATACCGAAGAGAACGAAGAAGAAACCAACACAGAGAATAATGTAGAAAACTCTGAGGAAGAACAGAATCCGGAAGAAGCACCGGATCAGGAACAGACCAAAATGATCCGCGTCATCGCAGACGAAGTTAATCTTCGCGTAACTCCTTCCACAGAAGCAGAAGTGATTGCAACCGTAGATACAGACACTCAGCTTCCACTTATTGAAACAGTAACTGATGAAGATGAATTCACCTGGTACAAAGTTTCCTACGAAGAAGCAGAAGCTTATGTAAGAAGCGATATGGCGGAAGTTGTTGAGACTGAAGAGCAGGGTACAGAAAACGAAGATGCAAATGAAGAAGAAGCAGACGTTCAGGTCGAAGACGAAGTAACCTACTCTCAGACAATCGGCAATGTGGTTGTAACTGCAACAGCTGCAAAAGATGTTCTTCCAGGAAATGCAGAGTTTGTTGTAACTCCTATCGTACAGGAAACAGACCCTGACCAGTACGCAGAAACAGAAACAAAGCTTAATGAAAAAGCTGAGGAAGATGGATACGAAATCGCAGGTTTCCTGGCATACGATATTTACTTCCAGGACAGTGAAGGAAATAAAATAGAACCAGTTGATGGTTCCGTAAAAGTTTCCATGCACTACACAGAACCATCCGTACCGGCAACCGTATCAGAAATCAGTGTCGTATCTGTTGATGAAGAAGTTAATGAAGAAAAAAATACAAATATTGATGTCATGCATTTTGTTGAAGATCAGAATGGTAAAGTTCAAGACGTTGTTAATATGACAGAACAGGGACAGGCAAACGTTGAAACTACTACAGATGGTGAAATTCAAAAAGCAGAATTCAATACAGAGAGTTTTTCAGTATTTACAATCACATGGAAAAGAAAAAGCGGAAATATAGAAGAATTTAACTTTGACAAAATAATACATTTGGTAAGACAGAATGGACAGAATGGACAGAATGGTAGTACATATACTGATTTGAAGAATTCAGTAAATGCAACAAATAGTCTGGTTCTGGAAACAGAAGATACTAACCCGGTTCTATACATGAGCACTATTACATCAAGTGGAATAAATAAAGAAATGTATCAACTTTATGAAAGTGAAACAACATATCGCTTTATAGGCGCATACATTGCAACAACATCAAGAGATGAATATAGTCTGGTAGATAGCAATAAAGTAACGAAACTTATGGGAAGAAAAGAAAAAGATTCCAATAGTGGAGTTATGAAGTATCAGTATAAAGGAGATACAACTTATAGAAACCTGGAAATTGGTCAGACTGTTATATTTGTTTATTCAAATGCAGAACTAACAAAAAAGGCAAACCTTTATTCAGAAAACGGAATAACGTTATATGCATCAGGACAATCAACAGTAAATTTGACAAATATAGATATCTTATATACAACAAGTGCAAATGATATAATTCCGACAAGTGTAAAAGACAGTGACAAGAGATTGAGCGGAAATAACTATACATATGAACGTACAGTTGTAGGAATCGGAGAAGAATCAGTTGAAGTCAAAGCCCTAAGACGGGAATCAAGTTCAAGTAATTCACCAATACAGTATAGTGAAGATGGTGAAAACTGGATGGATGTTGGAAGTAATCCTGTGAAATTTATTTATACAGCAGATGCTAAAGGAGAGGTTCCAAAAACAATAAAGACAGCTGATACTAGAAATCTTATCAATATCAGTATGGCAAATTATTCTGAAAACCAGAATTATCAAGGTTCTTTTCAATTTGGTAGCGCAGATTATACAGGAAGTGAAGCGGTAAAACAGAATTTAGTAGAAGGATATCTTAAGGATGGATATCCGGTATTAAAAAATGGTAATGGTACATCATTAAACGGCCTTTTTGATGGTACCTGGGATAAGGTTATACCACATACATATGTTACAGGATTGAATCATCTGTTTTCATATGATTCAAGGACAGGAACATATAGCTATGATAGCGATAAGAATTATGCATATTATGATATTGATAGTAGTAGGAATACGGAAAAGAATTTTATAGTATATGAGAGAAGTAAAGACAAAGGTGAGGGAAATCGTCACGTTGCTTCATTCATGCCATATTCTTCTTGGGATGATGGTGCATCTCAGAATAAATTTGCTTTTGGTATGATGATATCTTTTGAGTTCTTACAACCGAAAAATGGTAAAATTAATGGACAGGATATGGTATTTAGTTTCTCTGGTGATGATGATGTCTGGGTATTTATAGATAACAAATTGGTGCTTGATCTTGGAGGTGTCCATGAGAGGGCAACAGGAAGTATCAATTTTGCAAATGGTGAAGTATACGTAAATAACCAGTCAAATCCAACATTAGGGAGTGTATTTAATAGTGATAGTGATACATTTGCAGATTATACCAGTCATTCATTGAAACTCTTCTATATGGAGCGTGGACGAGGTGATTCAAACTGTTCAATTAAATTTAATCTTCCACCAAGACCAACGAATTCTATTGAAATAGTAAAAAGTCTTGCAAATTCAGATAAAGAAAAGTATACAAGTACTGATTTTCAGTTCAAAGCATATCTTGAAGATGAAGAAGACAGAAAGCAGGAGCCGGTTCAGTATAATGCAATTCCAGAAGGAACACCATACAGAGTTAAGAAAAATGATTCTCTTACAGATGAAGTAAGATATGTGGGAGCAAATAATATATTTACTTTAAAGGCAGGAGAATCAGCGGTATTCGAGGGGATTGATTCAGGACTCCAGTTCTATGCGGAAGAAGTTGGTATCCTTTCGGATCAATTTGATAAGGTTGACATTACAGACTGGGAAGTAACATATCACGATTTGAATGGAAAGCTAGTTGAAACATCCAACGGTAAGGTACCAGAGCAAACTGAAACTTACTTGGCACAAAGTGAAGAGAAAACTGCTGGTAATGCAGCAAGGGTAGAATTTAAAAACACCTGTAATGCAAAGAATTTGAACAAACTAAAGATTACCAAGCAGATGAATGGGTTATCTACTACAGATAAATTCAGCTTTGAAGTATATCTTACAGGACAGAATGGGCAGTTTATCCCTTATGATGGAAGATATGAAGTCATAAATAAAGCTGGCAAGTTTCTTAGAGAAGGAAATGCTAGTTCTCAGGGAATAATATCTGACGTAGCACCGGATGAGACGATTGTAATTGATCAACTTCTTTCAGGAACTGAGTTCAAGGTAAACGAAATTAAACCAGATGATTCAAAATATAAGGATCCGATAAAAAAAGTTGAAGATGGTTCATGTGATCGTGGTACAGTAACAGGTTCTGACGGAAAGATTGCTTTGGAAAAGGATGCTCATGTAATAATAACAAACACATTAAAAGTAGATCTGACAGTTAATAAAGTATGGTCAGATAGAGGTATAAAGCACAGTTCTATATATGCAGGACTTTATAAAGCGGATGGAACAGCATCAAGTTATGTTGAACTGAGTGAAAATAATAAATACAGTGATGTTTTTAGAAATGTGAGTTCATCTGATTTGGTTTATGAGCTTAGACCGGTAACAGTAAATGAAAATGCAGAATTTACAATCAATGGTAAAGGATATGTCAAAGTAGAAGCAAATAACATTATTGTGGCAAAAGCAAATAATACCGATACAAAATATAAAGTGTCTTATGATGAAAAAGCAGTATCAGAAGATGGAACAATGATTACTCAGACAATTACAAATACAAAGATTGTTACAAACTTGAATCTGATAAAAGTTGAAAAAAATAATAAAGAACATCTTCTGAAAAATGCAAAATTTGCACTTTATACAGCAAATGATGACTACACATATAAGGAAAGTAACCTAGTAACTGACAAGATCAAGACTGATTCGTATGGAAGAGCAACAGTGAATGAATTAGTTCCTGGAAAATATGTTCTGAAAGAAACAAAAGCACCAGATGGATATTCACTTTCTGCCAATGTATGGCAGGTTCTAGTAAATGATGATCAGTCAGTTGAAGTAAAATTAAATGGAGATGTTGTTAAAAGCAAGGATGGAGCATTTTTTATCGAAAACATTAAGCTCTACTCACTCCCATCAACTGGTGGTAGCGGAATTTACTGGTATATGATCGGCGGCATGGTACTTATGTCTGCAGCCGCATGGATCTTATATAAAAACAAATGCAGGGAGGTGCTGGGAAAATAATTGTAACGATTGATTTTTTCAGTGGCTCCTTGCCACAAAAAAACGTAATTATCCCGCATAAGGGAACAATAAAAAAAATGGGCAAAGCCCGATAATGAAAAGGAGACAAGATTATGAAGAAGATGAGAAAAATCTTTGCAGTGTTATTAACACTGGCCATGGTACTCGCAATGAGTATTCCAACATTTGCAGCACAACCTAATACAGCAACAATTACAGTTGACAAATTGACACCAAATGATAATACAACAGTGAGTATTTATCAGGTTGTTAAATTTAACGATGCGCAGAGTAAATGGGAAGTATCAGATTGGGTAGGAGAGGCATTAAAAAAGGATTCTACATTAGTTAATCTTGAAGTAGAACCAGCTGTAATTAATTATGAAGAGTTATATAAAAAATATTTACCAACAACACCTACTGCTACAAAAACTAAAATAAATGATTCAAGTGTTGATTTTACAGGACTCGAAGTGGGCGCATATTTAATAACAGCAAGTGGTAACACAACATCTTATACAGTAATGGGTGCTGCTACATATGATTATGGTGAAAACAATAATCTTATTAAACCGATTGATGCAAAGGTTAATGCAAAAGGTGAAAAATACACTGTTGTAAAGAGCTTAGTGAATACAAATCAGGCATTTGTAATGAAAGGCGATACAGTTGAGTTCAATATTGATACTGTATTTCCAAGTTATGATCCAAAAAATATAAATAGAACATTTACTATTAAAGATAAACCAACTGGTATGAAGATTACAGCAGTTGAAGTAACGGTTGGCGGAACACCGGTTGGGGCAGAGAACTATACAGTAACAGGCTTAAATGAAAAAAATACAGAAGTAACAGTTGCTTTCAAGGACACTTATATTGGAAAGAGCAATGAGCATGCAGCTCAAGCAGTTAGAGTTAAAGTAACGGCAGTAGTCACAAGTGATGATGGCTCTTATAAGAATGAGGCTACTAGCAATTATGATAGTGATCCGTCTGAAGTAATTGGACGTTCTGGTAGTCTTACAATTTACAAAACTACAAATGAAGAGAAGGTAGAAGATAGAAATCCATTGACAGGAGCTAAATTCTCAATTGTGAAGACTGTAGATGGTGAAGCGGATAAATCTCTTGAATTTGTAGAATTAGAAGCAGGTAAATATACTTTATACACAGAGGATACTGAAATTCCAGAAGGAAAAACAAAAGTAACTGAGGTCACTGTTGGTGCTGATGGAAAAGTTTTATTAAAAGGTCTTGGAGCAGGCACTTATAAGATTACTGAAACGCTTGCACCAGAAGGATATTCTATTAATAATAACATTCCTAATGCTAGAATATCAGCAGGTGAGAATAATGAGAATATTGAAATTAATGTTCCGGATAGCAAACTCTCCGCTCTTCCATCCACAGGTGGTATCGGTACTACAATCTTCACAATCGCTGGATGCCTGATCATGGTTACAGCAGCTGGCTTATTCTTTGCAAGCCGCAAAAGAACAAACAAATAATCATTCGTGATTGTTTATAACCAAGCAATATCGAATCCGGGGCATTTGCCCCGGATTCATAAAAAAATAATACAACAGCAAGGAGAGCTCGGATGAAAAAAAAAGCAGGCAATTTAGTAATTTGCATCATATTTTTAGCTGGTTTGTCCTTGCTGCTGTATCCCTTTGTAGCCAATCAATGGAATAACTACAGACAGAAACAGTTGATCAGTGGTTATGAGCAGGTGGTTTCTGAAAAGGAAGCAGCAGAAGGAATTGACTATGATGCAGAGCGTAAAAAAGCAGAAGACTATAACGAAGCCTTACTTCCATGTGTTCTTCCTGACTCTTTTGCACTTGCTGAGTCAAGTGGAGTAGATCCGGTCTATATGAATACACTGAACATTGCTGGTGATGAGATGATGGGAAGTGTGGAGATACCAAAAATCAATATCAAAATCCCGATCTACCACACAACGGAAGAAGAGGTTTTGAACAAGGGTGCAGGTCATCTGGAGGGAAGTTCTCTTCCGGTTGGTGGAGCAAATACACATGCTGTTATTTCTGCACACCGTGGACTTCCGAGTGCATCACTTTTTACAGATCTGGATCAGATGAAACCAGGAGATCATTTTCTGCTCCATGTATTAGATGAAACCTTATGTTATGAAGTAGACAAGATTTCGGTTGTAAAACCGGAAGATACGACTGCTCTTGCAGTGGAAGATGGGCAGGACTTAGTAACTCTTTTAACCTGTACTCCTTATGGAGTAAATACAGAACGACTTCTGGTTCGTGGTCACAGAGTACCTTATGTAGAAGAGGAAGTCAAAGAAGAGAAGACAGTGCTCAGTGGAAGCAGTCTTCACACAAATTATCTTCTTTGGGTATTTGTTGGTCTATCCGTTACCGCACTCTTTATTTTTGTGTTATACTTAAAGGAAACAAAGCTGAAGAGGCGAGCGAATAAAGGCGGTAAAAAATAGATTATGGCAAAAGAAAAGAAGAAAAAAGGTTCTATAGTTATTAATATATTTATCATATTACTTTTTCTCGTCGGTGCGGGTATCTTTACTTACCCAACGATCAGTAATTACTGGAACGAGTACCGAAATGCGCAGCTTGTAACCAAGTACAATGAATCCGTCAGTGATCTGTCGGATGACCAGTACGAAAAGCTCTGGCAGGAGGCTGAGGAATATAACGCGGAGCATAAGGTCAATACGATCGTAGATGCTTTTAACGAAGAGGATTATGTTCTCAGTCATCCTTACGATGAGGTCCTTGATCCAAATGGTGACGGGCTGATGGGAAGTATCGAGATCCCCAAGCTGAATCTGACGCTTGCTATCTACCATGGTCTCAGTACAGAGGTTCTGGAAAAGGGTGTCGGGCATGTTGAGGGAACAAGTCTTCCGATAGGTGGAGCGAGCACACATGCGGTGCTGGCGGGACACAGGGGACTTCCGAGTGCAAAGATTTTTACGGATCTTGACCAGATGAAGAATGGAGATATTTTTCTGATCCATGTTCTGGGAAAGACTCTTGCATACAAAGTAGATCAGATAAAAACGGTTCTTCCGGAGGAATCCAGTGAGCTGGATATCATCGAGGGAGAGGATCATGTGACGCTGGTAACCTGTACTCCTTATGGAGTCAACACTCACAGGCTTCTTATCAGGGGAATCCGGACAGAGTATGTTGAACCGGAGGAGGAAGCTGAGGAGACACCGATCCAGCAGATCGCAAAGGTTGATCCGGTGAAGATTATGATCATTGGTCTTGTAGCTATGGTCATAATGATCATCATTGTTTATATAGTTATTCGGCGCAAAAACCGAAAAACAGAAGAGAGTAGCCGCAAAGACGAATAGTGATCACAGAAAATAACAAGGAGGCCGATCGTGGTGAAACAGAAGAAAAAGAAATTTAAAATGTGGAATAAGCTTTTGGCTTTCCTGGGAATGTTTGTCATGTTGACAGGCTGCCTGGCAGGAACGGTTCAGGCAGGTTCTTACGAAGCCGGAAAGAAGGGAAGTCTTAATCTGACGGTGCAGCAGACGGATAAGGACGGCAAGACAACACCGCTGACAGGTGTCAAGTTAGAGCTTTACAGAGTTGCGGATGTTTCATTTGATGGAAATGTGCATTTTGTACTGACCAGCTCCATGTCATCTGCAGGATACGATTTTGATTCCTTCAAGAATGCAAGTGAATGGTATTCAGCAGCCG
>ENA-ORTG01000816-ORTG01000816.1-human-gut-metagenome-genome-assembly--contig:-NODE-816-length-31459-cov-4.062922_pt1 | contig 31459 bp, 37 predicted proteins | sample MGYA00241906_ERZ509176 | MGnify/ENA primary metagenome ERZ509176 (study PRJEB26280, sample SAMEA2338811) | human gut metagenome | biome: human gut; feature: human-associated habitat; material: faeces...
AACCCTCACAAACAGTGTCACCACCATTCGCAAGGGTTATTATCATTTCAGAAATTCAACACACTATTCGATTATGCGTTCATCTGTTTTGCCAACTTTTATTTACTGTTTTCTCAAATGCCCATTTTATAAGGCTTTCTACGCTTTCCTCAATTCTGCTCTTCCATTTTACCCAATTTCCCTTTGGGTAGAAACTTTTCATTCCCGTTGAAAGCAAATTTCTCTTATTTTGCTATGTTGGGTACTCTTTTATGCACACTGGGTAGAGTTTTTATTTTTCTGAACTTTCTGTTTTTCACTCACGCTACCAAACTTTGCTATTTCTTCTTCAAATTTTGTTTCTGTCACATGAGTATATATGTCAATCGTTGTACTGTAATGCTGATGTCCCATTAGCATTTGCACTACTTTAGCGTCCATTCCTTTTTCAAAGCACCTGCTACAAAATGTATGTCGGATTGCATGAGGATAAAGGTCTTTAAATTCTATCGGCTCTCTGTTTTCCTTTACCGCTTCTATTGCTTCTTGAAAATTGATTGCTTTTACTACTTTCTTAATTTCTTTTTCTGCTACATTCCGAATAACTGGACTTCCTAAAGAAGTGGTAAACACCAAGTTATCAAATTCTCCACTTGAACGCCAACGATTTCCATAGGCTTTTTTCTGCCTGTTCTGTTTTTCTTTTTGAGATAACAGAATTTCTTCTGTTTCTGCCATAAACGGAATACTTCTGTATGAATTATGTGTTTTAGGCTTTGTTAGTCGCATAGTCTTTACTCCATTTTCATATTGACAGGATAAAGACCTTTGAATGTTAATACATTTCTTATTCCAGTCTATATCTTCCCATTTCAGACCACCGACTTCCCCAATTCGCATACCCGTCAGAAACATAATGTAAAACATCTCTTTATACCAGTTATGCTCTACTTCCTGCAAAAACCTTGTTTGCTCTGCCATTGATAAGAAACGTCTTTCTGCTGTTTTATTTTCCCAAGGTACATTGATTTCAAAACATGGATTGATGTCTATAATACGATTATTCTTTGCAGACTCCAAACACTCCCGAACTCTGCCTAAAGCATCTCGCATACTGGAAGACGCTCTCCCCTGCTTATTCATATCGTTAATGACACGTTGAATATCCAAGTTCCGTATATCTGTCACTTTCATATTCCCTATTGCTTTTCCAAATGTATTATAATATTTGCTACGCATAGGAAACACGCTTGTTTCCTTGATATTAGGAATTTTATAATTTGCAAACCATTCCTCAAACCATTCATTCAGCGTTATTTTCTGACGTTTCATATCAATATTATTTCTTGCTTCTTCTTTTGCCTTTTCAAACAATATTTTTAATTTCTTCAAATCAACATCATACAAGTTAATGTCTATTCCGTTTATCTTTGCTCTTGCTTCGTATCTACCGTCCTTTCTTTGACGTAAACCTGTTCCTAATTCTTTTCCTTTTAAATCTTTACCCATAATCTCTACCCTTTCTATCAATCAAATATTTTGATAAATAAAAAGGGAACTTCTGTGATTTTAACCATATACTACTATAAGTTCGCCTCCTTTTCAATCAGAACTTCAATAACTTTTTGCTTGTTGCTCTAGCCATGTGTCTAATAATCTTCTGTTCGCATACCACCGATACCCAATCTTCATGGAAAACGGACAGTTTCTACTTTTCAAGAGTTCTCTTGTCTTTGTTTCTCCAAGTCCAAGATACTCACTTACTTCCTTTAAATTTAATAATGCTTTTTCTATACGATTATCCCCTTTCCTCTAATCTTCTTGCTTTTATGTAATCATCATACAACTGTTTCTGTGTGATATTCATTTCTCCATTTGCTACAAGATTACCGATATAATCCCTTTTCTCTATCTTTCCAACCTCTGCAAACAGTTTCAAAGACGGAGCAACATACTTTTCTAACCATTCCCACACCTTTTGTAAACTTTTCTTCTGTGGTTGCATGGTAAGTTTAACCTTACCTATATCTTTCATCAGTTCCGCCCACGCTTGATAGGTTGGGTAAAGCCTTTTTCGTGTTGTCATGCTGTCTGTCGGCTTTTCTAAAAATCGTATTTTGCTGTTCAATACTTCCATTGCCAGTCCTGCCACATCTCTATATCTCAATAATTCCTGTACTACGCTAACTGCCATTTCCTGCCGAAATCTCAACTCATATCTATTCCAATTTTCGTCTAATTCTGTTCCATATTTTTTATTCTGTTCATATCCTTTTTCATAAAATACCAATCTCAAATTGCTGGCTGAACTGCCGAGATAAAGACTACCACCTTTACTCTGAAACACTTCTTCTTTCAGTTCTCCCGAGTCGTGAAAATCTATCTCCCTTAGTTTTGTGGAAAGCAATCCCTCTTTTGTCCGTACAATCAAATCGGGAATACTCAAATAAGGTTTTCTATCATCTATCGCCAAATCAATCCGAGGAACATTGATATGATACTGGCAAACTCTGTTCAAGAAATCAAACCATGTTTCCTCATTGAGTTGTAAAAAATTCTCATAGTTGCGACAGCCTTTCCCACTCATTAAAATCTGAAAGCCTTGATACTGTGCATTTCCTGTCGGCTTTAGCACCTTGATATTATCGAAGATTGCCACAACCTCATGTCCTGCAATCCCCTTTTCATAACCCGTTACGGTCATAAGTTCCAAAGGTATTCTCAGTACATCTTCTATAACTGCTTCTAACGGAACTTCCTTAATCGTTATCTGACACCAGTCTATCAAGGCACTTAATGCTTCTTTCTGTCGTATTACTCCCCTGTTAGTGTAGGGGAGTTCTGGAAGAAAACTTCCGCTTCTTTCTTCCAAATTTACCATACCTCCTATCTGCAATGGCGTTGCCATTGCCCTGCCCTCAACCTGCCGTTTGGTACGTCAGAACGAGGACAGGAACTTTGACCGCCTACATATTTTTGTTTGCAACAGGGCGGATACCCTTACAGGTAATCTTCTCCACTAATACAGGAAAGTTTCCTCTCTGCACATAAGGGGCATATACTGGTTCTTCCAGTTCCACCACCGCATAAGGCTCAATCTTCGGAAGTTCCGTTGCTTCCAAGCGAATATCCACGCTGTTCCCAAGCTTCATGCTTCCAAGATGAAGTTTTAAGGCTTCCACTTCCTCTGTTTTCTTCTTACTGTCTTTATCATAGCGGTAACAGTTATCCGCACCCATGAAACGAAGTTCTCCAAATGCTTCTTTTACCTGTTCTTTTGTCAATGTAATCTGCATACACGTTCCTTTCTCCCCGTTGAACCGATAGGTCAGTTTCTCATATTTTCAATTTCTTATTACGACGTCGTTTGTGGTTCAGTTATTTCTGAACTTAATTGTATATTAGCACAGACATATTTGTTTTGCAATAGGAAGTTTAGTTTTTTATAAACTTTTTATTTTCTTTTTTCTGAACTTGTGGTATAGTGTCCTTAGACGATAAGATATGAAAAGTTATAACGAGATATGGAAAGAGAGGGTTTTCAGATGAATACAATCGCAGAACGGATTAAATTTGCCATGAAAGCAAAAAATAAAAAACAAGTAGATATAGTCAAAGATACAGGTATCAGCAAAGGGGCGTTTAGTTCCTATCTTTCGGGACAATACAACCCCAAAGCCGATAAAATGGAACTGATCGCCGACTCCTTAGATGTAGATTTGCGTTGGCTTTACGGACAAAATGTGCCTATGGAACATACAAGTCAAAACGATAACGCCCTGCAATATGTCTTTTATAACAACTCCTGCTCTGAGTATCTTCTTGATGATTTAGATGATATATATATCGCCATGATGACACAATATGCCGCCCTCATTCCACGCTTTTATGTCCTTGTCAATCGTGCTGGAAATGCAATGCACATACTGCCACTATTTTTGAAAGAGGATAGTTCCCAATTCTATGAATGCCCGTCTGATTTCTTTTATTCCGACAGGCATACAATTTTTACAAGAGATTTTGAAAGCATTCACATGGTATTAACAACCGCCACGATTTACTATTATGGAATTGATACAGCAACCTATGAACCGAAAGTTACCATGCTCTCCTACTCACAGACTGACGACTGCTTTCATATCGACAACGGAATACAAGACGGTCACATAAAAGCATTTGAAAAGGAACTGGAGAAAGAAGCACTTTACTTAAAGCATAACGCCCAGTAACAGACAAGAGGACTTGCAAGGTTTCCGACCTTTCAAGTCCTCTGCTGTATCATGGTGCTGTTGGCTGTGTCCGTTCCGTCAAGGACTGCCCTACGGCGTATCGGCTACGCCTTGTTCCTTGACCTCACTACATTTTCTCTTTTTCTTGACACAACAAAAGCCTGCACGAATTTTCTTCAATCCGACAGGCTCTCATTCTTTCACATACTCTATCAGTTCTTCTATTCCACACTCCAAGTAACTGCACAGTTTACAGATTAGTTGTGCGTCTAATCTCTGAAATTCATTTCTGCAATAACGATTAAAATTAGACCTCGGTATATCCAATTCCTTACAAATGGTATTCTTACTAATTCCTTTTTCTTTCAGCAGTTCCTCTATGTGAAGTTCCAAATGTCCATACTTCATTGCCTCACCTCTACATAAAAGTATATTCAATAAATCTTTATGTAGTAATTCACTATATAGTGAGGTACTATATACTTATCCCTATAACTATACAGAAACAGAGGTATATCAAAATGAAAAAGAAATTGTTATTTGCCACTATTATTCTAGTCTTGCTTGCAGGCATTCTCTATTACATTAGCTTGCCCGATTATCTTGTATTTAACAGTATGTCATTCAGCAATGGGGCTAATCGTGATACCGAACTACAAGTTATTGTATATCAATACTGGAATACAGATGAAGTAATAGCGGAAATCGAAGCAGAACATAATCAAATCAACGGAACTCCTACTATTCTTACAATCAATCTGTATCACTCTAAATGGTCTTTTCGCAATGGATATGAACCATTTTATAGTACCACTATCAATTATAATTAAAAAGAAAAAGCAGACAGTCAATAAAAAAACTGTCTGCAATAATATGGAATTTACCCCTTTAACCCTCTCGCCTGTCTATCCATATCTTCAATAACAATATCATAGATTTCTCCGATTTGAGAACAATATTCTAACACTTTCCATGGCTCATTTGTATGAAAATGAATTTTAATCAATTCTTCATCTCCAACCGCCAATAAGCAATCTCCTTTAAAATTATTTGTGAAATATTCATTTATTTTATCTTCATCAAGATTTTCGCCTTCAATCAAAAGTTGAGTATCATATCTAAATTCTAACATCCTATTATCCTCCAAATTCACATTTTTCAATTTTACAAACTGAAGTTTATCAGATTGTGTACTTCATAGGGGTAAACCTAATCCCGTCTATTTCTTGCTCGTCTGATTGTGGCTTAAATCCGATATGAAGATAAAATGGCTTACCGTATGGTGACGAATTTAAAGTAATCTCGTGCAACTTTGGAGCATCTTTCAAAATATCTGCTAAAAGATACTGAAAAATTGAAGTAGCTACACCTTGACGATGATATTCTTTCTTTGTGAATGCTAAGTTGATATGCTTCCTGTTTGAATACATACCGATAATTCCAATCATTTTACCCTTGTCAAACGCCGCATATATAGGGCAGATACCTTGTTGACATTTTGAAATAAATTCATCATTTTCAACTATATCTCGCTTGAATGTTTCAATTCCCTCCGGTTTATAGTCCGGTGCTTCAAATTGTAAAAACACTTCTAATGCTAAAGCAAGGGCTTCCATTACTTCATTGCTATGTATTTTTCGTATTTCATACATATCTCCACCTCAAATTCTAATTTGTTTATTTCTCTTATTCTAGCATATTCCCCAATCTTTAACATTATTTTTTTAAAAAATTTGAGGGCATATTGCAAAATGCAATACACCCTCAACACTCACAGCGTTCCCTTTCTATTTTTAAACAACAAGTAAATTCCTCGTTAAGAGGTTGGGTAAATTTCTTTACCCAATACCCTACCCAATCTGTACCCAAAATAGCACGATATTTTGTGAGATTTTACAGTAGTTCATAACACTTGTCAAAATAGGCAGAAACCGCTTAAATACGCTATTTAATTTGCTTTTTACCAGTCTTGCGATTGATAAATTAGTTTCCCATCTGTGCTGCAACTTCAGCTGCGAAGTCTTCATTCTTCTTCTCAAGACCTTCACCTGTCTCAAAACGAACAAACTTCTTAACTGTCATGTTAGCTCCGTTCTCTTTAGCTACCTTCTCTACGTATTTAGCTACTGTAAGGTCGCTGTCCTGAACGTATACCTGATCTAACAGGCAGATTTCTTTCATCTCTTTGTTGAGACGTCCGATGATCATCTTCTCAATGATATTTTCCGGTTTCTCCGGGTTCTCTTTCTTAGCCTGAGCGAGAAGGATCTCTTTCTCGTGATCAAGGTAATCCTGAGATACTTCCTCACGGGATACATACTTCGGAGACATAGCTGCTACCTGCATAGCTACGTTCTTCAGTGCTGCTTTGATCTCGTCATTAACAACATCTGTGTCAGCAACAACAAGAACACCGATACGTCCGCCACCGTGGATGTAAGGAACAACCACACCGTTGTCTGCTGCAACTTTCTCGAATCTTCTGATGTTCAGGTTCTCTCCGATAACTGCGATCTTCTCTACGAGAGCATCTTTTACAGTCTTTGTTGTATCAGCTTCCCAAGCCTCTGCCATAAATGCATCAAGATCAGCTGCTTCTGAATCTACTACCTGGTTAGCAACTGCTTCTACGAATCCCTGGAACTCGTCGTTCTTTGCAACGAAGTCTGTCTCAGAGTTTACTTCTACGATTGCAGCAACTTTGTCATCTTTAACAACTGTCTTAACGATACCTTCTGCAGCGATTCTTCCAGCTTTTTTCTCAGATTTAGCCTGTCCGTTCTTTCTAAGGAACTCTACAGCTGCGTCCATATCTCCGTTTGTCTCAGAAAGCGCTTTTTTACAGTCCATCATTCCAGCGCCTGTCATTTCTCTTAACTCTTTTACCATTCCTGCTGTGATTGCCATGATAATTTTCCTCCATTATTCATAATGTGTATGTCACTGTAAGCAGTAACATATGCTTTTCTCTATAGAACTATTTCTATAAAGTAAAATGCTTCAACCTGATAATCAGGCTGAAGCATTTTCTTTCATATCAAGAACTGATATTACTCTTCTACAGCCTCTTCAGCTTCAGCTGCTTCTGCAGCCTCCTCGTAATACTCATCCTCAGCTGCACCCTGGTTTGCTTCGATAACAGCGTCTGCCATCTTAGAAACGATCAGTTTTACAGCTCTGATAGCATCATCGTTACCTGGAATTACATAATCCAGCTCTTCCGGATCACAGTTTGTATCTGCGATACCAACAAGTGGAATACCAAGTGTGTGTGCCTCATGTACGCAGTTTCTCTCTTTGCGAGGATCTACGATAAAGATCATGTCAGGAATGTCCTTCATATCCTTGATACCGCCAAGGTTCTTCTGAAGCTTCTCCATCTCCTTCTTGATCTCGATAACTTCCTTCTTAGGTAATACATCAAATGTACCATCCTGCTCCATTGCTTCGTACTTCTCAAGCTTTGCAATTCTTGTCTTGATTGTCTCGAAGTTTGTAAGCATACCACCTAACCATCTCTGGTTAACATAGTACATACCACATCTCTCAGCCTCAGCCTTGATAGAATCCTGTGCCTGCTTCTTTGTACCAACGAAAAGAATCTTTCCGCCGTTTGCTGCGCAGTCAAGAACTGCCTTGTAAGCCTCGTCTACCTTGCCAACAGACTTCTGAAGATCGATAATGTAGATACCGTTACGCTCAGTATAGATATACTCAGCCATCTTAGGGTTCCATCTTCTTGTCTGATGTCCAAAGTGAACACCTGCCTCGAGTAACTGTTTCATAGAAATAACGCTCATAACTTACCTCCTGGGTTATAAAATATTTTCTTCTGTGAGCTTCTTACAGCCGTGTGTCAAGCTGTCTAGTGAAAAACCATCGCGTTATATGGCACCCTTTTCACCGATTCACTCACATGTTTTTTCACACGAAGCCGATTATAACATAAAAAAAAAGTGCATACAAGCACTTTTTTTATTTTCTATGGTAATTTCCATGATTTTACTGTTTTGTTGTCAATATCTTGGCAATCTCCTCATAAGACATACCGGTTTCAAGAGAAAAATTACCGGTTTCAAGCTTCATATCGTATCCGTTTGCGACAAGAAAGCTGTTGAACTTGGACGCATCATCGACCAGACCGGCATTTGCAAGTGCCGAAGCGATTGCCTCCGAACTCATACCACTAGAGATTGTAACCGTTGTCTGCGTTGACGTATCCGCCTTTTCTGTAGTTGAAGCCTCAGTGGTTGCTTTCTCCGTTGTTGTTTTTTCTGTCGTTGCCTTCTCAGTTGTCGTTGGTGCTTCCGTTGTCGCCTTCTCGGTCGTAGCTTCCGTCGTGATTTCCTCCGTCGTTGTCTCCTGCGATGTGACATCCGACTCCAAAACATACTCCGATTGTTTCACCATGCCAAGCTCCTGTGCCCGTTTGATTACATCTTCATCACTCATGCGATTCTTACCCGAAGTCATATATGCAGCAAACATAATCAATGCACCAAACAAAATACCAACGCCAAGTCCGCGTACAAAATATTTTCTCTTCATTACTTTGCCTCTCCTTGATATAAGTCTACTACCAGTTTTACTTCACCAACACCAAGTCCCAGATGCTTTGCGATTTCCAGAATACTGAGTCCCGCCTTGTGCATCTCTAAAATCATATCCTTATTGTCGACATTCTCCAGTTCTTCTCTTGCTTCCTCTGGAAGTGGTGTCTCCTCTAAATCCCGGATTGCATCGTCCAGATCAGCATCCGTTTCCGGCTGTTCCTCTGGCTGTACCGGTTCCTGTGTCTCTGGTTCTGCAACCGGCGTCTGTACATTCTGGCTGTCCCTGACAATGTTCTGTGCCGCCTGTTCCTGCACCATCAAAGCGATTTCTTTCTTATATTCATCAATCATATTGACCGTAGTCATGATCTCCTTCTGCTTGTCGGAAAGCATATCATACAGGAAAACAACCTCCTTGTGATTGCGGTCGATCTCCTCGTTGACAGACACTGCATAATCGCCAAGTGCAAGCGTCTTCTGGTTTACGATCTCTGCCAGACGTGTCTCAATATCTGCAAGCTTCCCGTCCACCTGTTGATCCATGTAATCGCGGATCAGGGTATCAATCTTCTCTTTCTGCTCCTGTGTCAGTTCCTTTGGAATCTTCACTACCCCTGCGCTTTCCTCTTTTTCCTCAGAAAGTTTTTCTGAAAGAGCAAAACTGACAAATATAAAGATTAAACCGATTACAATTAAAACAATGACTGTTGTTGACATTTTCTCTTACCTCATCTCATATTTTTAAATCAATATTTACGCGGTTGATACCGGTATGTGTTTCCGTATCCTCCGTTTTTGTTTTCTTCTTTTTACCGGAATAGAGATTTTGATATTTATTTTTTCCCTCTTCCTTTGCATCCGGACTTTGCTCGTAATATGCCGCTTCTTCCTTCTGCACGACCGTTTCCCGCACTTCGCGTTCCTGCTCCTGCGTCTCATGCAATGCATTCTGACTATGCAGGATACTCTGTGCATCCGCATTCTGCTGAATAGAAGCAATCGGTGTCGATGCCTGTGTTGCAACTAATGGTGAAATCATTGCTATTCCTCCTTTTTCAGCCGTTTTTTAAAACGGTGTCGGTTTTACAACGCCATCTGCAATTTTATACCAGCTATGCTTATCCACATCCTTCACAGCATAGGACTGGTTGGATATATAAATCATAACGCCGCGATACGCATTTCCAAGCACTTTGACGCTGCCTTTTTTCCCCATCGTCAACTGGATACGCAGCTCCTGCAGGGTATCATTTTTCTGCTGATATTCTGCTTTCATCTCCTCGGCACGTTCTGTATACGTCTTAATCTGCTTTACGTTCTCCGGTGTCAGCTTGATTCCTCGTTTTAACTTTTCTTTATAGACATTCAGATACGAGGTTGTCTCCTCTATGGCTGTCTTCAGATCCATGACCTGTGGGACCAATGCTTTTGTCTGTTCATACAACTCCGGTTTGACACCAACCTTGACTATCGTCTGTGTCTCCATACGGTTGCCAATACTGTTTGCTTCCACATACGTTTCGCAGATCAGTTCACCGCCCACAATAAAGCCTTTTCTGCCGTGAATAACAACCTTTCCACCTGACTGGATATGACTGTGCAGGATAGAACCTGCAAGCACATCACCATCTGCAAATACATTGGCACTTTCAAAGAACTGTGCACAGATATCGCCTCCGGCACATAGCTTGCCTTTGCCCATGCCCTGTACGCCTCGTTTGATCACAATGTTACCACCGGCAATCAGGGTTGCCCCTTCCACAACGCCGTTAATCTCGATATCACCCTTTGCACGAATCGTAAATCCGGTTCGCACCGTACCTGGTACCATTACATTTCCTTCGTACTCAATATCCCCGGTTGATGCATCAACATCCGCAGCGACCTTATAGGTATCTGACACAAACACCGTGCCTTCCGCCAGCGTGACATTTCCATTGACGTTGCTTGTGAGCAAGGTACCATCCTCGGACAATGTAATATTCCGTCCATATTTTAATTTCCGGATCTTCGGTCGATTCTGCGGAATTGTTTTTCCATAGATATTCATTCCTGGTTTACCCGGATCATGTGGTGTCAGCTTCGCAAGTTTATCGCCCTCATTTACCGCTGAAAAAAGATTCAGTGCATGGAAATCCACGCTTCCATCTTCTAATACTTTCGGTTTTGCAAGCGGTTTTGTGTTGAAGAAATATTCAATCACCGTATCTTTCGCCGGCATCGGTGCCATGCCCTTCGCGATCGGGATATTCGTACAATAAGTACGCGTCGTCTTCAGCTTCTCCATGACCGGTTCCAATATCCCGTACAGAATTTTCTCCCGTTCTAATTCCGCGCGGATTTCCCGCCCTGTCATCAGTTTTCCGCCTGTTGACGGCGGATAAAAACGGATATATGCAATCATGTTATCTTTTCCAGTGATAATCGTTGCACTCTCATCAAACGCCTTTGCACAAGTATCACTGATCTTGATCTGCAGAGGTTTCTCCTGCAGCAGATCCAGTGTTTTACGCAGTGCATCAATCGAAAATCCTGCAAATCCTTTCTGTTCTAAAAAAGAAACGACCTCGCGGATATCCAATCGTTTTCCATCTTCCTTCGGCGGAAACACGTCCAGATAAGTTCCGTCCTCTTTGATGCGGATTTTAAAAAAAGAGTTTTTATATTTCATAGGCATTTCCTCAACCCATCATCAGTGCAAAATTATCGTTCATACATCGGCGCATCTTCGTCAGCGCCTTGGAATGTAACTGTGAAATGCGGGATTCGGACACTTCCATCACCCGGCTGATCTCCTTCAAGGTAAGATCTTCATAATAATATAAAAGAATTACCTTACGTTCCTTCTCTGTCAGGACTTCAAGGGATTCTTCCAGTTTCTGTTTCAGTTCTTCTTCCTCAACCTTATCTTCCGGCTGGATAAAATGGGAATTTCTCCGTGCATCCATGACCGGTTCCGCACCCTGCTCCAGATACTCGTTTAAGGAGACGATATTCGTGACTTTAAGCTGTGACTGCCATGTGGTAAGTTCGTCTTCTGAAAGTCCTAATTCCTGTGCGATCTCCTCGTCAGAAGCATTTTTTCCGGTACGCATTTCAACCTGTTTGATCGCCTCATCAATCTTTTTCTGTTTCTGTCTGACAGTTCTTGGAATCCAGTCCATTTTACGGATCTGATCTAATATCGTTCCACGAATCCGCAGACTCGCATATGTCTCAAACTTAACCTCTTTTCCGAGATCAAATTTATCGATCGCATCGATCAAACCAAAGATACCATAACTTACAAGATCATCATATTCCACATTATATCCGAGATACATGCTCAATCTTCCGGCAACAAGCTTGACAAGCGGCGAATATTCTATTATTAGTTTTTCTCTCAACTCCGGTGTCTTTTTTTTCTGATATTCTTCCCAGAGTTTCTCTCTATCTACCGTTTTCATATGAAGCCCCCAGGTTCAAGTTATTCACTCTTCTTCTCCCCGTCCGAGTCTGACTGTTCCTGTGTCTGTTCTTCTCCGGACTCTTCCTGGTTTTCTTCAGGTTCATCCATTTCTTTAAAGTTTTTATCAAGAACCAGTTTCACAATGCATCCTAATAAATAAAAAATAATTAAAACCGCAAGCAATGTCTTGATAAAAACATCCGTTTCCATATGCTGTACAATTCCAATGATGCATGTGACAAACCCTGCAAGCAGCATCACGACTGCCGGTATGCCTTTTGTTTTCATAATCTCTCCACTAAAAACGTTTTTCACGATTTTTTAAATAGTTTTAATTGGCTTTCCTACTGATTTTATCAGAAATTCTCCGGTGTCACAATGTAACTCGACCGTGCGTCCATAGTTTAATCCGGTGTCTTCGGCAACCAGCCGGATTCCTTTTTCTTTTAAAATCTTCTTTGCTGCTTCTGCATTTCTCGCACCGATATTTCCGACATCTGATAAACCACTGACCTCAAACATCTTCGCACCGCCAGCAATCTTGGCAACAAGCCTTGTCTTACTTGCCCCTGCAGCAATGACTTTTTTTAATAATTCTTCAATTCCTGTATCTGCGAATTTTGCCTTATTTGAATTGTTGCTCACTTTTGTGCTGTCCGGAAGCATATAATGAACCATGCCGCCAATCTTTGTAACCGGATCATAGAGCGTCAGTCCGATACAGGAACCAAGTCCAAGTGTTGTGAGTCCGTCAGGAGCCTTGCATACATTCAAATCCGCCATTCCAACCTTAATGATATTCCCCATACAAACTCCTTACAGTGACAACCCAAGTGCTGATAATATTTTGTAATAAGATTCCTGTTCCGGCATCAGAATAAAATAGCCTCTGATCGCTACATCTGCACAGATCTCTGTCTCGATCAATAATGCCCGGTCACCAACCAGACCAAACTCAATGGCCGGAACACTTAGAATAGCAGCCGCCATATCGACACAGATATACGGAACAGATGGTAAAATCGTTAAATTTGTCATGGAAGCCAGTGCTGAAAGGTAGGACGCTGTAATAATATTCCCCACCTCTTTCAATGCTGAAAGTTCCATTTCATCAAAAACTTCCATCTGCTCATGAACCACATTTTCCTTCATTAAAAGCTTATCCGCAAGATAATGTCCGGATTCTAAATCCAGCAGGAACATCATGCTTCCATCAATATCATGCGATACCTCAAGAAAAATACCGATCACCGTCTCTTCTTCCGGTCCGATCGCACTTCCTAATTTTCCTACGTCCATCAATTTTACATTTGGGACTTTCATGTCAATGCGGGTGCCGACCATATTTGCGATTGCGGTCGCTGCGTTACCGGAGCCGACATTTCCGATCTCCTTGAGCACGTCCACGTACATATCATTAACTTCATCCAACGTATACTTTGTCATTTATTTTCTCCATCTGTTTCTGCATAATAAACACAGTGAGACCTTGTAAGAAAGGTCTCACTTTATGGAATTACGCATTTTCTTTTTCTTCTACAATCGAACTGATCTCAAATAAAGATATCAGTTCGTCCCCATGTTTGCCAACACCATTGATAAACATGGCTTTTCCGTCCTTGCTTCCGCTTGTCTTATCAATCTCATCGGTGCATAAAGTAACAACCTCTTTTACTTCATCTACAATGATTCCGATCGTTCCTTTTTCCTCAAGCTTTAAAATAATGATCCTGCTGGCATTTGTGATGACATCATCATCCAGATTCATTTTTTTACGCACACTCATAACAGGCACGATCTCCCCACGAAGATTGATGACCCCTTTAAAGTATGTCTGGATCTTTGGAACACGTGTGATTTTCTGCATACGCACAATATTGTCAATATAGCTGATATCAATTCCGTACTGTTCGCTGCCGATTTTTACAACAATATACTGTTTTGCATCATTTTCAGCGATATCTATATTTTTCTCCATATTCGTCTCCTCCATTACATCAATGTATTAACGTCAAGGATTAATGCAACTTCACCATCGCCAAGAATGGTTGCGCCACTGATAATCTTATTGTTGTTGATATACTTTCCAAGAGATTTGATAACGATCTCCTGCTGTCCGATCAGATTATCTACAACAAGACCTGCGAGGCTGTCGCCTTTCTTAACGATAACAACCGTAAGATTCTCCGGTTCTTCCTGTTTTTCTTCCATATCCAGTACCTGATCAAGACGGATCAGTGGGATAACGGCACCACGGAGATGGATCACCTCCTGAGCCTGAACATATTTGATCTCATTTACCGGGATACTTTCAATATTTGAAATGGATCCAAGTGCGATCGCATATTTTTCATCACGAATCTCAACCATTAATGCCTGGATGATTGCAAGTGTCAGCGGCAGACGGACAATGAAAGTTGTTCCTTCTCCAAGCTGTGTGCGGACTTCAACGTCACCACCAAGTGCTTCGATGTTAGATTTTACAACATCAAGACCAACACCACGTCCGGAGATGTCAGTAATCTTCTTTGCCATAGAGAAACTTGGAAGGAATAAGATATTGATGATCTCTTTCTGGCTCATATTCTCCGCCTGTTCTGCTGTAATGACACCGCGTTCAACAGCTTTGTCCCTTACCGCTGCAACATCAATACCATTACCATCATCTCCCACTTCAATGATAACGTTATTGCCTTCCTGAAAAGCTTTTAGGAAGATAGAACCAACTTCCGGTTTTCCTCTCTCTACACGGGTTGCATTGTCTTCCAGACCATGATCTGCTGAGTTACGGAGTAAGTGCTGTAACGGATCACCGATCTGATCGACTACAGTTCTGTCTAACTCTGTATCTTCACCAGTCATATACAGCTCCATTTTCTTTCCTAACTTACGGGAAAGATCACGGATCATACGAGGGAACTTATTTACAACGCTCTCGATAGGTACCATCCGGACTTTCATAACAGACTCATGAAGATTCGTTGTGATACGCTCTAAGTATTCAATCTGTTCATGGAACGACTGATTCTGATACTCACCACTCTCGTTAGAGCTGATGGAGACCAGACTGTTCTTTGCAATAATAAGCTCTGACACCTGATTCATCAAAGCATCCAGTTTTTCAATATCTACACGGACAGTTCTTCCGGTTACCGGTTTTGCATTGGTCTGTTTCTTGGCATTTGCAGCCGGTGCCTTCTTCTCAGCCGCCTTTGGAGCTTCTGCAGGTGCTTCCTTCTGTTCCGCTGTCGCTTCTTTTGCCTGCTGTTCTTCCTGTGCTTCTGCCTCTTTTACATATTCATCAAGATGGATCTCTTCCGCATCTACTTTTTCAATCTCAGAAACAGCCTTTGCTACTGCTACGATCTTGTCCTCAGATTCTTCCGAGGCAAGGAAAAAGCTGAACTCAAACTCAAACTTCTCGTCTTCAATATCCTGTGAGCTTGGACGGTATACCAGAATCTGTCCAAAATCTTCCACAGCCTTAAATACAAGGAATGCACGGGCTGCCTTCAAAAGACAGTCTTTCTGGATATGAACTGTCATGACGTAAATATGCTGTCCATTTGACTCCGCTTCACGGATTGCCTTCTTCTCGTCATTTGTCAGTTCGATTTTTTCCTGTCCTGCTTTTTCTTCCTGAGTGGATTCAGGTGCTGCTTCTTTTGCTTCAGAAGTCTCAGTATTCCCTGTTTCTTCCGCACCCTCTGTTTTTGCAATAAAATCATTTAATTCTTTGATGATAACTTCGTTATCTTCTGTTCCCTCATCGGAGGTACTCTTAATATTGTCAACATAACCTTCAAGTGCATCCAGACATTTGAACAAGAGATCGATCATCCCACTTGTGACTTTTATGTGATCGCTCCGCACTTCCTGAAACACATTTTCCATATCATGTGTCAGATGCTGCATTCTCTTAAAGCCCATGGTACCTGCCATACCCTTTAAAGAGTGTGCCGCACGGAACACTTCATTGATCGTATCTTTATTGTCCGGTTCTTTTTCAAGGACCATGATACAATCGCTTAATGTCTGCAGATGTTCTTCTGATTCATCAATAAATATTTCCAGATACTGGCTTACATCCATGTTAATTTGCCCCCACATTCTTTGTGATTGAATTTGCTACTTCTGTCAGCGGAACGACTTCATTTACAAGTCCCGTCTCCGCAATTGCTTTCGGCATGCCATAGACAACACATGTCTTCGCATCCTGTGCAATCGTATAAATTGGTTTTACTTTTGATAATTCCAGGATTCCATTGGTTCCATCAGCACCCATTCCTGTAAGCACAACGCACACTACCTGATCATATCCACATGTCCTCAAAGAATCATATGTGATATTTGCGCATGGTTTCAATCCGCCGATCGGTGGCATATCGTTATATACGATCTTATGTGAGCCATCCGGACACTTCTTTACTTCCATGTGTTTTCCGCCCGGCGCAATGTAAACAGTTCCTTTTTTCAGGATTTCTCCATTCTCGGCTTCCTTTACATTGATCTTACTGATCTCATCCAGACGGTTTGCCATGGAATTCGTAAATCCGGCAGGCATATGCTGCACAAGAACCATTGGGGCATCCAGATTGGCCGGCAGATAAGGAATGACACTCTGCAAAGCTTTTGGTCCACCGGTAGAACATGCAAGTGCAACAATTTTATTCTTAAACCTTGTTTCTGCCGATGCATTGCGTTTCTGTACAGCACTGACAGCTGCCACTGCAGGTCTGCGTTCTGTAAGGCTGATCCGTTCTGTCTTTAAAACGGCATTTAAAATACCTAAGATTTCTTTCCGGAACGCATCCCCTTTTGCCTCAATGATATTTGTTGGTTTTGTCACAAAATCAACTGCTCCACGCTCCATCGCAAGGATCGTCACATCCGCATCCCGTGTTGTCATGGTACTGACCATGATCACATTTGTCTTAATGCGTTCTTTCTGCAGGCGCTCTAAAAGTTCCAGACCGCCCATCCTTGGCATATTGACATCAAGGATCACGCCATCATAACGGTTGACCTTCAGCTTTTCGTATGCTTCCAGCCCATCGCGGCACACATCTGTTACCTGAAATGTATCATCGGAATTGATTATATCACATATAACCCTTCTCATGAGTGCAGAATCATCAACAACAAGAATATTTTTTTTCATAATCATTACCTTTTATCCTTTTGACGTGTTAATCGTTCCTCTTCAAAAATATATCGGATAATATCCTCTCGTACTCTGTCGTCTTTGATCATAAACTTGACACGGGAAACATATTTCTTTTCCGTTACCTGCTCCTTCTTCTCGCAGGAAATAACAGAACCAACAATATGGAATTCCTGATTCATTCTTTCATTTGCGAGATGTGCTACCGCAAGGATATGATCTCCACTCTTTAACTCCGTATCTGAATTAAAGCGGATGCCTCCACCGCTGATGTCAACGATCGTACCTGTACGTATCTTGTCATTAAAATGTTCATCGCGCAATTGGGCAAAAATCTCTTCCACTGTTGCAAGATCTGCCTGCTCTTCCGTCAGTTCGAAAAACTTAAAATCAATGGAACACTCATATCGGTAAAATTCCCTGCGCTGGAACTTTTCCAGACGTGTTTTAAGTTCTACTTCCAGTGTATAAATATTATCCCGCTTGAAGCGCTCTACGATCTGTCCGATACTTTTATATAAGAATCCTCCGGAATAAAAAACAAATTCCAAACGTACATCCAGAGGAAGAAGAATCAGTTTTGTTCCCTCTGTAGGCATTGAAATCTCAAGATTGCCACGCTTATTTATATCAAGAACCTGGCTCTTGTAAACTTTAACCGTATCGCCAGTCCGCTCCTCATTTTCAACCTGTTGTAATAACCTGATATCGATCTTGTCACCAGGCTTTATCAAATCTGTAAATGCCATATAGCTCCTCTCCTTATGAAAGGTTAAATAATTTTGTCAGAAATTGTCTGAAAGCATTTTGTTCCGAAGAATCCTGCTTTCCGCCAGACACTAAATACTGTGCCAGTTCCTCAAACCGTTTTGAAGACCTTGCATTCGGCGACACGATGGAAACCGGTTTTTGTATCCGCACCGCTTTCTCTAACATCGCATCCTGTGGGATGATCCCAATATAATGGACAGAGCCATCCAGAAACTGTTTTACAACCGATTCCAGTTTGTCAAAAACCATCTTTCCCTCACCAAAGGAAGCAACACGGTTCGTCAGTACATGGATCACCGATTCATTCTTATCGTATTTCGGATTGCGGTAAAGCATCTTCAATAGCGAATATGCATCCGTAAGTGAGCTTGGTTCCGGTGTAGTCACCAGTAAAATCTCAGGACTTGACGCCACAAACTCCATGACACTGTCTGAAATTCCTGCGCCTGTATCAACGATCACAATATCTGCGATCACAGAAAGCTTTTCCACTGACTTTACCAGATAACTGATCTGATCCAGTGTCAGATTACTCAGTCCCATAATACCGGAGCCGCCGGAAATAAAGCCAACCCCCTCCGGTCCATCCGTAATGATGTCCTCGATTTCTTTGTCATGATAGATCAGATCGTTCAGGCTATACTGGGGAATTGTTCCAAACATCACTTCCACGTTTGCAAGTCCGATATCTGCATCAAAAATGATCGTTTTCAACCCCATCCGCTGAAACTGGACTGCAAGATTTACGGCAATGTTGGATTTTCCCACACCGCCCTTTCCACTTGTGACAGTGATGATCCTGGCGGGCTTCTTTGTTCTCTGATTCTGTTTTTTGATCACATTGCGCAGTTCTTCTGCCTGATCCATCTGTTACTTTCCTCCAAGCAGTTGTTTTACCACCATCTGGGTATTAAATACTTCCAGATCATCCGGAACGCTCTGTCCATTTGTCATATAAGACAGATCTGCCCCTGAATATAAGCGGATATTTAATATATTGCCAAATGAAGTGGTTTCATCTAATTTTGTAAAAATAATCTTATATTCTGCAATTTCCCTATAAATGTCAACAATCTCCATAAGATCCTTATACTTCGTTGTAGCACTTAAAACAAGGTAAACTTCCTTTTCATATTTTAGGTCAAGACCATTGACCAGTTTCTTAATATCTTCACGCTGTTCCTCATTCTTATGGGAAAAACCTGCAGTATCCACAAATACAAGGTCGTATTCAGCCAGTGTCTCCAAAGACTGATTGAGTTCTTCCGCAGAGTAAATGATCTTCACCGGTGCATCTAAAATATTGGCGTAAATCTTTAACTGTTCTGCCGCTGCGATCCGGTAAGTATCTGCTGTCAGCATAGCAACCTTTTTGTCATGCTCCACCTTGTACTTTGCTGCGATCTTGGCGATCGTGGTTGTTTTGCCTACTCCTGTAGGTCCTACAAAAAATATAACATGCGGCTTCTTTCCTGACAAGTCAATGCAATTTGGCTCTCCAAGTTTTAAGATCATCTTCTGGTAAACATTGGAAAGAATAATATCAACATTGCTTCCGCTGTTTGTAACCTTCTCAGCTTCATCGAGAATCTGATTGACATACTTTTCATTTACATCATTGTTCAGCATGGTACGGTAGAGCATCTTCATAAACTTGAAATTTTCAAGATTTTTTGGAGATGCCTTAGGAGTCACCGGCATTTCTGCCTCCCTTGCTCCATCTTCACTGAGCTTTTTTTCCAAAATATTGGAAAGGTTTTCCAATTTCTTTTCAATATCACTTTCGCTCTTATTCACCACAACTTCTTTTTCTGGTGTTACCGGACGCTGATAGGAAGGCGCTGGCTCAACAGTTTTTTCTGCCGGAAGCGGAATACTGATCTTCTCATCTGCGGCAAGATTAATATTTTCAATCTTTTTCTGCTGCATTGCTGCCATCTGGACAGCATTTAAAAACTGCTCCTTTTCCTCGATCGCTGCAGTGACTTCAAAGGTAGAGCCCTTAAAAAAATTAAAAAGCCCCTTTGGTTTGATTTCTTTTACATTCATCACAACAGCTCCGGCTCCAAGCTCCTGTCTTGCCTTCTCTGTTGCCTCTTCCTGTGTTTTTCCCTGGAATTTTTTTATTGTCATTTATGCTGTCACCATCCCTACTGATTGTAATTCAATATTCGATTCCACTTCATTGTATGAAACAACGATCAGATCTTTGAAATAATCTTCTGTCAGTTTCTTAAAATACATACGGACAATCGGTGAAGTGATAACGATCGGAGTTTTTCCCATATTTTCAAGCTTTGCAGCCTCCTGCTCCAAAGATGCCATAATGGCCTTGGTGCGTTCAGGGTCTAAGGTTAAATACGCTCCCTGCTCTGTCTGTTTGACTGACGACATAATCTCCTGCTCGATCTTCGGATCTAAAGTGATTACACTGGTTGTCTCGTTTGCCGGGAAGAATTTATTTGAGATTGCCCTCTTCAGACTCTGGCGGACATATTCTGTCAGGACATCCGTGTCTCTTGTCACAGCGGCATGATCTGCAAGTGTTTCAAAAATAGTCAAAAGATCTCGGATGGAAATTCCCTCGCTCAATAAATTCTGTAATACTTTCTGTACTTCACCAAGACCAAGCAATTTTGGTATGAGTTCGTCCACAAGAACCGGATTGCTCTCTTTCAGATTGTTGACCAGATTCTGTACATCCTGCCTTGTCAAAAGCTCCGCAATATGGTTCCGGATCACCTCTGTCAGGTGTGTAGCAATAATGGATGGCGGATCGACAACGGTATATCCAAGGCTTTCCGCTCTCTCCCTCTGGCTCTCTGTGATCCAGATCGCAGGCAGATGGAAGGATGGCTCAAAGGTCGGAATACCAGTGATCTCTTCCTCTACATACCCTGGATTCATCGCCATATAATGGTCAAAAAGGATCTCTCCCTCTGTCACCTGGATACCCTTGATCTTAATAATATACTGGTTCGGATTCAGCTGGATATTATCACGCAGACGGATGATCGGCACAACCGTACCAAGTTCCAAGGCAATCTGTCTACGGATCATGACAACACGGTCAAGAAGGTCGCCACCCTGATTGACATCTGCCAGTGGAATAATACCATATCCAAACTCCAGTTCGATCGGATCTACCTGAAGCAGTGAAACAACATTTTCCGGTTTGCGTATCTCCTCTGCCTCCGTCTCTGCCTCACTCACTTCCTCCTCAATGCTCTCCACACGGATCTGTTTATCCATCATACGTCCGGAAATGATGAACACAAGACCAAGACCGACAAAGAGATACCATGTCAAAGGTGTCGTGATTCCCAAAAATGCAAGCGTTGCACCAACCAGATAAAGCACCTTCGGAATGCCAAAAAGCTGGCTTACCAGAACAGTTCCAAAATCTGCTTCCTTGGAAGCTTTCGTTACCAGAATACCGGTTGACAGAGAAATCAGAAGCGATGGGATCTGGGAACAAAGTCCGTCACCGATGGTGAGGATACCATATTGCTGGATCGCTTCTGCAAAGCTTAATCCCTGACTCATCACGCCCATGACCGTACCACCGATCAGGTTGATAAATGTAATGATAAGACCTGCCGTTGCATCTCCCTTAACATACTTTGTAGCACCATCCATGGAACCAAAGAAAGCGGATTCTTCCTGAATCTTATTTCTGCGCTCTCTTGCTTCCTTCTCTGTGATCGCACCGGTGTTTAAATCCGCATCGATCGCCATCTGTTTACCCGGCATTGCATCCAGTGTAAAACGTGCTGTTACCTCTGCAACTCGCTCAGAACCTTTATTAATAACTACAAACTGGATAATAATGAGTACAATGAATATGATTGCACCAATGACAAGATCACCGCCACCTACGAACTGGCCAAACGTTGTGACAACATTACCAGGTGCTCCTGTTGAAAGGATCAGTCTGGTAGACGACACGTTCAGTGAAATTCTAAAAATAGTCGTGAACAGTAAAAGAGTCGGGAAGAAAGACATATCCAGTACTTCCTTCACGAATAATGTATTAAACAGTATAATTAACGCGATAGAAATATTGATCGCGATCATCACATCCAACAAGGTGGAACTGATTGGAACAATGAAAAAAATAACGGCCGCAAGTAAATATAACGCTACGCCAATGTCCGCTTTTTTCATGCCTTTTCCTCCTTAGTCACTCTCAAATTATTTTTCTCTCATATTGTAAACCATTGCGAGGATCTCGGCAACTGCCTGATACAGTTCCGGTGGAATTTCCTGTCCGATATCCACGTTTGCATACAGCATCCGCGCAAGTGGTTTGTTTTCCACAATCTCAATATGATGTTCTCTGGCAGCCTCTTTGATTTTCTGTGCCAGATAATCTTCTCCCTTTGCAAGAACAACCGGTGCCTTTGATGTCTCAGCATCATACTTGATCGCAACTGCAAAGTGAGTCGGGTTCGTGATGACAACGTCCGCTTTTGGAACATCCTGCATCATACGTCTTCTGGAAGCCTCACGCATACGCTGTCTCTGTCTGCCTTTGATCTCCGGATTACCCTCTGTATTTTTAAACTCGTCCTTCACTTCCTGTTTGGTCATCTTCATATCTTCATTAAAACGATACTTCTGATAAATAAAATCTGCCAGACCGATCACTAAATAGACGAGACTGATTTTCAGACCAGCATTGATGATCACCGTTCCGCAAAGCATGATCGCCTGCATCAGTGGGATCTCATATAGGATAAAAATGTCCTGTGCATGACCTCTGATCGAGGTATATGCCACATAGACGATAACAAAAATTTTAAGAATAGATTTGACCAGTTCAAAAATAGAATCTTTTGAAAAAATTCTTTTAAATCCATTGATTGGATTAAATTTATCGAATTTGGGCTGCAACGGTTTCCCTGTCACTTTCCACCCAACCTGGATCACACTGATCAGCGCCGTCACAACAAATCCAAATGCAAAAAAGGGAACACAGACGATCAGAATCTGTATCAGTGCATCGGACATAAGCGCTGCGACTGACTTTTCCGTCACATCAACGGCATTCTCCCTTACAAAATCCGGTATCCTGCCGTAGATATCCACAAAACTATTCATGAGTCTGTTACCCACAAATGAAACAAAAATTTTCAGGACAAGAAATAAAATGATCAGGTCAAATGCCGCCGTAAGTTCTTTACTTTTTACGACTTTGCCATCCTCTCTTGCCTCCCTCAGTTTCTTTGCTGTCGCCGGTTCTGTTTTTTCACCACCGGGTCCGTCCTTTGCAAACCACTGAAGATCCCATTCCATGATCAAATGTAACTGTTTCTGCTGTTCCAAGTCAATACATTCCTTCTATAAAAAGTACCATCAATTTTTTCATTTCCGTAAAAATGAAATTTGCCACACTTGGCAGCAATGATACGGTCAGAAAAAGTACAACAAATCCAACCATAATCTTCATCTGCATACCTACCGCAAACATATTCATCTGCGGTGAAACCTTCGCCATGATACCAAGGATACAGTTTAAGATCATGATGCATGCAAATACCGGCAAAATGATACGGAATGCTATCACAAACATGTCTCCCATATAAGTTGTCATGGATCTCATCAGATGCTCCCAGTCAAACACCTGTCCATTGACCGGTATGACTGTAAATGCATCCACAAAGGCCCGTAATATATAATGATGCATGTCGGTTACCACAAGCAGCATCAGTATAAAATAATTATACAGATTTCCAGTTAATGTTACCTGCGCGTTGTTGATCGGATCAAATTCGGTTGCCATTGACAGACCGATATCCATATCAATGATATTACCCGCAAATAAAATAATGGAATTACAAACGTTTGCAGCAAGTCCGATCAGCAACCCTGTAATTCCCTCTTTCAAAACAATGACTGCATATCCTATAAGCCCGGTATATTCAACCTGTGAAACATCTGCAAACCCAGACACCAGAAGTGCGATCATCGCAGAAAGCCCTATCTTCACCTGATTCGGCACATTCGACATCCCATAAAAAGGTGCAATGTATACAAAGCAGGATACGCGAACAAGTATTAAGATAAAAATTTCAAAATTTTCCAATGAAAATGAATACTGCACCATATGTCAAACCTATCCAAGATAAATACTGAAGTTCGACCATAAGGTCGTCACAAATTCCGACAGCTGATTCAGAATCCACGAACCACATACCATCAATCCAATAAATACTGCCACAATCTTTGGTACAAATGTAAGTGTCTGCTCCTGAATCGAAGTGACTGTCTGAAAAATACTGATAATCAAACCAACCACCAGCGAAATTATCAAAACCGGGGCACTACAGATAATAATATAATAAATTGCATCTTTTGCGATATCAAGAACCTGTCCCTCTGTTATCATATCTCATCACCTCAGATTCCACTAATAAAACGTTTTTACAAGGCTTCCGATCACTAAATCCCATCCGTCTGCCAGAATAAAAAGCAATATTTTAAATGGCAGGGAGATCGTTGTCGGAGGCAGCATCATCATACCCATGGACATCAGCACGGATGCTACGACCATATCAATTACGATAAACGGAATATAAATCACGAAACCGATAATAAATGCAGCTCTCAATTCACTTAAGATAAATGCCGGGATCAGAGTCGTCATCGGAACATCATCATAACTGTCATAGGTTTCATCTGAAATATCCACAAACAGCTTTAAATCTTTTTCCTGCGTCTGACCGTACATGAATTCCCTGATTGGTCCCTGTGCGACGGTAAATGCCTCTTCCGTCGTAATCTCACCCTTGTCAAGAGGCTGGATCGCCTCTGTATTGATCTGCTGGAATGTCGGCCACATAATGAAAAATGTCAAAAATAAAGCCAACGCGATCAATACCTGATTAGGTGGTGCGGTCTGCGTTCCAATTGCGGTACGCAGAAAATGTAATACAATGATAATTCTTGTATAAGAAGTCAGCATGATCAGTATCGATGGTGCCAGTGATAAAATTGTCAATACCAAAAGCATCTTCACCGGTGCCGACAATGATCCGCCATCATTGTTGTATGAAATTGTCAATCCATTTGTACTGTCTTCTGCTGCTCTGGTGACACCACCCTCTGAATTGTCACCATCAAATGTTGTGATACTGTCCGGATCCATGGAAGCTGCATACACAGTTGTTCCACCCGCTGACCATGAAAGCGTCAGAACAAGTACCACCATTGCCACAATTAGTGACACCATACAATATGTCTTTTTCACTCTTGTCATAATCAAAACCTATTTCTTAGGAAAATGTTCCTTCACCCGGTTCAATACCTCACGGAAATTCTCCTGTGCAGCCTTCCCATCCATCGGAAATCTGTTTTGTGCCGCAGAGAGATCCGGTACTTCGCTTAATTGTTCTTCTGTAAGCTGTGTGAGCAGTGTCACATCATCTTTTCCAACAGCTACAACAAGGTAAACCTCACCTGCTTTTACAATTGCAATAAACTTATTATTTCCAACACGTATTGATTCCACAATCTGCAGATTTTTGTTTGCAAAATTTGTTTTCTGATAATTACCGATCCACTTTGTTGTGAAATAGGTGATCGCCAGCACAAAGAGAAAAATGATCAATACGCCCAACAGCTGGATAAAACTGCCTAATGCAGAACTGAGTAATATCATATTAACCTACAACTTTTTTTACTGCTTCAAGAACACGCTCTGCCTGGAATGGTTTGACGATAAAGTCTTTTGCTCCTGCCTGGATTGCTTCGATAACCATAGCCTGCTGTCCCATTGCAGAACACATAATAATTTTAGCTCCTGGATCTAATGCTTTGATCTTCTTTAATGCTTCAATACCATCCATCTCAGGCATTGTGATATCCATTAATACAAGATCTGGTTTTGCTTCTGGATATTTTTCTACTGCTTTCTGTCCGTTTTCTGCCTCTGCAGCAATCTCATAACCATTCTTTGTTAAGATATCCTTAATCATCATTCTCATAAATGCTGCGTCATCGCAAATCATTACTTTAGCCATATTATTTGTTTCTCCTCTTCTTTCCTATCTTATTTCACAATTTCAGTGATTCTCACACCAAAACTTTCTTCAATTACTACGACTTCACCCTTGGCAACGTATTTTCCGTTTACCAGAATATCTATTGGTTCACCGGCAATTCGATTCAACTCGATAATCGTACCAGGTGCGAAATCCAAAATCTCATGGATCGACTTTGTTGTTCTTCCAAGTTCTACTGTCACTTCAAGTGGAACATCCATGATCAATCCGATGTTCTCTGCTCCTGCAACCTGTGCAATACTTGGATTAAAAGCCTGAAACTGTGCCGGCTGTACATTTACCGGCTGTGCATACATTTGATTCATATTCGGTGCCATCATTGGCTGTCCCATCATCGGCTGTCCCATCATCGGCTGTCCCATCATCGGCTGCCCCATCATTGGCTGTCCCATAACCTGCTGACCTCCCATCGGCTGTTCCATCTGAGGCTGTGGTGCAGCTGGCTGTGCACTCACTGCTTTTTCTGCCTCGTTCGATGTGGAATTGGTATCCGCTTCCATATTCTTTGTAATGCTTGCGCACATCTCCTTCGCAAAAGAAACCGGATACAACTGCATGATCTCACTGTCTACCAGATCTCCAATCTCCATCTTAAATGAAATCTTAACAAACGAACCGGATAAAAAATCTGCGATTGATCCCTCATCAATATTATCATGAAGATCCACAAGATCTGCAACTGGCGGACTGATATCGATGGTCTTATTCAGCATAGAGGAAAGAGAGGTCGCTGCGGAACCCATCATCTGATTCATCGCTTCGCTGATTGCACTTAAATGTAACTCTCCAAGTTCTCCATCTGTATTAGTACCATCACCACCCATCATCAGGTCTGTAATGACTTTTACATCATGTTCTTTTAAAACAAGAATATTACTTCCATCCAAACCAACTGTATATGCAATTCGGATAAATACACACGGTTTTTCATATGCATCACAGATGTCACTCCATGTTGCAAAAGATACAACCGGCGTTGAAATATCTACTTTACGATTTACAAGGGAAAACAATGTTGTTGCCGCTGTTCCCATGCTGATGTTACCAATTTCGCCAATCGCGTCTTTCTCAGCATCTGTCAGCAAATCATTTTTATTTGCATCATCCGGGTTATTCAGCAAAGCACTGATTTCTTCCTGTGACAAAACACCATCCATTACTACTGCTCCTCTCTTACCACTGATGTAACTCTTACTGCATAATTATCGCCGACAGCTCCCGGCAGAGCAGTAAATTTTTTTATATTACCGACAAAAATATTCAGATCCTGATTCACACCCGAATCCAGCCGGATAATATCTCCAACCTGAAGATTTACAAAATCGTCCACGGAAATAGTACTGTTTCCCAAAACCGCTTTTACAGGAATCTTCGCTTTTGAGATCAAAGCTTCGATCGCATCTGTATACTGCTTATCGTCATGTTCCTGAAGATTGGAATACCAGAACTTCGTATTCAGCTTGTCCATGACACTTTCCAATGTCAGATACGGAAGACAGATATTCATAAGACCTTCCACATCGCCAATCTTGATATGTAATGTCACAAGTGCGATCATCTCGGTCGGCGAAATAATCTGCGCAAACTGTGAGTTTGTCTCAATCCGTTCAAGCCGCGGTGAAATCTCACAGACACTCGACCAAGGCTCCGGCAAAAGACTTACACATACATTATAGATTCTCTCCAGAATCAAAAGTTCAATCTCGGAGAAATCTCTTGGCTTATCTAACGGAGTTCCCAATCCACCGAGCATTCGGTCAACAATTGCATACCCCAGATTGTCTGCAAGTTCTATAATAATACTGCCACTCAAAGGCGATACATTCACCAATCCGAGTAAAACCGGATTTGACAGTGCATTCGTGAATTCAGAATAGGTAACCGCCTCTGAATTCATCACTTCCACCTGTACTGTTTTTCTCAAATAAACAGGTAAGTTCGTCGAAAGAAGTCTTCCATAATGTTCAAAAATGATTTCCAACGTACGCAAATGCTCTTTTGAGAACTTTGCTGGACGGGTAAAATCATAATTTTTTACTTGTTTTTCGTCTTTTACTTTCATGTCCTCAGCATCAAGTTCACCACTGCTCAATGCCTGCAGAAGACTATCTATCTCATTTTGAGATAAGACTTCACCCATTCTCTTTCACCACCTAGCATTCTAATTTACTGCGTATTTACACTGGAGAAACTTACCCCAACGATAAAGTCAGAACCGAACATCTCCTGCAGATCTTCGAGAATAGCATCTTTAACGCTCTGCTCGTCCTCCCGGAACTGTTCCATTGTATATCCGGAAACAATCGTGTTGATATCATTTTTGATCAATGTTTCCTTCGCTTTCAATCCTTCTGTACCTATGCTCTTGTATCCGTCACTCTTTGTATTCAGCGACAAACCGATAGAAAATACAGCCACATGGTCTTTTCCATCACCGCTTGGACTTAAGTTGACGGTAAAGCTGGCTTCAATATCATAAACTTCAATATCTTCCACCGGAACTGCTGCGGTATCTTTGCTGCTTCCATCTTCCAGCTCCAGATCAATTGCTGATGCGATCTTATCGATCAGCTGATTTGATTTTCTCGTCTGAGGAATGATCGTAAACGCAAGAATTGCAGTCAAAACGAGATTCACCAGAACTAATGCAAGGATAATTACTGTCATCAGATTCTTTTTCATTGTTTGTGCCTTTCTTCTGCTAATTAGTTTATTTCGGAATAATATGAATTATATATCTTTATCTCAACACGTCTGTTACGCGCCCTTCCCTCCGGTGTGGAGTTGTCCGCAATCGGTACATATTCCCCTCGTCCGGATGACTTGATATGCGAAGGTTCTATCGTCGTGATATCACGCATGTAATCCGCGACATACAAAGCACGATACATCGAAAGCACATCATTGTTCTCATATTTTGAAGAATGCGTGAACGGAATATTATCCGTGTGTCCCTCTATCTCTATCATGTTCTGCTGATAACTCTGAAGAATCTTTCCAATCTTATCCATCAAAGGATAGGCTTCTGACTTGATCTCAGATTTTCCGGAATCAAACAGCACTGCACCATTTAAATTCAACAGCACATATTCCGCATTAAAATCGATTTCCACCTGATCCTGTATGCCATATTGTGCTACAAGATCCTGCACCTGCTCTGCCATCTGTTCTGACTCGGCAAGCGCTTCTTCTTTATACTCTTCCGCAACATCTGAACTTTCTGATGTATCATCTGTCGTCTGCGTATTTGCCATCTGATTATAATAGATGTCATACATCTGTAACTGGCTCACGCCGGAAGAAACCATCTCACCATCTCCGATGGAAGCTCCACCACTCGGCAGAATACTAAAGCTGCTCTGCAAAGATGCAATCACCATCTCAAACTTCTCAGCATCCACTGTTGACATAGAAAACAGTAAAACGAAAAAGCAAAGAAGTAAATTCATAAGATCACTAAACGTCGCCATCCATGCCGGAGCGCCTGCCGGTGCTTCTTCTGTCTTCTTTCTTGCCACTATGCTTCACCTCCGGCTGCTTCATCACCTTCTCCGAGACTTCCTGCTGCCTGTGGTGTCAGGAATGATTTCAGCTTTTCTTCAATGACACGCGGATTTTCACCTGCCTGAATGGAAAGCAATCCTTCCACGATCATTTCTTTTATTGCAACTTCTCTCTCATTATTCACCTTAAGCTTTGACGCAGTTGGATTACAAAGCCAGTTGGCGATCAATGAACCATATAATGTAGTGACCAGGGCAACCGACATAGCCGGTCCGATACTCGATGCATCTTCCAGATTCTTAAGCATGTTAATAAGACCGATCAGCGTACCGATCATACCCCATGCAGGACCTAATTCTGCCCATTTCTCCCAGAATGCGATTACTTTCTTATGTCTTTCTTCCATACAGGACAGGCTTGTCTCCATGATGCCACGCACCAGTTCCGGATCCGTACCATCCACAATCAGAAGGATTCCCTTCTTCATAAACTCGTCATCCAGATTACCTGCGGCCTCTTCCAGAGAAAGAAGTCCTTCCTTACGAGCCACATTGGAAAGGTCAATAATCTGACTGATCATGGACTTCACATCGTTTGCAGGAGTCTTGAACACAAGTAAAAAGCTCTTCAAGCCGGCCACATAGTTTTTAAGGGTTGTCGATGCCATAATCGCAAAAAAAGCGCCACCAAATGTAATAATTGCTGACGGAGGATCTATGTATCGCCCAAAGTTCTCTGCACCTGCATTACTGATAATACCATATATACACATGCCAAAGCATAACACTAAACCAAGAATTGACGCTAAATCCACTTTGTATCACCTTTTTGCGTTAATCTGCAAAAATATCCTTTCTATACGATTTTACAAGATTTTTGACCTCTTGTCTACTTTCTTTTATAATTATTTTCCTTCCGGTTGTAAATAGAACAACCGTATCCGGCGTTTCTTCAACAAGTTCAATAAGATCCGGGTTTACCAGTACTTTTCTACCATTCATCTTCGTAACTTCAATCATCTGTCCACACCTCCGGAAAAATACCTTAAGGGAACGGGCTGCTTCTGCCCGTTCCCTTACACCTTTATGCGTTTTGAAGCTTCCTCTGCTTCTCTTTTAATTATTGATTGTAACTATTCAGCACTACCGTTTCAGATTGGTCAGTTCTTCCAATAAGGTATCGGATACGGTGATGATTCGGCTGTTGGCCTGGAAACCACGCTGGGTCGTAATCATTTCGGTAAATTCAGCAGAAAGATCCACGTTACTCATTTCCAGTACGCCGGAGTTCATATAACCACCATCTGCGGTAATGTCCTCCCCCACTCCGTTAAAGTCTCCGGAGTTCTGTGTTGCGGAATAGAGGTTATCTCCCTCCTTGGAAAGACCGGATGCATTGGCAAAGTTTGCAACTGCGATCTGTCCTAACAGTCTCTTCTGTCCATTGTCATAGGAAGCATAGATCTTACCATCCTTCCAAATGACAATACCACTCATTTCACCCACCTTACGTCCGGAACCGATACCCTTGCTGTCACCCTTCGATCCTACAAAGGTAGAGCTTCCGTTGTTGTTCTGGTTCGAGGTTGCAGAAAAGTCTGCGGTGATGTTCTCAAAGCTTGGAAGCTTATCCTGCTTAAACTCAAAAGTAATTGCGCTCTGTGTCGCAGTATCACCCTTAGCCTTTCCGACATTGATAAAGGATCCGTCCTTTGTGCTGTACTGGAGATGAGCTGTAATATCTGC
>ENA-ORTG01000819-ORTG01000819.1-human-gut-metagenome-genome-assembly--contig:-NODE-819-length-31316-cov-3.840632_pt1 | contig 31316 bp, 27 predicted proteins | sample MGYA00241906_ERZ509176 | MGnify/ENA primary metagenome ERZ509176 (study PRJEB26280, sample SAMEA2338811) | human gut metagenome | biome: human gut; feature: human-associated habitat; material: faeces...
GTAGAGCACCTGACTCTTAATCAGGGTGTCCAGGGTTCGAGCCCCTGGCGGTGCATTTAAGGCACTGTTTTCAATGCATATGGCATCGGGGACGGTGTTTTTTTGTGTCTCCTTTAAATTATTCTGAACACAAATATCCCTTCTCTTTCAGAGCTTTTTCAATATAATCCAGGGTGTCTTCATCATCTGCTTCTACCGTATGATAATGATCTCCTGCTGTAAGATTCTTTAAGGGTGTTGATTTGCCACTGTGAATACTGCTCATAAATTCCTGCACATGACGCCTGCATGCAATAGGCAGAGCCGTTCTGATTGCTCCATATACCGCATGTTCTACATATACATCAAGCACTCTTCCTCCCATATCCACAATGGTATTCAGTTCATCTTCCATCTGCTCATCTGTATGGGACACATGAAAGACTCTTGTTATCGCATCTGTATCTTTACTGACCTCTTTATTTTTGTTCTCTGATAATGACGGCATGAGCATATATCCTCTTGCCGCAGAATAAATATCATAATCCGCTGCCCTAAGCAGCGCAATATCCTGTACAATGACCTGTCTGCTTACCTGAAACTGCTTTGCAAGTGCAGTTCCTGATACAGGCTTTGTTGATTTGCTGATGATCTCTATAATTGCTTTACGTCTCTCTTCTCCTGTCATAATTATGCCCAGCCTTCCTCTTACTATCATAAGTAGTCTACACCAATCCCCCTTCTTTGTGCTACATTTTCTTTTGGAATCTTTCTATAGAATTAGATTTATTTGCACAAAAGAACCATCAACAGAAAAAACAGCAAATAGATTGACTACATTCTGAAAAAATTTTATACTTATTATAAACCTATATGCATACGAAAGGAGAATTCTATGAAAGTTCATAAAATATTGGCATTAACACTTGCTATGGCATTATCCATATGCGCAATTCCTACTACTATTGCAGAAGCAAAAGGTGAAACCTGGACAATTCCCGGTGACAATACCTATCATTTAGACGGTACAGATGTTGTCATCAAAGTCGAGGGTGAAACCCTTCATGTAACAGGAACAGGTGCAGTTCCAAGTTATGATTACTGGTCCTTAAATGAACGTCCCTGGAGATTAAAAGGTGTTTCTGTCATCCAGATTGACAGTACGATTACTTCAATTGGTTCCTACGCTTTTGCAAATATGGATAAAGTAAACCGTATCATAATGGGCACCAGCACATTCATTGAAGATACTACCACATTTTCCAAGATTGCTTACAAACCAATCTTCCGTATCTCAGATACTGGTGTAACAACACAGATGATTGGCAACATCCCTTATACCAGCCTTGACAGTATTGCTGCTTTTGCGCAGTCAAATACGAATGGCTCATGCTATATTTTTGATACAAATGCAAAGGCTGCTGCATTCCAGACAATGACGAACCCTACAATTCCTCTTGTATACTCTGCAGCAGATTCCAACGCACCATGGAATAATGTAGAAAACAACGGCAACGGCAATGTAGTTACCAGACTTTGCTATATGGCACCTGATAATGTAGATCATTCCTATATTGTTACAGGACAAATGAGATATCAGGGCAGGGCATGTTATGAAGTATATTCTGCATTCCTCGAAGACTATACATTTGCATGTTCTCTGAGAATTAATGTTACCAAGAGTGGCAAAGAAATATCCAAGACAGATCAAACTTATAAATATATAATTGATATTCCCAAGAAATATCAAAATCTTGGAACCAGCTATCGTTTAATCGGTATTGGAGCCGGTCAGGTATATATCTTTGATGATATGGATTCTAATCCGGCTACTCTGACTTATGAAACAGATATGCCTACTATGACATTTGGATTAGTATACAAATAATTTCTTTATGACAGAAATGGTGACTTCATTTAAGAAGTCACCATTTTTATGATTCCACCTATGATAAACGGCACAAGCCATGTGGTGAAACGAAAGACCAGAATCGCAGGTACTGTATACATTTCACCGGCAAAACAGTTAAAAAACAATAGAAAAACAAATTCCAGGGAACCTATGCCTGACGGCGCAGGAATCAGGTAAATAACTATAGGCTTCATCAGATTAAGTCCCAATAATACAAGGAATCTCTTCTTATGCGTCATAAGTTCCTTCCCTGTATCATTCAGGAGAATCAGATTCTCTCTCCACTTCTCCATCTGCTGCTTATATTTGGGCTTTTTATGCTCCAGCCAGTCTATTGCATACAACAGCCAGTCCTTTATTTTTTCTGATACCGTGATAAGTGTCATAAATAAAGCAATAAGAATAGTCACTACACAGCCTATAATCATGGCATTCTGATACTGACACAATATCTGACTGGTCTGTGGTGTACCAAGCAGATACAAAAAGCCCATCAGACCCAATATCATAACTGCAATCTTCTTAAATACAAACTGCAGCATGGTAATTCCCGTGCCTTTTGCATACGGTACTCCATCCTTTTGCAGATAATAGATTGCTGCAAAACCAGAACCGCTTCCCAATGTCAAAAGGCGATAGAACTCACACAAATAGGCTGTCCTGATGCCCTTTCCCCAATGATACGTGCTTTCAAAGGGATGTGCCATATAGTATACTATTCCCCCCTCTATGAGGAAGAATACTGTCGCTATCAGACAGCTTATTATCAATTGTACAAATGACAGCGCACGGATTCCTTCCAGTATTTCCGCTAGAGAGCCCCTGTAGAAATACAGTGCTGCTGCCAGAAACACTAATAGAATAAGCCACTTAACACTTCTTCTGCTCCTTGGGTTTGTAGTTTTCATATGCATGCTCCATATGTGTAGACTCATTCCACAATTTATCTGCTTCAGGTGCCCATTTATCAGCATATTCATGGCACTTTGCACACAGATGCTCTACAGTCTCAGGTGATTGCAAATCTGTAGACTTTGCTCCTGTCTCCTTTACGATTCTCTGTAAAATCTCAGGATTCTCAAGCATTGGACATGGTCTTAACTGGTTGTTATTAAATGGCTGATTATCACGATAAGCCATAAATAACGGCTGTTTTAAGCATTCCAGTAAGGTGTTTTCTCTGATATTTGCACCTGAATAATGGATAAATACACAAGGTTCTGCATCACCGTTTGCATTGATATGGAAGTAGTTTCTGCCGCCGGCAATACAACCACCAACAAACTCACCATCATTCTGGAAATCCATTGTGAACAATCCCTTACCGTGTTTCATATTTCTGATCTCACGTACTCTGGTGTACATATATTTTCTCTGCTCTACAGAAGGTAATAAGCTCACATCTGCTTCATTTCCAACAGGCATATAGTGGAAATACAGAGCATAACGGCTTCCATTCTCTACTAACAGATCAACGAATTCATCACTGGTAACTGTCTCAATGTTCTTGGATGTATAGCAGATAGAAGTACCAAAGATCAATCCATGCTGCTTCAATAATGACATCGCATTCATAACTTTGCCAAATACACCATTTCCTCTTCTCAGGTCATTTACTTCTGCAAATCCTTCCAGACTGATTGCCAGATACAGATTGCCTACCTTCTGCATCTGTTTACAGAAAGCTTCATCTACCAGAGTACCATTTGTGTATGCAAGGAATGCACAGTCATTATGCTTCTCACATAATTTAATGATATCTGCTTTTCTTACCAGTGGTTCACCACCTGTAAACATATAGAAATAAATACCCAGCTCTTTACCCTGTGTAATTACATTGTCCATTTCCTCAAATGTCAGATTCAGACGATTGCCATACTCAGCTGCCCAACATCCTGTACAGTGTAAATTACATGCACTGGTCGGATCCATCAGAATCAGCCAGGGAACATTACACTGGTGTACTTCTCTCATTTTTCTTATGGTCTTGGTTCCATAGAAGAATGCTTCATATCCAAGGTTCAGTGCTGTTGTCTTTAATACATGTGGATCTATTTCATCAATGATCCTGTTCATATATTGGTTCAGTGTACAGTCTTTATCACGAATCATGTTTCTTACGGTATCATAGTTCACATCCATTTTCTCATCGCTCATGTATTTCTCCATCAGATCGACAAGCTTTACAATACCTTCTTCTCTATTCTTTCTTACATCCTTCAGTGCTACATCAATAGCTGCTGAAAAAGCCATTCTTCCGGCTGCATGTGTCATTGCTCCCATTTTCAAATCCTCCCTGCGTTAATTATGAAATCTGAAATTACGGTGTTCTTTTACTGTATATAAGACCACCCATAAATTTAATCCACCATCTATCATCAAGTTAATTCCCACTAACTGCATGATCAGTTTCGTTGCTTCCACCGGTCTTGCCAGTAATACCAGTCCGGCTGCACCTGCTGCAATCGCCCATATCAGGATCAGCCACCACTTACTCAGCCCAAACCGCCTTGCATCCAATGCCGTCTGTATCTTAAACACACCATCTATCAGAATCAGGATGCCTACAAATGTTGGAAATGCCCTTAATATATGTTCCCAGTGAAACAACAGCAGACATCCTACGATTGCAGATAAGATACCCATTGCAAAATCAAATTGAAATGCAAGCTGATACATATCCTTTGTAAAGTACCCGATTAATTTAATGATTCCATATACCACCAGAACCGTACCTATGGCATAACAGGCAATGGAAAAAGACTGTTCAGGTCTTGCTATCAGGTATGCTCCCAGGACAAACTGCACAACTGACAATACAATATATGCACGTTTTTCCGCTTTGATATGATCCACAGTCTCCACCTCCTCTTTTCCCTTTTTCTACAGTATAATTCCATTATTCGACAAAAAAAACGGTCAAAAAAAGAGCAATGTCTCAAATTTGTACATTGCTCGAATTCTGCCTGATTTTTAGGCATTTTCTCAAAAATGTCTAAATTATTTTTTATTTGCAAGACAGTTCTGTGTACATTCCAAAGCGGTCTTTACTGTCCCTTCAAATACTGCTGCCATACCTTTTAAATAATCTGCTGAATCACTTTGAGAATTTCCCTTAATCCAGTTCAGTGTCATTCCTACAAGCGAATACCCGTAAAAAGTAATGACAAATTCCTTTTCTTTGTCACTGACCTCCATACCCTGAACCTGTTGCTCCACATAATTTCTGATCAGCTTATCACAGATGGCAAACAAATACTTTTCCAATACATCGCGGCTCTTTGAGTCGTATATATGTAGAATAGCCGGTCGGTTCTCAACAACGAACAGCGCCACTCTCAGCAATTCCTCATACCAGGATTCATATTGCTTCTCATCTTCCAGTACTTTCTTTGTCTCTATATCAAAAACATCATCAATCAGATCATATATGTCCTGATAATAATAATAGAACGTGTTACGATTGATGCCACATTTCTCAACAATATCTTTTACTGTAATTTTATCAAGAGAATGTTCCTTCAAAAGCTCCAGGAAAGTCTCTACTATCGCCTTCTTCGTAAACTGTGACAAGGCTCTTCACCTCTTTCTCTTTCACATTATACCCAATAGAACATTCTTTTTGCAAGCCTGATTCTGCTTAAACTACCTCATATGGTGTCTTCTCACCATTTATATACGCCCTGGCACATACAATTGAGTTCTCTACCATATCAGATACTGCCTCCTGCGTATAGAATGCAGTATGTGGTGTCACTACTACATTGGAATAAGATCTCAGAATTGCAAGCTGAGGATTATTTAGTGGCTCTCCCATACGGTTAAAATAATATAAGCCACTCTCATGCTCTACTACATCCAATCCTGCGAACCCGACCTTGCCTGATTCAATACCATCAATCAAAGCCTGTGTATCCACCAGCGAACCTCTTGCGCAGTTAATCAGGATCACACCCTGCTTCATTTTATCCATTACTTCATGATTGATCATATGATAATTATCATCTGTTGCCGGTGCATGCAGGGAAATGATATCACACTCTCTGTAAATCGTATCCAGCTCTGTATACTGTGCATACTGACGCACCTCATCACTTTCATAAATATCATAAGCCAGTATCTTACAGCCAAATCCTGACAAATGCTTGATTACTGTCTTTCCAATTTTACCGGTTCCAATAATACCTACTGTCATTCCCGGAAGCTCTCTGCCGATTTTACCCTGTAATGTATAATCCTGAATCTGCGCACGCTGCATGATATACTGTATTTTGCGGCAGCCCATCAACATCAGCATAATTGTATAATCAGCTACTGTTGCCGGTGAATAGGTAATGTGAATGACTCCCATTCCTTTTTCTTTGGCATATGCACAGTCAATGTGGTCAAATCCTATCGTTCTGGTCGCGATACATTTCACACCCAGCTCATGCCATTTATCAATCATTTCTTTATTAATAACAGTAGTTATTATATTAACGACATCATAGCCTTTTGCCTTTTCCAGATTATCCATACAGGGTGTTTCCTTAGTATACGCCCATTCCACCTGATTCTTGCTGCAATATTGTTCAAAGAAGGGAAGTTCATCAAACTCTCTCATACTGTATACATACATTCTCATATGAATTACCATGCCTTTCTCACCCCTGTTGCCAGGGCTTGTTCTTCGTAACCTTTAGCCGTCTGTTCCAATTGGTCAACTGATAGAAAATAACGGAAATAAACACAATTCCCACGGCAATGCCCAGTGCCACCAGAAGCGTGATTCCACCCTGTTCCTGTGCCTTTGCCATATCTCCATCTACAATAGCGCTCATTGTATAGTATAAAGTCCCTCCAGGCGTCAGGGGAATTACCGCTGGTATCAGAAATACTGTCGCAGGAGCCTTTACAATACGGGCAATGATCTCCGCATATAAGGTTCCTACAATAGCCGGGACAAGATTGCGCATCAGAATTGACATTCCCAAATCACTGCATATGCAATAGAACAGACTGGTAAGCAGCCCGCCTATGCATCCATATATCAGTTTATCCCTGCGGATTCTGAAAAACAGGCAGAATCCCAGTGTTCCTATGGCTCCACTCACAATCAGACTGCAATTCCTGATAAGAAATTCCCATATCATACTTACCACTAATAATCTCCTTATTTTGCGAAGCAGATTATTGCAAGCGCAAAGCCTGCCGCAATCGCTACCGCCAGAATAATTGCTTCCATCAGTCGCAGAAGTCCCGTAATCATATCTCCGCACATCATATCCCTGATGGCATTCATCATATTGATTCCCGGTATCTGAAGCATAATATTGCCTATCATGACTTTATCTACATGAACTGCAATTCCACTTAGGACAGACAACATACACAATATGCCCACTGCAAAAGATGACAGCAGTGTATATACTACTCTGTTTTTGCTGCGCGGGCCAAATATGTATTCCCAGAAATAGAAAATCCATGCCACAATACCTGCTGCCACACCGTCTCTGAGATTCCCTCCAAAGAAGATGGCAAAGGCACTTGCCCCCAGTATATATCCCATCATGCGCGATACAGAAATACGTCGTCTGTCACCATGCATGATCTCTTCCACTCTCTGTTCTATCTCATCACAGGATGGCTTATTGGCACAGATATATCTCGACAGTGCATTTAGCTCCTCCATTTTACCCAGGTCTGTGGAATAGGAATAGATTCGTCTCGTCTGGGTGAAATTCTGATCATCTGTCGTATGCCAGCTTAAAATAATCAGTGACAGAATTGTAAATACATCTATGACTCCTCCGCCATATGTGTGGCATATTCTCAGAATGGTATCCTCTACCCTGGATATTTCAGCTCCTGTACACAACATCGCCTCTCCCACATCCAATGCCTTCTCCATGATCTTAGGTGCTTCAAAGCAGGTGATTTCCTTCTTCATGCACTATGCCTCTTTTGCTTCCTGCTCATTACTGCTGACTACCGGATGTTTCTTTAAATACAGCATGAACACAACTGCTGCTATGATAAACGGTATGCCTGCTACAATTCCTGTCGGCGCAGGTCCAACAAAGAAATTGCCGCCATCCTTTGTAAAATATGCAGCCTGTGACATCATGACATTCACTGCGCTGTGTGCGAAGATCGCAGGGAAAATACTTCCGCTCCTCAGACTGATAAAGGAATAAATACAGCCTGTGACCATACCAAATACGCACATAGCAAGAATACCTGTGAATGGATATCCCGCATAGCCTGTACCATAATAATATCCAAGAGATACCAAAGGCGCATACCACAGACCAGATATCAGACCACTGATCAGAATTGCCTTTGTCGTACCAAACTTACGATACAGCTTCGGAAGCAGATAACCTCTCCAGCCCCATTCTTCACCAAAGCTGTTGATTACATCCAGTACTGGCGCTGAGAATACATTAATTAATAAAGTTGTCTTGAAATTCGCAATGATATTCACTGCATCCAGCTCTGAGCCGTTATCTATTGCAGCCTGTACGAAATTCGTCATGGATGCATCATAATTGTCATGGAAAATTATAAAATACAGAACTGCTCCAAGAAAAGTCAGCGCTGTTGTTCCAAACCATCCAAACAGAAAGCAGAACTTATGCTTTGCAAAATTAAACTGGAATCCTGAATGTAACAAGCCTTCCTTTGTCATGACTCTGGCGATCAGAGATGCAAAAGCCGGTGCAAACATCATGGAACTGATCATATTGACCGCTTCCTTTACCGTGTCCACATCTCCACTCTGATACATGGGCTTAATGACTCCAAGCTCTGCAATCCATGCAATACCAAATACTGCGATCAAAAAGATCGTAAGTCTTTTGGTTTCTATCTTGGGATCTTCTACTCCTACTACTTTTCTCTTTTTTTCTTCTGCCATACCTTTCTTACTGCCTTCCTTTACTTAATTTCATTAGCCATCACATAGAATTGATGATAAATGCCACCCAGTGCCATCAATTCATCATGATTACCTTCTTCTACAATTCCTTCGTCTGTCAGTACCAGAATTCTGTCTGAATTACGAATACTTGATAATCTGTGTGCAATCGTAAGTGTTGTTCTGCCCTTTGCAAGCTCGTTAAGGGACTTCGCTACTGCATATTCACTCTCATTATCCAATGCAGAGGTAGCCTCATCCAGAATGATAATAGGGGGATTTTTCAAGAACACCCTGGCAATGCTGATACGTTGCTTCTGTCCTCCTGAGAGCTTTACACCACGTTCTCCAACATACGTATCATATCCATCTCTGAGTCCTCTTATGAATTCATCTGCTCCTGCCTTTTTCGCAGCTTCTATTACTTCTTCTCTGGAAGCGCCCGGCTTACCATAGGCAATATTATCATACACCGTTCCTGAGAACAGATATACATCCTGCTGTACAATACCGATATTCTGTCTCAGACTCTTCAATGTCAGGTTTCGGATACTGGTGCCGTCCACCGTAATCGTTCCTCCAGATACGTCATAGAATCTGGGAATCAGATTGCACAACGTAGTCTTACCACCACCGGAAGGACCTACAATTGCCAGCTTCTCACCTGCATGAATCGTCAGATTCAGATGATGAAATACCTTGTTATGGTCGTCTGGATATTCAAAGCTTACGTTTTCAAAGATAATCTCACCCTTTGGATTTACCAGCTCCTTTGCATCCGGCTCATCAAATATCTCAATATCTGCATCCATGATCTGAATAAATCTCTCTATACCTGTGATACCGCGCTGGAACTGCTCTGCAAATTCAATGATTCTGCGGATTGTAGCAATCAGTGTAGATACATACATGACATACGCTACCATATCTCCGGGCAGAATCTGCTGTTCCATAAGGAAATATCCACCGCCCAGAATCACGACCAGATACATCAGACCATCAAATACTCTGGTAGAAGTATTGAACATACCCATGAGCATATACGTATAGGTCTTGATCTTTAAAAATTCCTGATTGCCCTCTTCAAATTTCTCTTTCTCCAGCTCTTCATTGGTAAAAGCCTTTACGACCTTCTGTCCAAGTAAGCTGTCCTCTATCTTGGCATTCAACTCACCAATCTGATAACGCTGCTGTCCAAAGGCAGAACGCATCTTACGGTTGATCATACGGCATACGATAGTCATTATAGGCACGAATATAAATACCATGACAGTAAGCAGCAGATGTATTCTTGCCAGAATAATAAAAGATATCACAATTTTGAGACCGGCAATGAAAAATTCCTCCGGACAGTGATGTGCAAATTCTGTTACTTCAAATAAGTCGTTGGTAATACGGCCCATGATCTGACCGACTTTGGTATTATTGAAATACGTATTGGAAAGCTGCTGAAGATGTGCATAAGCATCTCTACGCATATCTGTCTCTATCTTTGCTCCCATGACATGTCCGACATCTGCCATATAATAATTGGCGAGACAATCTATGATACGCAGGATAAAATAGAGAAATCCAAGTCCTGCTATCATTTTCGTTGTAAGCAGCGCTACATCCTGTAAAGCAGTATTCGTAATCTGCCTGATTATAAGAGGCAGTATAATTTCACAGATGGTAGTCAGCGCTGCACAGAACAGATCAGTAAACAGTGTCTTGTAATATGGCCTGAAATAAGGCAAAAATCGCTTAATCAGTTCTGATGTTGTATATTTCTTCGAGTCCATTCTCATTTCCTTTCTATCATCACTTCACTATTTCATTGGAATCCAGCATAATGGTAAAAGGTCCGTCATTTAAAAGAGACACCTTCATATCTGCCCCAAAGCTGCCATGTTCTGTATGGAAGCCCTTTGCCTTAACAGAATCAATGATATACTCATACAGCTCATTTGCAAGCTGGGGATTGCCTGCATCTGTGAAAGAAGGGCGGTTTCCCTTACGACAGTCAGCATATAATGTGAATTGGGAGACAATCAGAAACTCTCCCTGCACATCTGCCGCTGCAAGATTGGTCTTGCCCTGTGCATCATCAAAAATACGCAGCTTTGTCATTTTATCGACCAGCTTGTCTGCAATCTGCTTCGTGTCTGTATCTGCCACACCGACAAATACCAGCAGACCATGTCCAATCTGTCCTATCGTCTCACCATCCACCGCAACTGCAGCTTCCCTTACTCTCTGAATTAATAATTTCATGTTTGTTTGCCTTTCAGTCTTCCTGTTTATATTCTTCTATTGCTGTCTCATACAGATTATTGCCCAGACTGTCAATAACAACGATAACAGGGAAGTCTTTTACCTCCAGTCTGCGGATAGCCTCTGTTCCCAGATCATCATATGCAACCACTTCTGAAGAGAGTATGGACTTTGACAGCAGCGCACCAGCACCACCTACGGCAGCAAAATACACGGCTCCATTGCGTACAATAGCTTCTTTTACTGCATCACTTCTCTTACCCTTACCTATCATTCCCTTTAATCCAAGATCCAGTAATCTGGGCGCATACTTATCCATACGGCTTGCCGTTGTTGGTCCTGCTGAACCGATGGGTCTGCCTTCTCTTGCAGGAGACGGCCCCATATAATAAATAATGTTATTTTCCAGGGAAACAGGGAGCTGTTCTCCTCTGTTCAATGCCTTATCCATACGCAGATGTGCAGCATCTCTTGCGGTGTAAATAGCTCCTGTAATATATACATAATCCCCTGCACGCAGCTCTCGCGCAGTCTGTGCATCCAAAGGTGCATTGATATGTCTGTCCATTTCTTCGTCCTCCTTACAATACCCTTACGGCGTGTCTGTTTACATGACAGCATATATTGACAGCTACAGGAAGTCCTGCAATATGTGTTGCATAGGTATTGATATTCACTGCCAGCGCTGTTGTTGTACCACCAAGACCACCTGGTCCGATTCCTGTTTTATTGATTCTCTCCAGTAATTCCTCTTCCATTTCTTTTACGTAAGGAATCGTAGAATGTTCATTCACAGGTCTTGTAAGTGCCTGCTTTGCCATAAGTGCGCATTTTTCAAAAGTGCCGCCAATACCGACACCGACTACCATAGGAGGACAGGCATTGGGACCTGCATCTTTTACAGCTGTCAGGATTGCATTCTTCACGCCCTCAATACCATCTGCCGGTTTGAGCATAAATACACGGCTCATATTCTCACTGCCAAAGCCCTTGGGTGCAACTGTTATTTTCACCTCATCACCGCTTACAATAGAATAATGAATGGTTGCAGGTGTATTGTCCTTTGTATTCTCACGGATCAGAGGATCTTTCACAACAGATTTCCTCAAGTATCCTTCTACATAACCCTGACGCACGCCTTCATGGATTGCCTCTTCCAGAGAGCCCCCCTCAAAGTGTACATCCTGTCCAATCTCCATAAATACTACTGCCATTCCCGTATCCTGGCAGATTGGTATCATATCTTCTCCGGCTATTTTAAGATTATCCTGAAGCTGGTTTAAAATCTGCTTTCCAAGACCGCTCTTTTCAGTCTCTACTGCATTTTTCAATGCTGCATCCATATCCGGTGTCAGATAATGATTGGCTTCTATACACATCTCTCTGATGTTACTGGTTACATCATTTACATGAATTGTTCTCATGTGTCCTCCTCCATATCCCTGCAATATCGTAATCTCTGCTTACGCTGTAATATCCGCAAATTCTGCATTGGCTGCCTTTGCCAGGTCCTGTGGTGCCAGCTCCAGCTGCATGCCCAGCTTACCTCCGCTGACAATCATCTTCTCCAGAGCCTGCGCACTCTCATCAATTCTGGTCACATACTGTTTCTTCATTCCAATCGCAGTACAGCCTCCACGGATATAACCGGTTACTGCATTGATATCTTTTACATGAAGCATGGCGACCGACTTCTCGCCTACGGATTTTGCTGCCTTTTTCATATCCAGTTCTGCTTCAATTGGAATGACAAATACGAAATAGTTCTTGCTGTTTCCCTGTGTTACCAGAGTTTTATATACCTTCTCATGTGGCAGTCCCAGCATATCCGCTATCTGAATACCATCTACAAATTCATCACATTCATATGTATGCGCCTCATAAGGAATCTTCTTCGTCTCCAGAAGACGCATTGCATTCGTCTTAATTTCTTTATTTTTAGCCATATTTATGCCCCTTTTCCATTATTGCATATACTATCCGCATATGCCTTCATAGTATCATAAGCACACGCAAAATAAAAGAGGAACCTGTGCGGCTCTTCTTTTGCTGTGCAATAAAAGAAGCGGTTCCAACCGGAACCGCTTCTGAATAAAAAGGGATTATACCTTATCTCTTAAACATAATGTTTTTAGTTACTTGCATAATTTTTTGAACTCATCAGCTACGAACTGAACCTTTGTTCCAATGATAACCTGAACAGCTGTTTTGCTAGGTCTGATAACACCTGCAGCACCGGCTGACTTGATTTTCTTCTCATTCACCAAAGAGCTGTCTTTTACCTCAAGACGAAGTCTTGTAATACAGTTATCAATACTTTTAACGTTTGTTGCACCACCAACACCCTCTAAGATGGCTGCTGCTACAGCTGTGTAATCACTGCTGCCAAGGTCTGCTTTTTTCTCTGCTTCTACATCATCATCTTCTCTACCAGGAGTTTTCAGGTCAAACTTTGTGATAGCGAAACGGAATACAACGTAGAATACAAGAAATGCTGCAATACCAAGAGGAATGATCATCCATGTATTCTTTGCTGCCGGAAGGGATGCAGAGAAAAGAAGGTCTGTTGCTCCGGCAGAGAAACTGAAACCTGCCCTGAATCCAACTAATACCGTGATTACCGTGAAGATACCATATAATAATGCATACACAACATAAAGTGCCGGTGCAAGGAACATGAAACCAAACTCAAATGGCTCTGTAACACCACAAACAAATGAACAGATAGCTGCCGAAGCAACAAGTCCTATCGCAACTTTCTTCTTGTTACTCTTAGCTGTCTGGATCATAGCAAGAGCTGCGCCCGGTATACCGAACATCATACATGGGAAGAATCCAGACATATACATACCTAAATCCCATGTTACATCTGCTGACGTCTCGCCTGCCCAGAAATGCTGTAAATCCCCAAGTCCGATTGTATTAAACCAGAATACATTGTTCAGCGCATGATGTAATCCGGTTGGAATGAGCAATCTGTTTAAGAATGCATAAATACCTGCACCAACAGCTCCAAGTCCCACAATTCCTTCACCTATACTAACTAACGCACCAAATAATAAAGGCCAGATGAATAATAAAATTGCGGACACTACAATAGAAACAACACCTGCAACGATTGCTACACAACGTTTACCACTAAAGAATGATAACCAGTCAGGCAATTTTGTACCTTTAAATTTGTTGTAGCATGTTGCACCGATAATACCGGCAAGGATACCGATAAATGGGTTTGCAATCTTACTGAATGCAAGCACTTTTGTCTCATTCTCTGCAATTACCGGCATTAATGTTGTAACAACGTCTGTAGAAAGAAGGTTTGTCATCATTAACCATGATGCTAAAGCTGCAAGAGCTGCTGTACCATCATTGTCATCTGCCATACCAACGCCGACGCCGATAACAAAAAGAATTGCCATGTTATCAATTAAAGCTCCACCTGCTTTTACAAGGAAGAATCCAATCATCTCAACAATACCGGTAACATCACCACCCTGCATGGTAGATGGACAAAGCGCATATCCAATACCCATTAAGATACCACAGATTGGTAGACACGCTACAGGAAGCATTAAAGCTTTTCCTAATTTCTGTAAATACTTCATCATACTAAAAGCCCCTCCTTTTTAATAATCCCTTTTAGTTTTATTTTATACCGTTATAAACACGGATATAATACATTTTATCAACTCTGCATTGACCTTTATTTTGTTGTTCTTTATTTATTAAGTATCAGTACTGTGTCACCTGGACTTACTTCCTGATCTGTCACTGTTTCCACTGCCTGATAATCCGATGTATTGCACACAACCACAGGTGTGATCACATCATAACCTGCTCCTTTTATAGCATCCATATCAGCTTCAATCAGAAGCTCTCCCTTTTTCACGGAATCACCGTTGCCTTTATATGCAGTAAAATGTTCTCCCTTTAGTGCAACCGTATCAAGTCCGATGTGTATCAGTATTTCTACACCTTCTGAAGTTATCATGCTTACTGCATGCATTGTATCAAACAACATCTCAATCTTACCATCAGCTGGCGCATAAATCTTACCTTCCGCAGGCATGATTGCAACGCCTTTTCCCAAAATCTCCTCTCCGAAAGTCGGATCGCTTACATTGCTGATTGCAACTGCTTTCCCTTTTACTGGTGAACCTACCTCAATTCCTTTGTTTTTTTTCTTGCCAAAATTAAACACATTCATCCCTCTTTTCTGTATTGTGTTCAGATTTATTCTGTCATACGCACACGTTTTATATGTATTGCAAGAAACATGATTTCCTCACCGGCAATCTTGCTGCCATATTCCTTTTCGATATATGCCGCAACATGTTTACTGCATTCATATTCTTCCGGATACTTATTTTCCATCATCCTTGCAAATTCAATCTCCTCATCCTTCAACAGCTCATGCCGGTAAAGGCGCTGTACAAGAAACTTAAGATGAGTGACAAACCTCTCATAATGCAGGGATTCCTCATCAAACTCAATCCCCAGTTCCTGTTTAACCAGCTCTAAGATCTCCTGGATCATATTTGTCATTGCAAAAGTATCATTGATCGTTGTGTTATATTCTGCATTCACAAAATGGAGTGCTATAAATCCTGCCTCATCTTCCGGAAATTCTGTCCCTAACTTCTCATTCAAAAGATCAATTGCATATTTTCCCATCAGATATTCCTGGTGGTAAAACTTCTTAATCTCCCAAAGCAATGCATTCTTTAGTTGAATTCCCTGTGACTGTCTTTGGATTGCAAAATTAATATGATCCATCAAAGTGATATATATGTTCTGATTCAATTGTACATTCAGATTTTTTCTGGCATAGGAGATAATATCACTGGTAATCTGCATATGCTCTAGCGGAATATTTTCTAAAACCTCCTGAAACTGTCTGGAAAGCTTTTCATTCTCGATACGGAAAACCTTCTCTATCCTGCCCTCATCGATCAAATCCCCTGTATGCGCCTTAAAACCGATTCCTTTACCCATAATAACAACTTCCTGCCGGTTCACGTCATATGCCGATATTACATTGTTATTAATCACTTTCTGGATAACCATATTTCACTCCATTTTTATTTGATACAGGCTCTTTATATAGAAAAAACCAAATTTTACAAAATCCAAGTAAGATATGTAAAATTTGGTTTTGCCTGTTTACCAGTAACAATCCAATGTGTCTCTCTTATTTAAGAAAATTTTAACACTATTTGTTCATTATGTCAATATTTATTCTGAATATTTTTCCTTCTTTGTAAATATCGACTATACATCTTTCGAAAATACTATGTATAATCACCAATTTTTTTATATTCATTGTTTTAATGTAAGCAAAATAACAGTTCCCCTAGCTGTGAATACCATGCCATCTCAGTACTGAAGTCCAACTCCGTCCGGTATTTTATAAATTTGCTTCAAAGAAAGCTTTTAACGCATCATATGCTGCCTCTTCATCAGCACCTTCTACTGTTACAGTCACAGTCTGGTCTTTTTTAATCCCCATACTCATAACTGCCATCAGACGACTTGCATCAATAACCCTTCCATCTTTTTCAAGAGTTACTTTACTTTCAAAATTTTTAACCTCTTTTACAAGCATTCCCGCCGGTCTTGCATGAATTCCCAATTCATCCTTTACTGTGTAATTGAATGATTTCATTTTCATTTCCTCCTTAGACTATGCATTTATTATTTTATCTCTTACAGGCAGTACCATCGCAGGTGATACCGATAATTCATCAATTCCCATTTTCATGAATGTTTCTGTCAAAGTCAGATCCGCTCCAAGCTCCCCACAAATTCCTGCCCAGATACCTTCTCTGTGTGCACTGTTAATAACCATCCGGATCATTTTGAGCACAGCCGGATGATGTGGATCATAGAAACGGTCAAGCTTTGCATTCTGCCTGTCAACAGCAAGAGTATACTGCGTCAGATCATTTGTTCCAATACTGAAGAAGTCTACTTCTTTTGCAAGATCATCTGCAATCATGACTGCTGCCGGAGTCTCAATCATGATTCCAAATTCAACATCTTTAAATGGCAGCCCCTCTGCAGACAATTCTGCTTTCAATCCTTCCATCATTTCTTTTACTTTTTGCACTTCCCATACGGATGCGATCATGGGAACCATAATGGAAATATTACCAAACGCACTGGCCCTCAGCAACGCTCTTAACTGTGTCCTAAATATTTCAGGCTGACTCAGACAGATTCTCACTGCACGATACCCCAATGCAGGATTATCCTCATGGTCAAGTCCAAAATAATCAATCTGCTTGTCCGCCCCGATATCTAATGTACGGATAATCACCTTTTTCCCTGCCATCACCTCTGCAACTGTTTTATAGGAGCGGAACTGTTCTTCCTCTGTTGGGAAATGGTCACTCTGAAGATATAAAAATTCACTTCTGAAAAGTCCGATTCCTTCTGCATCATTCTGTAAAACAGCTCCCAGGTCTTTTACCTCACCAATATTGGCATAAAGCCTGATCTTTTTCCCTTCTTTCGTAACAGTCGGTTTTCCCTTTAACTGCTGTAATAATTCCTCATGCCGCTTCTCATCCTGCTGTTTTCTCACATATTCTTTTAATACGTCTTCTTCCGGATCAAGAATCACAATCCCTTTAAAACCATCTACAATCGCAGACTTCCCATTCACTTCTTTTGGAATTGCGGTCGATACCAATGCCGGAATATTCATGGTTCTGGCAAGAATCGCTGTATGTGAATTTGCTGAACCCTGTCTTGTCACAAATGCAAGCACCCTTTCACGGTCCAACTGGATTGTTTCACTTGGAGCAAGATCATCTGCTACAATAATATATTTTTCCTTTTCCTCTTCGGATGTATGTATGTTTTCTTCCTTCCTGGACAAAATACGAATCACACGCTCAGATATATCTTTTACATCTGCAGCACGTTCCTTCATATAATCATCATTCATTTCTGCAAACATCCTGGCAAAATTATCTCCTGTCGCTGCCACTGCAAATTCTGCATTCACAGCTTGTACCTCTATGATGTTATGGATTGAATCCAGATAATCTTCATCTTCTAACATCATCTGATGTACTTCAAAAATTGCTGCATTTGCTTCTCCGACTTCTTTGACCGCCTTATCATAAAGCTCCTTTAATTCCTGTGCCGCCTGATCTCTGGCTGCTTCAAAACGTTCGATTTCCGCCTGTACATCATTAATCTTCACACGTCTTACCACATTGGTTTCTTTAGAAATTTCTTTGATTTTTCCAATCGCAATTCCTCTGAATGCAATTTTTCCATTTATGTTCTGCATTTGTACCCTCCTCTCTGAATAACAAACCGCAATATTTCACCACATCTGCTGCAAAAACCAAAAAAACCGAAAAAGTGTACGCAGCCATAAGCGTATTACTTTTCCGGTTTAGTACATTTGCATGTGAACTATCCTTCAAATATATTTTTATTATATATTTTTTACATTTTTTTGTCAATGCTTAAGTTATTATATGACAATTTTGCATAACTTACCTTACCTTTTTATCTGTAAGGATTCCCCTCTTTCCGTTTTATTTTATTCACAATATTATATTAGTGCGAACTAACCCAAATGTTAATAGACTATTTCCCATTTTCCATATATAATTCTTTTGAGTGATCATATACAGAAAGGTTTAATGAACGATGAGTATTTTAAATGTAGAGAATCTTTCCCACGGTTTTGGGGACAGAACTATTTTCACCAATGTATCCTTCCGTCTCCTGAAAGGCGAACACATCGGTCTTGTAGGCGCTAACGGAGAAGGTAAGTCTACTTTCATGAATATTATTACCGGTAAATTAATGCCGGATGAAGGTAAAGTAGAATGGGCTAAGAATGTACGTGTAGGCTATCTCGACCAGCATACCGCTCTTCAGAAAGGTATGACGATCCGTGATGTACTTGCTTCTGCTTTTGATTTCCTATATGAGATGGAGTCCCGCATGAATGAGATCTGTGACAAAATGGGTGAGGCTTCTGAGGCAGAACTGGAAGAATATATGGAAGAACTGGGAACCATTCAGGAACTTCTCACACAGCATGATTTCTACATGATTGATTCCAAGATTGAAGAAGTAGCCAGAGCATTAGGTCTGTTAGATGTTGGTCTGGATGCAGACGTCACCGATTTGAGTGGTGGTCAGCGTACCAAGGTTCTGCTTGCCAAACTGTTACTGGAGAAGCCGGATATCCTGCTTCTGGATGAGCCGACCAACTATCTGGATGTGAATCATATCGAATGGCTCAAACGCTATTTGCAGGAATACGAAAATGCCTTCATTCTGATCTCACATGATATTCCTTTTCTGAACAGTGTCATTAACATTATTTATCATATGGATAATGCACAGCTCACCCGTTATGTCGGTGACTATGACAAGTTCCAGGAAGTCTATGCCATGAAAAAGGCACAATTAGAAGCAGCATATAATAAACAGCAAAAAGAAATTGCTGATCTGAAAGATTTCGTTGCCCGTAATAAGGCAAGAGTTGCAACCAGAAATATGGCAATGTCTCGTCAGAAGAAGCTGGATAAAATGGATGTTATCGAGCTTGCAGCCGAGAAACCAAAGCCAGAATTTCACTTTAAGGAAGCCAGAACCAGTGGCAGATATATCTTTACTACCAAGAGTCTGGTCATCGGCTATGATGAAGCCCTCTCCAAACCTCTGAACCTTTCTATGGAAAGAGGACAGAAAATCGTACTGACAGGTGCTAATGGTATTGGTAAAACAACCCTGCTAAAGAGCATACTGGGGCTTATCCCTGCACTTAATGGCGGTGTGGAATTAGGTGATTATCTGGAGATTGGTTACTTTGAACAGGAAATGGATCAGTCTGTTACCACGACATGTATTGAAGAGATATGGAAAGATTTCCCATCTTTAAGCCAGTATGAAGTACGTAGTGCTCTTGCCAAATGTGGTCTGACTACCAAGCATATCGAGAGTAAAGTCAAGGTATTAAGCGGTGGTGAACAGGCAAAGGTCAGATTGTGCAAGCTGATTAACAAGCCGACAAATATACTGCTTCTGGACGAGCCTACCAATCACCTGGATGTAGATGCCAAATCAGAATTAAAGAGGGCTCTTATGGAATACAAAGGAAGTATTCTTATGGTCTGCCATGAACCTGATTTCTATGATGGACTGGCAACAGACGTATGGGATTGCTCAGAGTGGAGCCTTAAAATATAAATTCACACAATCATCCATACAACTGCAGCAGATATCATAATCTGAATAATTGCAAATTTGAATACTGTCTGCGCATTTGACCAGTTCTTATTCTTTCTCACATGGTCATGAAGCGGTGTACGTACCTTCGTCAATATCTTAATATGCAAATACCGAAGTAATGACACCTTTACCAGACCAATACCACCATCTACCATAAGAACACATGCAACCAGCAGATATAAGAAAGGGCTTCCCATCTTCATCACTGCAATGGCAATAAATAATCCAATTGCACGGGAGCCCGCATCTCCCATCATCAGACAGCTCGGTGTGGCATTATACCAGAGATACCCCAGAATACATGCAATGAACAGCAGAATCAAATATGCAAAATCCGGCGCAATCTCCTTACTTTGCATAATCAGATATACGGTTGCCAGTGTAATGCTGGCAAGCGTTCCCGACAGGCCATCCACACCATCTGCGCAATTCGTTACATTAATAGAGCCCCATACGAGAATCACTGCCAGAATACCATATACTACAGGATTCAATGTAAATGTCTGTCCTGTCAGTGCAATTGTTATATCACTTCCATTGAAATTAACATAAGTAATTGCTGTCATAATTGCTATCACAAGATCAAGCAGACCCTTACGAAGTTCTCCCCAGGAGACCTTGGCACAGTCATCCAGAAATCCTGTCATCATAGCAGCTACTGTCAGGATAAGATAGATAACTGTCTCTCTTCGCATATCTCCAAAAATAACTGCTGTTACTACAAACACCAATATAAAGATAAATCCCGCTCCTCTGGGCTTACCGGCTGACAACACTCCATCATGCGCATATGCACGTCCATGGTCTCTTGGCAGTCGGTTAATTCCTGTTCCCAACAGAATGCATGTTGCCAGATATGCAAAAGCCACACCAATGAAACCTATTATACTGTACCCTGAAACATTTCCTAAATAATTAATCATGTTTCAAATCTCCTTTATTATAGTTTATTGTACAACCTGTTTAGATATTCCATAATTATATGCACATGCTATCAGGCACTGAACTGGCTCTGGTATAGACCTGCATAGAAACCGCCTTTGGCAAGAAGTGTTTCATGATTACCCTGTTCAATGATATTACCATCTTTCATGACCAGAATAATATCTGCTTCCCTGATTGTAGAAAGTCTGTGTGCTACGATAAAGCTTGTTCTTCCTTCCATCAAAGTAGCGAAAGCCTTCTGTATCTTAATCTCTGTTCTCGTATCAATAGAAGATGTAGCCTCATCCAGAATCAGAATTGGAGGCAGACACAGCATGACTCTGGTAATACATAATAACTGTTTCTGCCCCTGTGAAAGACTTCCCCCATCCTCTGAAATCACTGTGTCATATCCATTAGGCAGGCGCTTGATAAAGCTGTGTGCATGAGATGCCTTTGCTGCAGCAATAACCTCTTCCATTGTTGCATCCGGCTTACCCATAATAATATTATCCTTAATTGTACCTGATTTCAGCCAGGTCTCCTGCAATACCATTCCATAGCCTTTTCTCAGGCTGTCTCTGGTAAGCTTACGTATATCTACGCCATCTACCTGAATACTTCCCTTATTCACATCATAGAAACGCATCAACAGATTAATTACTGTTGTCTTACCACATCCTGTAGGTCCAACAATTGCTACTCGCTGTCCTGGCTTTACATGAAGATTCAAGTCTGTAATCAGCTTCTGGTCTTCTGTATAGGAGAATGCCACATCCTGAATATCAATCTCGCCCTTAGGCTGCTTTAATACGATTGCGTCCTCAGCATCCGGAATCTGTGGTTCTTCCTCTATAAATTCAAAAATCCTGCCTGCGCAGGCAATTGCATTCTGTAACTCTGTTACAACACCTGATATTTCGTTAAAAGGCTTGGTATACTGGTTAGCATAGCTTAGGAAACTGGATAACTGTCCTACACTGATTCTTCCTTTGATTGCAAGGAATGCGCCTACGATTCCTACACCCGCATATACCAGACTGTTTACGAAACGAGTACAGGGATTTGTCAAAGAGGAGAAAAAGATTGCTTTTACACTTGCTTTCTCAAGTCTGTTATTTACTTCATCGAACTGCTCAATTACCTTTTCTTCTCTGCCGAAAGCCTTTACTACTTTTTCATTTCCAATCATTTCATCAATCAGTGCTGTCTGCTCGCCTCTTGTCTCCGACTGAAGCTTAGACATTTTAAAGGTTCTTTTGGCAATGAAATTTGCAATAAAAAATGACAGTGGTGTCAGAACAACTACAATAAGTGTTGTTGTAACATTAATGGAGATCATGAACAATAATGTCCCGATAATGGTAATCACACCTGTAAACAGCTGTGTAAATCCCATAAGCAGACCGTCTGAGAACTGGTCTACATCTGCAATGATACGGCTTACAATATCACCATGTGCATGACTGTCGATGTACTTTAACGGAAGAATCTCCAGCTTACGAAACGCTTCGTCTCTTACATCACGGATTACCTGATATGTGATCTTGTTATTGCATGCATTCATCAGCCACTGGACAATAGCAGTAAGCAGGATGATCACTGTCATTTTCTTTAAAATTACCAGAATTCCTGCAAAATCTACCTGTCCCAGTCCAAGAATACAGTCTACCGCATTACCTGTTAAAATAGGGATGTATAATGTCAATGCTACGGATATTGCTGCCAGAATAATTGACAGTAAGAGAAATATCTTGTATTTTCCAATATAATCCAGTACTTTCTTAATGATTTCCTTATTATTTTTCATTACCTGCTGCCTCCTTTGGGAACTGGGAATAATAAATCTCCTGATATACCTCGTTCTCTGCTAACAGAGAATCATGTGTACCAATTCCGACCATCTTGCCATCATCCAGTACAATAATCTGGTCTGCATACTGTATAGAAGAAGATCTCTGTGACACAATAATGACAACCATGTCATTTCCCATTTCCCGGATAGCATGTCTTAATTTCGCATCTGTGGCAAAGTCAAGAGCGGATGCACTGTCATCCAGAATCAGTATTTCAGGATCTCTGACCACAGCCCTTGCTATGGTCATTCTCTGTCTCTGTCCGCCTGACAGGTTCTTACCACCCTGTGCAATCTTAAAGTCCAGTCTGCCTTCCTTTGTATCCACGAATTCCTTAGCCTGTGAGATCTCCAATGCTCTCTCCAGCTGTTCCTCTGTGGCATTCTCATTACCCCACAGCAGATTCTCTCGAATCGTTCCTGCAAATAATACAGCTTTCTGTGGTACGATTCCTACCTTGGAACGAAGCTGCTTTGGATCATAAGTCTTTACATCCTGCCCGTCTACATACACAGTTCCTCTGGTTGCATCATACAGTCTCGGTATCAGATTCACAACAGAGGTTTTACCGGAACCAGTACCACCGATGATTCCTATTGTCTGACCTTTCTTTACTGTAAAATCAATATCCGTCAGGGATTCTTCTCCACCGCCCTGATAAGTCAGACCCACATGGTCGAAACGAATCACGTCGTCTGTTTCAGCCTTTGCCTGCTGTGTCAGTTCTTCTATCTGCTGGGAATTCTCCACTGCGAGAATACTCTCAATACGCTTCGCACAGGCAAGTGCCTTGGTAATCTGGATGATCAGGTTCGCCATCTTGATCAGCTCTACCAGAATCTGGGACATATAGTTTACCAGCGCTACTACTGCACCCTGTGTAATAATACCGCCATCTACACGGATTGCTCCGGTCCAGAGCAGAACTACCAGTGCAATATTTACAATGATATAAGTAAGCGGATTCATGGCTGCCGATATCTTACCTACAAATACCTGAATATTTAACAGTGCCTCATTCTCTTCCGAGAAGGATTCTATCTCCTGTCCTTCTTTACAGAAAGCGCGGATTACTCTGGCGCCTTCCAGATTCTCTCTGGTTCTGCCAAGCACCTTATCCAAAGCAGCCTGCACCTTTTTATAAAGAGGCAGGCTCACAATCATAATTCCAAATACAACAATAGATAACAGTGGAATTGCCACTACAAAGATCAACGCTGCTTTCACATCTACTGTAAAAGCCATGATCATAGCACCAAATACAATAAACGGAGAACGTAACAGCAGACGCAGTGTCAGATTGACACCTGACTGCAGCTGATTTACATCACTGGTCATTCGTGTAATTAAGGTATTCGTTCCCAGTGTATCCAGCTCCGCATAGGATAATCCCTGAATATGGGAAAACAGCGCATGTCTCAGCTTCGTAGCAAAGCCAACGGCTGCCTTTGCACTAAAGAACTGTGCTGTCACAGAACAAGCCAGACCAATCAGCCCTAATGCTACCAATACGCCACCCATTCTGAAGATATAACCCTTGTCATGATTGGCAATACCGGTATCAATAATTGCCGCCATAACGAGCGGCACGAATAATTCAAAAGATGCTTCCAACATTTTGAATACGGGTGCAAGAATACTTTCTTTCTTATAGTCTTTTAAATATTTCAGCAGACTCCTCATATATTTCCTCATTTCCGGTACTCAGCATACCTGTAATATATCATATTGTAACTATTCAAAACTACATGCGCAAAATCGCAGCTTCAATGCTTTACTTCTCATCATACCACAGTTTTCCAAAAAGAAAAACCTGCTTGCAATGTTTTCTTATGCATGCTACGCTGAAAAAAATACTACTGGAAAGGAACTGCCATGAATTTAGATATAGAGTCCGGTCAATCTACCCGTTATATGCAAGTATATGATTATTATAAGGAACTGATTCTTACCAGAAAGCTTCCTGAAAATACGAAAATGCCCTCTATTCGCCGCTGCTCCGAACAGCTTGGTCTAAGCAGGACAACGATAGAGACCGCCTACTTATGCCTTGCTGCGGACGGCTATATCATATCCCGACCTCAGAGTGGTTATTATGTGACAGGCCGCCCCTTAGTTCCATCCACATTATCTGCGCAAATTTCAAAAAATATCCACAATACAACACCCCAGATAGTCTATAATTTCACCTCCAACAATGCAGACGCTGACAGTTTTGACTTTAACCTGTGGAGAAGATATATTAAGAGCGCCCTTCGCCAGGATAAACGAATGCTGACCTATGGAGAACCCCAGGGTGAATGGGAGCTTCGCGAAACGATATGTAATTATGTCATCAACAAAAGGAATGCGGTCTGTACGCCGGATAATATCATCATTGGTGCAGGTTCCCAGAGTCTTCTCAACATCCTGTGTCCTCTCATCAGGGATAAACACTCCGTTGCTTTTCAGGATTCCAAGTTTGAACAGGGTACTGTTATTTTTGAAGATTATGGATTTGCGGTCATTCAGGATAAAGAACACGCAGATGTTCTCTATATGACACCCTCTAATATGACTTCCCTTGGTGATGTCATGCCCATGGAGAAAAGACTCAGCCTGTTACGTGATGCCGTATCCCATAACAGACTTATTATCGAAGATGATTATAATAATGAATTTCGTTATTTCAGCAAGCCACGCCCCTGTCTTCAGGGCTTAGCCGGCGGAACTAATGTCGTATATCTGAGTACCTTTTCCAAACTGCTGCTGCCCTCCATCCGTCTAAGCTTCATGATTCTGCCGGATGAACTGCTGCCGCTATACCAGCGTAAAGCAGCATTATATAACCAGACCGCCTCCAAAGCAGAACAGCTTGCATTGTGCCAGTTCCTCCGTGACGGACACCTGGACAGTCAGATTCGTAAATTAAAGCGTCTCTACGCAGGTAAAGCCAAGGCTCTGGCAACCGAACTGGAACAGACCTTTGGCGATCAGGCATTTGTCACCATGGGAGAATCCGTTACTCTGGTACATCTTCATATCAAAAGCGCGCTCACCAATCAGCAATTCAAGGAAAAAGCCGCAAAAAAAGGCATCCTCGTATTCGCTTCTCCAAAAGAAACGAAGGAGTATGCCCATATTGCTCTATCCTGTTGTGAAGTACCGACCACAGATTTTCATGATGCCGCCATCCTTCTGCACGATATTGCCTTTTGCAATTAATGTGTCTGCTTATTGATATAGTTGGTCTTGAACTTGGAATATACAATCTTCTGGCTTCGGTATAATCCTGTATAACCGGATAACATATAACTGAAAGCCACCGCCAGCAGGAAATATGGCATTCCATCATATCCGAATAATTCAAAGCTGATCAACAGCGATGTAATCGGACAGTTAGTAACACCACAGAATACGGACGTCATACCTACTGCCGCACACATGGCTGGGGAGAATCCGATTATATTGCCAAACAGACATCCAAAGGATGCACCGATAAAGAAGGAAGGGACTATCTCACCGCCCTTATAACCTGCTCCCAGTGTCAATGCCGTAAACAGCATCTTCATGAAAAACGCTTCCGGTCTTACATTCCCTTCCATACAACTGGCAATCACGGATACACCCGTACCATTATAAGTCTGGGAGCCAACCAGCATCGTAAGTATGATAATTACGACACCGCCAGCTGCCGCACGAAGATAAGCATTTTTAAATAGTTTACGATACAGCCATTCACTGCGGTGCAGCATAATACAGAACAAAATGCTGACAATTGCACACATAGCTGACAGTAGTGTCAGAATTGCTGCTGATTGCAATGTAAATGTGGGAATCTCTCCTATGGGAAATAATTCTGCCGCAGCACCAAAGGAAACGGCAATTGCATGTGCCACCAGAGAAGATACCACACATGGCACCAGCGCAGAATAATGCATGATACCTACTGTTACGACCTCCATAGAGAAGATTGCAGCTGCCATAGGCGTTCCAAACAATGCCGAAAAAGCCGCACTCATTCCACACATGATCATAACGTGCTGATCCTTCTCATCAAACCGGAACAATCTGCCCAGTGTATTACCCAGACTTCCTCCCAACTGTAAAGCAGCACCCTCACGTCCTGCAGAACCGCCAAATAAATGCGTCAGTAACGTGGTCGCAAAAATCAGGGGCGCCATTCTAAGCGGTACACTCTCTCCCGCCGAAATAGCAGACAGTACAAGATTCGTTCCTGTATCCTTCTCATCATGAAGTAATTTATACAAGCCTACAATTGCCATACCACCAAAAGGAAGACCTAACACCAGCCAGGGATGCGCCAGCCTTGTAGCCGTTACCCAGTCCATAGCGAAATAAAAAGCCGTTCCTACCAGTCCCACGACAACACCTGATACAATAGAAAAAACAATCCACTTAATGACCGTCCCTAATCTTCTTCCATTGTGGTCCAGCTTGTGTCTGATATACGCATTTGTCAATTTTTCACTGCCTGTTTTCATCTTATCTGCCATGCCTTCCTATTACTTCTTTTGTTTTATACCTTGACTCCATTTTATTAAATTTCTATAACTTTTCAATACTTTTTTTGAAAAAGAGCTTGAAAAAAAGCCAAAATCCAGTATAATAATAAAAGCACTGATAAAATTTCTTTCGATGCGTGGCTCAGCTTGGTAGAGCGCTGCGTTCGGGACGCAGAGGTCGCAAGTTCAAATCTTGTCGCATCGACTCAATATAAAAAAGACTGGATTCTTCCAGTCTTTTTTATTATGCATCCTGCAAATCTAAGAACCATCAGGAAAATGCCTGTTACAGCATTCTATTTTGTAATATTTTACAGCATCAGCTGTCCTTCCATACCTTCAAAGTCTACTTTATGGGTACTTCCATTCTTTAATTTCACCTGTACCGGTCCATAGCCGCCCTTCTTTTGAGGATCAGTATAGGTTACACTTTCTATCGGGAACAATTCATCCTCTGTGAAATCTTCCATCGTTTCTTTGGTAATTACCTGTGAAATCAGAATAGAAGGTTCGTAATGATTCTGATTCTTTCTCTCCAGCTTGGCATATACAACAATGGAATGTTCCGAATCGGGATTCGTACCACAGCTCTCTACATATGCAATATCATCCCATCCGTCATAAATTGTCATGGCAAGCTGTTTCTCCCTGCCTGTAGCATCATGTCCCTTTAAGATAACAGCTTTGGCTTTGCCATCTTCATATGGCTGTTCCTTTAGCGTTATCTGCGTTCCGTTATCCGGGAAGCCATATGCGCCAAGGGTCAGTGAGACAGGCTTCTTAAAGAGTCTGAGCTTATCTACTCTGATCACACCACATGGTACTGTGAAATCAGCCAGATTCATCGCCTGTATCCAGTGACACTCTGTCTGAAGATTATAGCCAAAGAACTGACGTCTATATAACACATCCTCCTTTTGTCCATGCCAGAATGTTACATTTGCCTTATCATAGGTATCTGTCGTTACATCATGAAGCACATACTGCTGCGCCTCAATATCTTTTGCAGGTGCAGATTCCCAGGGATACTTTGTGTTAAAGCACAGCTTGGAATAATTCCACATACCATGCTCGTCTCCCCTGTCCTTTACTACCTTGCCTGTTCGTAATATTGTCTCGCCATTTGCCCGATGATTGGAGAAGCATAATGCAGGACCATCCAGTGCTGTTACTTTTACTTCCTGATCTTTTAACTTCTCCCATGTACCATTATTCTCTTTCGCTGTCCAGAAAGGATGGTCTTTGGGTAAATGCAGACAAAGAAATGCCTTGCCAAGCCAGAATGGAGATTCTGCACAGGAATAGCCCTGAACCAAAGGAGTGAACTGCCCATAGAATCCCAACGTAGGTACACCCTTATACAGGAAGTCCTCTCTTTGCAGGAACTGTAACAAAGAACCGGAGGAAATTCTTCTTGCAAGCCCGGGATCAGCTTCCCAATGCTTCAGCATCATATTGCCATCAAAGGCACTCGTAGCCGCATTTCGATATATGTTGCTGCGTCCCCACATGTTTGTAAAGCCATCCACATCAAAGAAATCCGCATATGTCTTCATTAACGTATTGGAGTATTCTTCAAATTTTGCTGCCAGATATGGTTCCTTCCCATATCCATACCATTGGTTCCAGATAGGTGCATATACATTAAAAGCCCAACAGGAATAATAATCAAAAGACTGCCCGTCACGATACCAGCCATCCCCTGCATAATAATTCACAATAGCCTGGGCATGTTCTCTCATAATATCCTCATCAATAGGATATCCCTCCATAGACAGAAATGCCAGATCCAGCATATTGAACAGACGCCAGTTCTGCGGTACGGTATTACCATTTGCATATCCATAAAGGAACTCTGCTATCAGATCTTTTTCCTTCCTGGTATAGGTATCCCATATCTGCTCCTTGCTGATCCAAAGACAGATAACCAGTGCACAAGTCTCTACTGTCTGCTGAAAAGCTCGGAACGGATCTTCTTTTCCTGCCAGTTCTACCAATTCTTCATATCTTCCTACTGATAATTTATCTGAAGGTGTACAGGCTCTTAGTACGTGATTCTTGTAATACTCTTTGATGGAATATCCATTGATTACAAGCTCAGGATTATTTGCAATCAGTGGAGCTGCAACGAAGAAAGATCTCGCCAGTCCTTCAAAATATTCTGCTTTCCACTCCCAGATTGCATCTGCACTATGCGGATAGGTTACTTTTGTTTCTTTTCTGGGCATAACCACCGGATCGTCAAAGGACTTGATATTATTGAAAATCCCCTGCAAAAGATACTCTCCTGCTTCTATCCAGCTCTGCCTTGTAAGCCCTGTATATGGACTTAATTCATAATCAACTGTCTTTGGTTGAAATACCATTTCTCCCCCTCCATTCACCAGTTCATTACCATATGAACATCTCTTTATCACATAATTTCCAGATTGCCTCTATAAAATAATAATCTCCATAAATAATGGAAAATTCATGATCCTTGTCATGGTAAGCTGCTGTACACTTCTCTAACAGATTATCCTGATTCTCATCCCAGTTACATCTCTTTTCTGCCAATGCTTTCAGCATTCTAAGAGCTGCTTCTTTGTATTGGGCGCCTTCTTCCTCTGACAGATGAGAAGCAATCTCAAGCATACCACAGGCCGCAATTGCTGCTGCCGTGGAGTCTTCCCACGCCGGCTCTGCCGGCTGTCTGAAATCTACAGGAATCAGACCGCTCTCAGGAATACAGGATATAAAATATGCTGCTACTTTTCTGGCTGTATCCAGATATTTCTCCTGCTTCGTATGACGGTAGCTCAGTGCAAATCCATAAATAGCCCATGCCTGTCCTCTGGTCCAGGAAGAACCTACCCCATATCCCTGTCCACCTACAGACTGCACAAATTCACCTGTCTCTGCATTGAAGTCTACAATATGATTGACAGAACCATCATCTCTGACAAAATATTCCATGGCTGTATCCGCATGCATCTTAGCCACATGATAAAATTTCGGGTCATGAAGTTCATCACCAGCCCAATACAGTAATGGAAGATTCATCATACAGTCAATAATTGCTCTGCCCGCAAAAGAGCCGTCCTCATTGCCATCCCAGTTATTCCAGGCTCTGATAAAACGTCCAACCGGGTTAAATCTGCCAGCAAGATTATCTGCTGCCAGCAATGCTCTGTTTCTGGATTCCCCATTTCCATCCACACGATAATGCGCTACTGCTGTTGGAAGCCATTTAAAACCGCTGTCATGGTCCATGCCCTGTCTGTTCATCAGATTTGCATCCAGTTTTTCTTCGTTCTCGATTGCAATCTCTCGATACAGCTCATTTCCTGTTGCATGATAAAGCTGCCACATCATACCGCCCCAGAATCCATTGGTCCACCAGCAGATCTCTTTACCACTCTTATCATCAAATACACCATCTTTCGTTGTATATGGTATCTTGTGTGCATTTCTCTTTGCAACCTGTTCTTCTTTTGTCAGTATTTTTTCATATACCTCTTTTACCCACTTCTCTGTCATTTTGTAACCTCCCATATTTGTACTATGTACTCTATCTATAGATAATATATTTATAGATCGGATTCCCCTGAGCTGAGAATTTCTCCTCATACTCTGTCATAATATTCCCTGCACACAGCTTTTCATCATGATGCAGATCCCTGGTCACTGCCTCTGCCTTCCAGCCCGCAGGCTCCAGCTCTTCCAGTGCAAAATCAAACAAC
>ENA-ORTG01000826-ORTG01000826.1-human-gut-metagenome-genome-assembly--contig:-NODE-826-length-31161-cov-5.539864_pt1 | contig 31161 bp, 10 predicted proteins | sample MGYA00241906_ERZ509176 | MGnify/ENA primary metagenome ERZ509176 (study PRJEB26280, sample SAMEA2338811) | human gut metagenome | biome: human gut; feature: human-associated habitat; material: faeces...
TTACACCTAATTGGGGATAAAACAGTTGATGGCGGGCGGTGGCATCGTACTGATTGGAATAAACCTGATTCCACAGCTTGCAACTTTGTTTGGATAAATAAATGGGTGGAATAACCGAAAAAATAACAGAGTTCATAAAGGATCTGCTAACAGGCTGGATCACATCAAACCTGGATACCATGTTTACCGATGTAAATACCAAAGTAGAAACGATTGCTGCGGAGGTTGGGAAAACACCCCAAAATTGGAACAGTGGCATTTTTTCCATGATAAAAAATCTGTCGGATAATGTCATTGTCCCCATTGCGGGGATGATTATTACATTTGTACTGTGTTATGAGCTGATTTCCATGATTATGGAAAAAAACAATATGCACGATACGGATACGTTTATGTTTTTCAAATACATTTTCAAGATGTGGGTAGCGGTATATCTGGTTACTCATACTTTTGATATTGCGATGGCAATTTTTGATGTAGCGAATCATGTGGTATCCAATGCTGGCGGTATGATAACCGGTTCCGCATCTATTGATGTTACAGAAGCATTGAAAACGCTTCTTGAAACGCAGATTGAAGATATGGGAATCGGAGAATTACTGGGGCTTGGTCTGGAAACGATGCTGGTCAGTTTATGTCTAAAAATCATATCAGTCCTGATTACCGTCATTTTATATGGACGAATGATAGAAATATATCTTTATGTCTCTGTGGCACCTATTCCGTTTTCAACATTTACGAACAGGGAATGGGGAAGTATTGGAAATAATTACGTGAAGGCATTATTAGCGTTGGGATTCCAGGGATTTTTTATGATGGTATGTGTTGCGATTTATGCGGTTCTGGTAAATGCCATTACAGTTGCGGATAATCTTCATACAGCTATCTGGTCAGTTGCAGCATATACAGTTATTTTATGTTTCAGTCTGTTTAAGACCAGTTCCCTGGCAAAATCAATCTTCAATGCACATTAGGAGGAAACAAGAATATGGCATATGTTCCAGTGCCGAAAGATTTTTCAAAAATAAAGACAAAATTAGCACTGAATTTAACTAAAAGACAAATTATATGTTTTTCTCTGGCAGGAATTTGTGGTGTTCCGATCTATTTGCTGACAAAAGCAGGACTGGGAACAGATGTGGCAGCAACGCTTATGATCATAGTGATGCTGCCATTTTTCTTTTTTGCAATGTATGAAAAGGATGGATTTCCAGCAGAGAAAATATTGCTTCACATTATCCGGCAGAAATTTTTAAGACCTGGAATCAGGGTCTATCGTTCCCAAAACTTATATGACCGGATTATAGAGTACGATAAATTAGAGAAAGAGGGTGCATGGCTTGAGAAAAAGGCAAAAGAAGCCAGGGAAGCGAGAAATCCGTTCCATTTCCTTAAAAAAGCAGACCGAAAAAAATAAGAAACAGAAAACCGGACTTACGAAAGAAGAAAAAAAGCGTCTGAAAGAACTTCGGATGATAAAAGCGGAGAATCAGAAGAAGAGGAAGCCTTTTACAGCGCAGGATACGATTCCATATAAGGAAATATATAAGGATGGTATCTGCAGGACGGATGATAACTATTATTCAAAAATGGTGCAGTTTTACGATATAAATTACCAGTTAGCGCAGAATGATGATAAAGCGGCTATTTTTGAGAACTATTGTGAGTTCCTGAATTCATTTGACAGCTCTGTTGAGGTACAAATTACATTTCTTAATCAACAGGTGAATTTTGATGAGTATGCAAAAAATATTGATATTCCAGAGCAGGATGACTGTTTCAATGATATCCGGAAAGAATATTCGGATATGTTGAAAATGCAGCTTTCCAAAGGAAATAATGGGCTTGTAAAAACAAAATATATTACATTTTCCATTAAAGCGGATAATCTGCGAAATGCAAAATCCAGGCTGGAGAGAATTGAAGCCAGTGTATTGAATAATTTTAAGGTGATGGGAGCCATGGCAGAGCCTTTAAATGGAGTAGAACGTCTGAAAATCCTGCATGATGTGATGAATATGGACACAAAAGAATCTTTCCATTTCCATTATGGGATGGTTGCAAAAACAGGTCTGCAGACAAAAGACTTTATTGCACCTACCGGATTTGATTTTCGCAATGACAGCTATTTTCGGATGGGACAGACTTTTGGATGCGTGTCATATTTACAGATTACATCACCAGAACTTACAGATAAACTGCTGGCAGATCTGCTGGATTTAGAAGAGAATCTTATCATCAATATGCACCTGCGTTCCATTGATCCCAAGGCAGCTATTAAAAGTCTGAAAAGTACACTGTCAAATATTCAGAAAATGAAAATAGAAGAACAGAAGAAAGCGGTCAGAAGCGGATATGATATGGATATTATTCCAACGGACATTTCTACATACGGAGAGGATGTGGAGGGATTGCTCAATGAAATCCAGTCCAGGAATGAGAAACTTTTTGAACTTACTTTTTTGCTGATGAATACAGCGGACAATAAGAGAAAACTGGACAATATTGTGTATCAGACTGCAGGAATCGCCCAGAAATATAATTGCAATATACGGAGACTTCAATATCAGCAGGAACAGGGACTTGTGGCATCACTACCACTGGGAATGAACCAGACTGGAATACAGAGAATTATGACTACGACTTCTACAGCAATCTTTGTTCCGTTTACCACACAGGAACTTTTCCAAGGCGGTGAAGCTCTTTACTATGGCTTAAATGCACTGTCAAACAATCTCATTATGGTGGATCGGAAACGATTGAAAACACCTAACGGCTTGATTTTGGGTACTCCTGGTTCCGGTAAGAGTTTTGCAACGAAAAGAGAAATTCTCAATGTTTTCCTGATTACAGACGATGACATTATTATCTGTGACCCGGAGGGAGAATATTTTCCGCTGGTAAATGCCTTAAATGGTGAAGTTATTAAAATCAGTGCAAAAAGTAATGATTACATCAATCCTATGGAAGTGAACCTGGATGTTATTTATCATCCGGAGAAATACAGGATTAATGGCGATGTGGAGGATATTGATACCATTATTGCTGATAAAGCAGAGTTTATCACATCTTTCTGCGAGGTCATTATGAAGAAACCTCAAAATGCAGAATTAAATGGTGATGAGGTTTCCATGATTGACCTGTGTGTAAAAGACATTTATAAAAAATATCTTTACAATGATCCAAAACCGGAAAATATGCCGACTTTGCAGGATTTCTATGAACGTCTGAACTTTTATGCACCAGATAAACCAGCAGCACAGAACATTGCCAACAGTCTGCAGTTGTATGTAACAGGATCGCAGAATGTATTTAACCATCGAAGTAATGTCGATACGCAGAACAGAGTGGTATGCTTTGATATCCGGGAACTTGGAACCACACTACGAAAAGCAGGGATGTTGATTGTCCAGCATATGGTTTGGACAAGAGTATCACAGAACCGCAGTCGCAGGAAATCAACCCGTTATTATGTGGATGAATTTCACCTTTTGCTGAACCAGCCACAGACTGCTAATTATTCTATTGAAATGTGGAAGAGATTTCGTAAGTGGGGTGGAATCATTACAGGAATCAGTCAGAATGTAACAGATTTTCTTGGCTCTCTGGCAGTAGAAAGTATTGTGGGAAACAGTGATTTTATCCTGATGTTAAATCAGCACAGCGGGGATCAGAAGATCCTTGCGGAGAAATTGAATATTTCCAAGCATCAGATTTCTTTTGTAAATAACAGTAATGCAGGAGAAGGGCTGCTTTTTTACGGAAATGTAATCATACCTTTTGCAGACAGATATCCGCAGGATACCAGAACCTATGCTTTGATGAGTACTAAACCGGATGAGATTCAGACTTAACGGACAAAAAAGCAGAGGTGAGGTACATTGGGAAAACAAAAATATACGGCGAAAGAGAAGAAAGTCAGCCGTATGACCAGAAATGGTCTGGTTGAGGAAAATCTTGCAACAAAGGAGACCAGAAAAGTTACAAACAGCGATCAGGAGTTGCCTTATAAACAGAAGGATGTAGAACAGGCATTTATTACTTCTGAAAAGAAGAAAAACTCTCATAAAAAAGCTGAAAAGAAACAATTTTCCGAAAAAGTTCAGGAGGGAAATCCTGCCAAAAAAGAAGAGGCTGCAAACAGTCCTCCGGGAAAACGAAAAACACAGGGACGGTACAGATACCGGGACAAGCCTGCAGGTGTATCTGTGGATTCAGCGGTAGAAATACGTGAGCGCAAAGAAAAACACAGGAGCCAGTATCAGCGACAGAAAAAGAAACAGCAGAGACTGCAGTTTGGAAAACTGGAGACAGATGGAAGTCTGAAGAAAGAAAAGAAAACTTCGGCTGAAACAGATGGAGGACATTTTCAGGCAGAGAAGAATGATGTTTCTACAAACCGAAAAAAAGGAAAGCAGAAATATAGCCGAAAAACAATAAAAACTTATCAGGAAGTGGATAAGGCTGCAAGAAAACAGGAAGCTGAGAGGCAGAACAAAATTCCGAAAGATTCTGTTTATACCAAGAAAACAAATGAGGAACAGAAAGCAAAGGTAAAGTACCATTTATATTTCGACAAAAAAACAGGGAAAACGGATGGTAAAAAGAAAACCTTGTCTTCTGTTCCAAAGAAAGCATTAAAAAATGCAGTATATCAGAAAGCAGGCGAAGACGAAGAGGAAAACAGTGCTGTAGATGCAGCACATAAGCTGGTGCGTTCAGGTGAGTGGATATTACAGGAACATAGCAGTAGAAATATCCGGAAGAACCGCAGTCAGATACATAAAGAAAACCGTTTAGAGCAAAGAGCCTGGAAGAGTGCATCCAGGTATCAATATCAGAAATATCTGGAAGAACATCCAGAGATGCAGAAAAAGCTGATCAGAAAATTAATACAGAAGCAGAGGATTAAGCGAGAGTATCAGATGGCATACCGGGCTGGGAAGATTGCAAAAGAAACAAAAGACACCTCAATCCGGTCAGTAAATCTTGCTACTAAAATTGCAAGAAAGGCACAGGAAGTATTTGTAAGAAATGTAACTACTCTGATCTCAATGGGGTTGTTATTGATTTTGCTTCTTTCCGTAATGACAGGATTTGCTTCCTGTTCGGCTATGTTTTCTAATGGAATTTCTACGGTAATCGCTTCCAGTTACATTGCGGATACGGACGAAATTGAAAAAGCAGAGTTGTATTATACGCAGTTGGAAGCCAGTCTTCAACAGAAAATAAACCAGATGGAAGCCCGGTATCCAGGAAAAGATGAATACAGATATAACATTGGTGAAATCGGCCATGATCCTCATACATTGATCAGTTATCTGACTGCCAGGTATGGGGATTTTAAGTTTGATGAGATAAAAGGAGAACTGGAAACAATTTTTTCTTTACAGTACGGAATCACCGTAGAGGAAAAAAGTGAAACCCGGCAGGAAACATCTACAATACAGGTAGGGCAGTCATTGGGAAATGTTGTGACCAGTGGATACTGTAATTGTCCCATCTGCTGTGGCGTGTGGAGTGGAGGACCTACTGCTTCAGGGGCAATGCCACAGGCTAATCATACGCTTGCGGTTGATGCTGCAAACCCATTTCTTCCAATGGGGACGAAAGTAGTGATGAATGGGATTGAGTACACCGTAGAAGATACTGGAAACTTTGCCCAGTATGGTGTCCAGTTTGATGTTTATTATGATAATCACGCAGTAGCTGAGGCACATGGTCATCAGACCTGGGAATGTTTTCTGGCAGAGGGCAATCAGAACTCTGTGGAAGTTACCCGTACAGTAACTGCAGATGTACTGAATGTTTCTGTTCAGGCAAAACCGCTTAGAAGTGTTATTCTGTCCAGAATGGAAGAGGATGAGCAGGAAATTTATGAAGAGGTCTATTCCAACAGAGGAAATTTACAGACATATAAAACTCCGGTTGAGTTAAACTGGTATGCCTATATCAGTACCTATTATGGGTATTCTGTAAACAATGGAACCGGGCAGACACAACTTCACAGAGGTGTGACGATTAATGTACGACAGGGAACAGAAGTGAAGTCAGCGATGAATGGTTTTGTTGTAGATGTAGGATATAGCGGAACTTTTGGAAATTATGTAGTTACGCAGGATAAAAAAGGTGTGCAGATTAAATACGCTTATCTGCAGAGCATTTCGGTAGCAAATGGTCAGGAAGTAACAACAGATACTGTAATTGGTACAACGGGAAGTACAGGAAGTGCAACCGGAAGCCAGTTATATTTGGAACTGGTCAAAGATGGGGAATATTATAATCCTGTTTTTTATATCAGTACCGGAGATAGCGGGCTGTATGGTGGAGGCGGCAGTTATGATGATGAGACTGTGCGGAGATTATTTGCGGAAGCAGACAAATATCTTGGTATGCCGTATGTATGGGGCGGTTCCAGCCCGGAGACTTCTTTTGACTGTTCTGGTTTTGTAAGCTATGTGTTTACCAATTCGGGTGTCTGCAATATGGGAAGACTTACTGCACAGGGAATTTATGACATTTGTATGCCTGTATCACCAGAAGAAGCAAGGCCAGGAGATATTATCTTTTTCACTGGGACGTATGATGCGGGAGAGCCGGTTACCCACGTAGGAATTTATGCCGGAGATGGACAGATGATCCATTGTGGAAATCCAATTCAGTATACGTCCATTAATTCTGCATACTGGCAGTCTCATTTTTATGCTTTTGGCAGGCCATAAGGAGGGGCGTATTTGAACATTGAACGAATAAAAGAAGAACTTGCAAGAACCTACGTTAAGATTGAAAAGCTACAGAAAAAAGCAAGGGATCTGGAAGAACAGAAGAAACAGGCAGAGGATATGGAGTATCTGAAAATTATCCGAAGCAATGGAGTTTCCGCAGAGGAACTTCAGTTAATGATTGATATCAGCAAGGAGGAACAAAAAAAGATATTGGAAACCAGAGAAAAGGAGCAGACAGAAAATGAAGAAATTTCATAAAAGAGCAGCTGTATTTTTAACCGCAGCTACGTTAGCAGGACTTCCGGCAGGAGCTTTCTTTTATAGTTCGCCCGGAAGTCTGACTGTATGGGCAGATAATGTAGAAGTGGAATCATCAGAAGAAAGCAGCCCGGAAGATGTTGATTTTTCAGATGAATCAGAAGCTGAAATTCTTGCAGATCCAGTGGAACAGGCACAGGAAGATGCAGGAAATGATGTGACGGAAACACCGGAAGTAGGGATTACCTTTACAGAACCCGAAGGCTGGCAGACAGATACGGCAACCGTAAAAATTCAAGTGGAAGATACAAAGAATACAGGTGCTTTTTCTATTGCAAAAGTAGAAGCAAGACTTTCAGAAAATGGAGGATGGTCAGACATAACCGGAAATATGGAAGTATCCATCTCTTCTAATTGTAGTGTTTATGTGAGAGTTACCGATCAGAATGGAAATACTTATGAGCAGAATCGTTACATAGAGTGTTTTGATAAAACAAAACCAACTATTATTGCGGCTGCGAAGAATGGGATACTGATCGTGCAGGGAGTTGATGCGGAATCAGGAATTGCTGCTTTGTATGTCAATGGAAATGAATTCACAGAACTGACGAATAATACATTAAATGTCCGTTTGCAAAAAGCGGATACTTCCTATGAATACTTTACCCTGCAGGCAAAAGACAAAGCAGGAAATATGTCAGAGAGCTATAAAGTAGGAAACCCTTATTATGAAAATCCAGATGCAGTAAAAGAGAATACAGAGGTTTCCGGAACGGAGCAGAATGCAGCTTCTTTGCCAGCCGATGGAACTGCAAGTAAGTCCACCAGTGCTACGGCAACCGTAACGGAACATCAGACAACGAACGAGACTGCTACTGCACCAACAGAACCAGAAAACACAGGAAATGAAACGGATACAGAAGCAGATACCGGACGGGTGCAGGGAGAAAGTTCTGCTTCCGGCATGACAACAGGAACAGTTCAGGACAAAGGGGGAAAGGAATTTTATACGATCAAGACAAAAAGTGATAAGGTTTTTTATCTGATTGTAGATAAGGATAAAACGGATGAAAATGTTTATCTTCTTACAGAGGTAGGCGAAAATGATCTGTTGAACTTTACGGATACCAACATGGTCACACTTCCACAGAACCAGGCTATTGCAGAATCTGCACTGCCACTTGAAACGGAGAAAATCACAGAGACACCGGAACCAGAAGTTACAATCATACCGGAAGAAGAGGAAGAACCTGAGAAGAAAAGCAATAATTCCGGCACGATTTTATTAATGTTGCTAGTTCTGGCAGGAGTTTGTGGTGCTTACTATTATTGGAAATTTATGAAAGGAAGAAATACTTCTTTTGATTATGAAGAGGACGAGGACGACGATGAGGAGGAAGATACAATTCGTGAGGATGATGAAGAATTAGAAGAATATGAAATGGAAGGTGAAGTAGAAGACGAAGAATCAGAGGAATAACTTTGTTTCACTTAATTACAGCGACAGGTGCAGAAAGGAGATAGAAAATTGCAGCTTGTAATTGCGGAAAAACCCAGCGTAGCCAGAAACATTGCGAAGGTGCTTCATGCCACAAACGTAAAAGATGGCTACCTGGAAGGAAAAGAGTATCTGGTTTCCTGGTGTATTGGGCATTTGATTGAACTGGCCAGTGCAGATCAGTACCGGAATGACTGGAAAGCATGGAAATATGAGACACTTCCCATGATCCCGGAGAATTGGAAATATCAGATTAAAGAAAGTACCAAAGGGCAGTTTCAGATTTTAAAGGAACTGCTTCACAGAGCAGATGTCACAGAAATTATATGTGCAACAGATGCAGGAAGAGAAGGGGAGTTGATTTTCCGTCTGGTATATAACCAGGCAGAATGTAAACTTCCCTTTAAAAGACTGTGGATTTCTTCCATGGAGGAAAAAGCAATTCTGGAAGGATTTCAGCAGATGAAAGATGGACATGAATATGATAATCTTTATTATTCTGCGGTGGCGAGAAGTGAAGCAGACTGGCTGGTGGGAATTAATGCCACCAGACTGTTTACGGTGCTGTACCACCATCGGTTGATTGTAGGTCGGGTGCAGACACCTACACTTGCAATGCTGGTGGAACGGGAAAAGAGCATCGAGAACTTCCAGAAAGAGAAGTATTATCTGGTTCATCTTCTGATGGATGGATTGGATGCTGTAAGCAACCGGATAAAAGAGAAAAGTGCTGCCGTTCAGATGATGGAGGATATGAAGGATGAAACTGCACAGATTCTTTCAGTAAAGAAAGAGAAGAAAAAGGTACAGCCGCCGAAATTATATGATCTGACCACATTACAGAGGGAAGCAAATCGTCTTCTTGGATTTACGGCACAGCAAACCTTGGACTATACCCAAAGCCTTTATGAGAAGAAACTGGTGACGTATCCAAGGACGGATAGCCAATATCTTACAGATGATATGGAAGAAAATGCTCTTCTGGTTGTCGGGGCAGTAAATAGTATGTTTCCTGAAATGTCAATAAAGGATTCAGAACCAGATATAAAGAGACTTTTGAACAGTAAAAAGGTATCAGATCATCATGCAATTATACCAACGGTAGAAATTACAAACATGGATTTAAAAGCACTTCCGGGTGGAGAAAAGGAAATTCTCATGCTGATTGCATCAAAGTTATTATGTGCATCGGAACAGGAATACATATATGAGAGTATTAAGACTGAAATTTCCTGTCATGGAGAACTGTTTACTGCATCTGGAAAGAATGTTCTCCAATATGGATGGAAAGAAGTGGAAGAACGATTCTTTAAATCATATGGGAAAAATGCAGAAAAGCCAGAAGAGGAGGAAAGTGATTTTCCAGATATAAAAATAGGACAGGTATTTGAATGTGTTGTTGTAAAATTTAGTGAACATTTTACAGCACCGCCGAAACATTATACGGAGGATACGCTCCTTAGTGCCATGGAACACGCTGGAAGTTCGGATACGATAGAAGACGCAGAGAGAAAAGGGCTTGGAACTCCGGCTACCAGGGCAGCGATTATTGAAAAACTGATTGAGAAAGGCTTTATTGAGCGTAAAAAGAAGCAGATATTACCGACTGCAGATGGAAGAAATCTGATCAGGATTCTTCCGGAAATGATCAAATCACCAAAACTTACAGCAGAATGGGAAAATGATCTGACACTGATTTCCAGAGGCCAGAAAAATGTAGAAGAATTTCTCTTCGAAATTGAAAAAATGGTTACCAAATTGGTAAGTGATAATGGACAGCCAGTGGAAGAATACCAGAAACTATTTTCAGATGGTCGGAAAGAAATTGGAAAATGCCCAAGATGTGGCAATAAGGTTTATGTGGGAAAGAGAAATTATTATTGTTCAGGAAGTGATTGCAGTTTTACTTTATGGAAAAATAACCGATTTTTTGAGAGTCAGGGAAAAACGCTTGATGAAGCAACTGTCAGGAAGCTGCTGAGTGAGAAGCAGGTGCATTTCAAAGATCTGGTATCAGAGAAAACAAAAAGGAAGTATGAAGCAACTATAAAGATGGAGGTTTCAGAAACCGGAAATCCAAAGTTTCAATTGATTTTCCCGGAACGGAAGAAAGGAAAAAAGAATGAAGAATAAAAAAAATATGAGAAGATTTTTGTCGGGATTCTTGGCAATGCTTACAGTGTTATCTACAATTCTATCTCCAATACTGTCCTATGCGGCAGATGTAGTGCCAGTGCCAGAAGAGCCACCGTTATACGAAGAGGTAAAAAATGAACTTGATGCAGATGAGGTGGTAAAAGCAAAAGATCTGGAACTGGAAACAGGCAGTATTTTTGAAGTGGAGAAAGATTTTACCGGACTGGAAATACCAGATGAAAAAAAGGTGAAGATCACTTTCCATGAGGCAAAAAATGAGGAAAAGCAGGACTTTACAACAGATTACGAAGATACATACAAAGCTGTTTATTATGTAGAGCCAGTAAGTGGCCACCCAATTTATCAGATCAATCGTAAGCTGATTGTAAAGGAAGCGGTGGTGCAGGTTGCTGAATCTGAGAATCAGGAATCTGTAAGCAACCAGGAAGATGAGAATGAAGCAGAAGGCGAGGAACCAGCCATAGGCACTGCAGAGAGTGAAGAACCTGTGCAGGATGAGGTAAATGTAGAAATTCCGTCAGAGGATAAAATCTATGAAGAAGTAACTCCGACAGAAATTCCGGTTGAGGAAGAGCCAATAGATACACCAATCCCGGAAAATCCGTCTGAGGAAGTTTCAACAGAAGAACCTGCCATAGATGATAATCCGGATACAGACAGCACATTTGAAGAAATTACAGATACAGATCCGGAAGAAATGCCAGAGGCGACAGACGACTCTTTTACAGATGGAACAGAGAAAACAGAAGATGCAGATGGAAATTATCAGGTAAATATTGTTCGTGGAGAGGAATTTCATATTGAGCTGAACCATGAAGATGGACAGTATCAGCCAGGAGAAACCGTTGTATTTTCCGGAGATATGCCGCAAGGCAGCTTAATTGCAGTAGGAACAACAAAAGTACAGGCAAACCAGACAGAGAATACAGAAGATTTATTGTATTCAGAGGTGACTTATCACGAAGAATCGGATAAATTCAGTTTTGAAATGCCAGCAGATGACATTGACCTAAGTGTTTCCATGGATCAGGCAGAAAATGGTATCATGTTACTTGCAACCGATACTCCATGGGATGATGCAACAAATATTGAAGCAAATAAATATTACTATTATTCAGATGGCCAGCTTCATCCGTTTGATACAGTTATGGGACAGGGTGGAAATGACAGCTACAAATATGTTCGTTACAAAGCAGGCGGAAAGACTTATACAGTAAATGCGTATTGTATGCAGCACTCCATGCAGTCACCTCCAAGTGGGACAACATATAAAAATATGGTTGAACTGGATGAGGGCGGAGATGATAAGTATCTGCGGAAAGCTTTGTTCTATGGATATGGCGGTCCTGGATGGGGACATACATTCAACGGATATAATGTAAAATCCATCATGGAAAAATATGGATGCAGTTCTGAGACAAGAGCCATGCAGCATTATCTGGTTGATTATTTATATGATGGCGAATCCGGATTTGGAGGTGCGCTTTCTACAACCGCTAAAAATATGCTGAAAGAGATTAAAGCAGCTCTTGCTAAAATGCCTGATCCGACAGCAATGAAACTTCTTCCAGGACTTTCCGTTAATGCAACGGGAAAGGAAACAGAAAGTTTTACCTGGAAGGCAAATGAAGCATTTACCATTACCATTCATCTGGAAAATGGTGTGAGCCTTGTCAACGAAACTACAGGAAAGACGGCATCTGGAAATGTCACTGTAAAAGGTGGAGAGAAATTTCATCTTGTAGCTACAACAGCCAATATGGGCAGTCTGAAAGGAAAGTATGCGATCACTTCCAATTTTCCCCTGGATTTCCATGCAATGCTTTTAAAACTGGAGAGTTCACAGGATATTGGATTTGGCTACTATACGGATTCCGCTGATCTGCAGATTACAGTTGACTGGCCGGAAGAAGCAGTTATCGAAATTACAAAGAAAGATGGAGATACTGGGAAAAATCTGGCCGGAGCCGTGTATGGAGTATATAGTGATAACGCCTGCACAAAGCTGATTGTTAAGATGCCGCCAACAGACAGCAATGGTTCTTCACGAGTAACTCTTACCAAGACACAGGATACTGTTTACTTAAAAGAGATTACAGCACCGGAAGGTTATGTTGTCCAGGCTTCTTCGTATGGAGTGAAATTAGTAGTTGGCAGTACAACCAAACAGACTGTAACGGACAAAGAGCAGAAAGGAAATCTGACCGTTTATAAAGAGGGAGAAGTTTTTGTAGGAGCTGTATCTGATGAAAATGGAACTTCATTCCAGTATGAGAAACGCCGTCAGAAAGGAGCCGTTTATAACGTATATGCTGCCGAGGATATTGTAACAGCAGGTGGAAAAACAGTTTACAAAAAAGGCGCAGAAGTAGCGAAAAATCTGATCACAGGTGAGAACGGTTCTGTAACGGTAAAGAATCTTCCGCTTGGAAGCTATAATGTAACAGAAGCACAGGCCCCGGAAAATTTTTATAATGCAAAAGAAACAAAAAAAGTAACCATTTCTTATGCAGGGCAGACTGCAGAAGCGGCTTTCTCAGAGACTACCTTTACAAATGACCGTCAGAAAGCAGTGGTGCAGGTGATAAAGAAAGACAAAGATACTGAAAATACACTATCCGGAGGGCATTTTGCTCTGTTTGCAGCGCAGGATATGAAAACTGTGGATGGAAAAGTAGCAGTAAAAAAAGATGCTCTGATTGAGACTGCAATTACTGGTACTGATGGAAAAGCAGCATTTAAAGCAGATCTTCCAGTGGGATTTTCTTATTATGTAAAAGAAGTCCAGGCTCCGGCTGGTTATGTCAGAAATGAGAAAGATACTTATTCTTTCCAGTTCAGTTATACCAATGATGAACAGGCAAAAATTTCTTTCAGTCATACTTTTGTGAATGACAGGGTCAGTGCTGCAATCTCTTTGAATAAAAAAGATGCCGAGACAAAAGAAAATAAGGCACAGGGAGATGCTTCCCTGGAAAATGCGGTGTATGGACTTTATGCAAGAAACGACATTACCCATCCAGATGGAAAGACAGGCGTTATTTATAAAGCCGGAAGCCAGATTGGTACGCTAACTACCGATAAAGAAGGAAAAGCAAGGATAGAGAATCTTTATCTTGGAGAGTATTACATCAAGGAAATTACCCCATCCGTAGGATATCTGGCAGACGAGCATGAATATGATCTTGTATGCAGTGATGAAGGTGATCTGACAGCGGTTGTAGAAAAAGAGTGTACCTCACTGGAAACGGTGAAGAAACAGCCGTTTGAACTTATTAAAGCTGCCAATAATGGAGACACAGATGCTGCATTACTATCCGGAGCTGGATTTAGTGCATATCTGGTATCTTCTTTGGTGGTAAAAGAGGATGGAAATTATGATTTTTCCTCTGCAGAGCCAGTTGTGATCGGTGAAAATGGAGCAACGGAAATTTTTACAAATGAGAAAGGCTATGTAAAATCCATTGCAATTCCATATGGAACATATCTGGTGAGAGAAACTACAACACCCCATAATTACAAACCTGTAGATGATTTTATTGTCCGGATTACAGAGAATAAACCAACAGAGCCGCAGACATGGAGAGTTCTTTTGGATAAAGAATTTTCTGCAAAACTGAAAATTATCAAACAGGATGATGAGACTAAAAAATCTGTTCTAATTCCGGGAACAGAGTTTAAAATTTATGATATGGATCATGAAAAATATGTAGAGCAGGTAACTACATACCCGACAACTGTTACACATACCTCATATTTCACAGATATAGATGGATATCTGATACTGCCTCAGAATTTAAAAATTGGTCATTATAGAATCGAAGAGGTAACAGCACCGGACGGTTATACCATTAACAAAAATTATGTCGAAATACAGGTGGATACCAATACCCTGTATCAGACGGATCCGGTTTCAGGTGATGCGGTCATTGAAGTGGTATATGAGGACCATTCGGTGAAAGGAAAACTCACTGTACAGAAAAAAGGAGAGGTTCTTTCGACCTATAAGAATGATTTTAGGTATGAAGTTCAAAACCTTTCCGGTGCAGTATATGAAGTATATGCTGCAGAGGATATCTATACAGCAGATTTCCAGAAAGATGATACAGGAAAAAGAATCCTGAAATATGCAAAGGGTGAAAAAGTTGCAGAACTGACAACGGATGAATCCGGAAAAGCAGAGCTTGATAATCTGCCTCTAGGAGAATACAAAGTTGTAGAAAAGACTGCACCGGAGGGATTTGTATTAAATGAAGAAGAACAGAAGATTTCTTTCGTCTATGCAGACCAGAATACACCAGTGATCTCACAGAGTGCAGAGTTTATAAATGACCGCCAGAAAGTAGAAGTGTCAGTTGTGAAAAAAGATGCTGAAAATGAGAAAGGGCTTTCTGGAGCAGAGTTTGGTCTTTACGCAAAAGAGGATATAAAAGCAGGGGATACGGTACTGGTAAAAGCAGACGAACTGCTTACAAAAGCGGTAACAGGTGAAGATGGAAAAGCTGTTTTTGAGCAGGATCTGCCATTTGGAACTTATTATATAAAAGAACTGGCAGCACCAGATGGTTTTGTATCTTCAGATGAGCAGATTGAGGTGACTGCGAAATATCAGGGACAGGAAGTAAAAACAGTAAAACTGGAAACCGTTTTTAAGAATGAGCCGACAACAACTGAATTTACGAAATCAGATATTACAACAGGTGTGGAACTTGACGGAGCAACACTGACGGTTTTGGATTCAGACGGAAAAGAAGTAGAAAAATGGACTTCTGTAAAAGGAAAAGCTCATGTAATAAAAAGACTCCATGTGGGAAAAACCTACACACTTCGGGAAGAGTTTGCACCATATGGTTATCTGCAGGCGGAGGAAGTGAAATTTACAGTTTCTGATACTGCAGATGTTCAAAAAGTAGAAATGAAGGATGCTGTTCCGGTTGGACGAATCATCATCAATAAAAAAGGTGAATTTGTCAAGGAAGTTACCTGGAAAGATATGCTGGCAGGCGGCATGGACGCAGCATTTGGCTATGTTACAGGTTCTTTGAAAGATGTTACTTTTGAAATTTATGCAGCGGAGGATATCAAGGCTGCAGATGGGGAAAGCAGTGATTATTATAAAAAGGACGAATTGGTAGCAACAATTACGACAGATGCTCTTGGATATGCAAGATCAGAAGATCTTCCTTTAGGCAAATATTATGTAAAGGAAAAAGAGACGGCGGATGGATATGTTCTGGATGGAGAAATCAGAGAGGTTGATCTGACTTATCGTGATCAGAATACTCCGGTTGTGACTTATGATGAGGACTGGCAGAATAACCGCCAGAAAGCAAAAGTAACTGTAGTTAAGAAAGAAAAAAATACAGACCGTGTTCTGGAAGGCGGAGTATTTGCACTTTATACAAAGAATGATATTTTAAATGCAGAAGGCGAAGTAATCCTGAAAGCAGATACCATGATCGAGCAGAAAGCTACGGATCAGGATGGAAGGATTGTATTTACGGCAGATCTTCCAATCAATGGCAACTACTATGTAAAAGAAGTGCAGGCTCCTGCTGGATTTGTGACAACAGAAGAAATCAAGGAATTTGATTTTGCTTATGCGGGAGAAGAGGTTGCAGAAGTATCCTTTGAGTTCACTTATGAAGATGAGCCAACTACTTTTGAAATCACAAAATCAGATATTACAACCGGGGAAGAATTACCAGGTGCAAAACTGAAAGTATCCGATTCAGAGGGAAACGTTGTGGATGAGTGGACTTCCGGAAGCACACCACACATCATTAAGGAACTGGAAGTTGGAAAGAAATATACATTAACAGAGACAATTCCTGCTGATGGTTATGCAACTGCAGAATCCATTACGTTTGTAGTAGAAAATACTGCAGATATACAGAAAGTAGAAATGCAGGATGATACAACAAAAATTCTGATCAGTAAAGTTGATATGACAGATGGAAGCAGCGAGGTCAAAGGTGCTAAACTGTATATTCTTAATGAAAACCAGGAAGTTATGGAAAGCTGGACATCTGGTGATCAGCCCCATTATGTAGAGAAACTTTCAGTCGGCACTTATACGTTGTTGGAGGAAACAGCACCGAAAGGCTATATTGTGGCAAATAAAGTGACATTTGAGGTTAAGGACACCGGAGATGTTCAGGGAGCCAAAATGGAAGATGAACAGGCAATGGGCAAGGTAATCTTAAATAAAACGGATAAAGATACCAAGAAGCCAATGAAAGGTGTAGAATTTGCCCTTTGTGACAGCAAAGGTAAAGTTCTGGAAACTCTGGTAACAGACAGTGCTGGCCATGCAGAATCAAAGAATTATCCGATTGCGACTTTTAAGAATGGGCAGTATAAAAAAGCAATCACATATATCCTGAAAGAAACAAAAACACTGGATGGCTATCAGCTTGATGAAACCGAGCATAAGATTCAGTTTGAATATGTCAATGACCGTACTCCTGTGATTGAATATACTCTGGATCTGACAAATAAGAAAGATCCGGAAAAAGACACTCCGGAAACATCAGAAAACCAGGGAGTCAGCACTCCTGGTTCCCATGGTTCTGATGCGACTTCTGTATCCAATTCACCAAAAACAGGAGATAATACAAATATTGCTATTTTTGTGCTGGCACTTGCAGTATCAGCAGGATGTCTGGGAACTGTAGTGACAGTTAAGAGAAAACGCAAATGATAATATAAATAGTGTTCTGGGGCTGTGGTTACTGCACAGCCCCATTTTGAAAAGGAGAAGAAATTGAAATTAGGAGCAAGAATAAGAAAAATCCGTATGTTTCGCAACATAACTCAAAAGGAATTGGGACGCAGATTAGGATATGGGGAAAGTAGTGCGGATGTGAGAATCGCCCAATATGAAAGTGGACAGCGTACACCGAAGCAGGAAACGCTTATCCGGATAGCAGAAATATTGGAAGTTGATGTCCGAAATTTTTTAAGTCCTGGAATTGCGACAATGGACGAATTAATGGAAACTTTATTCTGGATGGATGAAGAAAATAGAGGGCTTTTTCATCTGTTCCTGCTAAATGATTCAGAAAGTGAAATAGTTGGAATTACAATGAGGGATAAAAAAACAATGTCTTATCTGCAGGAATGGATGGGGAAAAAGCAGAAATTGGGCGATGGAAGAATCACAGAAGAGGAATATCTGGAATGGAAACTGCATTGGCCAGAGAATAAGAGAAAAACAGAATATAAAACCGTATGAAGTAAAAAGGAATTGCTTTGCGGAGAGTTACCTGTTAGAATATTACTGGAGTAACCGTGTACAGGGTTGGTAAAAACCTCCTGGATTTTCAGATTCCGTTAAGGGATACAGAAGAAGGGAGGTGGAGCGAATGGATACATACGAAGTCTTGAGCTTATTGTTCTTAGGCGGTACGTTTCTGATTGCTTTGCTTGCCTATTTGGATAATAGGGACAACAAGCGAAAAAAATAGCCTACCCTGTCTGCCAACAGGATAGGCAGCTCTCTTTGAGAGCAAAATAAATTAAAACCTAATCCAGGAGCATCCACCTTGTGGGCGGTTACTCTTTTCAATTAGAATATAGCATTTTCTCTCCGAAAAGTAAAGTACATTTTATGCAGCCAATTCTAAAAAAGAGTGGGCTGTTTTTTTATTGACAGGAGGGAAGTTAAATGTCTAAACTACAGGACATCCGAAACTTGGTGCAGGAACATGCCGTATCAGTGAGCAGTTCGCCAGGGGATTGGATGGATTATATGGACACAGCATCAAGGTTATATCGTTATTCTTTTTCAGACCAGCTTCTGATCCATGCACAGCATCCGGAAGCAACGGCCTGTGCATCACTGGAATTATGGAATGAAAAGATGTTCCGATGGGTGAACCGTGGTGCAAGGGGAATCGCCCTGCTTGATGAAACAGGGCAGCATACCAGACTCCGTTATGTGTTTGATATTTCGGATACCCACATGGTAGCCGGGGGCAGAAGCCCGTATCTGTGGCAGATGCAGGAACACCAGAGAGAAGAGATCCTCACCCATCTGGCAGAGGTCTATGCTCTGGAAGAAAAGGATACAGCAACTTTGCAGGATGCATTGATGGCAGTCGCAAGGGAAATGGTCAGTGATAATCTGGAGGAATACCTGGACGGATTGGAATATGCTGTAGAAGGTACTTATCTGGAAGATCTGGATGAGGTGACGATCCGCAGTGATTTTCGTCAGCTGGCAACAGACAGTGTTTACTATCTGCTTTCCAGGCGATGCGGGCTTGACCCGATGGAACTTCTGGAAGAAGAGGACTTCATGCATATCACAGATTATAACCGTCTGTCAGTTCTCACCTTCCTTGGAAATGCGGCAAGCCAGCTCAGTGAGAGTATTCTGATTGATATTGGAAAGACCGTACATAAAATTTCTCTGGAAGAAGCGAGAAAAGAGGTTGAAAAATCCAATGAAAGGAATTATAATAACTTTACAACGTTAATGCACGAAATTAAAGATCAGGATGCAGAAACGAAAAAAGAAGAAAATATTGAAAATGAAGGAGGAAACGATTATGGAACTGACATATCATCGCAAGGGAGATTACCTGTTTCCGAATCTGACCGTCGAAGAGGAAGAAGTGACGATCGGGAAATACGGGATGCTGCGGAGGACATTTCTGAAAGAACACAAGAACAGCCTTTATCAGAGCCTGTTTCTGACCGGGAAGCTGAACAGCCATCTGGAACAGATCGAGAAAGCAGCACAGGAGAGAATGGACAGCCAGATGGAGAAATTACTGGAGAAGAATCCGGCACCGGACAAGGAAGCAGATCCGATGGCATGGACAGCACACATGAACGCACTGATGGCAACAGCGGAAGAGAGCATCTTGACGGAATTGGTATACAGTTAGTCGAAGATACAAGAGAAGATGGATTGAGTAAAGCAGAGGAAGAGATCGCCTCTGCTTTATCTTTGCCCGAATATCCCACCGCAAATGAACAAAGACGGCAGATCGAGGAAAGGGCAGCTGCCCTTTATGCCGGAGAAATTCCGATTCCAGAGCAAGTTGTTGATGAGATCTTACGGACAGGAGGAAACCGGAAAGCCAGCCAGCTCCGGATCATCTATAATTTCATGAGTGAACAGACACCGGAGGAATATACGGAGTTTGTGAAGCGTGAATACCGTAAAGGTGGAAAAGGTTTTCAGATTGATGGAAATGAATATTCAGTCTGGTTTGATGAAACCGGGATGCAGATCGCAGTAGGGCATACGGTTACAGACCATATCTTAGATAAGGCATTTTTATCATGGGAAGATGTCAGCGGACGTATCCATCAGCTTTTAGATCAGGGTGAATATGCACCGCAGTCTGTATTGGATGCGGCAAGAAGTAATGCAGTAAAAGAACACGCCCAGGCTCTTGCCTATATGAAAGGGGATATGGCAGAAGGAGTAGCCGAGATTGTTTTTGACGAAGAGGACTTACCACATCTTCGCAGTATCTATCCGGAGATCACGGATTATCTGGAAGAAAAGCTGGAGGATCCCCAGTGGCTTTCGGAACTGAATGAAAGACTGGATGCACTGGCAGAAGCCTATGAAGAAAATCATTCTATTATGCGTTTCCATCATTATAATCCTGTAAATATCTCAAAGCAGTTTCAGAAGTTTGCGGATGAGGTGATTCCTTATCAGGCTAGGGACGGCTTTGCCTGGAAAGAACATCCGATGTTCATTACACAGGATGAGATTGATGCTTATCTTGCAGGAGGTGGAGCGTATTCGCAGGGCAGGCTTAGGACGTATTCCTTTTATCTACTTCATGAAGATGAAAGATCGAGGACAGGTTTTATCAAGGAACAGTATGGGATCGGTGGAAGCAGTCATGCACTGTCTGGTGCCGATGATTCACACGCAAACTATGATGGAAAAGGATTGTTTCTTGCAAGAGGTGCTTATGGGAATCCATATACGTCAATTTTATTATCCTGGAATAAAGTTGCAAATAGAGTAGCTTATCTGATAAAGAATGACCAGTTCCTGCAGGCAGAAGATTATGCTCGTATGCCGGAATATGAACGGGAACAGATGGCGAACAAGGTACTCCGCTTTTATGACCGTCTTCCGGAAGAGATAGACAGACCATTTACGGATGATTTCTTCTGGGAAAAACCAGGAAAAGAAATGGTGGCAGTTTTAGAGAATCCAGAGCAGACAGAAGAACTGTTACAGAAGATGGATGCAGCATTGGCAGCTCTTCCATTGGATTTTGAAGCGTATGGGACAAACTATCAGCAGAAAACAGAACTTCTTTCGGAACTCCACCAGTATGCAGAAGGAACCTATACGATATTCCCGACACCGGAAGCAGAACCGTCTTTTGCGGAACCATCCGGACACCAGATGACCATGTTTGATTTCTTGGATACGAAGGCAGTGACAGAACCGACCGTAGTAGATATGTCAGATGTGGAGGAAATAGAAGAGGAAGAGGTTACTGCCGAAGAATCTATTTCAGAGAGTCAGGAGCAGGAAATAATAGAAACTTCTGAGGGACAGGAACAGAAAGAACCAGAAGAAGAGGTAACAGCTAAAACAGCAGAAGAATTGGTGGAGTCCTGGGATGAAGGTGTTTTTGAGTATCAGGGGTATCATTTTGAAGCAGTAGGGGTATTGCCGGAAGGAATAGAAGGAAAAGATCTGGTTGCACAGACCCGTTCCAATACAGAACTGCATTTATCGACCTACCATACAGAAGATTTCCCAAAGTATTCTTATGATGATTTTTATGCAGTCAGCAATGCACCAACTGCCGATGTGTTCCGGTGCCTGGAAACCGGACGCAATTATATTCCCGGAGAAAATGAACTGTTTGGATATGAGGGAGAATTTCAACCATATTTAAAACCGGAAGTAGAAGAGATTGTAACAGAACCGCATAACTTTCGGATTCAGGATAATGACCTTGGAGCAGGTGGTCCGAAAGCAAAGTATAAAGCAAATATGGAAGCCATCCATTTGTTACAGACTTTGGAGAAAGAAGAACGTCTGGCAACACCCGAAGAACAGGAAATCTTATCCCGTTATGTTGGCTGGGGTGGTATCCCACAGGCATTTGAGGAGAGTAACAGCAGCTGGGCGAATGAGTATCTGGAATTAAAGAATACCTTATCACCGGAAGAATACAGTGCAGCAAGGGCATCGACCTTAAATGCTTTTTATACGTCCCCAACCGTGATCCGAAGTATGTATGAAGCACTGGAAAATATGGGACTGAAACAGGGAAATATTCTGGAGCCGTCCTGTGGTGTTGGTAACTTTATGGGACTGATCCCGGAGAGTATGAGCAAAACCAATATGTACGGTGTGGAACTCGACCCGGTTTCGGGCAGGATCGCAAAACAGCTTTACCAGAAAAATAAGATTGCCGTGCAGGGATTTGAGGAAACCAGTTATCCGGACAGCTTTTTCGACTGTGTGATAGGCAATGTTCCGTTTGGAGCGTATCAGGTCAGTGACCGAAGATATGACCGGCATCATTTTATGATCCATGATTATTTTATTGCAAAATCCCTTGATCTGGTCCGTCCCGGCGGCGTAGTGGCTGTAGTAACTTCCAGTGGAACGATGGATAAGCAGAATCCGGCAGTGAGACAGTATATCGCAAACCGGGCAGAACTGCTTGGAGCCATCCGATTACCGAATAATGCGTTCCAGAGAAATGCCAATACCAGTGTTGTTTCTGATATTTTGTTTTTCCAGAAAAGGGACAGGGCATCCATTGAGGAACCGGAATGGTTAAATCTAAAGGAAACACCGGAAGGTTATTCGGTCAATGCTTATTTTGCAGAGCATCCGGAAATGGTGCTTGGTGAGTTTACTACAGAAAGTACCCAGTATGGAAAGCAGGAAGTGACCGTAAAACCAAAAGAAGGAATTACCTTAGAAGAACAATTAAAAGAAGCTGTCCAGAATATCCATGGTACGATCACGGAACTGGAACTTTCGGATACAGAGCTGGAGGAGGATGTTGTCTCTATCCCGGCAGACCCGGAGGTAAAGAATTTTAGTTTTACTGTGGTAGATGATGAAGTTTATTACCGGGAAAACTCTGTGATGAACCGCATGGAGCTTCCGGCAATGACAGCGGAACGTGTCAAAGGGATGGTGAAGATTCGTGATATTACGAATGAACTGATCCAGTGCCAGATGGAAGAGGGAAGCGATGAACAGATCACAAAGCTGCAGGGAAAACTCAATGAAGAATACGATACCTTTACAGCAAAATATGGTCTTATCAGCAGCAATGCCAATAAGCGGGCATTTAGTCAGGACAGCAGCTATTGTCTTTTGACTTCTCTGGAATTTCTGGATGATAAGGGAGAACTGAAACGGAAAGCGGATATTTTCAGTAAGCGGACGATCCGCCGGGCAGAAACGGTGACTTCTGTGGATACTGCCAGTGAAGCTCTTGCTGTTTCCATTGGTGAGAGGGCAGGTGTTGACCTTTCCTATATGTCACAGCTTTCCGGAAAAACAGAAGAGGAGCTTACCGAAGAACTGGCAGGGGTAATCTTTAAGAACCCGATCGGTGAAAAATGGGAGCCATCAGACGAATATCTTTCTGGAAATGTGAGGGAAAAACTTCAGATCGCCAAACAGTTTGCAGAAGATCACCCGGAATATCAGGTGAATGTGCAGTATTTGGAGCAGGTACAGCCAAAAGATCTGGATGCATCAGAGATTGAAGCAAGACTTGGGGCAACCTGGATCTCCGAGGATTACATTACACGGTTCATGGCAGAAACATTCCATACACCAAGATATTATGTAGGGAGCAAGGTCAAAGTCCAGTATGCCGAAGTGACCGGACAGTGGAATGTTATGGGAAAGAATGTGGACAGCTACGGAAATGCTCTTGTTACTTCCACATATGGAACACAGAGAGCCAATGCCTACCGCCTTTTGGAAGATGCCTTAAACCTTAGAGATACCAAGATTTATGACACGGTACAGGATGCCGATGGGGAACACCGGGAATTAAATCGGAAGGAAACGATGCTGGCACAGCAGAAGCAGGAGCTGATCAAAGAGGAATTTAAGGAGTGGATATTTAAAGACCTGCACCGACGGGAAGATCTCTGTAAGATCTATAATGAACGATTTAACAGCATCCGTCCACGGGAATATGATGGAAGCCATATTCAGTTTGTTGGCATGAATCCGGAGATCACCCTGATGCCGCATCAGAAAAACGCAGTGGCTCATGTGCTGTATGGAAATAATACGTTACTGGCTCATTGCGTAGGAGCTGGAAAGACGTTCCAGATGATCGCAGCCGGTATGGAATCAAAACGGCTGGGACTCTCACAGAAGAATCTTTATGTTGTGCCAAACCATCTGACCGAGCAGTGGGGCAGTGATTTCCTACGTCTCTATCCGGGAGCAAATATCCTGGTGGCAACGAAGAAGGACTTTGAGCCGGCAAACCGAAAACGGTTCTGTTCCCGTATTGCGACAGGGGATTATGATGCCGTGATCATTGGGCATACACAGTTTGAGAAAATCCCTCTTTCAAGGGAACGGCAGATTGCCATGCTGGAAGATCAGATCGCAGATATTACGTTTTCCATTGAAGAAGCGGCACATCAGGCAGGGCAGAATTATACCATCAAGCAGTTGGAAAAAACAAAGAAGAGTCTGCAGGCGAGGATGAAGAAACTCAATGACCAGACCAGAAAGGATGATGTGGTAACTTTTGAGCAGTTGGGTGTAGACCGGCTGTTTGTGGATGAGAGCCATAGTTTTAAGAACCTTTTTTTGTATACAAAAATGCGGAATGTGGCGGGTATCTCACAGACGGATGCACAGAAAAGTTCGGATATGTTTATGAAATGCCGGTATATGGATGAACTGACAGGCGGCAGAGGAATCACCTTTGCTACAGGTACTCCTGTATCAAATAGTATGACCGAGCTTTACACTATCATGCGTTATCTCCAGTATGACACACTCATGCGTATGGGTATGGGACACTTTGATTCCTGGGCGGCAACGTTTGGGGAGACAGTAACCGCAATCGAATTATCACCGGAAGGAACGGGCTATCGTGCGAAAACACGGTTTGCCCGTTTTTTTAATCTTCCAGAGCTGATCTCCATTTTTAAGGAAGCTGCGGATATTCAGACATCGGATATGCTGAATCTTCCTGTACCGGAAGCAGAGTTTATCAATGAAGTCTTAAAACCAAGTGAAGAACAGCAGGAAATGGTCAGTGCCTTTTCGGAACGTGCGGAAGAAGTAAGAGCCGGTCTTGTGAATCCAACGGTGGACAACATGCTCAAGATTACCAATGACGGAAGAAAATGTGCATTGGATCAGAGGCTATTAAATGAACTCCTTCCGGATGCAGAAAAAAGCAAGGTCAATACCTGTGTGGAAAATGCTTTTCAGGTATGGGACGAGGGAAAAGCAGATCGGACAACACAGCTGATCTTCTGTGACTTGTCTACTCCAAAAGGGGATGGGACTTTCAATGTATATGATGATGTCCGAAACAAACTGGTTGCCAGGGGAATCCCGAAAGAAGAGATTGCGTTTATCCATGAATACAACACGGAGACAAAGAAAGCAGATTTGTTTGCAAAGGTACGGGCCGGGCAGGTGAGAATCCTTATGGGTTCCACTCCAAAACTCGGTGCTGGTACCAACGTACAGGACAGGCTCATTGCCCTCCATCACCTTGACTGTCCGTGGAAGCCGTCTGATCTGGAACAGCAGGAAGGACGTATTTTAAGACAGGGAAACCAGAATGACAAAGTAAAGATATTCCGGTATGTGACGGAGAACACTTTTGATGCGTATATGTGGCAGATTTTGGAGAATAAGCAGAAGTTCATCAGCCAGATCATGACCAGTAAATCCCCGGTCAGGGCTTGTGAAGATGTGGATGATACGGCACTGTCCTATGCAGAGATCAAGGCACTTGCTACAGGAAATCCGTATATTAAGGAAAAAATGGATCTGGATGTGCAGGTGAGTAAGCTGAAACTCTTAAAGGCAAACCATACCAGTCAGATTTACCGTCTGGAATCCGATATTGCAAAGAATTTCCCGGTACAGATCAGTGCATTGAAAGAGCGGATTGCCGGGATGCAGGTGGATTCGCAGGTAGTAAAAAGCGTGGATTTACAGGATAATGACACGTTTGCCATGACGGTAGGGAATGTCCTTTATGAAGATAAGAAAGAAGCAGGCGAAGCGTTGATCGCTGCCTGTGCAGGGCTAAAAACCGTTAGCACCGGCGGAAAGGTCGGGGAATATCATGGGTTTACGTTATCTGCTTCCTACAATATGTTCTCCAATGCATTTGAACTGACGGTCAAAGGAAAATGTTCTTATAAGCTGGAAATCGGAAAAGACCCGGTAGGAAATATGCAGCGTATCCATAACACCCTTTCTTCCATTGACAGGAAGCTGACGGAAAGTGAGCAGAAATTGGAAACCGTACAACAGCAGCTTGCTACTGCACAGGAAGAGGTAAAGAAACCATTCCCGAAAGAAGCAGAGCTGAATGAAAAGATGGAACGGTTATCCGAGTTAAATGCGTTGCTGAACATGGATGAAAAGGGCAATGAGACGATTATGGCAGATGAGGATATTGGCAGAGAAGGAAGTAGCACAGACAGCAGGGATGCTGTAGAAGAAAAAGAACTTCCGGAAACAGCAGACAGAATCCATAAGCCATCTATTCTGGAACGCTTAAAGCAGGAGAAGGCACAGCAGAATACAGCGGAACAGCCACCTGTACAGAAAGCTGCAAAGAAAAAACACGAACAGGAGTTATAAAAGATTTCCCGTCAGAGTTTTCTCTGGCGGGGACATAAAATGGAGGGTTTGTTTATGGCAAATAATATAGAAAAACAGTTAAAAGAAATATCGGAACGGCTGGAGCAGGGAGTAAAGGAAATCTTTACATCGGAGCGATATACCGAATATCTGAATACCATGTCAAAGTTCCATAATTACAGCTTTAATAACACGCTGCTGATCACCATGCAGAAACCGGAAGCAACACTGGTGGCAGGGTATCAGGCATGGCAGAAGAAGTTTAACCGTCATGTAAAACGTGGAGAGAAAGGAATCCAGATCATTGCACCAGCACCGATCCGGGAGAAACAGGAGATTGAAAAGATCGACCCGGTAACAAAAGAGCCTGTGATCGGGGATGATGGACAGCCGGAAACAGAGATTGTGGAGATGGTGATACCGAGATTCCGCATAACGACAGTGTTTGATGTCAGCCAGACAGAGGGAGAACCGATCGCAGAACTGGAGGTGCCGGAGCTTACCGGAAGTGTACAGTTTTATGATACGTTCATGCAGGCATTGCAGAATATTTCTCCTGTACCGATCCGCATGATGAATGTGGAAGGGGAAGCAAAAGGCTATTATCACCAGACAGAAAAATATATTGCGATAAAGGAAGATATGAGTAATGTCCAGACGATGAAAACCGGAGTCCATGAAGTGAGCCACGCATTGCTGCATGACCGGGAAGTAATGGATGCGGAAGGCGTCTTAAAAGACCAGACAACAAAGGAAGTGGAAGCAGAAAGTATCGCTTACATAGTCTGCAACCATTTTGGTCTGGATACTTCAGAATATTCGTTTACCTATATCGCCAGCTGGTGCGAGAGCAGGGATATGAAGGCGTTGAAAGCATCAATGGATACCATCCGAAAAACATCTTCAGAAGTCATTGAGAATATCGAGGCACAGATGCACGAGTTGGAAATGGAAAGACCAATCCGGGATACCTTCCATAAGGAAGATTTGATCCTGCATCTTTCGGGCAGCATGGGTTCCGAGTTTACTTATGATCTGATCGAAAATATGAGCAGGGAACAGTTAGAACAGAATGTGGAAGAATATGTCAGCCTTCTGGAAAGTGGTGAGATAGAGGAGAATGAGAAACCTCTGGAAAGTTTTCTGGAAGAAAAAGGTGCTGCCGTCACACCACTGTATGACAGCAGTGGGCACGGAGAGAACTATCCGATTGATTTTTATGATGTGGAGTATGATGCTGACACAGGAGTTACTTCTTTTTCTGACCTTTCTCCGAAAGAGCAGGCAGAGATGTTGGTGCAAAAAGCAGAGTTTCCAAGAAATATTTTTTCAGAAGAAGAAAAGGCATTTGTAAATGAATATGCAGAAACCTTCCCCGGACAGGTGGAAAGACTGAATGACCTGGTATGGGATATGAGGGAATCTTACGATGAAGCCGGTTCAAAGCTGGTGTATGAAGTGATCCAGGCAGCAAGGGCGAACTTTCCAGCGAAGGAACCGGAAATTGAAGAAGAAACAGCCATGCAGTATGCCCACCGTCTGATTGAAACAGCAGAAGCTGCCAATACGGGAGATTTCACAGATTCCCAGAGAAATCTTATTGTGAATTTTGCATATAAGATGGATGACAAAGACGAAGTGCTTGGACTGGTGAACCGTATGATGACCGCAATCCGCAGACCGGAAAGTGAATATACGAGAAACCTTATGAATGAAACACAGGCACAGATTGACAATTTCCCAGATGGCATGATCGGTTTTACGGAAATGCACGAGGCAGGAATCCAGTTAGACCATATGCTACCGCTTATGAAAGACCGGGCATATGAATTATACCGTGGAGGGGCAGAAATTTACATCTTATATGGAAATCCAGAGAATCCACAACGGGCAGAACAGGTGCTTGTGGAGACGGAAAATGAGATTTTTGGATATGACGGTATCTTTGGAATCACAGAAACAGAATGGGAAGTCCAGAAAGAAAGAGAAGTCTCTGCCACAAAACAGGAAGCACTGGAACGGCAGAGTGCAGAAAAGATTGATGAGACACTTCTTCTGCATGGAGAAAGCAGAAGGTTTGCTATTTATCAGATGGATAGTGGAGATGAGCATACCTATCAGTTTATGGGAATGGAATCTGCAAAGAACCTGGGCTATACCATTGATGGAAAGGATTACCGGATGGTTTATGCAGCACCGTGGATGCCAACAATCACGTTAGACAATATATTTGAACGATTTAACATTGATCGACCGGAAGATTTCCGTGGTCATTCCTTATCGGTAAGTGATGTGATCGTGATAAACAGGGGTGCAGAGATCACAGCCTATTATGTAGATTCTTTTGGATTTCAGGAACTTCCGGAGTTTGTCCAGCAGAGAATGAACATGCTGGAACATAATTCCGTCAGGGCATATCCGCCAGTTTATAAAGAAACATTGGAACAGGCAATGGGAGAACGGGATGTAGATGCCTATCTGGATTCCAGAAAGTTAAACCTGGACTGCAAGAAAGCAATCGAGGATGTTATCCGGGAGAATTTTGACGGACTGCACTTAAAGCAGGGTGCGGCAAAAGAAGTCGTGGAACGCTTTGGGGAAGAACGTATGAATTTTGTTATGGCAAACACCATCCGTGAACTTTCTCATGATGGAAGATTTTCCAGACAGAACAAAGACTGGGCGGAGCATATCGAAGTCCCGGAAAATATCAGCCGGGGCAGAAATCTGAACCTGGATTATGTGATCGAAAGCCACCCGGCAGTTTTAGATGGGTTTATCGACATGGCAAGAGCTGAGATCCGGATGCAGAGGATAGAACAGGCGATAGGAGAAAACGAAGTGACGATCACGGCAGAGACAAGAGGATATGAAGCAGAAGGACATAACGGGACATGGCATACGGTTGATGAAAAGGAATATGCCGGGGAGAAGTTTTTCTTAATGGAACAGGATGAATTTGGCTCCGATGTGGCAGGCATTATCGTAGCAGAAAATGGACAGCTTGTAGCGGAGGACTTATGGAACGGGTTTGACGCAGGAGCATTGGAAGCAGTTTCAGAATATTTGCAGGAAAATGGAACAACACTTTATGACTTGACGGAATTCCCGAAAGATTCTGTTGTAACCCTGCGGAGTGGACAGACACTTACAATCGAAGAAATACAGGCAGTACAGAAAGATACCTGGGAAGAAACGATGGCAGGAAAAAATGAATCTGGAACGGATGTCCGGTTTAATTTTCATGCAGTCAGTGAGGTGCAGCTGCCGGAAGGCATAAAGTTAAAAATGCCAGAGATTCATTACATTGATAATTTTTATGTGATGGAAGATGTAAATGCAGAGGGTGTAGTAAAAGTAAACCGGTATGAATCACTGGATGAAGCGATGCAGGAATATTTACGCCTGCCAAATCATCAGAAAAAAGTGCTTGGTATCCAGAATACGGAAACGATGCAGGAAAGCATGGATTTTATCCGATGTGAAAACGGGATAGATCGGCTGACCCATGCGTATGAACAGATCGGAGGGTGGCTGAATCCAGAAATATATGAAGCGGTAAATAAAATGGAAAACATGCTGGACTGGAATGAGGTACAGATTGCATATCAGATTGGAAAACAATACTTTACAATCCAGACTGCAGAAGATGGCTATGATTATACATTTTACAATGAAGATTATCAGGAGGATGATGGAGGAATCTATGACAATCCGACAATTTATGTAGATGAAGCTGCCAGTGATATTTTGGAAGATAAAGGGTACTCATTGGAAGACGCAAAAGTAGTGGATTATGAAGAATTGATGGCAGATGTGGAAGAAGTTCAGGAAGAACAGATGCAGCGGATACAATTAGAAAAAAACTGCCCGGCAAGTATTTTTGAAGGATTTCGCAGGGAAGAAGCAATGCAAACCTATGAAGGAATCGCAATGCAGTTTACCAGGAGTAAAGGGTATCTGACCATACAGGCAACAGAAGAAGGATATTCTTTTATTTTTTATGACTCTGATCTGCATGAAATCCAGGGTGGTGATTATGATAATCCAGACGCATCCATTCAGGAAGCTGCTTATGAAATCCTTAAAAGTGAAAGAATGGATGACCTGGAGTGTGTCAAAGTGGATTATAAAGAATTTGAAGAAATGACGATCCAGCACTCTAAGGATTTATTGCAGGAGGGGGAACTTCGTGCGACTTCTGAGATTGGAAGAAATGAACTGGCATTAAATAGCCTGAGCAGGGCAGAAGTTGAAAGAGGTGTCCTGTATCATGCACAGGCAGTATTAGAAGATATGGGAATGGAACAGGAGGTAGAGCTGCTTGCTGCAAGAGTGTATGGTTCCAGAAGCAGACAAGACCTTTACCGGGAAGATTCTGACCTTGATGTGGTTCTTTCCTATAAAGGTGATATTCGAGAAGATAGCTTTTTCAATGCCTTAAATGAATCTGGTATAGCGATGGCAGGAATTAAGGTGGATATTAACCCGATTGCAGAGGAGCGAATCACTCTGTCAGAGTATATAAAAGAATCCGAAAAATATCTTGACCAGCAGGAGATTAAAAAGCTCGCTGTGGACCTGGATAATTTTAGCTATGACGTTGATACCTATGAGTATAACGATACAGTTGAAAATAGAGAAGAACAGGTGGAAAAACTCACGGAGGATATTTTGAATAAGAA
>ENA-ORTG01000842-ORTG01000842.1-human-gut-metagenome-genome-assembly--contig:-NODE-842-length-30796-cov-3.174653_pt1 | contig 30796 bp, 52 predicted proteins | sample MGYA00241906_ERZ509176 | MGnify/ENA primary metagenome ERZ509176 (study PRJEB26280, sample SAMEA2338811) | human gut metagenome | biome: human gut; feature: human-associated habitat; material: faeces...
TGACGTCTAGAAATGTCGATTCTTCGGAGGTCCAAATATAGCCGTTCACTTTTCGGGAAAAGTATTAGACCTCGATTTTACAAGGGCTCAATTACCGTTCGGCACGTTAAGAACTCCCTTTCCCCGCTTAATGCTTGACGAAGAGTCCCCTGGTTTATATACCTATCGGTAGGCATATAGGATGTAATGCCGATAGAAATGGAGTGACCATGGCTCTCACTGCACCTGCCGAAAAAGACCGTCCTCGCGAGAGCGGCGCATTTGCTTGGATTGTCGTTATTGCGCTCGGCTTAATGTCCGCCGGAACGACTGGCACATATAGCATTATTGCCGGCTCATTCGTTGCTCCAGTATGTGAAGACCTGGGCTTTGAGTACACCTCTTTCTCTTTCTATTTCACTGCGATTCTTCTTGGCCTTGCACTTGGACTTCCACTTTTGAGTCGTTTCATTCCAAAAGTAATAGGCAAACCGTGGCATATTTGCGTTGAACTCGTCCTTATTGCCGCCGGAGCCGCAATGGCGTTCTACACCGAAGTCTGGATGTTCATCGTCTCCGCTGCGGTGATCGGCATCTGCTTTTCGTTCACAACGGGCGTCTGCATGTCTGATGTTATTGACCAATGGTTCAGTAAATCGTCCGGTCTTGCCATCGGCCTTGCTTGGGGCGTTAATTCTCTCTGTACGCTGTTGTTGAGCCCTGTCATTACGCTGGTCATCGAGCAACAAGGCTGGCGTACGGGATACATCGTACTTGCGGTCGTTTCTGCAGCTATGATTTTACCTGCGAGTGCTTTTATCATTCGCCTTAAACCCTCTGATCGCAACATGCTTCCGTACGGAGAGACCACCTCTGAAACCCATGAGAGCCACAGCGTCGATGAGCGGGAAGATGCCCTTTCGGGCATGGCACTCCGTGATGCCACGAAAACGCCGTCTTTTATTCTCTGTGTCCTCCTGCTTTGCGTGGCGCAGCTCACCTGCTGCATGAACCAGTTGTTTCCAACCTATGCAAACGAGGTCGGTTTCAATCCCATCGTAGGAAGCTTAATGGTCTCGGCAGCTTCGTTCTCTGACATCTTCCTAAATCCCTTCGTAGGCAAAACATGTGACAAGCTCGGTGCTATTAAAGCAACGGTCGCGTGGACAGGTGTCAGCATTTTTTCATTCCTACTTCTCATCATTGGCGGAAGCAACGAGACCGTTTCCATCATTGCAGCTGGCGTAAACGATGCCATGTTCGCCATTGTTGGAACCGCAATGCCGATGCTTCTCCTCTCGCTCTTTGGATCACGCGATTTTGGAAGGATCTATTCAATCGTTTGCTCAGCGGGCTATGTCGTCGGTGCTTTTGGAATGCCGGTCATGATGAAGTCAGTTTGTAAATCAGTTGCAGTTCAGTTTGCCAGAGGCCGTTAGGGGTTTCGGATTGCAGCCGATGAGACATTTTCAGAATGAGACATTCATCCTCGCTTGCGCCGATTTCCTTGCCCATTCCCTTTTGAAACAGCACCTGTCTGCTTTTGACGGTTACGGGAGCCAGCCAACGGTAATAGGGCGAAAACAGCGTCCTGACGATGCAGCCGTTCGGGATGAGTGACGGGTACCCGATCATCCCTGTTTCGACCGAAATAGTGATCGGTGTGATCGCTCTGGACTGACCGGCGGCAACGATAACCACCGTATTGCCCTCGAACTGAACCGAAATGTTCGCCTGCCTTGCGACAGACAGGATCATTTCCTTGTACGAACCGGACAAAGCCACATCAGTCAGCGACGTAGTGACCCCATTGTTTTCCAGCACGTACTTGTCCGCCGCTTCCGTCCGTGTCGCGTTATAGTTGTCCAGGATCGTCTGAATTATCTGCGGGACAGTAACCGACCCGTTGAACGAAATCGCGTTTGGCGGCGCGGTATTGAGCTTGAACGACGACATCGCAAAAATGTGCATCGGTACGGTAGGCATGCTGTTGTAGTCAGCCAGCGCCTGAAAAATCATGCCGGAGAACACAAGGATGTCGTTGCCCGTCTCGTCCTGCGCATACAGTGACACCGTGTTCGGTTTCAACAGGTTGATCTGGACAGTCCCTTTTATGAGCGTCAGCGCGTTCATCGTGTCCGCTTTCAGTCCAAAGACGACGATATGCGCTTCATCCAGCGCAGAGAAAGGGGAAACACGGATGTTCGCGTGGATTCTCAACCCTGAAAGCTCTATTCGGTTATCCTCTGGCTTTCCGGTAAAAGACCCCTCACCAAGCTCGAAAACGATGCGGAAAGTGCGTTTGACAAAGCTCATATAAATACAGATGTCAGTGCGCCGATATTCTGCGTTCTCTTTCGGATTTCAGCGACGATTTCGCTTGCTTCTGTCGATGGCGCATACACAGTAATGTTCTGCGTAACGGTCGGCGAAGACTGCGACACTTTCGTGGTAGCGGGGGCGACGCTGTAAGCCGCAGGTTGAACACGTGGCATGATGACGTTTGGTGTCTTGCTTGCTTCTGCGTATGTCGCGTTTCGGCCATTTTTCAAATACTCTTCTCGCATCCCCTTCAACCGCGCTCCCATCTCTGCGCCACTTATGGATGCTCTGTTTCCTTGTGTCCCGTGCCAATAGCTCAATCCTGTATCAGGATTTGCGACAGATGCCCATTGGGTTGCTATGGCTTTGATCGCACCATTCAGGTTGTTGTTGCGACCTTCTATATAATTTTTTACGGCGGGCAAGCTGTTCATAAGCGCCATTGCAAGCCTGTCCTGATTTTCTTCATTGAAAAGGTCTGATTCTTTCAAACCGGCAAGTCTTGTTGCCCGTCGTAAAGTCGCGGGAATGAATTGATACTTTCCTGCCGCGTTAAAATCCTTGTTCTTCTGACTTTGAAGCACATCTCCAATGGTCATGTTTACAAGATTGCGAGTTCCGGCCCCGCCGCCTTTTGCCTTTCCAAGGTTTACGCTGTTGTAACTCCCTTCCCCGCGCCCAATCAAATCTAAAGTTGCTCGATCGGTGTTGCTAATGCCGCCTTTCGCGTTTGCAGACGACCCTCTAGCCTCTTTTCTGACCTGATCTGCGTCATACTGGTAATCGGTATTCCCTGTCTCGCCTACCCCGGCGAAATATCCCAAAATTCCGGTATCTTCACCGCTCTTTATTTTCTTATCGACGCTTTCGCCAAATTCCTTGAATTTTTCCAGAACCGGAGCGAATGTCGCTTGCGCGATGTTTTTCAGCGACGTGAAAATTTTACCGATCTGCAAAATGACGTCTGTCAGCGCGCTTACCGAAGGAACCATTGCACTGACCGCGTTACCCAGACCGTCAAACAGCCCGAAATTCTCGTTGATTTTCAGGACTGAATCCGTCAGCGCGTTTTCCATTTCGGTCATCGCGCCAGACAGTTTTGCTGTGCTGGCGGCCATTTCGCGTGATGCTGCCGCTTGTCTTTTCAGCGATTCTGCCTGTTCCCTGGCATCGCTTCTGGTTGCCATGTCAGCCAAAGCGGGAGAAATGCCGCGAGACATCATCAGCTGCATCGCGCTTTCTCTGTCGCCGCCCGTGAATCCAAGCGCAAATTCACCGGCTTCGATCGCCATGTCGTACAGATCGCGGGCTTTGCCCTGCGCGTCAATGACGGAAACACCAAGATCGGTAAAGGCTTTGGTAATACCGGTCAGCTCTCCGCCGAACTTGAGCGCGGCAAACGATCCGGCAAGGTCATCGACGATGCTGTTTGCCTCGCTCGCAGAGTATCCAAGCGCCTTGAACTGGTTCTGCATCGCACGGATGCTCTTTTCGGACTGCCCGCTGCGAACCGCCATCTGACCAAGCAGCAGGTTCGCTTCCGATACGCGCTTGATGAACGACACGACAGCACCGGCAGACAGGACAAGCCCGAATGTACCGGCAAGGCGTTTCAGGGACGAGACAAGGGCATTCCCGGACACTTCGCCGGTGTCTTTCAGCCCTTCCAGCCCTTCTTCCGCCTTGTTCGCGGCCTTCTCGACGTTTTCAAGTTCCTTGACAGCGCCGGACGCCTTGACATCGACTTCAAGGGTAAATTTTTCGGATTCAGCCATTTTTCTGCGCTCTGTATTGTTCGATCAATGCGTTGTTGTACCGGTTGACGCACGCTACTTCGTACATCTTGTAAAGGTCGCGGCATCCATAAACGGTTTGAAGTTCGTGCAATGTCGCCAGCCGTTCAGACATGACCATGCCAATAGCAGGCGACACCGCTACATAGCTTATCTGGTGGACAGATACGCCAAAGTTCATCAGCCCTTCAAACTCTGGACGCCGTTGATAAAAAAATTGAGATGCAGTTCGATGGTTTTCATGCGCAGCATCATCAGGGTGCCGATTTCCTCGATGTCGTTTTCCGTCAGCTTCCGGCAAAAATCGTTCTTGCACTTGAGCTGCCAGCAAGACTTCATTTCATCCAGTAACGGCTTCATACGATCTGGATCGGCTTTCATCATCAGCTGAATGATCGCCGAACCGCCTGCCTGCGCCAGCAATTCAAGGTTTCCCGCTTTGCCAACAAGCCCTTGCAGGCTTGCCAGCGAGTTATCCTTGTCAGCGTCAATTAGCACACCGGCAAGGCGGTACGCATACCATTCGCCCTGTTCGGCAGACATTTCGGTAATGCGAAATACCTTGCCCGTATCACGACCGCCGGTGATTTCAACGTCCGTAAATTCTCGTGCCATGTGTCACCTTAAATCTTTGCCGGGGTGATTTTTCCCCAGTGAATGACATACTGCTTCGCTTCCTGCACGCGGTTGTGCGGCGCAACAGGCGTGTACGTCTGCATGACGCCCTTCGACAGCGTGTAGGATTGTCCAGTCGCAGGAACTTCGATGACCGCAGTCAGCCACAGGACTTCTTTCTGTGACTGGCTGTACTGATAGATCGTGTCAAACACTTCGACGGAATCGGAATCGGCTTGCAGCTGGATAGTCTGCGGAACGACATGAGGCGTGTAGCCTGCCGACATGTTCCCATCGACGCCCATACGGGTTTCTGCGGTCTGCACCGATTCGACTGTAAACGCGGTGTCCGACGCGAATCCTTGAACCTGAACACCTGCATACAAACCTTCGGCAGAAATCGTGAACTTCGAGTTCGCGGAAGTAATCGTTTTCGTCATGCTTCACCTCACCGGACGACAATGGATGCAACGGTGATCTGCTGGATGGAACCGCCGTCCATGTAATAGAGAGAAATGGGGGGGGACTGGCGCTGACCTCTGGTCTGTGCCGTTGCTTCGCCGATGTACAGGTAGTATCCCTGCGTTTGCAGCTCGGTCGAAATATCGAAGCCGAGTGCGGAAATGATCTGCGCTTTCTGGTTGTCGGACAGCGTGACGCCGATGCGGATCGTGCCGTTGTTAAGCGCTTCGTTGATCGGATCCGTGCATGCCAGTCGAATGAGCGCATTGCCGTCTGCGTTGTACGGTAGCGAGTTGACAGAAGTCAGCAGGGTTGCAATCGCCAGTTGCAGCTGTGCGTTCAGGTAAATCTGGTTGACATAGGTATCCGCAAACCCATAGTCGGAACCCGGAAGCTGGCTGTTGTACAGGAAATTGAACGTATTTCCTTCGCCTGCTGCGGAATAGGCCCCGTAATAGGTATAACCGTTCGACAGCAGCGTTTCCGCGTCTTGCAGGCTGGTAACCGTTGCAGCAAGACCGGATTGTGACTTGAACGCAAGGTCGATTCGCCCGTTGTACCGCGTCCAGTCGATAGACGCGATGCTGCCCATCGCCATTGCTGCAATAGAGATGTTGTCCCAGACAGGTAAAACCGCTTCGTACTTCATCTGCTGGCAGGTTTGCCCCAAGCAGGTTGAGTTGGCGACAAGTGCTTGCGGATCGTTGTCCCACGGGACGAACAGATACCGCTTGTTCTGCGTGTTGACCCATGCGCAGAAATCCTGCGGATTTTCCAGCGCGTCAACGATGGTGAACGTCGCCCAGTTGAGCGAAAGCGCCTGAATGCGATCCATTGCGGTAGTCGCCGTATCGGCATCTGCGCCCTGCGATACCGTCCCGGTAGCCAGACCAAGCGCGACTGCGCCGGGACCCGTGACCGCGCTGATTGTCGATGCTGCTCCGGTTGCGGTAACGGTGATACGGAAACAGTTGAATGTCGCGTCCCACGTGACGGTAGCGGCATCGGACGTGTTGAGTGCCGTAGTCAGCAATTCCGCTGCATTGGTGAAACTGGTCGCCGTGGACAGGTTTACACTGTCGATGTTGTACGCCTGACCACCGATGGTGACGGACAGCGCACCGGTAACGGCTTTCAGCTGATCCAGCGTCATACCTGCGAGAGACGAACCGCGTACCCACGCGCCGACCGCATCGGACGCATAAGGCGTGAAGATGATCGCCTGCGGTTTTTTCGTGCTGTTGTCGAAAGACAGGAAATAGTTGTCAGCCAGCGCCGCCAATGGGGACGAACTGCCGAAATACTCGGAAACAGCGTCGGCAGAATAGAACTGCTGTAACTGCCCGAAAGGAACGTCGGCTTCGGTCGTGACGAACACGCCGTTCAGCGCGAGCGGATTGCCGCCCGTACCAACAACACCCGGATTGATCGTCACAACCTGCGAAATCGGGATGGTTTGAGCCATTGGGAAACTCCAAAAAAAAAGCCGCCCGAAGGCGGCAAAGAGAGGAAAAGAGAAAAATCAGAGCGGCACGACTGTTGTCTGCGCCTTGTCAAAAAACTGTTGCGGAACAGATGCGACCGGGTTGTATTGCATTTTGATGTCAACCTTCCAGCGTTCGATGTATTGTTTTTCACCGGAAATCAGCGGTATTTGCATCGGTTCTCCTGATACCAGTGGCTTTATATCGTCAGGAAATGCGTAATATGCGTAATCGTTGTTTATCAGGTTGACGAACGTCTGCGCGTTGTTGCCTGACCCCGGCCCGTAGAAATCGACCTGCATCGTGTACTGCATTCGTGTCTTGACGTTTTGCGTCTGCACGGCGTCCGTGTCGGTGTAGCTGTTTTCTGTATAGGCCAGCCGGACTTTCGACACGTTGTTCATGATGACGAACTGCCCTTTCGGGGACGGAACACGGTTGATCTGGCCTTGAAATACCTGAATGCCCGGTAATATGGACGTGATGAACGTTCCAAGCGTCTGAAAAATCTGGGAATCGGTTGTATCAATCATCTGTTTGCAATGTCACGATGACGCAGCACCAGTCCGGCCATGTTTCCATGACCTGACTGACTAACCACGTCTGCGGAGAGCTGGCAGGGTCTTGCGGAAAAACAAGCAAATCCGCTCCGGTCGCATCTGGGCGCGAAATCGCTTTCACATCGCCATACAGATAGACCTTGCGCATCGTTCCCTGTATGTTCAGTCCGTTGATGTGCTGCAAATCCGAACCTGACAGCGCCTGCACATTGGCAAGAACCGTTGTGCTTTCGTATTCCGGTACCTGTTGGAAATCTTCGGACGTGGAAAACCCGGTAGAGCGCATCCACGTTACGGACGTGTTTGGATTGACGGTTTGTGTCACTCCGTTTGCTATTTGTCGTAGGTTCATTTTTTAACGGCAATTCCGGTGCAGGTGGCCAGCATGTGACCGGTGTCAACGAGTGGTTTTGTCGTCACGCCTTCGCCTCGCTGGCCTTCGGCAACCGCTCTGGCAGCATCGCCGACTGTTTTCCCGGTTATGTCTTTGCCTTCCTTGCGCCACTGACGCAACAGCACCGTCACGGGCGACAGTTCAGGCTCAAAGACCTGCGTAATGGTCTGGCGCATGTCTCCGGCAGCTTTTTGGGCTACCAGCGTCATGCCTTGTTCTGCGCTCATTTTCCCGCGCAGCACTTGAGAAACAACCTTCCCGGTCGTTCTTGCCCATTCTCCCTTCTGGGATTCAGCCGTTGGGCGCATAAAAGGCCGAGGCGGAATGCGTGACGTGCCGTACTCGTTGTATATGGCAACTTGCGCGACTGGCACGCCGTCGTCATAACGCGCAGATTCAAACCAGCCCACTTGTGCTGAATATTCCTCAAGCGACTTCATGCGCTTTTTCAGATCGTGCAGTTTCAAAACAGTCCACCTACATCCCGTATGGCGGATCCTTCCGGTTTACCCCCAAAATAAAATCCGCCGACCGTCAACATCTCGAACAAGGCAAGCAATTCCTGTCCATAGGGCGTTTTCATGAGCCAGTACTGCCAGGCATTTTTCAACTGAAAAACCGCCATCGAAACGGAGACACTCCCTTCTGCGGCACTCTGCACCATACCCCCGCCCGGATCATCTCCGCTTGCCGACTGTTGGCCGAGTCTGGCGAGATGAGCCGTCATAAGATTAAGTACATATTGCAGACGTTCTCCACATAAAAACCAGTTGTCATAGGGACAAATGCGCAAGGTCGCCCAGTTCCAGTACCGGGAGAGCGTTTCATCCGGATACTTGTCGGGATCGGCAAACTCGGGAAAGAGCTGCCGGAAAGCCGCCACGTCAAAAACGTGTTCAGCCATTATCGTCTTCCGGCTTGCCGACTTTCGGCGGATCCTTAAAGTCGGACGGCGTTTTCTGGGCCGATGCGTCTTTGCCTTCCATCGTGGAGGCCACTTTTTCAGGTTCGGACTTTTTCTTTTCCACCCGGATGAATCCTGCCTTGACATGATCCGCGAATGCCGTGCATTTCTGGAGAGCGTCTAGCTCTTCATCCGTCACTTCGGTAACCACGCCCAAAGGGGTGACGAGATTTTTTCCCATTCTCCCGTGACCGCCCTTGATCTGTACTTTTTTGATAGCCACATTCGGCTTGCCCTCCTCTTTGGAAGGACGCCACAAGGTGTATATCTGATCGTTCGTCAATGTGGAATAAACGTATGCCATGCCCTCTCCTTAAATGCCAGAACCACGATAAACCAGCGTCGGGCGCTTGCAAAGCACACCCGCACAAGCGTTCGAATAGGCCTCTTCATAGCCTTTTGTCAGTTGCTGGACACCCAACGTCATGAATTTCATCGGTACCAACTGATCGATGGTGTTGCCGTTATCCGTGCTGTCACCCTGATAGTTCGGCGCGAATAGGTAGAAGACATTTGCGCTGCCGTTGGCCGCATCCAGTTCAGGTGCAGAATCCAGCGTGACATTCGGATAATTTTTCTGCAACCAGTCATTGGCCGAATAACCCAGTTCCGTTGGCGTGGACAGATAGTCGATACACGAAATAGCAACGTGCAGTCTAAGCGGCGTTTTCTTGACGTCGATGTTGCCTTGCGCCTGAACACGCAAGCTCTGGAAGGCGGTCAACAAATCGGCGATGATCTCCAGGGTGGTTTTGTCTGCCCATTTGGTCGAACTGCCCGCCCCTGTCGCCACATTCTCGTAGGCCGGCAAGTTCGGATCGTTGAGATAACCATACGTGCGCCCGGTTCCGTCGTTATAACCGTAAAAGCCGATATAGTTACGGTTGATTTCTAACGAAGTGGTCGCCCCCATTCGACGGTTTTCCACGTCCGAATAGTTCATTTTGGCGGCACGCTTTTCACCAAGGCGACCGATACGCATGCCGGATTCGAACCGGACAATCGTGCGCCGCTCGTAGTTCGTGTTCCACGATCCCAGCGGGGTATTGGTTTCATCCCCATACGGCTGTGCAAAGCCGGTGCGTTCCGAAAAGCCCTGGACGATTTCTTCATCTTCCCAATCGCCCAATGTCGTAATACCGATCAGGTCGTCGATCTTTCTGGCCCAGGTCATAAACTGGACAAACCCTGGCATCCATGCCTGCAGGAACTGGATAGCGACCGGAATGGAGGGAGTTGACAACGGAGCGACGATATCGGCATCCAAGGCCATGCCGGCAGATTGCATACGCCGGAACGCCTGATACATGTTGAGGATATCTTCGCTATCTAATGCGATACCGATTTTCTCCAGATCCCGGATATCCTGCATGGAATCGACGCTAAATCCTTCAAGAGGACGCACCTTGCCGGCGGGAATGAACGAATGAATTTTTGATGGTTGCATGTAATAAATCCTTTACTCAGTCAGTTCGACGATCGCTTCGCCAGCCCCGGATGTATTGAAACGTACAATTTTCGAATTTGGGATCAGTGTGTAACCTTCTGATGCGGTTCCCGTGGAATTGGCTTTCAACGTGCCATCAGTCTGGGAAAACTCGATCTTGTTACCGATTGCGGCTGCGCTTTTGAGGTTGACCAGAATACCGCTTGTCAGCGTAACGCCCTGGACTACCGTATTGTTGGGCAGTGCCATGGTCGGTTCCAGTGTCCCGGCAGTCGTCCCGTTTAGCGCGTACAATTTCGAATTGGACAAAATTCCCGCGAAAGCGCCGGTCCCTCCGATCGTGAACTTGCCGTTTTCGCCGGTAACATGTGTCATGGCGCTTCCCACGACGTTCAGGGCTGCATTGGTTGTATTTAGGATGCCTGCCTGTGCCCGGACCGGGCCGGAAAGCACGATATCGCCGACAATACCGGTCGTCTGAAATTGTCTGATTGTTTTCTGGACTGCCATGTTTACCTCAATTCGTAAAATTTGTTGACCTGGTTGATGCGTTTTTTCCCCGGTTCGCTGTCCATTGCCATCGCACGAGAGGATGGAACAGGACGGTTGTGCAAATAGGCTTCCACTGCTGTCACGACTTGTCCCGCATCGGCTTTCAGCCCGAGTTTTCTTGCCGCATACCGGGCGACATCGATGGTCGTCATGGAATCGAACGCGAAAGTACCGATAAACGGCATCACTTTCTCGGCCAGCCGGTTACGCCGGGACAATTCCTCCAGGCTGTTTCGGGTGATTCTGTCCACCAGCTCGGCACTGTCCATGGCATGACGGGCGCCTTCCGATTCATGGAGACGGTCAAGATGTTCCCGTTCGGTTCTCATCTTTTCTTCTCCGTATTTCACGCCTTCGGCGAATGCTCGCTGGAATTCGGGACTTTCCGCATCCAGTCCGCAAGCATCCATCGCTTTTTTCATTCCTTCCGATTCATGTTCACGATCCAGCTTTCTGCGTTCATAGTTTTCGCCAGCCTTGACCGCTTCCCGGACACTCATGGGATCCGCGTCTTTTCCGCCCGGTTCTTCCTTGCGCTCGATTCTGTCGCGCTCGACGTTTTCACCGTATTTGAACGCTTCTTTTGCGTTGAAATCATCGTCACCGGTTGGCTTGCTATAGGCCAGATCGGTCAATTCGTCTTTCAGCTTGCCGATCGATTCTTCCGGAACATATTGTGCTAATACATCCAGCAAGCGACCGATCGCCGCATTTTTGTCTTCATCTTGCGTCATGTCTTTGATTTCTCCTGTTTCAGGGTCTTGGATATGGACGCCCGCAATCAGGGACGCCAGTTCTTTGATGGCTTCGGCCGCGGTGACTTCCACAGCCTCTACGTTGGATTCGTTCATAAATGCCTCCGGTTCCGCATCTGCAACGATTACATCTGGGCCGGCACGGCCTTTCCGGACCAGTGCTACGTGGTTTCCTTTGATATTTCTGATGATGAAGTCGTACCGAGTCCCGTTGAACTCGCCCTCCACGAAGTCAGGGTCGTACCGGTATGCGGCGGATATCTGGCGATAGGTGCCGTTCTCAATACCCTCTATTCCCATCCTGTCGGTGATGATGAGGGAATTTTCCAGATACGGCGCCGACCATTCGGCATCCGTACCTGTGTGTCCGACCTGATAATCCTTTGCTGGCGTATCAGGCGTGACAACATGGTGATTCAGCATAACCGGTAGCCCGTTGAATGTGCTGGCAGCTTTCTCGATTTCGTCCGCCGGGCGATATCCCCAGTATTCTTTTTGAGGATCCAGACCATGTTCCCGCCACCGTGGTATTTCGATACCGAGATAATGGACGACTTGTTCTTTGGTTATCGGCGTCAGGTCAACATGCAGAAAGCCGTTCGTGTCATATCGTCTGGAAGAAGATGCATCCAACGCAATCAAAATATCTTCCAAATTGTTTTCACCATCTTTCATGATCTCGTCCGCGAACCGGATATTTACAACCTCGTATTCCTTGGGTATAGTGTTATTCAAGCGTTCGGAATCGGACGCGAGCAAGGTCTGTGACCCGGTGCTTATTCGCCGGTTAAGAGCAGACTGGGAAAAACCAGCATCTTCTGCTGGCTTGGAAACTCCCCCCGCCGGGCTTTCACCTGGATTGGCTGGGAGTTTCTTTTTATCCCGATATTCAAATTTCGAACTGCCTTCCCTTGTTACGCTATACGCCGCCGGGTTCGGTGCGCTTCTATTTCTATCCAGTACGTCAACCATTGCAAGCCTCAATCCTTCATTGGTCTCAATGGATTTTCTGAAAGTAAAAACTTCTTTTGTATTGTCGTTTCTGGCGTGATACAGCGGTTCCGCCGTGCATTTTCCCGTTGCAATAATGTCGGGAATATGGACGAGCAATTCGCTTTTAATCGGGTCATTTTTCAATCCCCCTTTGATCTCACGCCATGTACCACCCGTGAAGAAAACAGGACACCTCTCTCCGTCAATCGTCGCAATGACCGCTTTACCCTGAAAGACTGTTTGAAGAACTCACGTGCTGTCCGGTAATGATCGCCGCTATTGGCCGCCAGCATCTTCTGGTATTCACTGGTTTTAGGTGAAGTATCTTTCAGGATATGCACATCATTTGTGCCATCCAGATCATGTAACCCCTTACCTTGCAAGACCTTTGGGCCGTCAACAATCGTTCCATCTTCAATCCGACAATGAACCCCGTTAGGCAATGTGATCCAACGTTCTTTTTCTTTACCGTTCATGAAAACTTAACAATAGGAATAAACGTGCACCGGCAAAAAGGCTCTTGCGACGGAAAGACATATCCCCCATCATCCCCTACGGGGGCACCTTTCGCCAGATCAAATTCTTTTCCATTGAACGCTTTGTGTTTGTGTCTGGGGTGCACCGTGCCACCGGTATGAACCCATATGCCTTTTTGGATCCCTGCGTTATCCAGCATTTGCCGGTTGAAGCTCTGGTATGCCTTTCTGGTCTGATCCAGTGCGATATTGTTCGCCCGGCGATAGCTCATTTCACCGTATTTCGCCAGATTCCTTGATAACTCTTTCAGACTGCTCGTCGGCGTGGTGATTGTCCGCATGACATCGCCGGAAATACGCTCGAAATACTGCGACGGGATGGATTTGATCAGATCCACTCCCTGATTGACGGATGCCTGGAAAATTTCTTTCATGGCTGGCGTCATGTTCTCAAGGCTGATCGTCACACCCTCAAAAAGTGGTTTTAACGAACTTTTACAGGACGCGCCGGATTCTCGCAAAATCCGGTTGATAAGCTCGTTGACTTTCTCACGGGCTATCGTGTCGAAGTATGACGACCATTGAACTTTCTTCGCCGTCAAAACAGCCTGAGCAGCTTGAGCAATTCCTCCCTCTTGCGCAAAGTCCTTTTTCTTGCCGGTATCGTCAAAAAGAGAAAGGACACCGTCACGACTGTCCTTTGTCATTGCTCGAACCCAGCGTTTCAGATCGCGGCTATATCGCCTCTCTACCGAAACCGGGTAATTCAGAGCCTTGCCCTTCTTCTTCCGCATAAAAATCGCTTTCCGGATTTACAGAATCAAATCCGCTCATCGGGTCACTCTCCAATGCCTGCGCAATGTCATCGCCCGATATGGCCCCGGTATCCCGTAGCGTCGAATAGTATTGGCCCGTTTTCAGGCGAATATCGGCCACTTCGCTTTCCGTCGGCTCATCGGTCGGGTTCCATGAAATTTCAAAATCAGGCATCACGCCGGTTTCTGGTTCGACATACGATTTCGCCATCAACAGGTAATGCCGCTTCAAAAGCGCTTCGAGCTCGTGCTTTTGCACGCTGCGCAAGGTTTTATCATATGCGCGTTTTTCAAACTCACCTGTTGCGTTAAATCCTTTTGGCGTCGTCCCTAATAGCTCCGTTACAGGGACACCGGCAACCGACGCCACCAGCTGATACTGGGTCATGATGACCGCATCCAGATCGGCCAGTGATGTTTCGTGTTGTTCGTATTCGTCATCTTGTCCGATCAGGAGCTGACCGTAATTGTCACGGTAATACGACTGTGCTTCCATCGCCCGGCGGGTCCGCTCCGGGTCCCCTACGACTTTGCCCAAATCGGTTTTGCGCACATTCATCCGCTTGGTCATCGTCAGTTGAGGGGCTTCGTTGGCGGTGCGCTCTGCGCAGTACACCCGCTCGTAGATCATTTGCGTCAGCGGGATACCACCATAGAAATAGGCCGGTTTCAATATATCCGGCACATCAGCATAACGCGTGATGATTAGATGCGAGCGGTGGTATTTTTTGCCACCGATCATCCAGTATTCGGGATCGTAAAAATGTCGGTTGGCAGGACGATAGACATCTTCCCCTGTCAGTAAAGGAGCACACCAATACGGATCAACCTGCGATATCCCTTTGTATGATCCCGGTGTCACACCGTCGATGTTGAACTGATTTTCATAGTACGAAGGATCATCGCTTTGCACATCGAACAGGGCAATCCGCACACCGAAAATACGCAAAAACTGGGAATATTCGATGAGGTTTTCTGTTATCCGGAAAGCTGTATCCCTGGCAGTCAACGCTTGCGTTATCTCTTCGGATCTATCTCCCTCTATCGAGAGCTCCCAACCGTTGCGTGTCGCATCCTTGCCGGGGGCGACACAAGCCTTGTTGATCAACCAGTGTTGGGACAACAAGGCACATGTCTGATATCCGATAAAGCCTTGCATGGCATACCATGACAGCAAGGTGTTCGATACCGGCGAGTTGGCAATCGAGAATATGCCTTTGGTCGGGATCGGATTGTTTCCCGAATCCATTGCCATTTCGGCATCCGGGAAAACCGGTTCCAGGAAAACACGCCGGTCGATTTCCGCCCGTGACATTTCCGGTATGTTGTGCGTGGAGAAAGCTAAAAGTCCGTTGACCGACTTTTTCTTTTTTTTCTTTTCTTCGCGCACGGGTTCTTCCCCGCGTACCCAGTCAAAAAAGCTCATACCAAATCATTTATTTCAATCCACGCACCCAAAAGGAAGCGACATCACACCAAATCAAACCAGTCTGCGCCCTTGCGCTTGATGTATCCATCCAGCGAGTAACGTAATGCATCCCAAAGATGGTTGTTCTTGTCCTCGATCACTGGCAATATTTCGTTGGTTCGTTTGTCTATCTTGTACCGGTACAATCTGGCTTCTTCCGCCATGTGTTTGCAACGGTCATGGATGATGATTTGCCGGAACCCTTTCAGGTGTGCGATTCCGTCTTCAATGCTACCTTGCCACTTGTCCGCTGCGGAAATGTTGAATCCGTGTTCTTTGTGAAGGTAGCTGATCGTTTCCGGTCTGGCGCTATCGGCCTTGATCGGCCACTTGCGCGCTCCAGGAACGGCATCGTACAACTGGGGCAGTTCGGTGATTTCTACCCCCACTCCATATGCCTCGTATTCGATATACAGACAATCATCAAGGATAAAGCTGCGTACTAGCGTGCTGGGATCTTTGGCAAAACCGAAGTCGGCACCAAAAAACAGTCTGTCCGCTTTTTCCCACAGATCATCAGGAAACGCCTCTACCCGATACTTGCCAGCAAAAATGACCGCGTCGCTTATGGTCAACGGTTTGCCAAGCCAGACATGCTCATATGCTGAATAGTCTGTTTCCTTTAGATACTCCATTTCTTTTCGGAGCACTTCCGGAAACCACGGGTTATCGAAGTAATTGACTTCTGCACTGCAACAGTCCGGCGGCGGAGCAGTTACGAATCGTCTGTATGTCGGCGCGTCCTCGTCAGTGGGGTTCCAGCTCAACCATATTTCAGAACCTGATTTTCTGATCGTCGGGATCAGTATTGACCATGATTCCTCGCTGACCGTCTGCGCTTCCTCGACCCAACATATATCAATACCTTCCGTTGACTTGATACCTTGAGGGTCGTATTTCAGACCTTTGAAGATGAACTCCGATCCAACCGAACTTCTGATACTGTTTTCCGTTATCCTGAACCATGGGTGAAGGCCCATGGAATTGATCTGGTCGGTTATCAGCTTGTGAACAGAATCCCGAATCGTGTTCTGGACTTCTCTGGCACACAATACTCGTTTCGGTCTGCTGTAAGCCATCACGGTCAACGCTTTGGCGAAGTTCACAGACTTGCCGGAACCGCGACCGCCGTAGAAGTTCTTGTAACGATATGGCTTGAAAAGACCTGCAAATGCCGGTGCAAATTCAACGTTGAGGGAAGATGACATTGATTGAAGGTGGAACAAGCGGCTCACCATCTACACCAGATATTGCGTTTACAGGCTTCTCACCGATGCTGTCCCGTATTGCTTCAAAAGCCCGAACATCACCGGAGAGAGCTTTTTCGAGTAAAGCAACAACTATCGCATCCTGTCGTGTCGCACCATCCGGCATTTTTCCCGAAAGCATCATTTCAAGCGTTTCACGGATCGTTTTTTTCTTGCGTCTTGCTTCACCTGACGCGATACCGCCTTTTTTGCCTTTTTCTCTCGCTTCGTTCTCGCTTCTGACCGGATTCAAATTTCTTTCATTTGCCATGCGATCACCAGCGCAATGCGAAAATAACAGCAGCGGCACCAAGACAAACAAGAAACGCAAATATGCCGCTTCCTACCAATAATCCATATATATTGGATGCTGTTTTGTCCATATTGCCGGTTACTTTTGCCAACGTTCAGGGGTTTTGTTTTATGCGATGCAACAAAAAAGCCCCCGAAATTCGGAGGCTTTATATTATGGATGCATTTATCCATTTTGGAAATTAACACGTATTATGCATCGTTTTTTTTGCATGGTCAAGGATTTGTTCTGTTTTTTATGCACATTGCCGATAATTCGCCGGCTCCCTTTTTCGCTAACTCCCTGAATTGCTCGTCTGTATAAACCTTCTCTATGATTTTTGATTTGTCGGCATCAGCCAACACCCCGTTACAAGCTGTTGCGGCCGGTTCCCTATTGAACCTGGACAGGCATTCGAGCAGCTTTCCGATACTCGCGTTTCATTGCGTGGCTTCCCTTTCCCTGACGCGCCATCGCTCACTGATTCGCAGCTGAAATTCATCGTGAATGAGGCGTACTTCGGCAGATTCAGCACGATCGACAGCTTGCCGTCCATTCCGTGCCATGAACTTGCTTCCCGCCCGTCCGGATGGAAGCCGTTGCGGTAGTTCTTCATTTGTTCAGCAATTCCCGCATGACAACCGGCATAGCCGCTTTGATAAATTCCCACGACAGTGAAACGGCTGCCTGCCGTGCTTTGTTCCGGATCCGTAACCAAACGTTTTGATCGCGCAGCGCGTCCAGCAAGTCATGACCTGCCATCGAAATGAACACGCCCTGAACGTCATATTGCGAAAATTTGCCCGCCCATCCTCGCGTTATCTTGCCGTTCTGCAAAATCCCCGCATCCAGCATGATTTCGATATGTCCGAGTACATCCTCTTCCGACATGCCGGAATCAAGATACTTTTCCTTTTCAAGATAGACCAGCAGTTCGACTGCTTCCACTTTTTCAAGGATGATCCTGATCGTGTCCCAGTTACGCTTCATTTACGATCCCCTTGTCCGTTAAAATCCTGTCAACCGTCCGGTAAGCAACCGCATCCATTCCTTCTTTTCCTCTTGTCCCGCGCAAGTACGCCTTGATGTCTTTCATCTGTCGCGTGATGGTGGACACGTGAACACCCGCATTACTTGCGACAAGCGTTGCAGACGGACGGATGCCGCTGTAATACGCCTTGACGCACCAGACAACCGCCCCCCGATCTGCACCGCGCAATGCGTTTTTGCACACGTCGAGAACAATGTACGGTATCGCTTCCGACCATTCCCTGTTTTCGATCTTGCCGGAACAGCAAGCATGACCGCAGCTGCACGGCAACCACATCGGCGCGTATTTCGCGGTTATCAGGCTTTCGATCAGTTTCCCGGCGGAACTGACTTCTCGCCGGATCATGCCGGCCTGTGCCGCGCCATTCAGACCGCCCAGCCCCTTTCCGGTTGTTGGCAATGGTTCCGGCGATAGACGCGCTGTGACGCAGTTTTGACCTGTGTAGTTGTAGGCGAAAATCAAAGCCTGTTCGGTGTTTTCAAACAATGTCATTCTCCGCAGCAAAGTTCAACCGATTTTTTTCATAAAACTCACGCGTTTCCGCATTAAAGCTTTCTAAAAATTCGTTCATTGATTGTTCTGCGCGTCTCAAGAAATTATCGAATTTTCTTCTTGTAAATGTTTCTGGAAAGAAAATCTCTATACAAAATCCATAGTTAATGATCCTCACAGGTGGAGAGCAGCGCGGTTTTATGGGTTTTCTAAATTTCCTCACGTGTTTTCGATACAAGGATATTTCCATTTTTGCTTGCGCATCTATTCGGCTCCGTTTTTTTGGGTAATTTTTTTCTCGGTTCCTGTTCTTCATCGTTTGCCCTATATGCATTCAACCAACACTTCTACCCGCGGAAAGTCGGAATATCGCTTATCGACAGTCGCATGCGATACCTTCGCATCGTCAGCGTAAACCACGCCATTCAAGGCGTCCGACACAACCTTGCCGACGTTGTCCCAGTCCGGCTTTTTTGTATGCCTGAATTCACCGGACAATGCTTTTGCCCTGACCGACTTTGTGCAGGATTTCGGTATCGGGAAAAACGCCGTCACGGAAAGCGAAATCGCGCCCGTGAGCAGCTTTTTGCCCTTCATGGCTTTCATGGCACACAGCTTGACGATCGCTTCGTATGAGCGCGTTTTATCGGGCGTGTAGGCGTGTCCGTTTTTCGTGAAACGCGGACGGGCTTTTGCGACTGGGGCGCCGGGAACGGAAAATCGGATACAGGTCATATTTACCCCTACTGCACTTTGTGGACGAGAGTATCGTCCGGGAACGACAATGGTGCTTTACCGACGGACTGTCTCGCCTCATTAAGTATCTGTATCCGGCGGCCGATTTCATCCCGGGACACCCCGAAGAAATCTTCAATCAATCTGGAGCTATATACCGGTGTTCCGTCTGCCAGATAACCATCCGGTTTGGGTAGCATTCCTTGCCGAATACCGGCGTCAACGATTTTGTCTTTCAGCTCATCCGGTACAAGTGCCAGCATCGTTCCCATCCACTTCAGTGCCTGAGCAGACGTTACCCCGTATTTTTTCTTTGCCCGGGCATAATCCTCCAGAGCATTTAATAACGCTGTTTTCTCGGTTCCCATGTTTTATCCTTTCATCGTGCATCTCTGTTTTTTTCAAATGTGTCCTTCTGTTTGATCTCAACACATGCTTTAACAGCGCTATCCCATATCGCCATTCCTTGCCAAAACGGGGAAAGCGGCTTTTTGTCCGGTTTTTCGTCAAGTTTCGCCAGCAATGCCGGTATCCGCTCGTCGTCTGCAATCGTGTAGCGGTATGGGTATATCCCTGGTGCCCTTTTCACTATCCCGAGCTGACACATATGGCGCAAGGCAGCAGAAACGTTTTTCGTGTTATTTTCGATTTCTTCCGCGATCTGCTTTACGGGATAATCCCAGCATGGTCTTTTATATAAAAAGGCCAGGATATTGAGGTGCTGCCGTTTCAACCGGCCAAGCGCAAGGATTGATGGTTTCATGCCGCCCCCAGTAACGCACGAACCTTGTCTCCCGCACGGGTTATCATCTGCGGGATATCTCCTCCCATCTGGATGACCCGTCGGGCCTTTTCCGGATCTCCGATCAACACCGGTTTACCACAATCAAAACCATGACGGCTGTTGTTGGCGTTGGCGATACCTGTCAACACCCCTTTGTATTCCGGCGTGATGCCACGTGACGCATAGCCGCGATAACGCACCTCGAACTCCTTGGCGACAAACGGCCATTCGTCCTCGGTCTTTTTGCCGAACTCGATCCACCCTCCCATGTCATCGATGACACGATGGATTAGCGGATCATCGAACACGACATCTTGCCACGTGCCGACCTGTCGAACTGCTTTATCGACTTTTGTCCAGGCGATCATCGCGCTGTCGGTTGACGTGCCCCCAATCATCCGGACAACGTCCGCCGGCTTTGGCATGTATTGACCATTATCCGGGTTGACTGCGTGGCGACTTAACGCTTCGCTTATCGCTCTCAGGTCATAGTCTTTCAGGCCGTTCCACCACAGCGACAGGGCAAACTCCGAGATGGTTTTTCCGTACAGGTCGTAAGTCGCCGATATGATTTGCCTGAATTCGTCAAAGTCCCTGTTCTGCATAATCTTCTCCAAAAATCAATCGTTTAGCACGTTCTCCAGCTTCCATGTTCCGTTCGTACAGCGTTTTTTCCTGTCTGCCTCCCGGACGGTTACGCACCCAATCTGCCTTGAATCCGCGCCAGCCGTTAGCGCAAACGGTTTCCAGCACCTCCGTCAATGTCATTCCGGCTTTTTGCGCTTCCCGGATCAATCCTTTGATCGCTGTCTCCGATATCGGTGCTTTCAAGCGCTTTCGCAATTCGGCAAAGTCTCTGGCAACGTCATCAGGCACTCCATCCCGGATCAGCAGGTCGGTCGAAAACGGCGCTTGCGCCTTTTGACGGTTCCCTGATGGTTCTATTGATGGTTCATTGATGGTTATGGGTGCACGTGGTGCGGGGGTGGGGTGCATCTGGTGCGGGGCGCATCTCCTGCGGGGGTGCATCTGGTGCGGGGGTTGTGGATAACTCCGGCCATTCTGAAACAGGTGAAATCCGGTATATCGTGCTTTGTCCCTTGCGCATTGTCGCGATCATGTATCCCATTTCGACAAGACGCTTGATCGCCCCCTGCACTGCACGTTCTGACAGACTTGTTTTTTTGCATAGGGTCGATATGGACGGGTAGCAATCGCCCTCATCGCTGGCGTTATCACATAGTGCGACAAAAACAAACTTCTGCGTTGTCGGCAATTCGGTTCCGAATGCCGCTGTCATCAGTTTTACGCTCATTTCTTTACCCCAACCATTCCCGATAAAAACCACCATTCCACCGTCTTCCGGTGGGCCTCTTCCCACGCTTCAACGCGTTCTGCCTTGCTCAATCGGCTCCCCTGATCGATTTCCATATGGCAGTCATGGCACAGATAAGCCACTCGGAAATCATGCGCCTTGATCCCTTTCCCCTTCCCGTCCCGCGACTGATTGCTGTGAGCGGCTACAACGGTTCTGTCATTGACACGACCACATGCAAAACAGCAAGGCGAGAATTTCGCAAAATCAAGTAACTTTTTATTCCGGTAGATCACGCAAACATCCTTTCGGAAATGCCAAACTGGACACCAAGAGACGCTCCATAGGCGTATATTTGTTCGAGATAAAGAGAAAACCCTTTTGTTGTCAGATCGCCCGTTGACGCCTTCAGAATCCGTTCACCAGAAGGCAAATACCGCCATTTCTGATAACCTTCCCGCGTAAGTTCCGTATCGGCTTCTTCTGGCAAAAATTCCCGTTTGAAATGCTCGTGCCAGACATCGGCCGAGTACGTCTGACCGTTGACGTATGCCTGACTCGCAATGTCACGCAGCGGCCCTGCCCACATCAGCGCGTTCTGGTCTTTGTTTCGGCTTTTGATTTGTTCGCCGATCCTGATTTCAATCGGGTTGGCAGCGTCAACCGGAACAGTCTTGAGCACCGCAATCGCGGTACCAAGCTGCGCCGGACTGACGACAAGGATTTTCCGTGTAGGGAACCGAGCGCGTTTCATGGTTTTCTCCAGATTTTGATTTCGCGGCGATGACCGGCTGTGCGAGTGGACAGCGCACGCCAACCGGTGTCGATTAACCCATGTTCCTTGATCTGCTGGTGTAACAGGCCGCCCCAAGCATTCGGGTGATGCGGTTCAGGTAATCCGTCTTCTTCTGCGAACTGGCGGAACATGTCAGAGGTGAACTCCCTGTTTCCGATATGGACAAGGAAGCGGCGGAAACATGCTTCTGCGCTGGCCGTCCAGTCGGATTGCAGAACAGAAGAAATGCCGGCTTGTTTCTTTGCTTCTCCAGTCATTTCCCCTCCAGTTTCATATACTTCGCATGTTCGTGATCCGGCAGGTACGAACCGCGTTCGATCATGCCTCGTGCCAGTTCAACAGCCGATCGCCTTGTCCAGCCTTCATTGAAGAAGTACCGGATCAGGGCCTTTTCATCGTATGCATGGTTCTTTCCCCGAAACACACTTCATTTTTCTTCCATATCTGACCGTTCACGGGCTTCTTTTTCCATAAATTCAATTCCCGGTACTTCGATACCGTTCTCTTTTGCCAGCTTGATTAAAGCCAAGCAAATATCGAAAGATGGACTTTTCGTCTTTCCCGTATGTAGCAAGCTCACATTTGACTGGGAACAGCCAAGGTGCTTTGCGATTTCCTCTTGACGGAATCCTTTTTCGATCAGTTTGGCGGTTATTTGTTGAGCAATCATGCTTATATTATGCGCATGCTTATATTTTAAGTCAACAAAATACTTATCATTTTTTGTATTAGGATGCTCATATGAATATTGGACGAAGATTAAAAGAAGAAAGAAATTTAAAAGGGCTGTCTCAACAACAGCTTGCGGATGCTGTTGGCATAAAACAATCTGCTATCTCGCAACTTGAAAGCGGCGCCTCGCAAAAAACTACTTACGCTGCCGCAATAGCGGCCAAACTGGGAGTAAACGCCTTATGGCTTGAAACTGGAAGAGGCCCTAAATATCCGGAAGTTTCCGAACCACAGTCCCCCTCAGAAGACGAATATTTCCTTGTACCGATACTCGACGTACACGCTGCGTGCGGGAACGGACATTTCAACGATCAGGCGCTTGTGGAAGGCGGTTTCGCGCTGCCAAAAGTCATGCTGCATGATCTGGGCGTGCCTGAAGGACAAGGACGCATCATCCATGCGAAGGGTAATAGCATGGCTCCAACGATTCAGGACGGGGCCGTAGTTCTCATTAATCTGGCTGACAAGGAGCCAATGATGAGTAAAGTGTATGCGGTTTGCCTGCCGCATGAAGGTCTCGTGCTGAAACGACTGACTTATGAATACATCGAGGCTGCGGGGACGTCCGTCTGGATGATGAAGAGCGACAATCCGGACAAGAACCAGCATCCGGACAGGCGTTTGCCTCCTGACGAATCAACGATCATCGTCGGGCGGGCAGTGTGGTATGGGAACAGATTGTGAGATATAACTATGACAAATGAAAACCAAGACAACCAAGAAAAACCAGAACCGAAACCAGTTACCATTCCGGCAAAAATGCCAGAAGGTCTAGCCTTTGATCATGACCCATTTCAGAATGACCACAAGCAAACCAAAAATGGGCGCGATGGACGAAATGATTAGAACCGCATTGAATGTATTGACCATCTTCTGACATGCCCTGTTGATTTCTCTGTAAGCATCGCATAGCCAAATCAACCTTGTTCTTTTGACGCGTTTCAGTTCATAGCTGTCCTGATACAAAATATCTGGCGGGTAGAATGCTGCTGCCCGCCCCTTCCCGAACAAGCAAGAAAACATCATGAAAGCGCCGCAAGCAAACCAGACTGCGGCGACACAAAGCATTTCGTAAAAAAATGCGGACTTCAAGCCATCGGCAATCAACCACATCGTTACACCCGCGACGCCCGTCACAATAAGACTTGTCAACTTCTGGCATCGCTCCCTGATATTCCAGAAAGATTGTTCCTGCCGCTTCACTCCCTCTTCCCCTATTCTCTCAAGAAAATCAACAAATTCATCCGACGCATTGTCGAAGTAATCTTCTTTCAATTCTTTAGCATCCATATCTCATCCTCAAAATTGACCTGCATCAATTTTATCAGAAAAACATAAGCGTTATATCATTTTACTTATTGATTTATAATATCAGTAATCTTATAATTACTCCATCAACTAAACAATGACGGAGTAAAAAATGGCACACGCAACAAGAGATTTCTGTCCAGTGATGGCCGATCTGGCCGCATACGAAAGACAGCAGGATCGCTACGGCCATTTTTGTGATCGGGTCAACAAGGTTGTTGATGAGCTTCTGGCGGGCGATTTCAACCCTGCTCTGCCAGAAAACATCTCTGAAGCGCTGGAAACTTTCGACGCCTCCCAGATGACAAGCGACCAGATCAAAGACTCCATCTGGGCGTACTGGAATGATGCCGCCGAAAACTTGGCAGTACAAATCATAGACGAAGAAGACGAACGTGCCCGGGAAGCAGAAGAGCAAGCCAGATATTACTCCTGCAACGATTAACACCGGCCTCACGCGTCGTGGTCGGTCTGGTTTCCGGATCCAGATAAAACCGGATTTTCTAAAGGTTGATTTTGATGATGAAAAATATGCTTGAACTTTTTACCGGTATTGGATGGGCATTGTATATCGGCCTGTTCTGGGTTGCGGCGGAAATCATCAGAGGAGCAATAGCATGACATTGACACAAGCTAAAAACTATCTCGGTGACACTTACATCCTTTCGCCTGAATATGACAGGGATGACAATCCGGCGCATTCGTACCGTGACGGGGCTTACTGGTTACAACCGGAAAACATTGAGGCAGCCCGCGAAATGGTCAAGGAGATAGCATGAGCGACACGAAAAACGTCTATGCCGCGATCAATGCGGTACAAGCGGCCTTGTCAAAGATTGGTATCACAAAAAACCGCGAGGCGAAGGACTGGAACAACAAGCCGATGTATGCCTTTCGGGGTATTGATGATGTGTATAACGTGATTTCCCCCCTGTTGGCAGAACATCACCTGTGCATTATCCCTCGCATGGTATCGCGGGATTGTGTCGAGCGAAAAAGCACGAAGGGAGCCGCACTGTTTTATGTGACGGTTGAGGCAGAGTTTGACTTTGTATCGGCCGAAGACGGTTCAAAGCACACTGCGCGGACGTTCGGCGAAGCGATGGACAGCGGGGACAAAGCAACCAACAAGGCTATGAGTGCTGCATATAAATACGCCTGTTTCCAAACATTCGCCATACCGACAGAGGGAGACAATGACCCTGACGCAACGGTACAGGAGCCCATTCAGCCGAAGTCTGATTTTGACGATCTGGAAGACCCGGATGACTGGACAGACGTTTTCACAGCAATGGGTGACGCATCAACCGTCGAGGAACTGCAAGCCATCTTTGGCGATGCATGGAAAAAGGCGAATCCAAAAGATCGTCCGTCAATCAAGAAAGAATATGACCGCCTGAAAGCGATACTGGAGAAAAAGCAATGAGCATAAACAAAGTCATCATTATTGGATTCTGCGGTCGCGATCCGGAAAACCGATATCTGCCGAGCGGCGAACAGGTTACCAGTATTGCAGTAGCCACGACTGATCGCTGGCGTGACAAGGCTACTGGCGAACAGAAGGAAGCGACCGAGTGGCATAGATGCGTTTTCTTCGGGAAGCTGGCCGAAATTGCCGGACAGTATCTGAAAAAAGGGGTGCAGGTTTATGTGGAAGGACGGCTGAAAACACGGAAGTACACAGACAAAAATGGCATAGAGCGTTACCAGACTGAAATCATCGCCGATCAGATGCAGATGCTTGGCCAAAAGCATGATGGTCAGCAAACAAAGCGAAATACGTATCAGGCAGGTAAAGACGGTTCAGACGATATTCCTTTTTGAAGGGTGTTTTGAAGGGTGAATTATGCGAACGCAAATCAAGGTCAGGAGAAACGACAAACAAGCCCTGCTGGCGAAAATGAAGATTATTCAGGGCTGGAACGGGAAAATGAGCGAAGACGAGAAGCAGGTATTGTCTCTCTTCCATTGGTTGTCTCTGGACTGGCTCAAACGGACGGCCAATCGTGATGCCATGATGAATTTGGTATTTGTCTGCAACATTGCCCTGATCCTTGCTAATAAGGGATATCCGCGAAATTACATGGGCGAAAACAATGAAGACTTTGCCACTGTATTGACGCACCTGAAACAGGCTATTGAACGCGGGAAAAAGACCGGTTCGTGGGCGTTAAACGGTGAACTCATTATGAAAATGCCAGCGATTCTCGCCCTGCATGATCGTCAGCTGGAAGAGGTTTCCCGAAAGGTTTATGAGGGCGTGAACCAATATGTAGGAGAAAACGCATGAGTAACTTGTACAAGCTGTCTGCCGAAGTGGCCACACTCAAGGACAAACTCGAAAACTCAGGGCAAGACCCGCAGACAATCGCCGATACCATCGAGGCGGAAAGCTTCGATTTTGAAAAGAAATGTCTTGCCACAGGCTATATCGTGAAAGAGTTTGAGGGAAAGATCATCGCTCTTGAAAACGCTTGCGACGAAATGTGTCAGCGAAAAGTGCATTTTGAGAACAAGCGCAAAAGCTTGCTTGAGTACTTACAGACGTGCATGACCATCGCTGGAGTGCGGAAAGTCGAGGGACTGGAGTTCGATATTGTGATTAAGAAGAACCCGCATGCCGTGCAGATCATCGACGATGGGCTGGTACCGGAAGTGTACGGAAAAATTCCGGAACCCGAGCCAGCAAGATTGGATAAAAGGCGACTCCTGAAGGACTTGAAGGACGGCAAAAGCGTCCCTGGCTGTCAACTGGAACAGACCGAACGGGTGGAAATCAGATGAGACTGAAAGACTGGCTGATGGATCAGCCGCCAGACGAACCAACAAACGAAGACGAGCAAAACTCATCCCCCGTCCAGTAGCGGTGACGGGGAGACGAAACAACCGCTACGGCGTGAGGGTGACACCGACCACGCGTACTCATGATTATCTTTCCTTCGCCAGTTCCCCGGCTCTGGACAAAAGCCGGAATAACCAAAGGAGAAATGAAATGAATGAACTGGTGAAGTTGCGCGAAATGCTTTGCGAGATTTTTGGCAATGTGGATTCTTATTTGGTTGTCACAAGAGATGGCGATCAGGCCTACACGGCATTTGATGCCAACAATGATGATCTGGCTTATATGGTTGCGCTCGCCAATAAAGCGCTTATGCAGCGCCTTGAACAAAAAAATAAAAATCTGAATTGAACCTTGAAAATACCATGAGTAAACCATATTGCCGCTACTGCAAGAATGACATACATCTGTACTACATCGGGGACGCCGAATATCCATATCAGAAGGACTACGGCCCTGTCTGGAAATGTGTCCCGTGTGACGCTTATGTTGGGTGCCACAAGGGCACCGAACGCCCTCTTGGCCTAGTAGCGGATGCAGCAACCCGCGCTGCAAAAATCAAGGCTCATGCCGCTTTCGATCCTCTATGGATGCGGAAAATGCGAAAAGAAGGGATATCGAAATCGGTCGCTCGTGGTGCTGGATACCGCTGGCTTGCTGATCAACTAGGCATCCCAAAAGAAAAATGTCATATCGGTATGTTCAGCGTCGATACCTGTCTGCGAGTTATAGAAATTTGCGAAAACGTTGGGAGGAGATAGAGAAATGAAAGCAGTAATAACCATTGAAGACGATGGGGATGAGGTAAAGATAAATGCCTATTTCGGAGAAAACGGCATTAACGATGAATCGTATGCGCACTATTTGGCATGTTTTGCCGTAGGAAAAATCGCTGAAAAAATGAAATCAGAAGACGCTTGACAGACAGGTGAACTATGAGTGAATTGGAAAAGATTTCGGCTGTAAAGGAAAAAAGTCAGGCAATCGGAGAATTTCTGGAGTGGGCACGATCGGAAGGATTTTTTCTCGCAAGCTGGCAGCATTTCGGAAATCCGGAGCCTGAAGGTTACGACAGACTTCTCGGGTGAACGATGAAAGAAATAGTTGATCGGATTCTGGCCGGTAGTGTTGTGGATATTGCCAAAGACGGTGGGGATTATTACTTAAATGTTTTAAAGGATGGCAATAAATATAAAATCGGCTTTATGAGTTCGTTGCATAACAAGGAATATGGCTCGCGTTTAACCGTTGAAATGATTAAAGAGGCCGTAGAACGTTTGATTGCGTTGTCGGATGAATTGAATGCTCGGAAGAAGTTTAAAAATGGAGACAAGTATTTTACTGTAAGGCCCAACGGAAAAATAATTGATTGGTATTTCGATTCTTCTGAATCAGGGGACATGGCACGTCTGTATATGGGCAATCTGTTCACGACACTTAAAGAAGCCGAAGAAAATAAAGGCGCTGTTATGGCGAAGTATCAGGAGTTGAGAGACAAGGGATTAGTATGAGCTATATGAAACGAATCATACTAATTTTACTGGGGTTATACATATTATTTTGTCCTTTTATCCCGGTGTTTTTTGATGAATCCATGAGAGAAGAATTAAAGGCGGCAGTCTTTTTATCTTTAATAATGGCACTCAGTTTCATGCCGATTGTTTATGTTTTTTGGGATTTAATAGATGACGACTGAAAGAAAACCACATAAATGGGCCGAAATCATCAAGGCTTGGGCTGATGGAAAACCGATACAGTATAAGTATTTGGACTGGAAAGACAGCGAGTGGAAAGATAATGATATGCCTCTCCCAAGATTCGATATAGGCGATCTTGAATGGCGCGTCAAGCCGAAAAATATAGTCGTCAAAACAAAGCTTGGATATGAAATAGATAGTTTTACCGGTTGGGGAAAGCTTTTTCATGATACAGGAGTTAAGCCGAATATCCGTTTTGAGTTTGACCCGGAAACCCTCAAACTTGTTAAAGCGGAGATGATCGGAAATGAGTAAAGGGCTTACCGTATTTATTAAGACAGGCATGCGCGGAAGTGAAGTCAAAGAATTTTATTCTTGGGATAAATTAGGAATTACAGAACAGGAATTTGACGATATGCCAAAAGAAATACAAGAAAAATTTGCGTGGGAGATCGCCAGTGAAAACATTGAATGGGGTTTTTACAAGGGGAAAGAAAATGACTAAAACGCCTGAATTGCTGCCGTGCCCTTTCTGTGGAGGCCCGGCGGATTTTCAAGAAAATGAATGCATTGGATACGCATATTGTATTCAATGCTTAGCTAAAACAGATGAATTTTATTCTTGGAGAAATAATAACTGGAAAGAAGATGCAGCACGGGATTGGAACTCCCGCACTCAATGTCCAGAATGTGAAAAAAAGAAAAAGGCGATTGAGCACATTTCGTTTCACCTTGAAATGGTTTTATGCGCGATGCAAGCAGCTTACGTCGAAATGTGTAACACAGGTGCAGATAACGCAATGCGTTGGATTGAAAACACTCTCGACGGCCCGGGATTGATTCCCGACGTACCAAAAGGAATAACCGCACAAGAATTTTTTGATAAAGAAATGGCGGAACTTGAATCGAGGATGAGGAATGAAACCAACTGATTTTTTACCAAAAACATACGAAGAGATAGAAGATTTTGTTGGTCTAAATTTTATATACCGGGAAGAGAAAGATGGAGAAATATTTTTCAAACTGTCAGCACATGATCTTTTGTCCTCATTTAGGGACTTGAAGGATGCGATTGGAGAGAAAAATGATAATGGTGTACGTGCAATATAAGGACAGACCAGATGTCTGCGGGACGGCTTTCGGTGGTGTTATGGACGAATTTCTGAATCAGGATGAACTGGCCTTTTTAACCGGAAGGACAAAAAAATCCGCACAAATTCGGTGGCTGACGAACTGGGGATACCGTTCCAGCGTTTTCAGTTTCGCGATTTACGCGCCAAAGCGGCAACAGACATAAGGGACATTTACGGCATCGTCGAAGCATCTAACCTGCTGGGACACACCAACACCAGAACGACGGAAATCTACATACGACAGCAAAAAGGCAAGACGGTAAGACCGGTTATGGCGAAACAGGTGTTTCGCCATGAAGACGCAAAGAAAGTCGGGAATGATGATAAGTAATTGATTTAATTGGCCTGCCCTAGTGGATTCGAACCACTGACCTACGGCTTAGAAGGCCGTTTACAAATTATTTAAAATCAATAGGTTAGTTAAATTTTCGTTTCGCCATGCACAAAAAATAATCAGCTCAAACACCTGATAAATACTAGCTATTATTTTTTATGGCGAAACACTTTTGATCTGAAAAAATAAGCCTTCAAGCCGGTTTTTTCATTGCAGCGCCTTGTACTGATCAATACACAGATTCAGCTCCCGGATTGCTGCGTCTCCGTCGGCTGCGATAGAGATAAGATCGTAAGCAGTCTTTCCGTCAAGTTCGGCTCGCGTTTCTCCAGCGTCATTGGTGGTATTTCCGGGCACTGTACAGCCACGGGCGGGGACTGACAGGCGCACAGTGCCAGACTGCACACGGCGGCGAAGATCAGCGATTTTTGATTCAGCATCTTTCTTTTCCTTCTCGTATTGCGCTTGCAGTTCGTTTTGAGCTGCTTGCCATTCCTGTTCTTTTGCTCTGGCCTCCTGCTCGGCCCGCAGGAGCGCTTGCGCGTGTTCGGTGGCTGTCGCTTCGATTTGCGCGTTGAGCCGCCATCCGTTTGCAAGCCAGCCCGCAATCAGTCCAACAAGCAAGCACGCAATTCCAATGATGAGTTTTTGCTTCATTTGTTTCTTTCAGCTTGCGCAGGTTCTCGAAAATACTTCCGTTCTCTGTATTCCGCTTGTTTACCTTCGTTCCAACCCGACACCGGTCTGTGGTACCCCATACTTTCTGTTTCCTCACATTCCTGTGAGTGTCGGACTATATCTTGCATGTTTTCATGCCGTGCCGTTTCAATGACTTTGTCATTTACTCCAATTATCGGATAGTCTCTAGGCATTTCCGAAAGAATGATTAGGTCAGAATGGGGAATCCGTCCTCCATTTTTAATCCAATTGTAACAAGAAGATTTGCAGTATCCTATGCTTCG
>ENA-ORTG01000861-ORTG01000861.1-human-gut-metagenome-genome-assembly--contig:-NODE-861-length-30442-cov-7.333827_pt1 | contig 30442 bp, 40 predicted proteins | sample MGYA00241906_ERZ509176 | MGnify/ENA primary metagenome ERZ509176 (study PRJEB26280, sample SAMEA2338811) | human gut metagenome | biome: human gut; feature: human-associated habitat; material: faeces...
ACGCTGACCGGAGCCAATGCGACCTTGCTTGCCTACGCTAACAAAAAAATTGAAGAACTGGACACCCGACGCCAGACCATTTCAAAGGCAATCGCCGAATTGAGCGTTGAAACCATATCGCCCCAGCAGATAAAGAAGTTATCCTATTATCTCGACAACTGGGACAGCATAGATTTTGACGACAAAAGAAAAGCCGCCGATGGTTTGATCTCTACGATCAAGGCCACCAGCGACCGTGTTCAGATAGAGTGGAAAATCTGACATTTCCGCTCTATCGCCCCTCATTTCTATTTTATCTCGTTTGTACCCCTTGTACACCGATGTTTAAGTCTTCCTTTAACAATTTCAGAAGCACAAGAGTTCTTGCTTTCCTCTATTAACGAGCAGGATGAAAAATCCAAAAATAAATAACAGAGAACTATTAGAAAAAATAATATTGGAATTTGGAAACAAAGTTGGCGAAGATTTGATTATATTAGAAAATGAATTTTGGGAAGATGGAATTTGCACATGGAATATGCGAAATATGATTACCGAAGTGTTTAATTTGCAAGATGATTGTAAATATGTGGATAATATTTTTTATAATTTAAAACAAGATTTAATTAATTACAAAGAGATAGATGAAGCATACGAAAATTTAGGATTAAAGAGGAGAAATACATAATGGAAATAGAAAAAGATAAGATAAAAGTAAGTACAAGAGAATGCAAAGATGTTGAGATAAAATGTCCAAACTGTGGAGAGATAAATATATTTTATGATGTAGATTGCGGAGAAACAAATTTTGAAGAATGTTGAAGCTGTGACGAAATATTAGAATTTTATGTTAGTGATTTTTAGGAGGTGCTTTAAGTGAAAGAAAAAATAAATAAAAGAACAACTAAAGATAGTATTGAATATTTGGAACTACAATGTATTGTTAATAATAGAATACATGATTATGTTTCAAAGTATCATAATTATCCTAAATACATCAAATTGCCTTTATGGATATTTGACTGCTTAAAGCAAACAATGTGTGAAGTAGATTTAAAGATAGATTATAAAACAGAAGAATTTACATTTTTTAATTTAAAAGTTTGTGAAACTGTTAGCATAGAAAAACCAGAAGAAATCGAGGTGTTTTAAGTGAAAGAAAATAGTATAGAAGAAGATATAGCAAGAATAGCAAAATTGATAACAACAAAATTTAATAACGATTATTCAATAGATAATAAAGATAAAGAAGCAATAGAGCATATTTTATCGGATTATAAAAGAGTATTAAAAGAGAATGAAGAACTAAAAAACAAAGATATAATAATAGTTGATAATTTAATTCATAAATTAGATAAAGAAAATGAAGTTTTACAAGAATTCTTAAAAGAAAGAGGAAAAATAATATGTATCAAGAATGGAGAGTAAGATGGGAAGATATTTATTAAATAACAAAGTTTATGACACAGAAAAATCGGAAGAAATAATTAAATACATAAAACCAATAGAACACAATGGATTATTTATTAAGACATATCCTAGATATAAGCATACATTGTACAGAACACCAAAAGGGCAATTTTTTGTACATATAGGAGAATATGCTGGAGACTCTGATATTTCGTATGCTGACAAAGATTATATTGAATTATTAAAAGCTAATGAAGTGAAAGAGATATTGAATAAATTAAATGCAATAAAAGAGTATAAGAAAATATTTGATGATTTAGAGGAGGGGTAATCCATGACAGAAAAGCAAAAATTAGCAATAAAAAGATTAGAACTAAATAAAAATACTGAAATCTATGTAGATTACAAAAATAAAGCAAAAACAGAGGATATACAAGTTGTATTGGATTTGTTAAATGAAAAGGATAAAATAATTGAATTAATGGCTGGGTACATAGCAACAAATGATATTAATTTTTGCCTATATTTGAATGTAACAACAAAATGCGAATATTATGCAGGAAACAATGGAAAAACTTGTGATGAATGTATCAAGCAATATTTTGAGGATAGAGCAAAGAAAATTAAATAAAACAAAACACCTAAAATATAGGTGCTGTGTGGAGGTAACGAGATTCGAACTCGTACGGATAATATCTACTAGTTTGGTAAACTAGCGTGTCTGCCAATTCCACCATACCTCCATATAAATATATTAACATATAATTATAAACAAATCAATAGAAAAAAATTAAATAGTGAAGGAGGAACAAATGAGTAAAGAAGAATTAATAGAATTATTAAGAGATTATAAAGAGAACAAAGCAAAATTGAATATTAAGTTAAAAGAACTAAAAAATAATAGGATAAAATTAAAAGAAAGAGATGTAGAAACAAGTATTACATCAAGTTTTGGAGTTAATCAAGATATACATAGTAAAAATCAAATAAGCAATAAGGTGTTGAAAAAAATAGAAGAAAACGAAACAAAGAAAGAAGCGGTCAAAGACAAAATAGAAGAATTAGAAGCGGAAGTTAGAAAGTTGAGAGAAAAAGTAGATCTAATAGATGATAGATTAGAGAGTTTAAAATACAAAGAAAGAGAAATCTTAGTGGCTTATTATATAGATGGAAGAACAGCAGAAGATATTGGAAACAATTTATATTTTAGATTATTTAATCAAACAAGAAGTAATAGACATATTCAAAGAATAATAGAAAAAGCAACAGAGAAAATGCTAAATTTATAAAATGTCGTAAAAATGTCATAAAGATGTCGTAGTTTTATATAAAAACATATAGTATAATAGTAATAGTTAAAAAGTATTTGCAAGAAATACTGATTAATTGTTTGTGTGAGAGAGCAGATTTATATTTGCTCTTTTATAATTTATACTAATATATACTAGATATGTTAGTATTCCTTAAAATTACTACGCAAAACTCCTTTTATTTTTCTATTTTCAAAAATTGTGCAAAAAAGAACTTTTCTAGTGAGTTCTTTTTTGTAGTTGAAAGAGGTATGTATGGAAAGTGAAGAAAGAATAAATGAATATGTAAAGCAATGTTGTACTAATTGTAATAACAAATCAAATTGTAAAATAAAAGTATTTGAGGCAGAAGGCATAATTTATACGAAATGTGAAAATTATCAGCAAGAAAAGAAATTAGAAGGATATAAAAGACCAATTGTAAAAACGGCGGGAAGGAAATTGGAAATATGAAATGGACAAAACAAAAAGTAGAAGAATATATAAAAAAATGCAAAGAAAAAGGACTTAAATATTGGAGTGCAAAAGATTACTTAAAGAATCACAAGACTATGACATCAATAATTTAACTAAAAGACAAGTAGGTGAGTGGGGTGGCAAAATATGACTGGAAGCAGTTAGAAAAAGAATATATATTAAGTGATCATAAATCAGTAAGTAGCTTTTTAAAAGATAAAGGGATAAAAACTAGTGGAAGTACTAAAAAGAACACAAAAGGGTGGAAAGAAAAAAAGGGACTAAAAGAGTACCAAAAGAGTACCAAAATAATTGAAAAAGTAATTGAAAAAGAGTCAGAAAAAGAGGCTCAAAAAATATTGCAAGTAAAGGATGTTGCAAATGAATTACTAATAAAAATTGCACAAGCAAATGGAGAATTAAATAAACATATTGCAAGAAGTAAAAAAAGAACAAAGACAATAGAATATGATTATAAGATAGGAAAGATAAAAAAAGAAACAACTGATGATGAAGAAAAAGTAGAATCATATATAGATATAATTGATAGATTGGGACTAAAACAATTAACATCAGCATTAAAAGATTTGAATGATATTTTAAATCCACAAAGTGGTGTTGAAGAACCAGATGATGATGAAAAAGTGCAAATAATAAATGATTTACCAAAAGACTAAAGAAAGGCTTTGAATTATGAAAAGTGTTAGATTAAGCGATATAATAATAGAAAAATATCATAATACTTTTAATGATAAGAAACATACACACAAAATTTTTACATCGGGAAGAGCAGGAACAAAATCATCAAGGGGAGCAATAAATGCGATATACACAATAGTAAGTGATGATAATTGTAGTGTTGTTGTATTAAGAAAATTTCATAATAAGCTGAAAAAAACAGTATTTAAGGAATGTTTAAGGGCAATAAAAAGATTAAAATTGTCTAAAAAAAATTTTAAAATAACAGTTAGTCCAATGGAAATTAAATATAAAAAAAATGGAAATACAATATATTTTACTGGAAATGATAGTATTGATGATACTAAAGGTATGATAGACGAAAATAAACCCATTAAACTTGTAATATTAGATGAATTGACAGAATTTTTTGACAAAGGAGAAGGCGAAGACGAAATACAAAATATAGAAGCAACATTTATAAGAGGAAATGATGACGAGTTTTGTATGGAATATTATTTTAATCCACCAAAAAACCCAAAATCAGAAATAATGCAATGGACTGAAAAAATGTGCTTAAGAAAAGATTGTATAAGAATACATACGGATTATAGAGATGTACCAGTTGAATGGTTAGGAAAAAAGTTGATTGAATCAGCAGAAGAATTAAAAAAGTTAGATATAAAAATGTACAATTGGTTGTGGCTTGGACTGTGTACAGGAATAGACGAATTAATATATTATATGTTTCAAGAAGGTACAATGGTTCAAAAAGTAACAGAAGAACAGATAAGTCAAATAAAGTTTTTAGTTGCTGGCGGGGATTATGGACAAATGAATGCAACTACATTTCAAGTGTTTGGTTTAGATTATGCAGAAAAATGTTTAAGAGGAATAGATGAATATTATTATTCTGGAAGGGATTCTGGAAAGCAAAAAAGTCCAAGTGAATATGCTAAGGATTTTAAAAATTTAAAAGATAGGGTAGAAAGTGAAACGGGTAAAAAGTTACTTGTTTTATTTTTGGATCCTAGTGCTAAAGGATTAGCAGAAGAAATAAAAAGAATTTGCCCAGAAATAGCTATTCCATCAGTTGATAATAGTGTAGCATTAGGAATAAGTAGAGTGCAAAAACTAATGTCATATTTTAAATTATATCTAAGCCCAAAGCAAAAGCATTTGATTGCAGAACGATATATGTATGAATATGATAAAGAAAAAATAGAAAAAGGTAAAGAAGAACCAATAAAAGAAAATGATCATTGTTCAGATGCTGAAAGATATGTAGTTATGGGAGTTTGGAAATATATAAAGGTATTATTGCCAAATTTGATAGGAGAAAAAGACTAATGGAAAAAATAGTAGAAGATTTTTTAAAAGAAAAGGGATATGAAAATAGAATAGATGAAAACCAAGAATCACGAGTAAAAAGTTGGTTGGATTTATTTGAAGGAAAAGATAAAAGATATAATGTAAATATTTACAATGGTATAAAATATGTAAAGTATAAAATAAAATCATTACAATTGCCAACGCAAGTGTGTGGAGATTTAGCTGATTTCTTTTTTAATGAAAAATTAGATATAACAATAAGTAATAAAAAGGTAGAAAAGGCAATAAAACAATGTTTAGAGCAAAATCATTTTTTGCATAATGGAAACAAATTAATGCAAATGGTAAAAGCATTAGGAACAGGAGCAATGGTACCATATTTAAACGAACAAGTTCTAAAAATAAATTATGTAAAAGCAACTAATATAATTATATTAAAAGCAGATTCAGATGAAGTAATAGATGTACTATTTTGGAATAAAACAGCAATAAAAAATGGATTTGAGTATTACTTTAATATGCATATATTAGAAGATGATGGATATGTAATATATAATGAAAAGAAACAAGTTGTAAATAATAATAAATTAGATATAAACTTAGGAGAGTTAGCAGAAATACATACAAAATCATATTTACCTAAATTTCGGAATGCTATTTACTCCAGAAATAAATAATTATGATACTAATAGTGTATATGGAATAAGTTGTTATGCAAATGCAATAGATGCAATATTTAATACAGATAAAGCTTATGATAGCATGGATAACGAAATTGACTTGGGAAAGAAAAGAGTGTATGTAAAAGCTGGTGGATTTCAAGTAAATGTCGATGAGAATGGAAATCCAGTGCAAGCATTTGATAGTAATGATAGGATATTTTATCAAGTTCCTGGGGGAGATGATAACGATAAAGAACTAGTAAAAGAAAGTCAATCAGAATTGAGAATAGATCCTATTTCAGATGCAGTTCAGTATAATCTAAATATTGTAACTTCAAAAGTTGGATTAGGACATAATTACTATAAATTTAAAGATGGACAAGTATATGTAAATACAGATAATGTAATAAGTACAAATAGTGATGTATACAGAAAAATGAAAAAACAACAAAATATAATAACATATGCAATAATAAATTTAGTATATGCAATAGCAGAGTTAATAGGAATAACACAACCATTTAGTGTAAGTGTGTTCTATGATGATACAATAATAGAAGATACAGAGAAAATTCAAAAACAAGCTCAAACAGAATATAATATGAAATTAATAAGCAAAGCACAATATTACAGAGATGTTTATAAAATGAAAGATAAAGAAGCAATAGCATTTGCCAAACAGATGAATACTGAAATAATACAAGAGACAATAACAGATGGAATTGAGGCAGCAGGAGATGAAGAATGAGAAATGAAGAGGCATTGAAAAAATTAATAAATATGTATTCTGAACTTGAAGCATACTTATTAGATGAGATAATAAAACATTTCAATTATAATGAAGAATTTATAAATAGTGATTATTGGAAAGCATCAAAGTTAGAAGAATTAGGGTTATTGAATGATAATATAGTGAAATATATAGCAAAAGTAACTAACAAAACTCCAAGAGAAATAAAAGATGCATTTAAGAAAATAGGATATAATATATTTAATGAAAATAATCTTAATGAAGCATATAGAGGTGGATTGATTAGAATAAATCCATCTATATTAGTTCAAAATAACATAGTGCATAACTTGATAGAAAATTCTTATAATGAAACTACCAAAAGATTTTTAGAGATTAGCAAAAGAGTAGAAAATGCAACAAGAGAATCCTATCTAAATGTAGTTGAAAAAACATATCTACAAATGACAAGTGGAGGAATAACATATCAGGAAGCAATTAGAAATTCGCTTGTAGATTTAGGAAATAAAGGAATAACGACATTAACATATAAAGTTATAGATGATGATGGTAATGTAAAAGGATTAAGAAATTATGATATTGAAGGGACAGTAAGAAGAGAACTAATAACAGCAACCAATAATTTAACTAATAAAATAAATGAAAAGATTGCTGATGATCTAGATGTTGAGTACATATATTTATCAGAACATATATGTTGCAGACCTACACATTTTCCGTGGCAAGGTACAGTAATAAGAAGAAAAGAACTTGTTAATGTAACAAAATATGGTGAAGTAGACGGTCTTGGAGGAGTTAATTGTCATCATTATGCTACACCATATTTTGGAACAGCACGAGGAACAGAGTTAAAACGCATATCGTTAGAAGAAGCAACAGAGCAATATAAGCTATCACAGGAGCAAAGATATTTAGAAAGAGGAATACGCAAATGGAAAAGAAAAGAGAGAATATTTAAAAAGTCTTCAGATAAGGAATATTATAAAAAATGTAAAGATAAAGTTCAAGAATGGCAATTAAGAAATAAGAAATTTATAGAAAATAATAATTTAAAGAGGGATTTTTCAAGAGAAAATGTAGAAAAAATTACAAGAGTTGTAAATTCTAATATTGAAAAAGAGCAATATGTGGATATTCCAACAAAAAAATTATTAGAAAAATATAATAATTATGAAATAGAAGAACAAAAATATTTTGTTGATAATAACGGAAATAAATATAATGTTGATGGTAAAAAGGTAATATTAGAACCAACTGATAAAGAGAAAGAAGTTGCTAATTTGTTAGGTGAAATATATGGAGGAAAAGTAAGAAGCATTCCAAGAATAAATGAACCTGCTGGAATAAAAACACCAGATTATATGATAGAAAATAGAAAGTATGATTTAAAAGAAATATATGGTAATAGTAAAAATACTTTGTATAATGCTATTGCTAAAAAGAAAGAACAATCTGATAATTTTATTTTTGATATTTCTAATACGAAAATGAATATTATTGAAGCAATAAATCAAATACAAGGTATTTATAAATCAAAACACAAAGACTGGGTTAATGAGATTATTTTAATTAAGAATAATAAAATATTAAAAATGTACAAACGAAAATAAAAAGAGATTAACTGCAACACATGGGTGTCACAACTAATCTCAAATAAATATTTATTAGCTTAATTATACTATAAATTAGGCTAATAATCAATAGTTTATTACAAAAAAGAAAAAATATTACACCAATTAGGTGCTTTTTTTATGCCTTTTACTTGATTAGGCGTAAAAGAAATTAAGGTGTGGGAATTACTTTATTACCCAAAAATAAAAAATGGAGGTTTTATATGGAAAATGAGCAAAATGCAGTTACTCAAACTGGAGCAAATAATGAGGGAGTAGTTACTCAAACTACACAAAAAAATGAGGGAGTGTCTGAACAAGGCAAAACAAATGAAAAAACATTTACACAAGCAGAGGTAAATGCAATAGTAGCAAAAGAAAAGAGAAATATTCCAAGTAAAGAAGAAATGAAAGCATTTTATGATTGGAAGGAGTCTCAAAAAACAGATGAACAAAAGAAACAAGAAGAAATACAAAAAGCTCAAAATTTAATGAATGAAAATAACTATAAGACACAATTATTAGAGATAATGAAGAATGGTGTAAAATTTGAAGATGCAGAATTTATACAATTCAAATTAAGTAAGATGGAGGGAGATTTTAGTGAAAATTTAACTAAATATTTAGATGAAAATCCTAAATATAAATTAAAAGAAGAAAATAGACCAATAACTACAACTGGTTTTTCACAAAATATATCCCAACCATCAGTAAGTGATGAAAAATCATATATGGATAAAAAATATGCAAATAATCCTTACTATAAAAAATAAATAAAGAAAGAGGTAAAAAAAGATGGCAATTTTATATGGAGAACAAAATGTTGACACAAAATTTTCAGCAGGAATAGAACCAAACTTATATAGTGATACAGTATTAATTCCAGGAGTAACATATACTGATAAATATCAATTAGGTCCTGCAGGACAAATAATGGTTCATAAAATAGATAGTGGAGTAGAAGTTGAACCAGGAACACCTGGAAGAGATTTTGATGATGAAAAAGCAAAAGATGAATTAATTCCAATAACATTTAATAATAATTATCAAAAATCAAGAAAAATATATGGAGTTCAAGCAAATGCTGTTCAATTTGCAATGGCAGAAGAGTATTTAGCAGATGCTTTAAACATGACAAAACAAGGTAGACAATATTCTGGTCTTGCTTGTATGGTTGATGAAGGAACAGACTTTGGAAATACAGATGTAGTAACAGAAGAAAGTGCTATAAATTTTCTTATATCAATAAGACAAAAAGTAAAAGATAATAAGGGAAAAGCTAATTTTGCTATGGTATCAACAGGAATATATGCATCATTACTAAAAAAATTAGGATTGGCAACAATAATGGATCCTGCAGTTCAGTCAGGTGAATTAATGAAAAGATTTGGACTTTCTATAATTGAATGTAATTCATTTGATAAGACAAAAGCAAAATTTTATAATAATGCAGGAACATTAAAGACAATAGATTTAACTGCAGTTGATTATATAGTTGGATATAATGAAGCAGTATCAATACTTGATAATTTTGAAACATATAGATTAAGAGATAGTGAGAACTTTTCTGGAACAAAAGCACAAGTTGAATATAATACAGCATTTAAAGTAAATAGTCCAAAACAATTAATAATAAAGAAACATGGAGCTTAAAAGGAGATTGGGTATGAAAAAATATATAGATTATGATTTTTATAAATCTGAATATGGTGGTAACATACCCGAATCTGACTTTGACAAATTGGTAACAAAAGCAAGTGTTGAAATATCAAATAAAATTTTAAATAAAGATATAACAGGACATGAAGAAATTGTAAAATTTACAACATGTTCTGTTGCTGATTTATTATATAAAATAAGTCAGGCAGAAAGCAGAAAAGAACAACTTTCAAGTTGTAATGAAAAAGTAGTTACTAGTGAAAAAGTTGAAGATTTATCAAGAACATATTCGGTAACTAGTATTAAGGAATTAGACGAAGAAATATCTAACTTAGAGAAAAAAATAGGGAAAGAAATAGAAAAAAACTTATTTTTGACAGGGTTATTATATAAAGGAATAAAATAGAAATGGAAGATTTATTTGATAAAGATATAACAATAATAAATAAATATGTTGATAAAGAGCATAGAACAAAATATAAAGTGAGTTATATTAAAGGATTTTGGAGCTCAAATAATGGAATATCAATAAATGGAACACAATTAATAAAAAATGATGAATTAATTGCTAAAATACTTATTAATGATATTAGAAATGAAAAATATCAAAAGATAGAAGATTTTAGAAAAAATCAAAAAACATGGACACTACAAAATGGTGATTATTTAATAAAAGGAATAGTAAATGATTTTAAAACAATAGCTAATTTGAGGGAACAATATGATGAAATAATGAAAATTACAAATATTAGTATTAAGGACTACGGAGCAAAAGAGTTGCAACATTTTACTATAACAGGAGCTTGATATGAAATATATGGTTGGATTTAGTGGAGTTCAAAAAAAACAATTATTAGATAAATTCGGACTTGATGGTGGAAGAACACAAAAAGTTATTGATAGTGCTTTTATGGGATATATGGAACCATACATGCCTAAAGATAATAATCAAATGATAATAAGTATGTATAATTCTACGAAAGTTGGAAGTGGAGAAATCAATATAAATACACCTTATGCACATTATCAGCATGAGGGTGTAAAATATGTTGATCCTAAATATAAAATAGGTGCATTTCATGATCCTATAAGTGGAAGATATTGGAGTAGACCAGGAATAAAAAAGATATCATCAGAGAAAAGATTAACATATCATGGTGGAGCTTTAAGAGGAAGTCATTTTATAGAAAGAATGTTGGCAGATCACTTTAACGATATATTAAATGCAGGACAAAAGGAGATAGAAAAATGAAACAAGAAAATGCAATAATTGATAAAGTTAGAAAATATATTGCTAAATGCCCTTATTTAAAAGAATATGCTGAATTAAATGTAGAATATTTACAAGATAAAGTAAACACATATTCAATAAATGAAAATGCAGGTTATGATCCGATTATAAATAAGTTTTTTGTAGGAGCAGAAATGCAATTTTTATTTACATTTGATAGTAAGTTAGCATGGAATGAGGATATTCAAAATAATATAGATAATTCAAAGTTTTTTGAAAATTTTAAAAATTGGTTGGAAGGAAAAAAGAAAAATAAAGAATTTCCTGAAATACCAGGATGCTATGATATTGGTGCTAATACAAATGGTTATATATTTGCAACAAATGCAAATGAAGCTATTTATAGAATACAATGTTATTTAAAATATTATAAGGAGGGATAAAAATGCCAAATTTAGAAAAAATAAATAGAGAAGATTTAGTTGATTTTTTAAATGTAAAACCATCAGCAGTAAGTCCTAGCTGGGCAATAATTGGTGTTGGAATAACAGATAAAGCAACAGATTATAATACAGAAAAAACAGAAGAAAAATGGATTATAAACAAAAATAAAAATGTTACAATTGATGGCTATGGATTAAACTCTGGTGTTGAGCAGACTTGTTATAAAGGTGATGAAGTCTTTGAATTTATAGATGATATAAGATATAGATTAAAAACTGGAGCAGATGCACAAACAACATTGTTAGAAATAGATAAATATAGTGTTACTGATGAGAATACAAAGCCAAAATATAGAGCAAGATTGTGGACAGTTGCAATTGAAATAACTTCACATGGTGGAGAAACAGCAAAAATTAATTATACAATTAATTATGTAGGAGACCCAACATTTGGAACGGTTACATTTGCAGATGGAGTTCCAACTTTTACTGAAGAAACAGCTGCAACACAAGAAACAGTATAAACATATAAAGTAAGTGAATAATCTGAATATGAATTTGAAAAAGTGTGTTCCAATATGAGAAAAAAATATTATTTCTGACAAATTTCGACATTTTTTTTTACAATGTAGTAGTATAATAATTCTATATCGAAAAAAAGGAGGAATTGTTATGGAAAACGAGAAAAAGAAACCAATTTACAAAAAGGTTTGGTTTTGGATACTAGTTATTATAATACTAGGTGCAATTGGTGCAATGGGAGGAGAATCTCAAACTGGAGGTACTGCTCAAACAGGAACAACAATTACTAATAAGCAAGAAAAATTCACTTTACAAGATGGACATACAGGAAGTACAGATGAATATGGAATGAGTTATACAATAGAAGGAGCAATAAAAAATAATACAAACAAACAATATTCATATGTTCAAGTAACATTTAATTTATATGATGATGAAGGAGCTCAAATAGGCACAGCATTTACAAATATTAACAATTTAGAACCAAATGGATTATGGAAGTTTAAAGCTATTGGGGCATTAGGTGATGGTAAAACAGTAGCAAGTTACAAATTAATGGAAATAACAGGTTGGTAAAAAAAAGATAAAGGCACTTACTTAGGTAAGTGTTTTTTATTATATTAAATTTACATGGAGGAAAACATGGATTATATAAAATTAAAAGAAAAAAAAGACATATACAGATTAGGCATTATTGATGAAAATGGAAATATAGTTAAAGATAAAAATGGAAAAGAGGTTTATATAGAATTTGACCTTGGTGATATTGAATTACCAGTGCGATATAACAGATGTATAAAAACAATTGAAGATTCAAGAAGATATTTAAAAAATCAATTCTTAATAATAGATAAAAAACAAAATCATAAAAGAAAAGGATTAAGTACAAATGATGAATTAAAAGCAAAAGCATTACAAAATTTCTATAAAGAAATAGAAAAAGCAATGGATTTGTTTCTTGGAGAAGGAGGAACAAAAAAGTTTTTAAATGGAAGAAAGCCATATTGGGAAATGCCAGATGATATAGCAGAGGCAATAGAACCATATATGGATAAGCTGCAATTAAAAACAAAAGATATGACTGATAGAATAAAAGCTAAATATCAAATAGAAGAAAGTGATGTGTTGAAGAGTGAATAGTTATCCTTGCTATGCACAAACAAAAAATAATAAATATAAAATAAACACAGATTATCGAGTAGCAATAAAATGTGATGAAATATCAAAAGATAAAAAAATATCTGATGAAGAAAGAGCATTAGCAAGCATATATTTATTGTTTGGTGAAAAAGCATTAAATAATTCACAAGATTGGGAAGAACTTTTAAAAATAGCCACTAAATATTTAAGATATAATAAGAAAATTGATGAGGGAAAGAATGATGAAGAATGTGATATGTCAATTGAGCAAGATTGGGGATATATACAAGCTTCTTTTTTTAGTGATTATAAAATAAATCTAGCTTCAACATCAATGCATTGGTGGCAATTTTATGAATTATTAAGTGGTTTAACAGATGATTGTATATTAAATAGAGTTAGATATATTAGGAATTTTGACATTAGTCAAATAAAAGATAGTAAAGAACGTGCAAAATGGATAAAACAAAAGCAACAAGTTTCTTTAAAGATAGAAAAAGTCAAAACTGCTGAACAAGAAAGATTAGATGAGTTATTTGAAAACCAATTAAAAGGCAGGTGAAATAGATGAGTAATGCGGATGGATATTTAAAGATAAAAACAAAAATTGATAATAGTGGTGTAGATAAAGAAATTCAGAATTTAGAAAACAAAATAAAAAAATTACAAGAAAGTAACTTAGATAATTTTAATCAAGAAAAAGAATTGCAAAGTAAAGTTGATAAGTATGAAGAATTAATAAGAAAAGTAGAAGAATATAAAAATAAAATATTAGAGCTACAAACAATAAAAGATGGAAATCTGGTAATTACAAATCCATCAGAATTAGCAGAATTGCAAATAAGCTTAAATGAAGCTAATACTGAAATTGCAAAGCAAGAAAGTGGAATGAATAAAGTTTATACAAAGCTAAAACAAATAAAACAAAAGCAAGTGGAGAATAATCAGAAAATATCTGAGTACCAAGAAAAAATAGATCAAATAGAAACAAATAAGATTAAATCAGGCATTGATTCAGTTGGAAAATCATTACAAACACAAATTGGGAAAATAAGCAAAATGGCAATGGCTGTAGCTGGAGTAAGAACTGCTTGGGCAGGTGTTAGAAAGATAATGAGTTTGGTTCAACAATATAATCCTCAAATTTCTGCAGATTTAGAATATATGGGATATGCAATTGCTCAAATATTTTTGCCAATAGCTCAAAAGTTAGTAAGTATTTTATATACAATATTAAACTATGTAAATGCAATAATGACAGCGTGGTTTGGAATTAATTTATTTAGTAATTCAGGAGTTAAGAATTTTCAAAAGATAAGTAAAAATGCAAAAGAAATAAATAAATCTCTTGCTGGATTTGATGAAATGAATATTTTACAAGATAACAATTCGTCTTCCCAAAATAGTGCAACTCCAAGTATGGATTTGAGCGAAGGGATGCAAGGAGCGGTTCCTACATGGTTGCAATGGATAGTAGATAATAAAGAGTTAATATTAACCATTTTAGGAGGAATAGGTGCAGCAATACTTGCAATTAAATTAGGACTAAGTGGTATACAAGGGCTTGGGATTGGAATGATGATTGTTGGAATAATTTCGACAATACAAAATCTAATTAAATATTTACAAGATTCAAGTTGGGATAATTTTGGAAAAATAATAACTAGTATCGGAGTTGCTATTTTAGGACTTGGATTAATAATAGGGAATGTTCCTCTTATTATTGCAGCAGCAATTGTTATAATAGTTGGTTTAATAGTTTCAAATTGGGAAAATATAAAAAATGTTTTTCAAAAGGGAATAGACTGGTTAACAAATTTGCAAGAAAAAGTAATGAATTGGTTTATGGAAAATTTAGACTCAATAGGAGATAAATTTGGAGTTATTGGACAATTGATAATAGGCATAATTGTTCAGACATTTAATTATGTTGTTGAAGTTATAAAAGGTTCTATTAATATAGTAATTAGTGTTTTTGATGGTCTATATACAGGAATTAAACAAATTTTTGATGGAATAATTATGATATTTAAAGGAGATTTTAAGAACGGATTTATTAGTATAGGAAAGGGTATTTTAAATATACTGATTGGCATAATAAATGGTTTTATTTCAGGTTTAAATACAATCTTATATCCAATTAGAGGACTAATTTCAAGTGCTGGAAAGATACTAGGAAAAAGCTGGACAATATCTAGCGTAAGTATTCCTAAAATTCCATTGCTGGCAACTGGCGGAATTGTTGATTTACCTCGTAGAGGAGTAAACATTGGAGGAGCAATTGCAGGAGAAGCGGGAGCAGAAGGTGTAATCCCATTAACAGACCAACGAGCAATGGAAACCTTAGGAAAAACTATTGCAAGATATATAACTATAAATGCTAACATAACAAATACAATGAATGGACGAGTAATAAGTAGACAATTACAACAAATAAAAAATGAAGAAAAATTTGCTTATAACATGTAGGAGGTGGACAAATGTATGTAGAACAGGTAACTATTGGTGGAGTGAAAAAAGATAGTTTAATAATGGATGGAATTGAACTTGGAAAATATATTATTGAAGCAACATACGGATACAACAAAATATGGTCAAGTGATTCTGGAAGAAATTTAAAAGGTAGTAAAAAAGGAACTTTAACAGGAATATTTCCAAAATTAAAGATAACATTTAGATCGCTTAATAAAGATGAATTACATTTGTTAGCACCACATTTTGATAGTGCTGTGCAAACATTCCAATATTATGATGATACCAAAGGTGGAATGTTAACAATGAAAACATATTCCAACGATTGGGAAGTTACAAGTAATAACACCAAAAGAGTCAAATCTTTTGGTGTTAATTTTATTGCAAATGAAAGGAGAGCTTTATAAATGAAAATACATACAGATGATTTCAAAGCAGAAATAAAGTCTCTTGGAAGAATGCAAGATGTAAGAATTACGTATAGCTTAAATAATCAAATTAATATAATAGATGGTGAAAATATTAATAGTATAACTCCCAATTATAGTGCTTCGTTGTTAAAATCGGTTATGAAATGTTTAGATATAGACAGCAATATACAACTACCAAAAGGAACAAAAATTAAGTTTGAATATGGTTTATTAGTTAATGGAACATATGAATATTTAAACTATGGAAACTATATTGTATATTCGAGTGAAAAGCAGGAAGATACATTAAGTTATAGTATAAAATGTTATGATAAATTATTATATTCTATGAAAGATTATGAAGGATTGAATATAACATATCCTTGTACGATAAAACAATATCTGGCAGCTTTATGTAATAGAATAGGTTTAGAATTTAAAGATAGTTCTTTTGCAAATCAAAATAGACAAGTAACAAATGATTTATTTAAAGAACAAGGATATACATATAGAGATGCATTAGATCAAATTGCAGAAGTAACAGGTGGAATTATATGTTTAACATTAGATGACAAAGTAGAAGTAAGATATATAAATGAAACAAATGATACAATAGATGAAGAATATATAAATGATACAAATGTAAATTTTGGCGAAAAATATGGCCCAATCAACTCAATTGTGCTTGCAAGAGCAGGAAAAAGCGATAAAATTTATAAAAAAGATGATACATCTATATCTCAAAATGGATTATGCGAATTAATGATAAGTGAAAATCAATTCATGAATTTTAACGATAGAGTAGACTATTTACAAGAATTATCAGATAAATTATTCGGTGTAAAATATTATTTGAATGATTTTGTATCAACAGGAATAATGTATTATGATTTACTTGATATGTATAATATAAAAATTGGAGATACTACTTATAATTGCTTAATGTTAAATGATGAACAGGATATAACGCAAGGATTAGAAGAAAACATTCATACAGATAGACTTGAAAAATCTGAAACAGATTATTCAAAAGCAGATAAAACAGACAGAAAAATAAATCAAACTACATTAATTGTTGATAAACAAGCACAACAAATTCAGGGTGTAATATCTCAAATTGGAGATAGAAGTGAAAAAACTACAACTATTACAGCCGACATTGATGGATTAAATAGTAAAGTATCAAGTGTTGCAAATTTAACAGATGAAGTAAGTGGCACAAAAACAATTACTTTGGAAAATTGCATACAAGGAAACTTATTAAGATTGAATATAAAAGGAAATAACTCAGTATTTAAATATTTATACCCAAGCAATACATTATATCCGAACGATACACTATATCCATCAGGAGATAGTCGAATTGTAGTGAATAACACAATATATGAATTAGGAGTACTAGATGTTTTAAGACAAAATGGCAATACATATGATGAGTATATATTAGAAAATGGAAAAGCAAAAATAATAAGAAGAATAAATACAGATGGAAGTATAAAATCAACTCCAACAACAGAAGATTTAGGAAATTTGTCAATTGAATTGCAAAATGGAATGAATACAATAACTATAAAAAATTATAGTGCAGAAATATCAGCAAAATTTGCAATACAAAGTGATTATTCTGAAATATTTGCAAGTAAAGTTGAAACAAGTACAGCAATATCACAAACATCTAAAAAAATTATGACAGAAGTAAATAAAAAAGTTGATAATGCTGAATTTGGAACAAAAATAGAACAAAATGCAGAAGCAGTAAAATTAGCTTGGAACCAAATATCAGAATTTATACAAATGATGATAATAAATAATAATGTAAGTTTTGCAATATTAGATAATAATAAAAAAGTATTAATGTCTCTAGATAAAACAGGGCAACATTTCTACAAAAGTGATGGAATAACAGTGTTTGGAGATATGGGTGTGCAACAAGAAGATAATGATCAATATATTGCTTTTTCTGTTTTGTCAGACTATAATCAAAAGCTTTCGAATGGTATGGCTTGGGGAATAAAAACAAAATCAGATAATAAATTCCACCCAATTTTTTATATTAAAAATTTTGAAATGGCTGAGAAAGCTTCTGATGCATCGTACGGAGAATTAGTACTAGCTTCATGTAATATATTATTAGACGGAATATCAACAGGAATAATTGGTGGAAATATAAAAATGTACGCAGATGAAGTAAATAGTGCAATTCAATTCGTTAATACAGATACTAACACAATTTTATTGTCTATAAGCACACAAGATTTGGAAACTGGCTATGCTAAGATAAAATTATTAGATAATTTATCAATTTACAAAAATGTAGGTGGAACAAATTCTTTTAAATTTGGAAGCGGAAATAATTATACTTTAATTGAAGATGATGGTTCTGTATCAGCATACGGAGGAACAATTAGATTTGGAACTACTGGACAAGAAGTAAGCTTTGATGTGTATGTTAGAAGTTTAGCTTCAATTTACGGAGATCTAAATGTAAGTGGAAATGTGTATGCAAGTAATATATCATCAGATAGTAGAATAAAAGACAATATAAAAGATTGTGAAGTTAAAGCATTAGATATAATAAATAAAATTCAACATAAACAATTTGATAAAAAAGACGATGGTAAACATTATGATATTGGATATATTGCACAGGATATGGAACAAATAGATCCTAATTTTGTAATAAAAAGAGAAAAAACAGATACACTTGAAGAAAGATATTGTATTAATGAATTACCGATTATTGCTACATTATCCAAAGCAATACAAGAACAACAACAACAAATAGAAGAATTAAAATTAAAAATAAAAGAAATGGAGGAAAAAATCAATGGCAATGACTAAAATAAATTTCGTAAATGGTAGTCAACCTGCTATAAATGATACTAATTTAAATGCTTTACAAACAAATGTTGATAATGCTAAGCAAGATAAAATGGAAGAAGGAACATGGACACCAAAACTAAATACATTAGAGGGTAAAGCACCAACGATGGAATATCTTATCCAAAGAGGTACATATAAAAAAATAGGAAAATTAGTATATCTTTCATTTTATATACGAGGAAAAATAACAAAATTAAATGGAACAAATAATTATGCAACAATTACAGGAATACCATATTCTTCATCAAAGGTTTTAATGGAAAGTGGATTAAATATAAACGGATTGTACCAAATGCTACAGGTAGATGCTAATGCCAGTGCTATGATAGATGGAAATGTAATAAGAGTTCAATTTAGCTATGGAGAAATTGCTGGCAAATTAAAGGTGACACCGACAGACGGAGCTGGATATTTTGAAATATCGGCATCTGGCTGGTATGAAACATATTAATGGAGGAATGTATGGCAGTAAATAAAATTAAGATTAGTGCAAATACAAGAAAAGTACTAAATAAAACAAAAGAGATATTAGGAATACAAGGAGAGAACATGAAAGATGTTCTTTTTTTTGTATTAAGTGAAAAAATAGATGGAACTGCAGTAGTTGAGATTGAATTACCAAGTGGAGCACAATCATTTGTGGAGCTTACAAAAGTGGAAGATGGATATGAATTGCCAGTCAAGTCTGTTTTAACAGAACAAGCCGGATTTGTAAAATTTCAACTAAGAATATTACAAAATAAAGTTGAAGTGTTTAAATCAGAGATATTTGAGTTAGAAGTAAAAGAATCTTTAAATGCTATATATGAAGAACCTGATCAATATCCGACATGGTTAGATAAATTAGAAAATTTACAATCTGAATTGAATGAAGAAGAAAATAAAAGAGTTTTAAATGAAGAAGAAAGAGTAAATGCAGAAGAAAAAAGAAAAAGAGATTTTGAACAAATTCAAAAAAATACCGAAAATACAATAAATAATATTAAAGATTTAACAGATAAATACGATTCTAATGCTACAGAAAAAACAAAAGATTTTAATAAAAATTATATTCAAAAAAAAGAAAAATTTGATAATAATTGTTCAGAAGCTACTACAAATTTTAATGATAATGCGAAGTTGAAGTATGATGATTATAATAAAAATGCAGATGATAAAATATCTAATTATAATAATAATCATGATGAAAAAATAACGGCATTTAATAGCAACGAAAAAGCTAAGACAGATACTTATAATTTGAATGCAACAAAAAAATTAGAAGAGTACAATAGCAATGATAAGACAAAAACAGAAGCATATAATACAAATGCTAGCACAAAATTAAATAACTATAATAGCAATGTAACAACAAAAGAAAACGAATATAATTCAAATGCCAAAAACAAAACAAATGAATTTAATAATAATGCAAGTGAAAAGTTAGAAGAATATAATCAAAATGCAGAAAGCTTAATAAATAGAGTTGTAGAATGTGAAACTGAAAACGAACGCTTGAGAGAGGATATAAAAAGTATTGCAATAGTTGGAGAAGAAAGTGGAGAAAACATTCACATAGAAGATTCATCAAATGCCAGGTGTGAAATTGAAATTGGCGGAAATCAACAACAAGATGCTAGAATTGGAAAAAATAGAATAAATTTAGGATTATTGGGGAGTGGAACATTAAATGGCGTTACATATACTTATAATGAGTCGAGTCAGAGTATAACATTTAATGGAACATGTACAAAGGATAATACAAGATTTATTATAAATGATGATGCAAATATACAAACCATCGCCAAAAAAACGACTCTTACTGCACAATATCTTGCAGGAAGTGTAAGCAACTATTTTACTGCAAGAATAGCTGATAATGAATGGAAACATAATTTACTATTATCATTATTAACACTAAATAGTTCTAATAACAAAGTTAGTCTTACTGAAACGGAAGATATGGTAGGAGTACATGTAGATATTAAAGCCAATAATGGAACAATATTTAACAATTTTACTATACAATTAATGCTTACAGATGAAGTTGATACAGAGTATGAAATGTACGGAGCAAGTCCATCTTTTGCATATCCAAGTCCTATAAAAGCTGTTGGAGATGTAAGAAACATATTGGATATGAGTAATGCTAAAAATGGGGCTAGTGCAGGAATAATCTGCACAACTAATGCAAATGGTAGTTATAAGTACAATGGAACAGCAACATCTCAATATATAAATGTGTGGTTTATGGGTGGTTATGCTACAGATTTACCAACTTTATTTACATTAGAACCTGGTACATATTATATTAATGATGTGTCGCTATTCGAAGGAACAACTGGTTTTGCAAATGATTCTAGTAAAAAGATTTGGACTTTTACACGAGCATATAATGTTACAGGAGTAAGAGCACCAAATGCTGTTTCTGGAAATACATATGATGAAACTAAATATCCAATTATAGCCAAAATCGACCACGAAATTCCTTGGTTTCCTTATGAAATGGGATATATAAAAGTTAATGAATTTAATAAAAATTATTTATCAACAATACCACAAATGAGTTTTTCTCTGCAAGGAATACAAACTACTTTTGACGGAGAAAAATTTATTTGCAAAGGAACAGCAATGTATAATTATTTTAATTTAACTCCAAAAAGAATAGCACATTACTTCAAAGTAGGAACATATACATTTTCTTCAAATGTATTTGCGAAAGGAAGAGCATGTATAAGATTTTATTATAAAGATGGGACAGCAGATACATATTATTCTAATATAAATACAAGAAAAATATCTTTTACACTAAAAAAAGATGCATACGAGTATTTTTTGATGGTAGATGGGCTAACTGTTGGTGGAGGAGATGTAATAGATTGTATAATAAAATTACAACTTGAAGATGGTAATACTTCAACTGAAATAGTAAAAGCAGAGAATCAAGAATTTGTAGTAGATGTTCAACTGCCAATGTTTGAAAATGATACTTTTATGAAGCAAGATGCAAAATGGTGTGAAAAGCATAATTGGAAAACAATGAGTTTTGATGGACAGAATATGGCCTCACAAGCAGGAGGAACTTTTGCAAATTTTAAAGAAAATGGAAATATTGTTAGAACGTTTGAAATTAAAGATTTGTTAATAAGTTCTGTTAGAAATGATATTTTTTGCGACAAACTTCCAAGACAAGCAGATTCGATGTGGAATGGAAAGAGTACTGGAATACAATCTTGGCAGGGGCAAAATAAAATCCTAATTTCATTGCCATTTGATGATGTAGAGAAAAAGTATGGACAAAAATTAACAGTAGATAATTATGTTACAGCTTTTTATATGTATTTACAAGATGAAGTGCTTATAATAAGTTATCCATTAGCAGAACCAAAATTGTTAAAGTGTACTGAAGCACAAAGCAGGGTATTAGATGAGATATACAATAAAGCGCATACATACAAAAATATAACAAATATCTCAGCTGAATCATCAGAAGTAAATCCAATTATAAACGTAAAATATTTAAAAGATACAGAAACAGAACATAACAAACTTCAAGCACAAATAGATGAGATAAAACAATTATTAAGCACAACAGAAACAAGTGCATTATTATTAGATAATATCCAAAAAGAATTAGAAAGCGAGGTGTAAAAATATGATAACAGAATTTTTAAAGAGATTAATCACAAAAAAATTCTACAAAGAGAAGTCAGAAATAGATTACAAATTGAATGTGTTTTATGCAACAGGAAAAATAACAGCAGAAGAATTTACAGAATTAACAATACTATTAAATGATACATATGTAGAGTTGGAAAATTCTACAGAAGAAGTTATAGAAAATACGGAAACAACTACTAAGGAGGAAGAATAATGATAACACAAATATTAGAATTTTTGAAAGAATATTGGTTTTTAATTACCTTCTTAGGTACATTTGCAATAGCAATGTTTAGTTTCTGTATGTCAATGATAGAAGCAACAAAATGTAGTTTAAGAAATGATATATTAACAATATATGATAGATGTAAAGATAGAAAACAAATTACGCACTATGAATTAGAAAGTGTGAAACATAGTGCGGAAATTTATTTTAAATTAAAAGGAAACTCTTTTGTAGAGTCTTTAATGAAGAGAATAGAAGATTTTGAAATAACAGATTAGGAGGTAATAAATATGGAAGTATCAACAATAATAGAAATAGCAATAGTTGTAATTGCAATATTAGCTTTTATATTGTATTTGGTTTGGCAAATAAAGAAAAAAGGATTAAGAGAAACAGCAGTAGATTTAATAGTAAAAGCAGAAGATATGTTTAAACATGGTGACAATGAAAACAAATTGAATTATGTTATAGATAAAATAATAGCAATAATACCAATGCCACTAAGTTTATTTATAACAAGAGATTCATTAAAAGATTTTATCCAGGCAGTTTTTGATGAAACTAAAAAAGCTTTGGACTATGTGCCAAGAAAGGAAAATTAATTATGGGAAGTAAAGAATTTATTGAAAAATGCAAACAATTAGTAAAAGAATATGCGGAAGAACATTTAGATAAAAGCGATAATGTTTCAGAATTTGATGTGTTTGTAGTATGGAGTTGCAAAACATTACAAAATAGTAAAGCATTGTTAAGTACAAGCTTACCTGATGGAATGTATTATGAACTAACATATAACGGAGATAAGAAAGAATTATATTTCGATGCTTATAAAAAGTTTGAAAATAAGTGTATTAAAATTGAGGAGGAATAACTCATGGAAGATAATATAACAATAGAGAATGTAGAGTTTAATGAAGAATCATACAATAAAAATATAACAGAGAATGACTTTTCTGGAAGTGAAATTGACGGAATAGGAGATGATGATAATGCAAATAATTAAGATGCTAGTGCCTCAAAGCAAATATGATATAAAATGTCCATATGAGATGAAGCCAGAATTTATTATAGTTCATAATTCATATAATGATGCTTCAGCAATGGCAGAAGTATCATACATGATAGGAAATAACAATAAAACATCATTCCATTGTGCAGTAGATAATACAAAAATAGTGCAAGGAATACCATTTGATCGTAATAGCTGGAATGCAGGTGACGGAAGAAATGGTAAAGGCAATAGAAAAGGAATTTCTATAGAGATATGTTATTCAAAATCAGGTGGAGAAGATTTTGAAAATGCAGAAAAGCTTGCAGCAGAATATATTGCATATTTATTAAAACAATACAATTGGGGAATAGATAGAGTAAAGAAACATCAAGATTTTGCAAATAAATATTGTCCACACAGAACCTTAGATTTGGGCTGGGATAGATTCTTAAACATGATTAAATCATATTTGGAAGATAAACCAATAAATAATGAAAATAACGAAAATGTAGAAAATGGGAGTGATGAAGAAGTGAAAAGATATCAAAATGGAAGTACAACAGAAGTTGTATATGCAGATACGGCTTGTACAAAAAGAATAGGTAGTTTGGACCCAAGAGAAAGCTGTGATTGTTTTGGAATATTTAATGATAGAGCTATGGTTAGATATCAAGTAAATGGAACAAATAATTTTAAAATAGGTTTCTGTAAATGGCTTGGAGGGGTAAAATAATGTATGGAGAATGGATGAAAGATTTTCCTATCGTAGTTGGAAAGTAAAATGTTGAGGTAGGCTGATTAATTTCGGTCTACCTCTTTTTTATGGTATAATAAATTTAAGACAATTTAAAACTCTACATTTTCGATTTTAATATTATTTTTGTCATCATCATTTACAGTGAATTTTATAAAGTTTTTATCAAACAATTCTTTATATAATATATAACCTAATACATCACCTAAAATATTTTGATCACCATTTGAATCTGCTTGAGTAATATCTGTAATTTTTGTAAAATTATCTTCTATTGTTTGACCTATATCGAAATGTATTTCTTTTTTTGACGTGTGTTCATTATAAGTATAATGTGGATCCTCTGTTATATAGTAAAAATAATTATAAAAGTGTTTTATTGAAACATTATTATTTCTTTTGTTTTCTTCTGCTATATTTTTTTCTAAAAAAACATATTTCATATAAATTTCCTCCTTTTTTCTACACTATATCACATAAAAACTAAAAATGTTGTCGAATTTTGTAAAAAAAGATAAAAATAAATTTAGAAACAAAAATTGAGCCATAAAACTATATTACTTAAAAATAAAAACGGTTTAAAAACGATTTTGACGATACAATAAAAGCTTTTAATCTAAAGATTTTAATAAAAAATATCATTTCGACAAAATTCACCTTACAATTAACATAAAAAATGTTAAAATATATTTGAGGTGATCATATGCAAGAATATTATTTAAAATCTTTACAAATGATAAAAAATCTCAACATAAGAAATAAAAAAGAATATAATAAACTATTATCTAATTATTTATTATTAAATGTAGAAAGTTTAAAATACTATGCACAGACTAATAATTTTAAGAAGATAATAGAAAAAGCAAGAGAAGTCTAAAGGGTTTCTTTTACATTTGAACTGGGGATAAATTAGGCATAACATTTGGATTTTACAACAAATAAAAATAATGCAATAGTTAATGCAATAGCAGAAATATTTTTAGTTAAATTTAAATAACTTCAAATAAAAAACATTGAAAAATAGCCATTTTAAGATATTGACAGATATAAAAAAATACCCTGAAATAGGGTATTTTTGGTGCGGCTAGAGGGACTCGAACCCCCAAATCTCAAACTTCGTAGGCTTGCATTCTATCCAGTTAAACTATAGCCGCATATATAAATTATTATAAAACATTTTTGTTAAATTTTCAATATACTTATAAAGTATTTTTAAATTAAGCATCTGGGGGAAAGTTTGGGGGCATACAACAAAACCAACTCCCGAACTTCCCATATATCAACGATTTTGCAACCAGTTGCATACTTGGTTCGTAGCCTTGCATTCTATCCAGCTAAACTACGAGCGCATTTATAATACTTTTATATTATACGATGTTTTTTTAGTTTTTTCAAGAGAATTATGGAAAATATTTAAAATTCTGATGTCATTAATTAATGAGAGGAAAACTCTTTCTTTTTAGTTTTTACATAGATTAACATACAACAAAAAAGAGAGAGCAATGTATTGATCTCTCTTTATAAGTTTAGGATATTTTTTGTAATATTGTAAATATAATTTCTTTTGTTGTTGGTTTGTCTAATAGTGAATAACCAAAATATGTAGAAAGTTTATCTTTATCAATTGTACGATACATTTGACCAATTGCCTGAAAAATATTTGCTTTTATTAAAACTTGGCTTTTATTATATTTTTTGGCAAGAATAGGATAAATATGTTTACTAAAATTAATATTATATAATGTGTCTGATAAATAACATTCATATATACAATCATATAAATATCTAGTTCCAATATATGAAAAATCAAAACCTAAATATTCTAATTCAGAAGAGATTTTTTCTTTTATAGAATTTTTTAAGCTAATGTCTTGCTTTTCTTTTGATAGTTCACGAACTTTATCTATAAAAGAATCTATATTGTCTATTTTTGAACTATATGTAAATACGCTTTTTTTGTTTATTACTTGGTTTAGTAAATCAATTTCATTTGTAAGTACTATAATTGAGGCATAATATTGTGAAAGATTATTTCCTTCTATATAATTTATAATATCTATTCCACTTATATCTGGAAGTTTCAAATCTAGTATTATAATATCGATTTTTTCTTTTTTTAATATTTCTAATGCTTTTTTTCCAGTATCTACAATACTATATAAACGTATATTATTTAATTCTTTGCATATAGAGTTTACTAAAAAATGTGAATAAATTAAGTTGTCTTCAATGATTAATAAGTTTTGCATATATTTTCCTTTCTCAAATAATTAACATGATTATATAACAATTAAGTTAATAAATAAAGTTAAAATAACATTTTTATAGATATTTTTCTTCTATATATTTTTTTATAATAGAATTATTTGTTCCATAATATTTTTGTATAAGTTTTACTAATTCTGGAGTAGATATTTCTTTATAAGCATAGTTTTCAAGTAATTCGTTCATAAAACTATTAATTTTTGAAGTTCCATATTTTTCTTCAAGTTTATTATAAAATGATGCACCATAAAAATACATTGCAGTTGAATAATCTGAATCATTTTCAAATTCGTTATATGGTTGTGTAATTATTCCTGTGTATTGATCTAAACCTGGATTTGTTAAATATGTAGTAATACTTTCATCAATCCATGCACTTGTATATTGATTATTTCCAATAATGTTATAAAACCATTGATGAATTATTTCATGAATTGATGAGCCAACACCTTCTGCACTAGTAGATATTAAAATTACTTGAGGATATTCCATTCCTAACATTTCCATTTCACATTCTACAATACTGAATTGTTTATATGGATATTTGCCAAGACGAGAGTCCATTTTTGTAAATGTCTCTGTTGCTAAATTTAGGGCTTCATTTGCTTTTTCGATTTCTCCTTTGTGAAAGTAACAGTTAATTTTTATATTGTCTACATCTTTTGAAAAGATTTCATAATTTTCTCCAGCAACAATTACAAAATCTCTTACAACATTAGCTGTATATTTATATTTGATGAGATTATCATTTATGTTTGTAATTTCAGTATTATCTCCAGTTGCAATTAAAGTATAAGATTTTGGAATAGTTACAGTAACATCATAATTAGCCATTTTAGAATAGAAACATTCTCCAACTGCAAAATATGGATAATATTGAAATTTTCCATTCTCATATGGACATAATATAGGAATACAATTTGCTAAATAAAAATCTTTACTGTTGTTATTAATTGTTTGATATCCATATCTGGCATTAAGATTAGGAACATAAGCTTTATAATCAAATGAAATTGATGTTAATTCATTTGGGAGTAAAGGTGATGCTAGTTTTACTGAAAATACAGTAGGATCTTCATTTTTTATTAATTCTAGAGATGTATTAGTTTGTGTATCGTGTAAATTAGTAATTTCACTTACTTTTCCATTTTCTTTATCAGAAAATGCACTTGGATAATCTCTGAAATATATTTCATTCCAAGTGTCGTTTGAATCATTTATAACGTTTACTGTAAGATTTATATTATAACAGTTATTATCAACATCTAATATGAAATTTGCAATATAATTATTTTGTATTGTGACTTCTGGAGAGTTTTCATTCCATTGCACAGTTACAGTTTTGTTTGCAATTGGAATTTTTTCAAATTTAGTTGATGAATCTGTAATTTTAGAACTTTTTTTATTAGTGTTGAATATTATTGATATTGTTATGATAAAAATTAATAGTGTAATAATTAATTTTATATTTTTATGTTTCATGTTTTCTCCTTTTATAAAATGTAAGCACTAATATAATTAGTGCTTACATAAACTATTTAAGAAGGCAGTTACTCAAGAAAATAAACTATTGGGCGTTATAGTCAGAGATAGCGATATATCCTGTTTTGAGTTTTCCAGAATTGAGCGAATATCTGATGTAATAAAAATCATCTTCGACTTTCAACAAATCCGCTTTTTGATTTGAGACAGAACCATAAACACTATATAGTGTACTGGGACCTTGTCGAACATTAATTTTAGAAGAAATTGTCAATTCGCCACAAACGTTACCAAAAAGAGGAATATTAGAATCTTCTGCATATTGAATAGAAACATTTTGGGCGGGAACATACGCACGTTTTCTTCCATTAGAAGTGTCATATTCAATAAAATACCAATTACTTTCGGAAGCAAGAATTGCTACATATTCTCCGGAATTTACAGAACCACTTCTTTCATAAGTTGTTGTGTCAGGTCCATAATAAACAGAGGAATAACTTGTAACAATTCCCATGCAAGTAGAATATGTGTCGAACATAAAGCCGGTAAAGACATATCCTAACGTGGGTCCATTTGCGGTGCTGTATGAAATGAAATAGGAATTTCCGTCTTTACACAAAATCGTAAAAGTTTCGTTTGGAAAAATGTAATCTTTAATGTTTCCTTCAGATTGAATACTAGAATCGTATACGGGAAGGTTATCAAATACTGCTTTGGCGAGTCCACAGCAATTATTATATGCAGCATTTCCAATTAAGAAAGGAAATGTAGAAAGCAATAACAATAAAGCTAAGACTACTTTGAAATACCGGAATTTTGCATGATTTTTCTTCATAAGTATGCCTCCATAAAGATAAAAGTGATGCCTTCTTAAATAGTTTTTTCTAAATAATTATAAATTAATAATTAAAAATACATCTGTTTGAACACACTATATCATATAAAAAATTAAAAAACATAAAAGTAAAAAAAGATAAAAAAAATGTAAAAAAAATAAAAAAGAAAAATTTGATAAATTTTTAGAAAAAAATTGCCAAAAGAGTAAAAAAATGCTACAATAAAATAGTGTAATACTAAATGTAAATATAAAAGGATGTTAAGAGAATGGGGAATTTAACAAATGCCCAAAAATCAATTTGGGTAACTGAACAATATTACAAAGGAAGTAGCATAAACAATATTTGTGGTACAGCAGTTATACAAGAGAAAGTGGACTTTGAAAAATTGAAAGAGTCCATACAAATTGTGTGTAAAAAACATGATAATTTTTGGCTAGAGTTTAAGTTAAATGAAGGAAATGTTGAACAAGTGTTATCTGAAAAAAAAGAAATTCAGATAGACACTATTAATATTGCTGGCAAAAATCAGTTAGAATTAGAAAGAAACAAAATTGTAAAAACAAGATTTCAATTAGAAAATTCAAAATTATTTAAATTTTATATCTTTAAATTTATAGATGGAAAAGGGGCTTTCATGCTCAATATACACCATCTAATTTCAGACGCGTGGACATTAGCGCTTATTTGTAATGACATCATAAAAACATATTCAGAATTAATTCAAAATAAAGAAGTAGAAAAAAAGGCTATATATTCATATATAGACTATATTAAATCAGAACAACAATACCAAGAAAGTGAAAAATATAATAAAGATAAGCAATACTGGATAGAAAGATTTAAAACTATTCCAGAAGTTGCAACAATACCAGGAAGCATAAAAGGAGACATTGACGAAACAAATCCTGCAGGTGAAAGAAAAAAATATGAAATATCAAAAGAGGATGTAGAAAAGATAAAAAAATATTGTAAAGAAAATAAAATATCATTATATAATTTTTTTATGGCTATTTATGCAATATATATAGGAGAAGTATCAAATTTAGATGAATTTACTATAGGTACACCTATTTTAAACAGAACAAATTATAAAGAAAAAAATGCAGCTGGTATGTTTATAAATATGGCTCCATTTAGAATTAATATTAATGAAGATATAGAATTTAAACAATTCATAAAAAACATAGCAAGAGATTCTATGGATATGTTAAAACATCAAAAATATTCATATCAATGTTTGCTAGAAGAATTAAGAAAAGAAAATAAAAGTATTCCAAATTTATATAATATTTTATTAT